>Ga0315540_10002008_pt1 | contig 11511 bp, 7 predicted proteins | sample SalMarSW160110MG_FD_203677 | JGI IMG/M metagenome (GOLD analysis project Ga0315540, IMG submission 203677) | Salt marsh sediment microbial communities from the Plum Island Ecosystem LTER, Massachusetts, United States - Salt Marsh Sediment SW1601-10 ... | reverse complement strand
ACCATCGTGGAAGCCGACATGCTCAAGGTGCGGCTGGTGCGCTCGCGCGCGAGCGGCGCGATGATCCCGCGCGGCGGGCGCATTCTGGGCGAGATCGAGGAATATTTCATCGAGATGCTGTCGGTGAGCGATACCTTCGTGTTCGCCGGCGAGATATTGAAATACGAGGCGCTGGTCGAGGACGAGGTCTATGTCTCGCGCTCGAGCGCCACCGATCCCAAGGTGCCGTCTTACGAAGGCGGCAAGTTCCCGCTCTCGACTTATCTCGCGGCGCGCGTGCGCGCGCTGCTGGCCGATCAACGCCAATGGCGCGCGCTGCCGCAACAAGTGCGCGAGTGGCTGGAGATTCAAAGCTGGCGCTCGCTGCTGCCGGGTCCCGGCGACCTGCTGGTCGAGACTTTCCCGCGCGCCGCCAAATATTACCTGGTCTGCTACCCGTTCGAGGGCCGGCTCGCGCATCAGACGCTCGGCATGCTGCTCACGCGCCGGCTCGAACGCGCGCGCCTCAAGCCGCTCGGCTTCGTCGCCAATGAATATGCGCTGGCCGTGTGGGGCCTGGGCGACGTCGCTTTGCACGTCGTGCGCGGCGACTTATCGCTCGCCCAGCTGTTCGATCAGGACATGCTGGGCGACGATCTGGAGGCCTGGCTTGCCGAATCCGCGCTGATGAAGCGCACCTTCCGCTCCTGCGCCATCATCGCCGGCCTGATCGAGCGGCGCTTTCCCGGCGAGGAGAAGTCGCGCCGCCAACTCACGATATCCACAGACCTCGTCTACGACGTGCTGCGCAAGCACCAAGGAGATCATATTCTGTTGCGGGCGGCGCGCGCCGACGCCGCCAGCGGTCTGCTCGACATCAGGCGGCTGGGCGAAATGCTCTCGCGCATTCGGGGGCGAATCGTCCATAAAGCCCTTGATCATGTCTCGCCGCTGTCGGTCCCGGTGCTGCTCGAGATCGGGCGCGAGGCCGTCTACGGCGAGGCGGCTGATGAGCTTTTGGCCGAGGCGGCCGACGAACTGGTGAAGGAGGCGATGAAGTGACCCTGGCGGCATGGCGCGCGGCGCCGAATCGAGACGAGGCCATTGCCGTTGCCGGTGTCGCACTGACTGCCGACCCCAATGGCGCTTTGTACTGGCCCGAGCACGGCTTGCTGGCGGTCGCCGATCTGCATCTGGAAAAAGGCTCGAGCTTCGCGGCCCGCGGCATGCTGCTGCCGCCTTACGATACCGCGGCGACGCTTTTGCGCCTCGCCCGCCTGATCGGATATTACGCGCCGCGCTGCATGGTCGCGCTCGGCGACAGTTTCCATGACGGCGACGGCCCGGCGCGGCTGTCGCGCGACGATCGCGAAAGCTTAAACGCGCTGCAATGCGGGCGCGACTGGATCTGGCTCTCGGGTAACCACGATCCGGCACCGGCCGCGAAGATCGGCGGCATGTTCTGCGACACGCTCACGCTCGGCGCCTTGACCTTCCGCCACGAGCCGAGCGGCGCCGCCGCGGAAATCGCCGGTCATCTGCATCCGGTGGCGCGCGTTGCCCATCGCGGCCGTGTGGTCAGCCGCCGCTGTTTTGCGGCCGACGAGACGCGCATGGTGGTGCCGGCCTTCGGCGCCTTCGCCGGCGGGCTCAATGTGCGCAGCGCCGCCTTCTGCGACCTGTTCGGCACGCTCGATTTCACCGCGCATATGCTGGGTGAGGACCGGCTCTACGCCTTTTCCGCCAGCCGCTGTTTGCCGGACTAGCCGCTTGGCCTCTCACCCCGCAAAAGCGGGGTCAAGTACAACAAAATAAATTCCGAGATCGTCGCTCTGGATTCCCGTTCGCGCGGGAACGAACGGTGTGTGGCCTAATCCCGCCGAAATATCACGCTGGCGAACCAACCGATGAAAAGCGCCATAATCGCGGTGGCGATGCCATAGAGCAGGCCATAGTCCGCCGCGGCGTCGGCGACATATTGCTCGAAGCCGGTCTTGATCACTTCCAGCGCCGAATTGGTGCGTGCCACCAGTGCGCCGCCGGCGAACAGTTTGACGTCGATCGCGTAAGAGCCGGTCGGCGCAGCCGCCGGCAGCGGGATGGCAACGCGGAACACAGTCGGCGTCAGGAAGGTCACGGCCTTGGCGGATTCCCGATAAAGGCCCTGGTCGCTTTTCAACCGGACGAATGCGACCCGGTAAGGATCGTTGCGCACCGTGTCGGCGATATCCGGCCCGATGCGTTGCGGCAGCAGGAAGTTGTCGAGGCCAATCTGCAATCGCAGCCGGGTTTCCTCGTTGGTAATCGCGGTCACCGGGCGGTTGCTCAGGATGGCGAGATATGAGGGCACGTGCACGAATTCGCGTGAATTGGCGTTGACCCAGATGCCCAGCACGCGCCCCTTGCGCCGAGTGCGGAAGGTCTCGCGCGGGCCGGTCACGGTTACCACCAGATCGTAGCTCGAGCGTAGCGTGGACTGCTTGTTGTCGGGCTCGACGCTGCCGAACAGCACTAAATCCTCGCCGACGAAGTTCGACGTCACCTGTACCCGGTGGTTCGACAGCGACACCACCAGCCGCTCGGCGGCGGCGGGCCGTGCGCCGCAGGCGATCAGGAGCAAGAGGAGCATGTACATGTAAGCGAAGCGCCGCATCATCCGCCCCTGACATGGCGTATCGAATAGAGATCGTCGGGCTTTATCACCAAATCGAGGGCGAAGCGCATGCCCACCAACATCACCAAAACGCCGAGCAACAAGCGCAGGTATTCGCTGCGCATGTTCTGCCCGGCACGCACGCCGAACTGGGCGCCGATCACGCCGCCGATCATCAGGATCAGCGCCAGCGGGGCGTCAACCAGATGGTCGGCCGCCGCATGCATGACGGTCGCCGTGACCATGGTGACCAGGGTCAGCAGCATCGAGGTGCCGATCACCGTCATGGTCGGCACCCGCAGCAGATAGATCAGCATCGGCACCAGCATGAAGCCGCCGCCGACGCCAAGCACGGCGCCCAGAAACCCGATGATCCAGCCGATCACCCATACTGGAATGACTGAAACGTAGATGCGCGAACGCTTGAACCGCATTTTGAGCGGCAGGCGGTGAATCCAAGTATGGCTGCCGGGCCGGCGCAGGTCGGCGCGTTCGCCATGGCGGGCACGGTTGATGGCACGCAGCCCCTCGGTAATCATCAACACGCCGACCACGCTGAGCAATGTCACATAGGAAAGCGCGATGATCAGATCCAACTGGTCGACGGCACGCAGCAGCGTGAACAGCCAGACGCCTATCAGCGCGCCCGTAGTGCCGCCGATTAACAACATTGCGCCGAGGACTATGTCGATTGTGCCGCGCCGCCAATGGGCGAGAAAGCCGCTGAACAGCGAGGCGGCGATTTGCGGCGAGACGCTCGCCACCACCACCGCCGGCGAGATGCCGACGAAGATCAACAGCGGCGTCATCAGGAAGCCGCCGCCGACGCCGAACATGCCCGACAGGAAACCGACCGCCAGCCCCATCCCCAGCACCAGGAAGACGTTCACTGGCAGGTTGGCGATCGGGAGGTAGATTTGCACGAGGGTGTCGTCCGCGTTCGAGACCGATACTGTAATAACTCTATGCGCGGCGGTTCACCTCGCGGTCAACACCGCGGCGCGCGAAGCCTGGGCAACGCTGGCCGGCTGAGTCGGGGCGATTGTAGCGATGAAAACGCGCGCGATCACGTATTAGGGCAAAAAGCCGCGCTTGTTCACCGTTTTCCTATGGTGAAGGAGCCGAGTGACAGCGGCGCGTGCGACGGCTGGTGCGTTTGCGGCTGCGCTTTGGCCTTGGGCGGCGAGCGCGGCGCGGCGGCGGCATTGTCCCAGCCGCCCTGCGGCTTCGGCACGGCGGTCGCCGTCTTCGGTTGCGGCTTCACCTTGAAGGCCTTGACCGCCTGCTGGGCGGCGGCCAGCGCCGTGGCGTCCAGATGGGTGGCGATTTCGTCACGTTTCTTGGCGCTTTCCTGGTCGCCCTGGGCGGCGGCCAGCGCGAACCATTTATAGGATTCTGCGAAGTTTTTTTCCGTGCCGAAGCCGCGCGCGGTGAGGACGCCGAGATTATACTGGCTGTCGGCAACGCCCCGCTGCGCCGCCAGGCGGAACCATTTCACAGCCGCGCCGTAGTCGGGTTTGCCGTCGACGCCCTGGGCATAGAGCACGGCCAGATTATGCATGGCTTTGGCGTGGCCCTTGGCGGCTGCCGCGAGGTAGAGCTGGCGCGCCAGTGCTTTGTCCTTTTTCACGCCTTGGCCTTTTTCCAGCATGCTGGCGTAACGGAATTGCGCAGGTGCCAGGCCACCACTCGCCGCGCGCGCAAACCAGTGCGCCGCTTCCTCCAGATTGACCGGCACGCCGCGGCCTTCAGCCAAGCGCACGGCCACCTCGTAGGCGGCGGCGGCATCGCCGCTGAGCGCTGCGCTGCGTAGGCGCGGCCCGCCGATGGCAAGCGGCAATTTCTCCTGGTCTGGCGGGGTCGCTTCGCCCGACTGCCTGGCCTGCAGGGCGGCGGCGGCCTCTGGAATCGATCCGGTGACGTCGCCCTTCGCCGCGGGCGGCTTTGCGCCTGGGACTGGCGGCGTGCTCAGGGCCGGCGGGCTGAGAAGGGAAGGCACTTGTTGCGTGGCGGCATTGATGCCAGGCGGCGGCATAAGCGGCGGCGTTGCGGTACCGGTCGGCATGGTGAGCGGGGCGACGGCCGAAAATTCGGGCGGCTTGGCGGTTCGGCTCGGTTCCGCCTTCGGAGTGACGTCGCGGACGGCGGTATCGGTCTTGGCGGTATCGGTCTTGGCGGGTTCGGCTTTGCCGGTTTCGGCTTGGCCGCTCTTGGGCGCCTCGTTCTTAGGGGCGCCGCCGAAGCGCAGCACATTACCCGCGATCTGGAACCCGCCGACCACGATGGCAATGATGCTTGCCGCAATGAACAGGGTCTTCACGCGCTTCATGATCTTGCCGCGAAACGAGGGCTGGCCGGAATTTTCCGGTTCCGGCACCGGTTCGCCGCGCGGCGCCGACCGCGTCGGCAGCTGCTGTGTCGCCGCCTGGGCGGCGCGGCGTGCAGCGGCGATGAAATTCGATTTGCTGCCGGGCGCGGCCGTGGCGGCCGGACCGGCGCCACCGAGGGCGGCTTCCGAAGCGGCGATGCGGGCGCTGAACTGCGGCGGCCCGGAGCCGGGCTCGAGCGGCTGGTCGGCTGACGGCTCGCGATTGATCGGCAGCGAGGTGGCCGTCCGGCGGCGAGGCGCCGGCGCTGGCGGTTCGCTGGTCACTTGCTGCGGCGGCTCCGGCACCTGCAGTGGCGTGGCCGGCGGCATTGGCGGCGGCTTCGGCAACTGCATGGGCATGGCTGGCGGCATCGGCGCCGGCTCCGGAGCCTCGCTGACCGCGTGGACCGCCAGCTTGTCGACCGGCGGCGCCGGCGCGTCTTCGGCGGGCGGCTGCGCGCGTCCTTCGCCGCGAAATTCCTTTTCGATCATGGCCAGCCGCTCGACGACGAGCCCAAGCGTGCCATGCACGGATTCGAGTGCGTCCTGCGTGCGAACCATGTTGTGCTTGAGCTCGTCTACCGCAGGCGCGGCGTCGGAGCGCGATTCCTCGGCCGGATTTTTCGCCTTCATATCCTCGATGTGGACCAGCAGATCGCTCAAGCCCCGCTCGATCGCCTCCAGCTGATCGAGCCGGGACTCGGACGCGTCCAGCTTCGCAACCAGATTGACGATGCGATCCTCGAGGTGGCTGATCGCAATATTGTCATCGCGCGACGACTGGATCTGATCGATCTTGTCGGCGAGCGAATGAAACAGCGATTCCAGCTGCGGCGACACCACACTATCGCCGCGCGAAGATTGCAGCATATCGATCTTGCCGGAGAGCGACTGCACCAGCGCTTCCAGACGCGGTGACATCGCGTTGCCGGTTTGCTCGCGCTCGGCTAGCACGTCGGCGAGCGCCGTGACGCGATGATCGAGATCGATGAGCGCGTCGCTGCTGCTCGTTGCGTGCGCGAGTTGATCAATTTTCGCGCTCAGCGCCTGCACTTCGGCAGCGAGCTGGCTCACGGTCTCATTGGATGCGATGTGGCCGACCATTTCGCGCAGCGTGGTGACGGTGCTCGTGAGGCGCTGAAATGTTGCGGGATCATTCTGCGCGATGATTTCGTCGATCTTGGAGGCAAGCCCGGTCACTGCTTCGTTGAAACCGACGAGGTTTTCCGCCGGCGTCAGCCCGTGCAGCGCGCCGCGCACTTCGGCCAGTCCGTGCTCGATTCCTGCCAGCGCGTGTTGATCGACGCCGGCTTGGCGCCCTTCGTTTATGCGCGTGGCGAGCGCATGGATCTGCTTTTCGATCGATTCAATGGCGCGGCGCGGCATCGCCGCGTTGAGCGCGCGGCCGATTTCTCCGAGCTCCTCGCGCAAGGCGTTGATCGCGCCCTCGATGTCGGGCCTGCGCAGCGTTTCGATCTGGTCGGTGATGTGACGCAACTGGTCTTCCAGCCCGGACAAGTCCTGGGCCGGAAGCGGTGTGCGCAGCGGCGTCGGCGTCGGCGCCGCGATCGCAGTCATGATCGCGGGCGCCACCACTGGCCCGGAGTCAACGACCGGCTCGGGCGCTGGCTCCGGCGCTTGCGGCTGCGGGCGCGCAGGTGCCGGCTCGCCATTGAGCGTGCGCCGGCGCGCGGAGATTTCGGCGACGGCGCGATCGAGCCCCGGCGGCAATTGCACGTTCGGCTGCGGCATTGCCGGCGCGAGCGGCGGCGCCGCCGTCTGCGGCGCGCCGCCGAACTGATCGGGATCGCTGCGGTCGTGTCGCGGCGCATAGGCCGCCGGCCCCGAGTGCGTTATTTGTTCGATGCGGCGGGTGAGATCGTCCAGCCGCTGATGCACGGTGGCGAGGTCCTCGCCATCGCTGGGCGCGGGTGTTGGCAGGCCTTGCTGTGTGGCTTGCTGGAGGATCACGGAGTTGAGCCAATCTTCCAGCGACATGCCCGATCGGCGCGCCGCTTCTTTTGCGGTTTCGCGGGCCTCAGGCCGTATCCCTTTCACACCCCACGGGACGCCAAATTTCATTGTTTGCACCACGTTCGAGGCGGAAGCTGAGAGCCTGATGGCTCTCCGTGGAACCGGCACGCGTTAACAACGGGTGGACACGGGTGCGGTTCGCAGTCGTGCCACCGACTTTTTGCCGCCCATGGTAAACAGGCGGTTAAGGATTGGGCGGAAGTGTCGGATTTTCCCGGCGCTTTTCTGCGGCAGTGCACCGCCTCGGCCCTTAACGCGGCTGTAAGCCGGATGCGCGATGCTCGCGCCTTCGCCGCTATGCGCGGCAGTGGGAACAACGGTGGCCGTTCTTAAATTGGTCGCAACTGCACACTAGTTAACGAGTTGTTAACGGCGCTCGCCCTTGGCGCGCCAGCGCCCCGGCAGGATGCCTGGAGATACCGATGCCGACCTACAAGGCTCCCGTGGACGATGCGTTGTTCCTGCTGAACGACGTCTTTCATCTCGACCGTTACGGCAATCTGCCCGGCTTCGCCGACGCCTCGCCCGATATCGTCGAGGCGGTGTTGCGCGAGGCCGCCAAGTTCTCGGAAGAGATGCTTACCCCGCTCAACCGGGTCGGCGATAAGGAAGGCTGCACGCGGCACCCCGACGGCAGCGTGACCACGCCCACCGGCTTCAAGGATGCCTACAAGCAGTTGGTGGCGGGCGGCTGGATCGGCATCGCGGCGCCGGCCGAATTTGGCGGCCAGGGCCTGCCGGCGACGCTGACCGAAATCGTCAACGAGTTTCTCTGCTCGGCCAACATGGCCTTCGCCATGTATCCGGGACTGACGCAAGGCGCCATCGCCGCGCTGTTGACGCATGCTTCACCCGCGCTGAAAGAGAAATATCTACCCAAGATGGTCGAGGGGACATGGACCGGCACCATGAACCTGACCGAGCCGCATTGCGGCACCGACCTCGGGCTGCTGCGCACCAAGGCGGTGAAACAAGGTGACGGCAGCTACAAGATTACCGGCACCAAGATTTTCATCTCCGCCGGCGAGCACGATCTGGCGGAGAACATCATCCACCTGGTGCTGGCGCGCATCGAAGGCGCGCCCGCCGGCACCAAGGGCATCTCGCTGTTCGTGGTGCCGAAGATCATGGTGGGCGACGACGGCGCGCTGGGCGCGCCGAACGGCGTTTCCTGCGGCGCGCTCGAAGAGAAAATGGGCATCCACGGCAACGCCACCTGCGTGATGAACTACGACGGCGCCACCGGCTGGTTGATTGGCGAGGAGAACCGCGGGCTCGCCGCCATGTTCACCATGATGAACGAGGCGCGGCTCGGCGTCGGCGTGCAGGGCCTGGCGCAATCGGAGGTCGCCTATCAGAACGCGGCCCTCTACGCGAAAGAACGCCTGCAAGGCCGCGCCATCTCCGGCGTCAAATATCCCGACAAGCCGGCCGATCCGATCATCGTCCATCCCGATGTGCGCCGCACGCTGATGAGCATCCGCGCCTTCAACGAGGCGGCGCGCGCACTGGTGATGTGGACCGCGCTGAAGGGCGACGTGGCGCGGCGCTCCGAGGACGAAAAAGAGCGCATGAGCGCCGATGACCACATGGGCCTGCTGACGCCGGTGATCAAAGGCGTGCTGACCGACACCGGTTTCGCCAACACCGTGGTGGCGCAGCAGGTGTTCGGCGGCCACGGCTACATCGCCGAGAACGGCATGGAGCAGTTCGTGCGCGACGCGCGTATTGCTCAAATTTATGAAGGCGCCAACGGCATCCAGGCGCTTGACCTAGTCGGCCGCAAGCTCGGCAAGGACGGCGGCCGCGCGCTGATGGCGTTCTTCAATGAGGTTTCGGCGTTCATCAAGGAGAAGGACGCCGACGAGAAGATGAAGCCTTACGTGACGCCGCTCGGCGTCTCGCTCGGTCATCTGCAGCAGGCCTCGATGTGGTTCATGCAGAATGCGCTTGCCAAGCCCGACAATGCCGGCGCCGGCTCTACCGACTTCATGCATCTGTTCGGCCTGGTGGCCCTCGGCTACATGTGGTGCAAAATCGCCGAGGCCGCGCTGGTGAAACTCCCTAAGGCCAACGGCTCCGCGCCGACCATGAACGGCAAGCTCATCACCGCGCGTTTCTTCATGGAGCGCATGCTGCCGGAGACAGCCGCGCAACTCGCCCGCATCCAGGCGGGCGCGGCCAGCACCATGGAATTGCCCGACGAGCAGTTCTGAGCCATTGATAGCGTCAGCCCGGTTGCCGCGACGCAACCGGGGCAGGCGTGGGGATAATGGCCGGTACTAATCTTTCAATTGCGATCATCGGCGGCGGCATCGGCGGCCTTGCAGCCGCGCTGTCGCTGCTGCGTGCCGGATTCGATGTTCAGGTCTACGAGCAGGTGAGCGAGCTGCGCGAGGTCGGCGCGGGCATCGTGTTGACGCCGAACGTGTCGCGTTTGCTGCACGGGATGGGTCTGAGCAAACCGCTCGACCGCCTCGCCGTTGCGCCGACCGTGGTGCGCCAGCGCCGCTGGCAAGACGGCAGCACCTTGCTGCTCGCGCCGGTGCAGAAGGTCGTTGGGCCGTCAGGCGAACACCTCTTCTACACCGTCCATCGTGCGGACATGCTGACAATGCTTGCCGATGCGGTGCCGGCCGAACGCATTCATCTTGGTCACAAACTGGCGGCGCTCAACGACACCGGCCACCGCGTCGAATTGGAGTTCGAGAACGGCGGGCGCGCGGCGGCGGACATCGTTGTCGGCGCGGACGGAATCCATTCCACCGTTCGCAAGATTCTGTTCGGCGCCGAGGCCCCGCAATTTACCGGCTGCGTCGCCTATCGCGGCATGGTGCCGGCGGATCGCTTTCCGAAATCCGACCTGCACGTCGAGTCACAGCTTTGGCTCGGTCCCGGCAGTCACTTCGTCAATTATCCGGTCAGGAGCGGGGAGCTGATCAATTTTGTCTGCCTGATCGATCGCAATGGGTGGACAAAGGAATCCTGGACGGAACCTGGCGATCCGGCGGAGCTCCGATTGTTTTACGAGAGCTGGCATCCGCAGGTGCGCGCGCTGGTCGCGACCGTCAACGAGATTTTCGTCCGGGGCCTGTTCGACCGTGCGCCGCTTAAGCGCTGGTCGGTCAGCCGCGTGACATTGCTCGGCGATGCCTGCCATCCCATGCTGCCGTTCCTGGCGCAGGGCGCCGCGCAGGCGATCGAGGACGGCGCCACGCTCGCCGCCGTGCTCGCGCGCTCGGGCGAGGATGTTGCGGCGGCGCTTGCCCGCTACCAAGCCTTGCGCCTGCCGCGCACCGCCCGCATTCAGGCGGTCACCGCCGGCAACAAGACGCGCAATCATCTGCCGGACGGTCCCGAGCAGCGGGCGCGCGACGCGGCGATGGCCGCGGGCGAGGCGCAATGGTCGATCGGCGCCAGCGCCTGGGTTTACGACCATGATGCGACTGCGGTTGCGGACTGAGCGACAGGATCGTGCGGTGAGAACCCGACGTCAGCCCAGCGCGTGTGGCTCGATCGTTGCCAACAACCGCAGCGTCGGCGGCGTGGTTTGCGCAGCCATCAGGTCGCGGTTGTCGAAGGCGCCGTCCGGGCAAATGAATTCGAACGAGGTCAGGATACGGTCGACGCTATCGCCGTCGCGCGAATACGGCAGCAGCAGCCGCTCGTAATGCACCAGCCGGCCCTTGCGGTCGACGATATCGTGGATGGTGTAGACCGGGCGGCCGCTGTGCGTCGCCTGCTGGTAGGGCGCCAACTTTTGCGCGCGCGCCGCTTCCGGCAGGGATTCATAGAGAAATTCGCCGCGGCAATCGGGCGATCCAAAGACCTGGCCGATAAGCGCGCCGTGCAAGCGAATCTGAAAACGTAAGGTACCGTCGCCGCCAATGACGTCCAGAACGCTCAGATTGTCGGAAATGCGCGAGAGATCCGCGGTCTCTATCGCTTGCCAGCGCGGCACGCGGTGCGCGCCCAGATGCCGCATCCATAACTTGAGCAGCCAACGCTGATTGATCGCCCGGACCACGTCCGGCCGCGCATCCGAGAATTGCATTGGAACGAGCCCCCACTTGTTCCCCCGGCGCGCAGGATGTTGCGTGCCGCGCCGCTCATGTCAATAACGGGCGCCAAGGATCCGCCCGCTTTTTGTACCCGGCCTGCGCGACAAATTGGCGTTGCTGCGCGTGCCAGGTCCGGACGACTTATACCCCGGCAGCGAGCGCAGGCCGCACGCGTGAGCGCAGCAGCAGCCAGCTCATGATCGACACGTTCAGCAGATTCCATGCAATGCCATTGAGGAAGGCGGCCTGATAGGAACCGGTGAGATCGAAAATCTCGCCGGACAGCCAGCCGCCCAGCGCCATGCCGATGAGCGTCGCCATCAGCACCAGGCCGACGCGGGTGCCGGCTTCCTTGGGCGGGAAATATTCGCGCACGATGATGGCGTAGCTCGGTACGATGCCGCCCTGGACCAGGC
>Ga0315540_10002007_pt1 | contig 11512 bp, 13 predicted proteins | sample SalMarSW160110MG_FD_203677 | JGI IMG/M metagenome (GOLD analysis project Ga0315540, IMG submission 203677) | Salt marsh sediment microbial communities from the Plum Island Ecosystem LTER, Massachusetts, United States - Salt Marsh Sediment SW1601-10 ... | reverse complement strand
TTATCTGGTCGCGCGTGATCGGCGGCACCGGCCACAATTCGCTGAACAACGCCAGGATCGAGCCGACCCAGAACGGAACCGGCACGATCAATCGGCAGCGGTCGGTCTCCGCCATCACAATGCGCATGATCTCAAGGAAGCTGTAAACCCGGGGGCCGCCGAGCTCGTAGGTCTTGCCCTTGGTCGCCTCGTCTTCCAGTCCCTTGAGGACCGCATCGGCGACGTCGCCGACATAGACGGGCTGGAATTTCGTCCCGCCCGAGCCATAGAGGTTCAGCTTGCCGTGGTTGAGCCTCGGGAACGGACAGCCGAAAACCGGCAGAAAAGGCGAGAACTGGGCCATCGCCGCAAACCGGTTGAAGAAGCCGTCCTGCGGCCCGAACAGCACGCTGGGCCGAAGGATCACCGCATCCGGAAAGGCGGCGCGCACCGCTTCTTCACCGGCCGCCTTGGACCGCGCGTACCGGGACGGCGACAGGGGCGCCGCGCCCAGCGCGGACAGATGCACGAGCCGCCCGCAGCCCGCCGCTCGCGCCGCCTTGGCGATCGTGTCGGCCCCGGTCGTCTGCACCGCATCGAAGCGCTGCTTCCTGGACTCGTACAGAATGCCGACGAGATTGACCACCGCGTCGGCGCCGGTCACCGCGGCGCGCACCTGGGCCGCATCGCGGATGTTGGCCTGAACCGGCGTGATCTGGCCGACATCCCCCATCGGCTTGAGGAACAGCGCCTCGTTCGGGTTGCGCACCGCGGCGCGCACCTGGACCCCTTTCGCCGCGAGCCGCTGGACGACATGGCGGCCGACAAATCCCGAAGCCCCGAAAACCGTTACCAGCCTTGTCGCCATTGGATCCCCCGGTTCCATAATACCGTTCCGCCCGGCGCCACAGTGCCACCCCCGGGGCCGAACGGGTAAACATATACATGACGCCGAAGGGACGGAAAACCAAAGTAATCGCGGTTGACAAGCGTCTCGCCAATGACCAATTTGCCGTCACTGAGCCCAGGTGGCGGAATTGGTAGACGCGCAGGTTTCAGGTACCTGTGGGGGCAACCTCGTGGAAGTTCGAGTCTTCTCCTGGGCACCATTGTACGGCGGATGATGGCGGCCGCGGCGGCAATGGCGAAGGGCCCGCCCCGGGCGCAGGCATGACAAGCTGGGAGACGAGGTGAACGTCGATCTGCATCGCGGTGACCTTCCCGACGGCCTTACATTCGGCGACTGCGTCGCAATCGACACCGAAACGATGGGCCTCGATCCGCACCGCGACCGGCTGTGCCTGGTGCAGCTCTCTGCCGGCGACGGGAATTGCCATCTCGTGCAGTTTCCGCAAGGCCAGTACGACGCGCCGAATCTGAAGCGCCTCCTGACCGACCCGGCGGTGACGAAGCTGTTCCACTTTGCCCGGTTCGACCTTGCGATGTTGCGCCAGTATCTCGGCGTCGACTGCCGGCCGGTTTACTGCACAAAAATCGCCTCGCGCCTGGTCCGGACCTATACCGACCGGCACGGCCTGAAGGACCTGTGCAAGGAGTTGTTGGGCGTCGACCTGTCGAAGCAGCAGCAGTCGTCGGACTGGGGGCGCGACACTTTGAGCCAGGAGCAGCTCGACTACGCAGCCTCCGACGTGCTGTACTTGCACCGGATCAGGGACATTCTGAACGACATGCTCCGGCGCGAAAACCGGACGGCATTCGCTGAATCCGCCTTCGCATTCCTGCCGACCCGCGCGGCGCTGGATCTCGACGGTTTCGGGCAAGTCGACATCTTCGCCCACGCCTAGGCTACGGCCGTGAATAGCCTGGATTCGTTGACCTTAGGACACCACCGCTGCATACTTCCACGCCTTCGGAGCGATGCTTCCTTTCCCTTTGTGTGGTGGGGTTTGGACTCAGCTTTAGATGCCGCAGCGTGGGGCGCCAGCCCCCGACGGTCACCCTGCATGGCGCGGATACGCCGCCGGCGCTACCCGTGTAGCGGAGAGAGCGCCTGACCATGACGGTAAACGCAGACCTCAGCCGGGACAAAGACAGCAAGGCGAAGGTACGGCGGCAGAGCCTTCCCTTCTCCACCCGGCGCACGCCGAAGGTCTCGCGCGCTTACGGCCGCTTTGTCGGCATCATGCGTATTCTTCTGCCGACCATCGCGACGGCGCTGATCATTCTCGTCGCGCTGTGGCCGCAGCTTACCGACCAGCAACGGCGCTATTCGATAACGCCAGCGAAAATCGCCTCGGACGCGGCGAAGACCTTGACCATGACCAACGGCGTGTACACCGGCATCGACGACAAGCGCCGGCCTTATACGCTGACCGCCGACACCGTGAGCCTGTCGAACGGCGACCTGTCGCTGGTCAACCTCAAATCACCGAAGGCCGACCTCCTGACCGAGAACGGCAGTTGGGTCGCCCTCACCGCGCGCAACGGCACGTATGACCGAGACAATAAGATCCTCAAGCTGCGCGGCGCGGTGAACCTTTTCCATGACAGCGGCTACGAGTTCAGGACGGACGCGGCGGTCGTCGACATGATGGCGGGCGACGCTTATGGCACCGATCCGGTCGAGGGGCAGGGGCCCTTCGGCAATATCAAATCACAAGGCTTCGTCGTCCATAATCGGGGCGAACGCGTCGAGTTCACCGGCAAGGCCACCCTCGTTCTGTATCCCGACCAGGCGCCCGCCAAATGACCGGCGGCCGGGCGGCGCGCTTCCTTCCGGCCATGCTCGGCGCAGGCTTGACGGCGTTGCTCGCGGTTTTTCCCGCCAACGCTCAGGGCCTGATCACGAAGGGCGGAAACCTGCCGGTCACCATCAACGCCGATCAGGGCATCGAGTGGCTGCGCGAGCAAAAGAAATACATCGCCCGCGGCAACGCCACCGCCACCCGCAACAACGCGACGATCAAGGCTGACCGCCTGACCGCCTATTACCGCGACAAGGCCGGAGAAAGCGGCCAGGAGATATTTCGCGTCGATGCCGACGGCAACGTGCGCATTACCGCGAACGATCAGGAAGCGCAGGGCGACAAGGCCGTTTATTACGTCGACAAGTCAGTCTTCGTCCTGGTCGGCAAGCATCTGCGGCTGCTTTCCAAACAAGGAACATTGACCGCGCGCGATAGCCTGGAGTACTGGGAAGATCGCCGGCTGGCCGTTGCCCGGGGCGACGCGACCGTTGTACAGAATGATCAGCGGATTCGCGCGGATGTCCTGACCGCCCACGTCGCCGATCCGGGCGCCGCGGCGCCCAAACCCGCGGAAGCCCCGGCCGGCCGCAAGAAGACGAAGAACAAGCCCAAGACCGCCGACGGGAAGGGACTGCCCGAGGAAAGCGGCCAGATCCGCCAGGTCGACGCCTTCGGCAATGTCCACATCTCGCTGCAGAACGCCATCGTTCGCGGCGATACCGGCGTGTACCTGCCGGCGAATGGTATTGCAACGATATGCGGCAATGTGCGAATTACGAGTGGAAACAATCAATTGAATGGAAAATGCGCTGAGGTAAATCTGAAAACCGGGATCTACAGGCTGACTGGGCGGGCAAAGGGTCTGCTCGAGCCGAAGAAGAAGGATCGGTAGCGGGGCGCGTCAAGGCGCGGCCCGCCACGGCACAGAGCAAGGACAGGCGCATCGCATGAAGAAACCGGAAAGCACGGCAGACATGGCCGATACGAATGGTCCGCGGCTTGTTACGGCGAATAGCGGGCTGCGCGCCCTGAACCTCGGCAAGCAGTTCAAGAAGCGGCCGGTGCTGCGCGATGTCAGCCTGCATGTCCAGCGCGGCGAAGCCGTGGGCCTGCTCGGCCCGAACGGCGCCGGCAAGACGACCTGCTTCTATATTATCACCGGGCTGATTTCCGCCGATTACGGCGCCATTTTCCTCGACGGCAATGACATCACCACACTGCCGATGTATCGGCGTGCGCGGATTGGCATCGGATACCTGCCTCAGGAGCCCTCGATCTTCCGCGGCCTCAGTGTCGAACAGAATATTCGCGCCGTTCTGGAATGCGTCGAGCCGCAGGTCGAGCGCCGCGAAGCGATCCTGGAAGCGTTGCTTGCCGAATTCTCGATCACCCATCTCCGGCGCACGCCGTCGCTGGCGCTGTCGGGCGGCGAGCGGCGGCGCGTGGAGATCGCCCGGGCGCTCGCATCGCATCCGCACTTCATCCTGCTCGACGAGCCGCTTGCCGGCATCGATCCGATCGCCGTGCGCGACATCCGCGACCTGGTGGTCCACCTGAAGGATCGCGGCATCGGCGTCCTGATCACCGACCACAATGTCCGCGAAACGCTTGACGTCGTCGACCGCGCTTACATCCTGCACGACGGCCAGGTGCTGATGGAGGGGCGACCGGAAGAGATCGTTTCGAATTCCGATGTGCGGCGCGTCTATCTGGGCGAGCGTTTCAGCCTATAGGCGACCGAGCGACTCCGGATGGCAATCACCCCGCGACTGGACCTACGGCAATCGCAATCACTTGTGATGACGCCGCAGTTGCAGCAAGCCATCAAGCTGCTGCAGTTGTCCAACGTCGAATTGTCCGCCTATGTCGAGGACGAGCTTCTGCGCAATCCGATGCTGGAGCGCGAAGAGAACGTCGCGGGGCCGGATGACGCCGGACGCGGCGTAGGCGAAGGCGGCGCGCCCGACAGCCCCGCCGACGCCGTCACCCGCGACGCGCGCGAGCTGACGGCGACCGATACGATGCGTTCGGAAAGCGATGCGCCGCTCGACATCGATCACGAGACGGTGTGGAGCGAAGACGGTCCAAGCGACGCGGTGCGTGAGGACAGTACCGAGAGTTTTGACGCGGCCGGGCTGGACCGCTTCAGCAGCAACGCCGGCGGGCGCAGCGATTTCGTCGAGCGGACCGGAAATCTCGAGGCCACGGTCAGCGACGAGCCCACGCTGCGCGATCACCTGATGGAACAGCTCGTCGTCGATATCGCCGATCCTGCCGACCGCATAATCGGCATTCAGCTGATCGAATCCCTGGACGCGGCCGGCTGGCTTTCCGAACCCGTCGAACAGATCAGCGACCGGCTCAACTGCCCGGTCGAGCGCGTCGAGAGCGTGCTCGATATCCTGCAGCGTTTCGAGCCGGCCGGCCTGTTCGCGCGCAACCTCAAAGAATGTCTGGCGCTGCAGCTCCGCGATCGCGATCGGCTCGATCCGGCGATGCAGGCGATGCTGGATCACCTCGAGCTGGTCGCGAAGCACGACAAGGCCGCATTGCTCAAGCTCTGCGGCGTCGATGAGGAAGACCTTACCGACATGGTGGCGGAGCTGCGCTCGCTCAATCCGAAGCCCGCGCAGGCGTTCGATCACGAAGTCGCGCAGACCGTAACGCCTGACATCATCATGCGCCCGCATCCCGACGGCGGCTGGACGGTCGAGCTCAATCCCGAGACGCTGCCGCGGGTTCTCGTCAATGTCGATTACTTCGCGCGCGTCCGCGCCGAGGTGCGCGACAAGAAGGAACGCGACTACGTCAACGACTGCTTCCAGTCGGCGAACTGGCTGGTCAAGTCGCTGCACCAGCGCGCGACCACCATCCTCAAGGTATCGGCCGAAATCGCGCGGCAGCAGGACGCCTTTTTCCGCAAGGGCATCGAGCATATGAAGCCGCTCGTCCTGCGCGACATCGCCGAGGCGATCGAGATGCACGAAAGCACCGTGAGCCGCGTCACGACGAACAAGTTCATTCACACGCCGCGCGGCTTGTTCGAGCTCAAATACTTCTTTTCGGCGGCGATCGCCAATCTCGGCGGCGGCGCCGCCCACTCGGCGGAAGCGGTGCGCTTCCGGATCAAGGCGCTGATCGACGACGAGCCGTCCGGCAAGATTCTCTCCGACGACCGGATCGTGGAGATCCTTAACGCCGAAGGGATCGACATCGCCCGCCGGACGGTCGCAAAGTACCGCGAGGCAATGAAAATTCCCTCTTCTGTGCAGAGGCGGCGCCTGAAAAACCTTAGTTTTTAAGAGCTTAGGTTCAGGGTTGAAGGAGCGAGACAGAAGTTTCAGGATACCCGCGACGGGCGGGAGCGGCTATTGACACCATAGGGGTGTCCTCACTATGGTCCGGCCCCTTAATCGGGGGCATCTGGCTACGGTCGACGTCGTACAAACCTACGGTGCCGGTGAAATCCGGCGCAGGAAACGATGCAGCTATCCGTTAACGGCAAACAGCTCGATATCGGGGATTCGTTGAGAAGCTATATCGAGCGCGAGGTTCCCGCGATCGTCGAGAAGTACTTTGCCAATCCGACCGGGGCGGACGTGACGGTTTCAAAAGAAGGCTCGACATTCCGGACCGACATCGCCGTTCACGTCGGGAAAGGCATCATCGTGCAGGGGCATGCGCGGTCCGCCGATCCCTATGCATCGTTCGACGAGGCGGCAGACCACATGGCCAAGCGGCTGCGGCGCTACAAGCGCCGCCTGCGTGACCATCACCGGGAGCGCAACCAGAAAGAAGACGTCCTGAGGGCCGCGCAATACGTTCTCGCTGCGGAAGAGCATACAGAGGCGGATGACGAGAATTACGCCGAACCCGATCAGCCGGTGATCATTGCGGAGATGCAGACGCATATCGAGACGCTGTCGGTCGGCGAGGCGGTCATGCGGATGGATCTCGCCAGCTTGCCGGCGATGATGTTCCGCAACAGCACGCATGGCGGCCTCAACATGATCTATATGCGAAATGATGGAAACATCGGATGGGTCGACCCTCGGGAAGAGGGTTCCTAGGCCCGGCCGGAAACGGCACGGACTCAGAAGGAGTACCGATGGATATTGTTAATCTGCTGTCGCCCGAGGCGGTTATTCCGAAGCTGCATGCGACGTCCAAGAAACAGGCGTTGCAGGAGCTCGCCAAGCATGCCGCGGCGCTGACCGGTCTCCATGAACGCACGATCTTCGACGTGCTGCTGGAGCGCGAGCGCCTTGGCACGACCGGCGTCGGGAACGGCATCGCCATTCCGCATGGCAAGCTGGCGGGGATCGACCGGCTTTACGGCCTCTTTGCGCGGCTCGAGACGGCGATCGACTTCGATGCCATCGACGAGCAGCCCGTCGACCTGATTTTCATGCTGCTGGCGCCGGAGAATGCCGGCGCGGATCACCTGAAAGCCTTGGCCCGCGTGTCACGCCTGCTCCGCGACAAGGCCACCTGCGAAAAGCTGCGGGGGTCGGACCGGGCGGACGCCTTATTCGCCCTGCTTACGGAAACGGCGACGAGTCACGCCGCCTGACGCGGCGCGGCGGTCAGTGCACGCTGACGGTGTAGTAGCTGTATTCCTGCGCCGCGAGGATGGCGGTCTCGAAATCATCGGCAACGGCAATCTGGCGACCGTCCGCGGTGTTGACGGCGAAGACCGTCTCCTCGGCCAGATTTATCCGCCGGACATAGGCGAGATCGTCGGCGCCGAGCAGCGCGAGGTCGGCTTGCGATATCTCCCGGAGCTTCTGGATATCGATCATTCCCGTTTCTCCTGACTTGCCGCTAACGGGAATCTAGGTCCAATTTTGTTGCCGATTCCTTAATTTACCGGTCGTTCGGCGTGGTAATCTTAATCCTCCGGACAAGGCTCGGCGGCTTCGGACGCACAATATCGATGTGCAACAAGCCGTTATCCAGCCGCGCGCCCGCTACCTCGATACCGTCCGCGAGAATGAACGCGCGCTGAAATTGCCGTGCGGCGATACCGCGATGAAGGTAAACGCGGCCGCCGTCGTCCTCGTGTTGCTTGCCCTGGATAAGCAGCTGGTTGTCGACGGTCTCGATCGTCAGGTCGCTTTCGCCGAAGCCGGCAACGGCCAGCGTGATGCGGAGCCGGTCCTCGCCGAGCTGCTCGATATTGTACGGCGGATAACCATCCGCGGCTTTCTTCGAGATCCGGTCGAGGGTGCGCTCGAATTGATCGAATCCGAGTAGCAGAGGGTTGTTGAAGATCGAGACCCGCGACATCTGCCAGCTTCTCCTAACCCGACGAGCAGGCGGCCCGCCGCCGGGCCATAGGATCGGCTTTTTGCGGTTCCGCTTCAACCGGACCAAAAAGACCAGCGCCCGGTTTGGCGACGGGCGCTGGTCATCTTGGTCGGTGGCGTAGCCGACTATTCAGGGAGTTTTATCAGAGGGGAGTACCATGTTTGGCGCGTTCGATTCCTTTCCGAGACATGAGTGGTTGCGGCGGACCTAACGGGAGTATGCGTTGACCGGCGTCACATATTCATAGTCGACCGGGACCTGCTTCCCGTCCACGGAAGCGCGGAGGGATTTCGGTCCGCGGACGCTGAACATGCCGCCAAAGGTTTCGGCCTGTCGTGCGAGGGCGGCCGCCTGTTCCGCCTTGATCGGCGGATCGAAGGGACGACCCTCGAACAGCCAGCAGGTCAAGCCGAAGATCGTCAACACCGTTGCGGCGGCGAAGGTGGCGGCAAGGTTCAACTGCTTCATGGCTCTGTGCTCCGGTATCGCATTTGCGATGGTGGCATCTTGAGCCGGGGAAAAGGCCATAGCAGGGTGGTTTCGGGGTGATTATTGGGAAAGAATCGGGCGATATTAAGGCTCCCAGCCCTCGGAAGATCCTGAAAATTAACGATATTTGTCTTCGGTCGGGGCGCGGGGTTAACCTTTGCGGCAGGCCCGGCAGACGGTCCCGCCGGCGAACGGAGGAAGACGATGACTGAGTTGCGCATGATGGCGACCACCGGAATGCTCGGTTACGGCTATACCGAGGAAGCCTTCCGCCGCGGCATCTCCCTGAAGCCCGACTTCATTGCGGCCGATGGCGGCTCGATGGACCCGGGCCCCTATTATCTCGGCGAGGGCGTCCCCTTCGTCTCGCGCCAGGCGATCAAGCGCGACCTCGGGCTGATGCTCGAAGCCGGCATCGAGCACAACATTCCGGTGCTGATCGGCTCGGCGGGTGGCGGCGGCAGTGACCCGCAGGTCGCCTTCGTGCGCGAAGTGGCGGAGGAGATCGCCCACGAGAAGGGACTGAAATTCCGCATGGCCGTGATCCACGCCGAGCAGCCTAAGGATTACCTCAAGAAAAAGCGTGCCGAGGGTCGTATCCGTCCGCTCGGGCCGATCGCGGAGCTGACCGACGAGGGCATCGACGAGACCCACCGCGTGGTCGGCATGATGGGTGTCGAGCCTTTCCAAAAGGCGCTGGAGGACGGCGCCCAGGTCGTCATCGCGGGCCGCGCCACCGACGCCTCGATCTATTCCGCGATCCCGCTCATGCGCGGCTACGAGCCCGGCCTCGTCTGGCACCTTGCCAAGATCATCGAATGCGCGGGCCAGGTCACGACGCCCCGCTTCGGGCAGGACTGCGTGCTCGGCACGCTGGGCGACGGCTATTTCCTGGTCGAGCCCGGCCACCCGGACAAGCGCTGCACCCGCATGCGGATCGCCGCGCACACGCTCTATGAAAACCCCAGCCCCTATCACCTGGTCGAGCCGGACGGCACGCTGGTCACCACCGGCTCGGAGTACGAGCAGATCGACCCGCGCGTGGTCAAGGTGACGGGCAGCCGCTTCGAGCCGGCGAACAGCTACACCGTGAAGCTCGAAGGCGTGCGCAAGACGGGCTTCCGCACGGTCTTCATCGCCGGCGTGCGCGATCCGGTGCTGATCTCGGTGATCGACGAGTTCGTCGCCTCCTGCCATGAGCGCGTCGCCGGCGAAGCGCGGTCGCTGGGCATTTCACAGGACTCCTACCGGCTCAATATTCGCGTCTACGGCAAGGACGCGACCATGGGCCCACGCGAGCCGATGCGCGACTCGGTCGGGCACGAGATCGGGCTGCTGGTCGACACGCTGGCCGATGACGAGGACACCAGCAAGGCGATCATGGCGAAGGCGCGCTACGCCCTGCTGCACACGGATTTCCCCGGCCGGAAATGCATCTCGGGCAACCTCGCCATTCCGTTCTCGCCCTCCGACATGCCGGTCGGCATGACCTACGGCTTCAACGTCTGGCACACCATGGAGCTGGACGATCCGCTGGAGCCGTTCCCGATCGAGATGGTCGAGGTTTGAGGGAGGACCTATCATGACGCGACTGGTCGACCTGGCCCAGGTGCTGCGCTCCAAAAATGCCGGTGCGCTGCTCTGCACCCTCGACATGATGTTCGAGGACGAGGAAACCTACCGCCGGGTGCGCGACAGCGGCGCGATTACGCCGCAACGCATCGCCAAGCTTTACGGCGTGTCGGACAACGAGGTGGCGATCATTCCGTACGACGTCGCCTATGCGATCAAGATCACGATCCCGCGGCTTGTGCCGTCCGGCGATCCGGGCGATACCGACGTCTATGGCGCGCAGCAGCATGCGCCACTGCTCGACATCGAGATTCCCGACTGACGCTTGATCGATTACACAGGAGGTGCCTGCCCATGGCCGTGTCCCCGGACGAAATCAAGGCGCTTACATTCGACGTCTTCGGCACCGTCGTGGACTGGCGCACCAGCGTCGCGCGCGAGGCGGACGCCTTCTTCAAGAAACACGGCATAACGGGCGTCGACGGCATCGAGTTCGCCATGGAATGGCGCAAGCTCTACCAGCCATCCATGGATCGGGTGCGGGCAGGCGAAATTCCGTTCACCAAACTCGACGTGCTGCACCGGATGAGCCTCGACAGCCTGCTCGAGCGCTACGGCGTCGGCGGCCTTCCGGAGGCGGAAATCGACTGGCTGAACCGGGCCTGGCACCGGCTCGACCCCTGGCCGGATTCGGTCGAAGGACTGACCCGCCTCAAGAAGAAGTTCATCCTGGCGACCCAGTCGAACGGCAACATCGCGCTGATGGTCGACATGGCGAAGCACGCCGGGCTGCCCTGGGACGTCATCCTCGGCTCCGAGGTCGTGCGCCACTACAAGCCTTGCCCACAGGCCTACATCAACTGCGCGGACGCGCTCGGCCTGCCGCCGGAAGCCTGCATGATGACGGCAGCGCATAACAACGACCTCGTCGCCGCGAGCCGGCAGGGCTTCCGCACCGCTTTCGTCCTGCGCCCGGTCGAATACGGCCCGAACCAGCACAAGGACAACCGCGCCGAGCACGACTTCGATTACATCGCCAAGGATTTCATCGACTTGGCGGACCAACTGGCGTGTCCGTAGGCCGATGCCTCATGGACTCGCGGGGCAAACCGGCGAACGACGGAATGCACATTCCATGACAGACCCGATCTCAGGCGATCGAAGACGCATACGTTACGGCGTGTCGATGGAGGCTAAGCGGCCAGTATCGACGAGTCCATCGCCGGCGGGTTCCGTTCGAATTGCAAGTTTCACTGTTTTTAGGTTGCGGCGCCCATGCTACTTCGATTTGTCCACCAGCCCTTCAATTCCGAACACTCGTCACTGGTCCTTGGATTCACTTTCGGCAATCTCGGTGATCCGGTTCACAAAATGCGTGAGAAAGGTCGTCACTTCGAGCTTGTTGCTAGGGTATGAATCCAGAACCTTGTTCATAAAAAAACTTGCTGTATAAA
>Ga0315540_10002006_pt1 | contig 11513 bp, 13 predicted proteins | sample SalMarSW160110MG_FD_203677 | JGI IMG/M metagenome (GOLD analysis project Ga0315540, IMG submission 203677) | Salt marsh sediment microbial communities from the Plum Island Ecosystem LTER, Massachusetts, United States - Salt Marsh Sediment SW1601-10 ... | reverse complement strand
TCTGGATCACATTGATGCGCGCGATCCAATCAAAACGACGAGCGGCCTGCAGGACGCCGGTCGAACTTTCGTAGACCAGGTTGGTCAGCAGGATCAGGCCGTAGAAGACGAACCAGGGGGCGGTTTGCAAATCCTTGGCAAACAGACGCGCTGCCCAGGGCGCAAGCAGGAACAGGATCGTATATGCCGCCAGCGAGGTCAGGGCTTCGGTCAGCATGGCGGTCTTGACGGCTGCCGCCGCCTGGTCCCGCTTGTCTGGCAATGATTCGCCGAGGCGCTTGACGACCACTTCGCTCATGCGGAAAGTCAGCAGACGATTGACATTGGAGGCGAAGGTGATAATCGTGGTCACCAAACCCCAGCCATCGACGCCCACCAGGCGTACAGCCAGGATCCCCTGTCCAAAGCTCAAGCCGGCTGAGATGATGTTGCTGCTGAACAGAAAGCTGCTATTGCGAATCACGCGCCGCAATAACCCGTCCTGCCACCAATCCGACAGGACCTCGCGCGGACCACTCACGGAGTCAGCACCTCGCGCGCCCATGAACGTTCGGCAACATACCACTCGACCATTTTTTCCACGCCCTCACGCAGTCCGACTTTCGGCTCCCAACCAAGCACCCGGCGGGCTTTGCTCACGTCGGCCCAGTTGGAGCGCATATCGGCGGGATGGAACGGGCCATTTTCGACGATCGCCTTTTTGCCGATAATTTCTTCCAAAAGCCTGATCAGACCGTTGATGGTGATGGTCTCGTGTCCCCCCAGATTAATGATCTCATAACCCAACGGCTTGAGAGCCTGGATCGTGCCACGGGCGATATCGTCAAGATACGTAAAACCGCGCGACTGCTCGCCGTCACCGTTGACCCGCACCGGGCGGCCCTCGCTGATCCACTGCGCGAAGCGGAACATGGCCAGGTCAGGCCGACCCGCCGGGCCGTAGACGGTAAAGTAGCGCAGGATACTGACATCAATATCGAAGAGGTAATGGTAACTGTGACACAAGGCCTCGGCGCCCTTCTTGCTGGCGGCGTACGCTTGGAGCGGACGGTCGCTGTCCGCTTCTTCGGGAGTCGGATAGGGTGGGTTCGAGCCGTAGATACTGGAGGTGGAAGCCAGGATAAATTTCTTGACCCCATGCTGGCGGCAAATTTCCAGCATGTTGAGCGTCCCGGTCATATTGGTCTCGACAAAGACCCAGGGGTTATCGGTGCTGGCGCGCACCCCGGCGCGTGCGGCCAGGTTGATGATCCCGTCAAAATTAAATTCCTTCAAGCCAAAAGTAGCCGGATCGACAATCGTGCGGTCGGAGATATCCAGCTTATGAAAGCTGAAACCGGGCAGTTGCTGCAGGCGCTGGAGACGGTACTCTTTCATGCGCACATCGTAGGCGTCATTCATATTGTCCACGCCAACCACGGTGTGCCCATCCTGCAACAACAATTCCGCCACGCGGAAGGCAATAAATCCGGCCGCACCGGTGATGAGATAGTTTGCCATCAAAACTCCTGATCTGACGGGTTGCACAAGGGACAGAGCAGCCAGGCGTAACCCGTCAATATTAGAACTTACAGGCGCACGACTTTGGGGTTGTCCTTGCCCAGTTTGCCCAGGGCGTTGCGCGAATCGAATACAAATTTGGCCGCTTCGAGGATGGCGGGGTAATCATAGCCTTTGTGACTGGTGACGATCACGACCACATCCGCCTCGCGGACAGCTTTCATCAAGTCCGTGACGCTGTCCATTTCCTGGTCATCATGGGTCTTCAAGTGCGAAATGTATGGATCGTGGTATTGGACCTGCGCACCTTTTTGTTGGAGCAGGCCAATCACATCCAAAGCCGGCGACTCGCGGATATCGTCGATATCCGGTTTGTAGGCCGCGCCGAGCACCAAAACATTTGAACCTTTAAGCGCCCGGCTGCGATCGTTGAGGGCATCCAATACGCGGCCCACGACGTAGCGCGGCATGTTGGTGTTGATCTCGGAGGCCAGGTCGATGAAGCGCGCGTTGTAATTCAGCGCCTTCATCTTCCAGGAAAGGTAGAGCGGATCGATCGGGATGCAGTGACCGCCCAGGCCCGGTCCCGGCGTGAATTTCATAAATCCGAACGGTTTGCTGGCGGCGGCATCGATCACCTCCCAGACGTCCACACCCAGGCGCTCGCACATGATCGCCAGTTCGTTGACCATGCCGATGTTGATCATGCGGAAGGTGTTTTCAAGCAGCTTGGCCATTTCGGCTGCTTCGGCTGAAGAAACGGTATGAACTGTCTGGATTGCTCCCGCGTACCAGGCCGTGGCCACCTCGGAACAAGCCGGTGTGATCCCGCCCATCACTTTGGGCGTGTTGATCGTGGTCCAATCCTCGCGACCCGGGTCCACGCGCTCGGGAGAAAAAGCCAGGAACCAGTCCTCGCCGACTTTCAATCCCTTTTCGTCGCCCAGCATGGGCAGCAGGATCTCGCGCGTCGTGCCGGGATAGGTGGTCGACTCGAGCACCACGACCATGCCGGGGTGCATATATTTCGCCAGTTGCTCGGTGGCGGACAGGATGTAGGACATGTCCGGGTCGCCGGTCTTACGCAGGGGGGTCGGAACACAGATGCTGACCGCTGCGACATCCTTGAGGGTCGAGAAATCCATCGTCGCTTTGAGATGACCGGATTTCACCAGTTTGGCAACCTTTTCAGTCGGCACATCCTGAATGTAACTGACACCCTTGTTGAGCGCTTCGATCTTGCGGCTGTCCGGGTCAACGCCAATAACCTTGAAACCAGCTTCCGCAAATACGACGGCCAGCGGCAGGCCGACATAGCCCATGCCGAGTACGGCCACCTGGACGCTTTTCTGTTGCAATCCTTCGATCAAACGATCCTTGGTAGACATTCTTATCCTTTTGTAGTTGTATTTCCGACTGAGTACAGTAAACGGCCATCGCCCTTAGAACAAGCTGAGTTGGGTCGGTTCTTCCGGCTCTTCAGGTGGTTCCTGCGCCGCCACCGGGCCAGATTTGGCCAATTCAGTCCGCGCCTGCTCCAATTGTCGGGGTAACTGCCCGAAGTCAGCCAGGATTTGAGGCTTATATTTCGGCTGGTGCAGCGCCGCCGCCGGATGGAACATGGGAATCACGAAGCGCTCCCCGACACGTCGCATCTGACCATGGACGGCGCTGATGCGCGCGCCGGTCATGAACTTTCCCATCGAGAAACGCCCCAAGGTGATGATGATCTTGGGATTGATGGCCTTGATCTGGCGTTCGAGATACTCATCGCAGGCCGACAGTTCATCTGGCTGCGGATCGCGATTTCCCGGTGGCCGGCACTTGACCACATTGCCGATCCACACATCCTCACGTGCCAGTCCCGCCTGGGACAGCAGCTCGTCCAGGAGTTTGCCCGCTGCGCCGACGAAAGGACGTCCCTGCTCGTTTTCATGGAAACCGGGACCTTCGCCGATCAGCATGATCTCGGCCCTGGCCGGACCTTCACCGGGAACAGCCATCTTGCGCGAATGATACAGCGTACACTTGGTACACACGGAAACTTCCTCTGCAATCTGGGCCATTAACTCTTCAGGGTTCATTCCGCCTCCAAACTCGATCTCTCCGTTTCCAAATGCTCTAGCGTCATTAAGATCGCGTCTTCGCCATTATCACGATAATATCTGGGCCTGCGGCCCACTTCCACAAATCCAAATGCGCGATATAAGTTCCGCGCAATCTGGTTCCCGGCGCGCACTTCCAGCAAAGCTGAGCGGGCACCGCTCGCAATTGCATCCTGCAGAGCCGCCTGCAGCAGCTCGCGGCCAAGCCCGAGACCGCGAAACTGTGGGTGGACTGCCAGTGTGGCGATATGAGCTTCATCTACGATCAACCACAACACCAGAAACCCAATCACAACCTGCTCGCCCGCTGAGCGCCGCAAGGTTTTACCATTGAATCCATACGCCAGCTGTTCAGCCAGCAGCGTTTCAACGACCCAGGGCCTCGAATAATCCTGCTCGAGTTCGCGCCGGTAAGCTCGCTCCGACCAGGGGATCGGCAGACTCATGCTATCGATCAAGACCACTGTCGGGACGTCTGCGACTGCCATACGGCGGATCTTAACACTGGGCCTGCCCGGGTTCATACCGGGACCGACCCCGCCACGTGCAAATAGATCGGCGCAAGCGCTGCGGCTTGATCAAAGTCGCCAGCCTGCCAGCGTTCCCAGGCCAGTTCCGCCAGTAAGGACGGACGGCGCACACACTGCGCCGGGGAAACCAGCTGTACGTTGACACGTTTGCGCGCCAGGCGCTGCCGTTCATCAGCTGTCAATTCACCGCAGATCAAGGTCGGTTTGCGGATCGAATCGGCCAATTCATCAGCGGTCGCCACCGCAGCCGGGCCATCGGACTGCCAGCCGTTTTCTCCAGCTGTGTACCAGCCGACGGCCAGGCGTCCGCGTCCGGCGCGCAGCACAGCCGCCAGGGGCAAATCCTGCACATATTGGGCTGCAGCCATCACATCCAGGGTTGGAATGCCCACCACGGGCAGATGGCGCGCCAGCGCCAGCCCTTTGACCAGCGCCAGCCCGACCCGCAGGCTGGTGAAAGAGCCGGGGCCAAGCGCTATACCCAGTCCTTCCAAATCGTCCATGGTTACGCCTGTCCGCGCCAGGAGTTCGGAAATTGTTGGAGCCAGTTCAACCGTGTGATACTGCTGGCTGTGCCAGATCAGTTCAGCGACTACTTGCGTGCCGTCATACAGCGCCAATCCGATCTGGGAGGTGGAGGTGTCAACTGCCAGCAGCATCAATCCACTCCAAAAACAGACTGGCGTAGATCAGCCAGCAGGTCATCGTAACGATCGCCCTGAGCCTTGATTTGTAATTTCCGGTGTTCTTCAGTCAGGTAGTCCAAAGCAATCCAAAGCCTTTTCTCCGGTAAAATCGCCTCGAGACGTTCCGGCCACTCGATCACCAGCGGGCCTTGAGCCAGCATGGTGTCCAGGTCGAGTTCCTCGGCCTCAGGCACAGATTCGAGCCGGTAGGCATCCAGGTGAAAGAGGCGATTTTCATCCGGCCGCCGATATACGTTGACCAGGATGAAAGTCGGACTGGATACCGCATCCAGGGAGCCCCAGCCTTGCGCGAGGCCCTGCACCAGGGTCGTCTTGCCCGCACCCAGTTCGCCTTGCAGGCAGATCACATCTTCAGCCTTGAGCATCCCGCCCAGACGCATGCCTATGCGCCGCGTTTGTTCGGGACTGCGGCTGAAAAACTCGAGGGTATGGGCATCCAGGATAGGCATCGCGAAAGATTATACTGCTTCTTGAACAAACGCCAAGCGGACCGTGAGGCTTGGATTCTACCCGAAAATCGTTCAATGGACGTCCACCCGGCTTTAAGATAAGATTACTGCAGGCTTAGAAGGCACAGGAGAGAAGAAATGGACAAGTATTTAAATGAATGGCTCAATAACGCACTCGAACTTCTCCCCACTCTTGTAACCGCGATTTTGATCTTTATCGCCAGCCTGTATCTTGCCAGCTTGCTCAGCAGGATGCTGCGCCGGGTGCTCGAGCGACGCAAGGCAGACCAGGAGGTCACGCTCTTGCTGACCCAATTGACGCGCTGGAGCATCATCGTGGCCGGGATCATCACAGCCTTACAGCGCTTCTTTAATGTAACGGCCTTTTTGGCCGGTTTGGGAATCCTGGGCTTCAGCATTGGCTTTGCGCTGCAAAACATCCTGCAGAATTTCGCCGCCGGGGTCATCCTGCTGATTCAACAACCCTTTAACGTGGGGGACGGGGTTGAAGTCAATAATTTTGGTGGGACAGTCCTGGCCGTCAACCTGCGTACGACCGAGATCAAGACCTGGGACGGGCGCATCGTCATCCTGCCCAACGCAGACGTGCTCGGCCACCCGATCACCAACTTCACCCGGGCCAATAACCGCCGCATCCAACTCAGCCTGGGCGTGGGTTACGACTCGGACCTTGACCTGACCCGTGAGAGCATCCTGGCTTCGCTCAAGAATGTGCCCGGCTATATGAGCGACCCGTCCGCCTCGGTCGTGTTCGACACCTTCGCGGATTCGACCATCAACCTGACGACTTATTTCTGGATCGACATGAAACAGGCGGGGTTGTTTGACGCCCAGGATGCGGCCGTGCGCCTGATCAAGAACACGCTCGACCAACACGGGATCGAGATGCCAGCTCCAATTCGCACGGTCTACCTGCACACTGAAAAATAAAAATGTGCGGGCGCTTTTCAGTGCCGGTCGGCTTCAGCTTGATCCAGAATCAGTAAGGCGGTCTTTTCTTCGGTCAAGCCCAAGCGTGCACCCAGGATGCGCGCAATCGTGCGGGCGGCCTCCGGGCGCGCAGCCCGGCGGCAGGCTTCGGCCACACGCTCGCGCTCCGCTGGATTTTCTACCCAGTGCGTGAGCGTCTCGACAACCTGCTTCGGCGAAGGAGCCCAAACACCCGCGCCCTCCTCAACCACAAAGGTAACGTTTCCATCCTCCTGTCCTGGCAGGCGGGCATACAGGATTATGGGTAGGTGGGCGTTGAGGGCCTCGCTGATCGTCCCGGGTCCGGCTTTGGTCACCAGCACATCCGCGGCGCGCATGAATTCGGGCATCTGGTGTGTGAATCCGTAGATATTCACTGGCACAGGCCAGTCAAGTGACTCGAGATGTGCCTTCAGGCGTACATTCCGCCCCGCAATGATGGCCAGTGATACGTCCAGCCCCGCGGTTGCAATGGCGCGGGCTGTCTTGCCGAGCGGCCCCATTCCTTCGCCGCCGCCCACCAGCAAGACCACCGGTTTGTCCAGTTCCCAGCCGAGCCTTTTGCGCAAGATCTTTTTATCGCCAGCCGGCACGCAACAGCGCTGCGCCACTGGCAGTCCGACCACACGCAATATTTCAGGCGGCATGGTATATTCGATCGCGCGCTGACGGGCCAGTTCGGTTGGGAGCAAAATGATGTCAGCCCGATCGTCATACCACAGGGCGTGGGTTGTGACCATATCCGTGACCACGGTGACGAAGGGTGGACGCTTTTTCCCTAAAGCCTTTAAGATGACCGTGTTGGCCAGTGGATGAACGGTTACGATCAGGTCGGCAGGATGGTCCGCCACCAGCTCACGTGCCGCCCGGCCGACATACGGCCACATACTGGTGGTGATCGCCCGCGCGCGTCGGCGCCCATCGCTGATTTTGAAACTCAACCCCCACAATTGCGGGGCCTTGACCATGTCGGGGTACCAGTTTGGCATTTTGTTGAAGGGCAGTGGGGCATAGCCCTTGAAGAAATCCAGCATTTCCGTTGTAAGCGCGTCGCCAAACTCCAATTCGAGCGCTTCGATAATCGCTTCGGCTGCGCTGCGATGTCCGCCGCCGGTATCGGAAAACAAAAACAGTACGTGGGGCTTCTTAGGCTGTTGGCTCATGGTCCTCTCGTGGGAGAATCGTTTTGATCCGCCGTGACAATTCGCGACGCGGCAGGAGCACACGCCGTCCACAACCCTTGCATTCCAGGCCAATGTCTGCGCCCAGACGGACAACGGTCCACTCGTAAGAGCCGCAGGGATGCGGCTTGCGCAGGCGAAGAATGTCGTTCATTTGCAAGTCGCTGAGCATAATGGCATTATACCGCCCATCGCGATGACCGCAGCCACACCTGGAAGTATAATAATGATAAACTGATCCTGCTCATTTTTCTATGGAGGGTATTATGGCTGCTCGTCCAACCTATGCTATCAAAATTGCCGGGATCGAACGCGAACTGCGTCTGTTTGAGATCAAACCCGGCCTGAAAATCGCGATCCTGAACATCCTCGGGGATACCGAACTCGTGCAGGCCTGTGCCCGCGAACTGAGCAAGAAACTGCGGGACACAAAATTTGACGTACTCGTGACCGCCGAGGCCAAGTCCATTCCCCTGGCCTATGCGCTCTCAGTCGAAACCAAGAAGCCGTTCGTCGTACTGCGCAAAACATACAAACCCTATATGGGCGAGGCGTTGAAAGCCGAGACACTCTCAATCACGACCGGACAACCACAGACATTGATTCTCGATGAAAAAGACCGCGAGTTGATGAAGGGGAAAAAGGTCGTCATCCTGGACGACGTCATCAGCACCGGCTCGACCCTGCAGGGAATGCGCATCCTGATGGAAAAGGCCGGAGCCGATGTGGTGGCCGAATCGGCCATCCTAACCGAGGGCGAGCGCGCCAAGTGGGAGCACATCATCGCCCTTGGACACCTGCCGCTATTTACCGATTGACTGGGAACAAACAGCGACCGTTATCCGATCAATTTCCTTTTTCTATCATGAGAGAGAGCCTTGATGGCTCTCTCTCTTTGCATGGCAGTAATTTTATCCGGCTGGGGCTCGATGTAAACCATTTTAACAGGGCGCCGGCTGCGGGTATAGCGTGAACCGGTACCGGCGTTATGCTGTCGCTCGCGGCGGGCCGGATCCGTCGTCCAGCCGGTGTAATAGGTCCCGTCGGCACATTCCACCAAATAACAGTAGTAAGGCACGCTTATTTCTTCTCCCCCGTTTTTTTGCGAACCCCGAGGAACATACTCTTCAGAACTTCACCCAGGTTGGGAGGCTCTTCGCCTTTCATTTCCTCGCCAACCCAATCGGCCGCAAAGCGCTGCAGCATCCAGGTTTCGCGATCTTCGGCGGCGCGCTCCAGACGCTGGCTGAGCCCCTCCCTGTCTTCCTGCGCGATGGAATTGCGCAGGCCCTGAAGCGCGGCGATCAAATTATCCAGCACGCGGACGACGTTGTCCTTGTTGTGCAAGGCTGCCTCACGCAACGCCTGCGGTCCATCCGGGAAGATGGTGCCGGCTGCGTAGTGACGGCCAGCCACTTTACGCGCTTCGCGCCATCCGGGCTGCTCGACCGTAGCAGTCAGCAGGGCGACGGCTGCCAGCTGCGGCAGGATGTGCGTGGCCGCCATCAGGCCATCGGCTTCTGCCAGGTCGGCGTAGAAGGGCGTGGCGCCGACCAGACGGGTCAGGTCCGCGGCCAGCTTAACAGCCTCGCCCGGCGTGCCAGGGGAAGTAGCAATCATCATCAACCCTTTATCGAACAGGTCGGTCCGTGCAGCCGGCACTCCAATTTCGGCCTCGTGCAGGTACTCCGGGTTGATGACCGGTACCAGGCTAACGTAAAAGCGTTCGGGGGGTAGTAATTCCTTGGCCCATTGCGTGACAGTCCCCTTAACCGGCGCAGTGTCCATCACCACAGCGCCCTCTTTTAAATCCTGGGCGATAACCTCCAGCGTCTCACGGATCTCGCTGACCGGCAAGCTCAAAAGCACGATGTCAGCCTCTCGCACCGAATCGGGTAAATTGATTTTGACTTCGTCCAGCGCCCCCAATCTCTCAGCGGCCCTGGCGACCGAATGGTCCTTGTCATGACCGATACGCCGGACCAAATCCGTATGTTCGGCCAGGGCCAGACCGATGGACGTACCGATCTGTCCCAGACCGATAATAGTTACCTGAACTGTCATAGGTTTCCTTTCGAAATGAGAGGTAACCCGATTATAATGCTTTCTCCGTACCCGGGAAGTCATGCCAGAAAAGAACGTGTGTTTTATTTACAATTCTCCCCCAGCACTTCTCCCGCAGCTTCCAATTAAATTGGGAGAGCCGGGGACGCCGACCCCGGCCCTCTTTTGAAAGGAGGAGAAGAGAAATCACCTTACGACGTTATCCTATCATGTCGGTCTAATTCGTACTTGACGCTTAATATACGATTCCCCTACGATTGTCCAACAACTTACAAGATTGTAAGCTATCATTTTTAGGCGTAAAATCCTGAAAAGGGAGCAATATGACCGCTGATCTTGCGATTGAAACCAGAAAACTGGGACGAATCTACAAAATTCGCGGCAGCAAAAAAAGAAGAAAATCCGCCAGGAACTGGCCGCACTGCAGGACGTGGTCACGAATTACCAGAAACAGTTCTCAAAGAGATGATATGATAAAGACGTAGACACTAGCATCTACGTCTCTATTTTTTCGGGAGGTGTTCATGGCCCGCACGACCTCCAGCCCATCCCCACTTTACATCGGTGAACTGCGCAGCACCCCGCTCGGCGATCTGTGGATTGCTGTCAGCCAGCGCGGACTGGTCGCCATCGAATGGTCGGCCAGCGAATTGGACTTCAGCCAGTATCTGACCAGGCGCTTCAAGCGCCCGGTCGAGCCGAATCCCAAAATGACATCTCAGGCTGCCAGCGAGCTGCGCGCGTACCTGGATGGAAAGCGCCGCCAGTTCAACCTCCCGATCGACTGGTCGGTGTTCAGGCCGTTCCAGGAGCAGGTGCTCAAGATCACCTACGCTATTCCTTACGGACAGACGCGCACCTACAGCGAAATCGCCGCACAGCTGGGTAACCCCAAAGCCGCTCGTGCCGTCGGCCGCGCCGAAGCCACCAACCCCATGCCGCTGGTCATCCCCTGCCATCGCGTAATTGGCGCGGACAACAAACTGCATGGCTATGGCGGTGGGGACGGGCTGCCGACCAAGAAATGGCTACTCAAAATGGAAGGGGCAGTCTTTGCCTAAGAAAAAATCACCCGCCATAGAATTTCGCTCCGGGTTTGTGGCCGTCATTGGGCGGCCCAACGTCGGCAAATCCACCCTGATCAACGCGCTGCTGGGGCAAAAGGTCGCCGCGGTCTCGCCGCGCCCGCAGACCACCCGCCGCACGCAGCTCGGAATCCTCAGCCTGGACCAGGCTCAAATCATCTTTGTCGACACGCCCGGATTGCACAACCCGCACCACAAACTTGGCAAAGCCCTCAATCTGACCGCCGAGGAAGCCCTGGAAGGCGTGGACCTGGTCCTGTGGCTGGTGGACATCAGCGTGGAGCCGACCGATGAAGACCAGCGGATCGCCTCCCTGCTGGCCGGACTCACGTCCCAGACTCCGCTGGTGCTGGCGCTCAACAAAACGGACCTGGTCCCGGCCGGGAAATTAGACTCGCACCGGGAGGCTTACCAGGCCCTGGTCCCGCCCGAGACGGCGCTCATCCCCATTTCGGCCGCACACGGCGCCGGACTGCTTGACCTGCAAGACGCGCTGATCACCCGCCTGCCCGCCCGTCCGCCGGAATATCCCGACGACCAGATCACCGATCTGTACGAGCGCGACATCGCCGCTGACTTGATCCGCGAGGCCTGCCTGTCCCACCTGCGCGATGAAGTGCCGCACGCCATCGTTGTGCGCATCGATGAGTTCACCGAACGCAACGAAAAGGGAGCCTTCATCGCTGCCACCATTTTTGTCGAACGCGATTCGCAGAAAGGGATCGTGATCGGCAAGGGCGGGGAAATGCTCAAAAAAATCGGCACCTCGGCCCGGGCTGAGATCGAGGCCATGTCCGGTCGCAAGGTCTTTTTACAAGTGCGCGTTAAAGTGCTCAAGGACTGGCGCAACGATGAAGAACTGCTCAAACGATTCGGGTATGACCCGGGGAGGAAGTAATGTT
>Ga0315540_10002004_pt1 | contig 11522 bp, 11 predicted proteins | sample SalMarSW160110MG_FD_203677 | JGI IMG/M metagenome (GOLD analysis project Ga0315540, IMG submission 203677) | Salt marsh sediment microbial communities from the Plum Island Ecosystem LTER, Massachusetts, United States - Salt Marsh Sediment SW1601-10 ... | reverse complement strand
TGCATCCGTGGCGCAAGGGGCCGTTCGACGTGTTCGGCATCCATATCGACAGCGAATGGCGCTCGGATCTGAAATGGAACCGGCTGAAGGACGCCATCGCACCGCTGGCGGGACGGCGCGTGCTCGACGTCGGCTGCGGCTCCGGCTACCACCTGTGGCGCATGCGCGGCGCCGGCGCCGCCGGGGTCACCGGCATCGATCCGATGTCGCTGTACGCGATGCAGTTCGCCGCCGTCCAGCACTTCGTGCAGGACCAAGGCGTGCGCTACTGGCCCGTCGGCATCGACGACCTGCCGGAAGGCATGCCCGCCTTCGACACGGTGTTCTCGATGGGCGTGCTCTACCACCGGCGTTCGCCGATCGATCATCTGCTGCAATTGAAGGGACTGTTGCGGCCCGGCGGCGAGTTGGTGCTGGAGACCCTCGTCGTCGACGGCGATGCCCGCACCTGCCTGGTGCCGCAGGGCCGCTACGCCAAGATGCGCAACGTGTGGTTCATCCCGTCCGTGCCCATGCTCGAGGGCTGGCTGGCGCGTGCGGGCCTGGTCGGCATCCGCGTCGTCGACGTCGTGCCGACCACCGCGGCCGAGCAGCGCCGCACCGACTGGATGCGCTTCGAATCCCTGCCCGACTTCCTCGATCCGGAAGACGCCGGGCGCACCGTCGAGGGCCATCCGGCCCCCGTGCGCGCCGTGCTGCTGGCGGAGAACCCCGCCTAGCCGCCGGCGAGCAGCTTATCGGACGCGATGTGGTGGCCGATGATATGCATGACGTCCTTGTCGCTCGGCTCGCGGATGGTGATGATCTCGTGCGCATCGCCGCGCGCATAGATCGTGTGGTATTGCAGGATGTAGAAATCGCCGGAGAAGCGCGTGTCGGCCGTCTCGCTTTCCAGGGTGTAGGACTTCAGCGGCCCCAGCACCTGGTTCACATGCTTCAGGTACGACAGCCAGGCCTCCTTGCTGCCGGTGCGGAAGAAGGCCTTGCCGTAGCAGTTGATCACCTTGTCCCAGTCCTGCTGCTTCTCGGCCTCGAACAGTTTCTGGGCCAGTGGCTCGGCATCCTGCACCTTGGGCGTGCGCACCTCGTCGCAGCCGCCGACGAGCACCATGGTGGCCAGCAGCATCGCCAACCAGGCGAATCGCTTCCTGCCTGTTCCGTGATTCGATGTCATGCCTTTCCTCCTAACCCAGTTCGCTCAACAGCTGTTCCATCATGCCCTCGGCCTGGCGGGCATAGCCGCCGCCGAACAGGTTCGCATGGTTCAGGACATGGTACAGCTTGTACAGTGTTTTGCGCTGCCGGTAGCCGACATCCAGCGGCCAGGCCTCCCGGTAAGCCGCTTGGAATTCCTCCGGAAAGCCGCCGAACAACTCGGTCATGGCCAGGTCCGTCTCGCGGTCGCCATAGTACACGGCCGGATCGAAAACCACCGGTGCTCCGCTTCCGTCCACCGCGTAATTTCCGCCCCACAGGTCGCCATGCAGCAGCGATGCACACGGCCGGTAGTCCGTGAACAGGGCCGGCAGGTCCGCCAGCAGGCGCTCGCCCAGGCGCTGCAGCGACCCGCCGAAACCGTTCGCCGCCGCCAGGCGCAGCTGGTGGCCCAGGCGCTGCCGGCGCCAGAAGGAAACCCAGTCCGCATCCCGCGCATTCGGCTGGGGCGTGGAGCCGATGGTGTTGTCGCGCCACCAGCCGAAGGCCTCGCCGGTGACCCGGTGCAGCGCGGCCAGGCCCGTGCCGAGGCGGGCGGCGCTGTCCGCTGCCGGCCGACCGAAAGGGATGTACTCCATGACCAGGAAGGCCGCGTCGCCGGCCTGGCCGGCGCACACGGGCACGGGCACGCGCACGCTGCCGGCGCCGGCCAGCTCCGTCAGGCCGTCCCGCTCGGCCTCGAACATGGGCAGCCCCGCCGCCCGGTTCAGCTTGACGAAATAGGGCCCGCCCCCGCCCTCGAGCCGATAGCAGGCATTGATGCTGCCGCCGCCGACCGGCACGGCGCGCTCCCATGCCGGCTGCTGTGCTCCGGTCCCGGAAACGGCCACCGCGATGGCCTGCAGCGTGGGGTCAGTGATCACGGCCGCTCGCGTGCGGCGCCTCAGTCACGGTTCAGGAAGAGGTGATGCCGGCCAGGCGCTCGTGCCGGCGGCGGCGGTAGCGGTAGACCACGTAGCCGCGCCACAACAGGTGCGAGCCGATATAGCCGGCGACGCCGACGGCGAGGCCGGAGACCAGGCAACCGAGCAGGAACGGCTTCCAGATGGTGGCCAGGCTGTGCAGGAACCATTCGGCCGACACGTGGAAATCCGACACCTTGGTCGGCATGCCGAGAATCCAGGCGCCCACCTTGTAGGCAGCGAAGAATATCGGCGGCATCGTCAGCGGATTGGTCACCCAGACCAGGGCGACCGAGATCGGCAGGTTGGCGTGGATGCCGATGGCCATGGCGGCGGCCAGCAGCATCTGGAACGGCACGGGGATGAAGGCCACGAACAGGCCGGTCAGGCAGGCCAGCGCCACCGAATGACGGTTCAGGCGCCACAGGCAGCTCTTCTCGAGCAGCTTGCCGAGGCATTGCAGGCTCTTGTGCCTGCGGATCGTCTCGGGATCGGGCATCACCCGTTGGATCAGTTGACGGGGCATGGCTTCAGTATGCCATGTGCCGCAGCTCACAGACAAGGGGGCTATTCGAGGCGCGGGAACACCGGGCTGGGCCTGGCGCAGACATGCCCGGCCTTGAGCAGCCCCCAGCCGCCGTGATCGTTCAGGCCGGGCTGCCCCGTCCCGGCATCGCCCATGATCTGGGCCAGCATCGCCGACGCCTTCGTCGGCATGAACGGCAACAGCTGCAGCGCGACCAGGCGCAGCGTCTCGACGAGGTTGTACAGCACCGTATCCAGGCGCGCCGCATCCCCGGCCTTGGCCAGCTGCCACGGGGCGTTGTCCTCGACATAGCGGTTGCCGTGGCGTACCACGGCGCCGATGCGCTCGAGCGCGGTGTGGAACGCCTGAGCCGAGATCGCCGCATCGACGTCGCGCTGCATGGACTCGACGTCGGCGATCAGCGCCCGGTCCGCCTCCTCTTCGCTCGCCACGGTACCCAGGCGGCCGTCGCGATACTTGTGCAGCATGGCCAGCGAGCGGTTCAAGAGGTTGCCGATGTCGTTGGCCAGCTCCGTGTTGTAGCGCTGGCGCAAGGCCGCATGCGAGAAATCGCCGTCCTGGCCGAACGGCACCTCGCGCAGCAGGAAATAGCGCAGCACGTCCGGCGCGTAGTCGGCGAGCAACTCGGCGGGGCGCAGGGCATTGCCCCTGGATTTGCTCATCTTCTCGCCCTCGACCGTCCACCAGCCGTGCGCGAACACGCGCCTGGGCAGCGGCAGCCCCGCCGCCATCAGCATGCACGGCCAGTACACGGCATGGAAACGCAGGATGTCCTTGCCGATCAGGTGCACGTCGGCCGGCCAGTACTTCGGCACCAACGCCTCGGGAAAGCCCAGCGCGCTCAGGTAGTTGGTCAGCGCATCGATCCACACGTAGACCACGTGCCGCTCGTCACCCGGCACCGGCACGCCCCAGGAGAAGGTGGTGCGGGAGACGGACAGGTCGTTCAGGCCCGACTCGACGAAGCGCAGCACCTCGTTGCGCCGGGACTCCGGGGCGATGAACTCGGGATGGGCGCGGATATGCGCCAGCAGCCGGTCCTGGAAGGCGCTGAGGCGGAAGAAATAGGACTCCTCCTGCACCTTCTGCACCGGCCGGCCGCAGTCCGGGCAGGTCTTGTCCTCCAGCCTTCCGGCATCCTTGAGCTGGGTCTCGGTCCAGTAGGTCTCGCAGGGCACGCAGTACCAGTCCTCGTACACGCCCTTGTACAGGTGGCCCGAATCGGCCAGCAGCCGCCACATCGCCTGTACGCCCTGCTTGTGCCGCTCGGAGCTGGTGCGGATGAAATCGTCGTTGCTGATCGACAGCTGCGGCCACAGGTCGCGGTAGCGCGCCACGACGCTGTCCGCGAGCTCGATCGGGCTGACGCCGCGGGCCTCCGCCGCCTGCTGCACCTTCTGGCCGTGCTCGTCGACGCCGGTCAGGAAGAACACGTCCTCGCCCTTGAGCCTGGCATGGCGCGCCAGCACGTCGGCGGCGATGGTCGTGTAGATATGGCCCAGGTGCGGCTCGTCGTTGACATAGTAGATCGGGGTCGTGACGTAGTAGGTCATGGTTCGGGGCCGTCTCCTCGCATCGCTGGCCTCGCATCGCTGGCCTCGCATCGCTGGCCGCAGTCTAGCCGCCCGGCGGGCAAAGGCCACGCCCCGGGCTCAGGCAGTGGCCTTCAGCACCCGGCGCAGCTGCATCATGTGCGCGAACAGGGACGTGGCCGGCCTCAGCGAATGGCGCTGCACCGCCTGCGGCCAGCGGGCCAGCCCCTCGGCCGCATCGAACACGTCGTCCGGATAGCCGTCCCGGCCGCCGGCCAGCAGCGATGCCTGCAATTGATCCTGCAGGTGGTCCAGTACGATGTCGGCTACCAGCGCATGCGGCACGGCATCGAGGTGCCTGCCCATCCAGTCCTGGACGGCGCCGAGATCGGTCGCCGCGATGTCCGTGGTCAGCCGCTGCCAGGCCAGCAGCGCCTCGCCGATGCGCGCGTCGGTCAGGCACTGCACCCGCCCCGGGCAGCCATGGGCCAGATGCAGCACCAGCTCCGAGAACGCGGCGTCGATGTCCATGCCGGCCAGCACGCGGCGCATGTCCGTATCATTCAGCGGCGCACAGTGCTCGAGCATGCAGCGGGAACGGATCGTCGCCGGCAGGCGCATCAGGTCGTTGCAGACGATCAACAGCAGGCTGCCGGGGGCCGGCTCCTCCAGACCCTTCAGCAGGGCGTTGGCCGCCTGCACGTTCAGCTGCTCGGCGTCCTGCAGCACCACGACGCGGCGTATGCTCTCGCTGCCCGACAGCGATAGAAAGGCCAGCAGCTCCCGCACCTGCTCGATGCTGATATCGCGCTTGCCCTCCTCCAGCGCCACCAGGCGCATGTCCGGGTGGGCACCGGCGGCACCGATGCGGCAACCGTGGCATGCGCCGCAGGGGCCGTGCGCCGTCGGTGCATCGCACAGGTAGGTGGCCGCCATGCGGGCCGCCAGCATGGACTTGCCCACGCCGCGCATGCCGTACAGCAGCCAGGCATGGTGCAGCCGCCCCTCGTGCATGGTGCGCATGAAGCGGGCCATCGCCGCATCGTGTCCGACCAGCTCCGGCATCAGCGCGGCCATGCCGTCCCCAGCCGGTCGGCCAGTGCCTGGCGGATGCGCTGCTGCACGGTCCCGATGTCGGCGTCGGCCGCCACGCGCAGCACCCGTCCGGGTTCCTGCCGGCAGATGGCCTCGAACCCCGCCTGCACGCGCCGGTGGAAGGCCAGCGACTCCTCGTCCATGCGCGTGGCCCGCCCTCCGGCGGCGGCCCGGCTGGCCATGCGCGCCAGGGCCTGCTCGACCGGCAGGTCCAGCCACACGGTGCACGTGGGGACCACGCCCGCCTCGGCCGCCGCCAGCAGCGGCCCGAGATCGCCGCCCAGGGCGCGCCCGGCCAGCTGGTAGGCGCGTGTGGAATCGGTATAGCGGTCGCACAGCACCCAATCGCCGCGCCCCAGCGCCGGGCGGATCACCTCGGCCACGTGCTCGGCCCGGTCGGCCAGGAACAGGAACAGCTCGGCCTGGGGCGCCGGCGCGGCACCATGCATCAACAGCTCGCGGATGTGCCGGCCCAGGTCCGTGTCGCCTGGCTCGAAGGTGGTGCACACCCCCTGTCCATGCTGCTTGAGCCAGTCGGCGAGCAGGCCCAGCTGGGTGCTCTTGCCGCAGCCGTCCACGCCCTCGAAGGAGATAAACCGTTCCACGCCTTCCTCCCTAACGGTACGGCCGTTCGCCGACGACATGCACGTCCAGCCCCGGCGGCAGCGAGGCCAGCCAGGCGTACAGCTCCGGCAATTGTGCGGGCACCGTCCACAGCTCGTGCAGGCTGCGGTCACCGGCATCGAGGCTGCGCATCACCGCCAGCCCATCCTCGCCGTTCAGGATGCCCTGGAACAGCACGGCCCGGGCCGGCGGCACCCGCACCGTGACGATGACCGTATCGCGCTCACTCACCCTTGGCGTCCTTTTGCCGCACCTGCTCCTGCTCATGATAGATATGGATCCATCGCTGCACGTTGGCCTCGTGCTGGGCCATCGTCGAGGCGAAGGCGTGGCCGCCGGTGCCGTCGGCCACGAAATACAGGTAATCGACCTCGGCCGGATTGGCCGCGGCCTCGATGCTGGCCTTGCCCGGGTTGCAGACCGGTGTCGGCGGCAGGCCGCGGCGGGTATAGGTGTTCCACGGCGTGTCGCGCTGCATGTCGGCCTTGTGCAGGTTGCCGGAGAAGCTGCCCTCGGTGGCCCAGATGCCGTAGATCACCGTCGGGTCCATCTGCAGCGGCATGTGCTTCTGCAACCGGTTGTAGATCACGGCGGCGATCAGCGGCCGTTCCTTGTCCAGGTGCGTCTCCTTCTCGATGATCGAGGCGATGATGCGGATCTGGTTGGCGGTATCGGTGCCCGGCTCGCTGGCCACGGCGGCGGCCAGCACCTTGTCCTGGGCCTTGATCATGCGCGCCAGCATCGCCCCGGGATCCACCGGTTTCTCGTAATCGTAGGTCTCCGGCAGCAGCCGCCCCTCCTGCTTGCCCTTGGGCAGCAGCTTGTCGAGCGCCTGCTGCCACACCTGTTCAGGCGTGCCGGTCTCGGTCGCCAGCATGGCCAGCACCTCGTCGGTGCGCAGTCCCTCCGGGATGGTCACCGAAAAGCGCATGACGTCGCCGCGCAGCATGCGTTCCATGACGTGCGGGATGCTGGCGGACCCCTCGAAATGGTAATAGCCGCTGCGCAGGCGCCCCGACTGGCCCGTCAGGCGCACCAGGGCATCGAAGGCCCAGGCATGATCGATGACGCCGGCCCGCTTCAGCTGGGCGGCGATGCGCGCACTGCTGGCGCCGCGCTCGATCACCACCGTCACCGGCGCCGCCGGCGCCGTGCTGCGGCCGTAGACCCAGCCCAGGTACGAAACCGCGACCAGCGCCACGCCGATCAATGCGAACAGGCCCAGGCGCCTCATGCCGGCACCCCCGGCTCGCCGCGCAGCGCCTGCCACAGCGGCGCGAAGCGCGCTGCGGCCGTATCGAGCATCCGCCCGTCGACCGATGCCACCGGCCGCACGAAGGATCCGGCATTGACCAGGGCCATCGCAGCGCAATCGGCCAGCCACGATGCCGGGCACGGGCCGGCATGGACGATCCCCGCCTCGAGCAGGGCCTGGCGCACGGTGCCCGGCAGCACGCCCGGGCCGTCATCCGGGGTCCCCCAGCGCCCGTCGCAATACAGCAGCACGTTGGCGGCCAGCGTACCGAGGACGCGCCCGCCCGCACAGACCAGCGGCTCCTCGTCGTCCGCCAGCAGGCCCTGTCGGCGCCAGCCGGTCAGGGCACGCAGGCCCTCGGCGTAATCGCCGGTGAACTTGGCCGGCCGCGGCTTCGGCGGAAACGGCCAGTCCACCGCGCGCAGCACGGCATCGCTCGGCTTGCGCGCATAGGGCATGGCCTGGATATGCACGTTCGGCCGCGCCGCCCGCGCGTGCAGTCCCCACGGCGCCTCGCCGCCGGTCAGGGTGATGCGCACGAGGGCATCGCCCCCGGCCTCCGCCGCCGCGCCGAGGCAGGCCTCGATGAGGGCCGCGTCGGCCGCGAAATCCAGGCCGAAGGCGGCGGCGCCGCACTGCAGGCGTCCGGCGTGTGCCGGCCAGCGGAACACGGCGCCATCGATGACGCGGAAGGTCTCGAAGCAGGCCTCGGCATACGTCAGCCCCCGGTCGGCCCTGTCTCCGGGCATCTGGATTTGATAGGCTCGCCCGGTTTGCATCTACGATCGATCCAGGTGATGAACGCGCATGCCCAAGTTATACCTCGAAGCCATCGAACACGCACGCGTCTACGACGTGGCGCGGGAGACGCCGCTGGAGCTGGCGCCCGGGCTGTCGGCGCGCCTGCACAACGAGATCCTGTTCAAGCGCGAGGACCTGCAGCCGGTATTCTCGTTCAAGCTGCGCGGCGCCTACAACAAGATCGCGCACATGAGCGACGAGGAATGCGCCCGCGGCGTCATCTGCGCCTCGGCCGGCAACCATGCGCAGGGCGTGGCCCTGAGCGCCAGGAAACGCGGCTGCCGGGCCGTCATCGTCATGCCGAGCACGACGCCCGACATCAAGGTGCAGTCGGTGCAGAGCCTCGGCGGCGAGGTGGTGCTGCACGGCGACAGCTACTCGGACGCCAGCGCCCATGCCGCCCTGCTGCAGCAGGAGCAGGGGCTGAGCTACGTGCATCCCTACGACGATCCGTTGGTCATCGCCGGCCAGGGCACCGTCGCCGAGGAGATGCTGCGCCAGACGCCGCGCGATCTGGATGCCGTGTTCGTGCCGATCGGCGGCGGCGGCCTGATCGCCGGCATCGCCGTCTACCTGAAGCAGATGTCGCCGCACACCAAGATCATCGGCGTCGAGCCGGCCGATTCGGCGGCCATGCACGATTCGGTCAAGGCCGGCAAGCGCATCGTGCTCGACCAGGTCGGCATCTTCGCCGACGGCGTGGCGGTCAAGCAGGTCGGCGAGATCACCTTCGATCTGGTGCAGCGCTACGTGGACGAGATCGTGCTCGTCGACACCGACGAGATCTGCGCCGCCATCAAGGACATCTACGAGGATACCCGCTCCATCGTCGAGCCGGCCGGGGCGCTGGGGCTGGCGGGCATGAAGCACTACATCGCCCGGGACGGCGTCCGCGGCCAGACGCTGGCCTGCGTCAACAGCGGCGCCAACATGAACTTCGACCGCCTCAGGCACGTGGCCGAGCGCACCGAGCTCGGCGAGCAGCGCGAGGCGGTGTTCGCCGTGACCATCCCGGAGCGGCCCGGCGCCTTCTTCGATTTCTGCAGGCTGATCGGCCGGCGCGGCATCACCGAGTTCAACTACCGCCTGTCCGGGCGCGACGAGGCCCATATCTTCGTCGGCATCCGCACCTCCGGCCCCAGCGAGGGGGACGGGATCCAGGCCATGCTGGAAGGCCACGGCTATGCGGTGCTGAACCTCAGGAACAACGAGCTGGCCAAGCTGCACCTGTGCCACATGGTCGGCGGGCGCAGCAACCTGGTGCAGCACGAGCGCCTGTACCGCTTCGAATTCCCGGAGCGTCCCGGGGCGCTGCTCGATTTCCTGACCAAAACGGCCGGGCGCTGGAACATCTCGCTGTTCCACTACCGCAACCACGGCGCCGCCTACGGACGGGTGCTGGTCGGCATGGAGGTCCCGGACGACGATGCCAAGGCCTTCCAGAGCTTCCTCGACGACCTGGACTATCCCTATGTGGACGAATCGGGGAATCCGGCCTACCACCTGTTTCTCTGACGCCGGGGCCTGCCGCCGGACCGGCCATGACGCGATGACGGCAACATCGACCTGGGCCCAATTCCGGCGCGCATGGCTGGCCGCCATCGGCATGGCCGGCGCCTTGTGCGTGACCCCGCCTGCCGCCGGGGCCGACGCCGTTCCCGGCCTGACGCTGGCCGGCGCGTACATCGGCGAATTCGAGCGCAACTACGATCCCGGGCAGGTGTCCCCGCGGCTGAAAACCGCCTACCACGACGTGCTGAACCTGTCGCTCACCGTGGATACCGCCAAGGCCGGCCTGTGGCCGGGCGGCACCCTGTACATTGAGGGCATGCGCATCCACGGCGACCAGTTGTCCCGGCATGTGATCGGCGATCTGCAGGTGGCCAGCAACATCGAGGCTCCCGGGCAGATCCTGCTCGAAGAGGCCTGGTACGAGCAGCAGCTGATGCACGGCAAGCTGTCCCTGCTCGCCGGCCTGCGCGACCTGAACCGGGAATTCCATGTATCCGAATACAGCGGCCTGTTCCTCAATTCGTCGTTTGGCATCGCCCCGGAGATGTCCGCCAACGTGCCCACCTCCGGCTATCCACAGCCGGGATGGGCGGCGCGCATTCGCATCCGTCCCCTTCCCCACTGGTACGTGCAACTCGCCGACTTCGACGGCGATCCGCAGACCCGGAAGCTGTCCGCGCGCGAAGGCCAGATGTGGATGGCGGAAACGGGTTTTATCCACCCGACCGCGCGTTACAGGCTCGGGGCATGGCTGCACACGGCGGCCAAGGCCTACGGCGGCCGCGTCTACCAGGGCGACTATGGGGTCTACGTGCTGGCCGACCAGCAGCTGGCCGCCATCGGCACCACGAGGATCGGCGCCTTCGTGCAATTGGGCTGGGTGCCGCCGGCGCGCAATGCCGTGACGCGTTTCCTGGGCCTGGGACTGCACGTGACGGGCCCGTTGCCGTCACGTGATCAGGACAGGCTGGGCCTGGGACTGGCCAGGGCCGTCACGCATCACGGCGCCGAGAACACGATCGAGCTGACCTACCGCGCCGTGATTTCGTCCTCCATAGCCATCCAGCCCTCGTTCCAGTGGATCAATGATCCCGGCGGCACGGCGGGGGCGCCGCCGGTGCGTGTCGGCCTGCTGCGCTTCGAGCTCTCGTTCTGAACCCGTGCCCGGAAAGGCCCGCGACCGGCCCTCGGGACCCTGTCACATGCGGAACATGTGATGTACGATTGCCGCGTGGCCGCACGGGCCGGGATAAGGGAGCATCATGTCGTTTCACCTGCCATCGCTGAATATCTCGGGCAAGGAGGTTCTGCCGCTGATCGAGGGCGGCAAGGGTGTCGCCGTATCCACCGGCCAGTGCTCCGGCGCCTGGGCCGCCGCCGGCGGCGTCGGCACCTTCTCGGCCGTCAATGCCGACAAGGTCGACGCGCATGGCGAGATCGTGCCGCTGGTGTACAACGGCAAGAGCCGCAAGGTGCGCCACGAGGAGCTGATCGCGTACTCCATCGAGGGCGGCATCAGCCAGGCGAAGATCGCCCACGACCTGTCCGGCGGCGAGGGGCGCATCCACATGAACGTGCTGTGGGAGATGGCCTCCTCGGAGCGGGTGCTGCACGGCGTGCTGTCGGGCGCCAAGGGCCTGATCCATGGCGTCACCTGCGGCGCCGGCATGCCCTTCCGGCTGGCCCCGCTGGCCGCCGAGTACGGCGTGCATTACTACCCGATCGTATCCTCGGCCCGCGCCTTCCGCGCCCTGTGGCTGCGCTCCTACCGCAAGTACCCGGAGCTGTTGGGCGGCGTGGTCTACGAGGACCCGTGGCTGGCCGGCGGGCACAACGGCCTGTCCAATGCCGAGGACCCGGAGAAGCCCGAAGGCCCCTATCCGCGCGTGGCCGAGCTGCGCAGGACGATGAACGAGTTCGGGCTCACCACGGTGCCGGTGATCATGGCCGGCGGCGTCTGGGCCCTGAAGGAATGGGCCGACTGGATCGACAACCCGGAGATCGGTCCGGTCGCCTTCCAGTTCGGCACCCGGCCGCTG
>Ga0315540_10002003_pt1 | contig 11524 bp, 9 predicted proteins | sample SalMarSW160110MG_FD_203677 | JGI IMG/M metagenome (GOLD analysis project Ga0315540, IMG submission 203677) | Salt marsh sediment microbial communities from the Plum Island Ecosystem LTER, Massachusetts, United States - Salt Marsh Sediment SW1601-10 ... | reverse complement strand
GGATAGACCAATGTCAGCCCCCCGCCGGAGCGGAGGAGACGCGCCGCCACTTTCACCCACTGCGCCAGCATTTCGCCACCGCCGGCATGCGCTTGCCGCCGCTCGGGGTCGGGTGAGGTCTGGCGACTCGCGGGGTCGTGGAAGGGCGGATTCATCAGCACGCGGTCGGCGCTGCCGGGACCAAGCCCGGCTGCAGCCAATTCCGCAGCGGGAGCGCAGACATCCGCTACGATCACTTGGCAGCGGTCGCCCAACCGGTTGCGCTGCGCATTTCTTCGCGCTGCATCCGCGAGCGCCGTATCGATTTCAACCAGCGTCAGACTGAGCCCGGGGACCCGCCAGGCGAGGGCGAGGCCCGCAGCGCCGACCCCGGCGCCCAGTTCGATCGCATGCTCGCCCGCCTCCCCTCCGGTGGCGGCAGCGAGCAAAATCGCATCATGGCCGAACCGATGGCCGCGGCGGGGCTGCAGCAGCCGCAACCGGCCGCCAAGGACGGCATCGTCGGTCCACGCACCGTCGCGAGCATCATGAACCATCGGGCCGCAGCTCGTGGCCGAGCCCGGCCTCGCGCAACACGGCGCGTGCCGCCTCAAGCTTCTCGTCGGGCACGAGGACACGCCGCGGCAATACACCGAGCGAGCCCTCGAGCACGCTCATATTCTGGTCGAGCACCCAACAATGAATCGCCGCCGCCCGGAGCAGCGCTTCAACTGCCGACACTAGTACCGCATCATTGGTGCGTATGATTTCCTTCACGCGTCGTGGCGTCCGCTCGCGCGCTGCGGCCACGCCATCGCTTCCCAACCCGGGGCGTCCTGGGTGAGATAGGCGAGAAGCTTCATCTCGCGACGCCCGCGCGTGACCGTGTCCAGGATTAATCCGCAGCCGACCGCGGCGCACGCGACGATCATCATCCCCATCGCGAGGATGGCCGTCGGCAGCCGCGGAACGACCCCCTGTTCGAGGTAGGTGACCACCACCGGCACGGCGAGGACGATCGCCAGCCCCGCGATCACCGCGCCAAGGACGGAAAAGAAGCGCAGCGGCCGCTCCGAGCGATACAGTTTCACGATCATGCTCAGGATGCGCAGCCCATCGCGCCAGGTATTGAGCTTGGACGCCGACCCCTCCGGCCGTGCGTAATAGGGGGCGGCGACCTCGGCGACCGGCAATTCGAGCTCGAGCGCATGGACGGTCAGCTCGGTCTCGATCTCGAAGCCGCCCGACAGCACCGGAAAGGTCTTGACGAAGCGCCGGGAGAAAGCGCGGTAGCCGGACAGGATATCGGTGAAGGCCGCACCGAACATCCAGCGCACGAAGCCGGTCAGCATCCGGTTGCCGAAGCGATGACCCCGCCGATAGGCGGCGCGCGTTTCTTCAACACGGGCGCCGACCACCATGTCGAGTTGCTCGTCGAGAAGCTTGTCGATCATCGTGCGAACACTCGGCGCGTGATAGGTCGCATCGCCGTCGACCAGCACGTAGACATCGGCATCGACGTCGCGGAACATGCGGCGCACGACGTGGCCTTTGCCTTGCCGGGAAACACTGCGGACAATCGCACCTGCCGCTCGCGCGACCTCGATCGTTCGGTCCGTCGAGTTATTGTCGTAGACGAAGACCGTCGCCTCGGGAAGATTCTCAAGGAAGTCGCCGATCACTTGCGCGATCGCCTGCTCCTCGTTGTAGCACGGCACCAGGACCGCGATGCGCGGCCGCGCTACCACGGGTCGAACCTCCTCATCCAGTTCAGCCAGCCGCGTCACGTTGCTTCGGCCTCCGACCGCATCCACCCCCACGCGCGCGGCAGCGCCGAGCGCAGCGGCAAACAGCGCACTTGTCGAAGAACCCTAGCATTTCTATTGTCCGGGGTCCCGCTTTGGTCCCGGCTTTGGAGCATTCGCTTGGCCGTCGTCATCCCGTTTGAAACTCCCTCCGCCAGCTCCATCGATCGTCTCGTCGGATTCGTGACCTCGGATATGGCGCGCGTCAACGCTACGATTCTGGCCTGCACCGGCTCCGAAGTAACCATGATCCCGGAGGTGGCCAATCACCTCATCGCCTCCGGCGGCAAGCGGCTGCGGCCGATGCTGACGCTGGCGATGGCACAATTATCCGCCTACAGCGGCGATGGCCATGTCAAGCTCGCCGCCGCTGTCGAATTCATGCATACGGCGACGCTGCTGCACGACGACGTTGTCGACGAATCGAGCATGCGGCGGGGAAAGCTTGCGGCGCGCATTCTGTGGGGCAACGAGGCCAGCGTGCTGGTCGGCGATTTTCTGCTTGGCCAGGCGTTCAAACTGATGGTCGAAGTTGGCTCGCTGCGCGCCCTCGAAATCCTCTCTTCCGCCGCCGCGGTGATTGCCGAGGGCGAGGTCCGCCAGCTCGGGACCGCGAAAAACACCTCGACCACCGAGGATGAATATCTGGCGGTGATCCGGGCGAAGACTGCCGAATTATTTGCCGCCGCCTGCGAGGTCGGACCGGTGATCGCCGGTCGCCCCAAAGCAGAGCAGGCGGCCTGCCGCTCCTTCGGCATGAATCTCGGCATCGCCTTCCAGCTTGTCGACGATGCCCTCGACTATGGTGGCAAGTCGGCCAAGCTCGGCAAGAATGTCGGCGACGATTTTCGCGAAGGCAAGATCACGCTTCCCGTCGTGCTCGCCTTCCGGCGCGGGTCCGACCCCGAGCGCGATTTCTGGCGGCGCACGCTCGAATCAGGCGAGGCGTCGGACGGCGACCTCGACCACGCGATCGGGCTCATGGTAAAGCATCGCGCACTCGACGATACCTTCATGCGCGCGCGCCATTATGGCGCCATCGCCAAGGATGCGCTCGCGCTGTTCCCGCCTTCGCCGATGAAGGCGGCGCTCGAAGAAGCGGTCGAGTTTGCGATCAGCCGCGGGCATTAAAGCGAATTCCGTTCCGGTGGAATCGGAAGCCGCTCTGTTTCTGTTGGCGCGGTCGCATCTTCCGCGGCGAACCGGCGTCCCCTTCACTGGAACATGCTCTGAGGATGCAGCGGCGCCAGGACGGCAGCTGGGCGACCTAGACCGAATTCCGTTCTGACGGAATCGGAATTCGCTCTATTTCTCTTTGAGTGGTCGCATTTTCTGCGGCGAACCGGCGTCCACTTCGCCGGAAAATGCTCTATTCGCCCCAGGCGGCGAAAGCCTGGTTAAAGACGCGATCGCCTGGATTACCTTTTTCGATTGCCAGGATCGCGCGCCGGCCATTGCTATAGACGATCGGGACATCGAACCAGGTGCGTTCCTTCAGCAATTCAATGTTGCGCTTCTGGTCGGCTTCGGTCGACGACAGTCCGATCAGGAAGAAGTTCGCGGTCACCTTGACTGACAGTCCGGCCAGCGGCAGGCCGCGCGTCTGCTCGGCCTGCTTCATCAGGATGCCGGGGACGTTGGCAATGGTGCCATTCGGAAAGTCCGGCGGCAGCGTAAACATGATCTCGATCGTGTGACTGGCCGGCAGTGCCTTGTCGGTATTGCGGCGAAGCGACCACTTCACCGTGATATGCGGGTCGGGGATCTCGATGTCGGCGCGGATCACGGGATCGGCGGCCTGCCCCGGTCCGGCAGTGGCGGAATCGAGGTGCCAGACGACAGTTCCCACATGCCGCTTGCCAGAGCGATTGGTAGGGTCCTCCTCGTAGAGCACGACGCGTTGGGCAACGTTGGCTGCTTCCCCGGGCTTGCCTTCAGATGCGGCACCCGGGGCACCGATCCGATCGGTCAGCTTGCTTTGCGATGCAGGCGCGGTGGCCGGTGCCGATGGCGCCGTTGCCACGTCTGTTCTCTTGAACAGGCCGGAGATTGTCGGCCATTGCCAGAACAGAATACCGGCAAGGCAGAGAACCAAGATCAGGGCCGCCGCCCCGACCAGCACACCGCGGTTGGCGAAGACATTGCTCAGGCCGCCGGCGAATCCGGTCCCGCTGTCCTCGGGTCCTTCCTTCGGGCCATAGGGAAACGGACGGTGGCTCGCCTCACCCTCAGCAACCGCATCGCGATAAGGCGGTTGGCCGCGCTCCTCCGACGCCAGATTGCGACCCGTCTCGACGCCCTGCTCGTCGTCGGGCAGGATGCCGGGAGGCAGCGCAGGCCCTGGCGGTTCCGCTGCTCGCCGTCTGGCGCCGGCCCATGGTGGGGGCTGGTCGTCGCCGCTGGGCTTAGGCGGCTCACCGCGAGCGGCTTCGCGCAGCAAAGGCGGTTCGCGCTTGCGTGCCGCCGTGCCGTCGTCGGCCGGTGCGACCGGCGGTTCGCGCGGCGGCGGACGGAGTGGCCGCCGCGGCGGTGGCCGCAGTTCCTCCGGCTCCAGATGCGGTTCCATGCGCGGTGCATCGCGCGTGGGCGAGGCGGCAGCGAAAGCTTCGCGCGCAGATTTCGACGCCTGTGCCGTGGCGTCACCGAGGCTTTCCGTATCGGTGACAACATCGCGGAAGCCTTTGAGACCTTGGTCCCGCAAGGAGCCACGATCAGCAAAGCCGCGCCGGCCGGCAGGCGGGCGGGCTGCGGCCTGCTCACCCTCGGCGGGTGTCGGCCCATTGCCACCGCCCCCCCGGTCCTGCCCGCTGGCGCGGGTCGGACCACCTGATCCGCCGGATCGTGGCGGCGGCTCGGTGCTTCGTTTGCCGGCAGCGCTCTCAAGGCGGGCGCGCCGGGCGGCATCCGCCTCAACCTTGCGAATCGCCTCTTCGAGAGCGAGCCGCTCGCGGGTAATGTCCGACTCGCTGAGCGCCGGAGTGACCGAGCGCAGCTGGGCCACGAGGGCGCCGCGGGCGCGCTCATAGAGGGTGCGCCGCGCTTCCCCGGTGCTCTTCTCAAGGCCGGCGACGGCCTTGGCAATCAGCGGATAATAGTCAGCCATTACACCCAGCTATTGTCCCGCACTGCGTCGCCCTCTTCTGCTGCCTCTTCTAGAGCATTTTCAGGCGCTTTGGACACAACTTCGCCGCGGAAAATGCGATGGCGCAAGAAAAACTTACCCTTCGAACGGATTGTGCACGAGTATTGTGTCGTCGCGCTCCGGGCTTGTCGACAACAGCGCCACCGGGCAATCTACCAATTCTTCAATCCAGCGGACATATTTGACCGCCTGCGCCGGCAGCTCCGCCCATGAGCGCGCGCCCGCCGTCGGTTCCTTCCAGCCGGCAATTGTTTCATAGCACGGCTCGACCTGCGATTGCGCATGCTCGCTCGCCGGCAGGTAGTCGATGCTCCGACCATCCAGCCGATAGCCGACGCAGACTTTGATCTCGTCGAAGCCGTCGAGAATATCGAGCTTGGTCAGCGCCAGCCCATCGATTCCGCTGGTGCGCGCGGTCTGCCGCACCAGGACGGCGTCGAACCAGCCGCAGCGCCGCCGCCGCCCGGTCACCGTGCCGAATTCGCGACCGCGGTCGCCGATCAGCCGGCCGATCTCATTGTCCTGCTCGCTCGGAAACGGCCCGGCGCCGACCCGTGTCGTATAGGCCTTGCAGATGCCGAGCACATAACCGATCGCCGATGGCCCCATGCCGGAGCCGGTCGCCGCCTGCGCCGCAACGGTATTGGAGGAGGTGACGAAGGGATAGGTGCCGTGATCAATGTCGAGCAGCGCACCCTGCGCACCCTCGAACAGGATGCGCCTGCCATCGCGGCGATGCCGGTCAAGCAGCGACCACACCGAGTCCATATAGGGCAGAATGCGCGGGGCGAGCGCAGCCAGTTCGTCGTAGAGGGCCTTGGCGTCCCATTCCGGAAGACCGAGACCGCGGCGCAGCGCATTGTGATGCACCAGAAGCCGGTCGAGCTTGCGCTCCAGCGAGGGCAGGTCGGCGAGGTCCATCACCCGGATGGCGCGGCGGCCGACCTTGTCTTCGTAGGCGGGGCCAATGCCGCGCTTGGTGGTGCCGATGCGCGTCATCGCGGTCGCCGCATCCTCGCGGATGGCGTCGAGCTCCTGGTGCAGTGGCAGGATCAGCACCGTATTCTCCGCGATGCGCAGCGCCTCCGGGCCGATCGCAACGCCCTGCCCTTCCAGACGGTCGATCTCCTCGACCAAAGCCCTGGGATCGAGCACGACGCCATTGCCGATCACCGACAGCTTGCCACGCACCACGCCCGAAGGCAGAAGCGACATCTTGTAGGTCGTGCCGTCGATCACGAGGGTATGGCCGGCATTATGCCCGCCCTGAAAGCGGACCACGATGTCGGCCTGCGCCGACAGCCAGTCGACGATCTTGCCTTTGCCTTCGTCCCCCCATTGGGAGCCGACGACGACTACATTCGCCATGCCTATCCTTTTCCGACGAACGGCTCCCGTGACGGGATCGCACCGTCACCCCACGCCATCGGCTATCCGCTTCGAATAATGGATGAATTCGTGCGAAGCAAGGCGCAAGGTCAGAAGTGCAGCGGCTTCGCCTGTTTGACATGGGGCAGCGCGCGCACCTGCTCAAGCAGGTCCGGCGGCAAGTCGCTGTCGATCTCGACCAAAGCGATCGCGTTGCCGCCCGGCTCGTCGCGGCCAAGCGCAAAGGTCGCGATGTTGATCCCGGCGTCGCCGAGCAGCGAGGCGAACCGTCCGATGAATCCGGGCTTGTCTTCATTGGTGACGTAGAGCATCGAGCGGCCGAATTCGGCATCGATACGGATGCCCTTGATATTGACGATCCGCGGACGCCCATCGGCGAAAACCGTGCCGGCGACGCCGCGCGTCATCCGCTCGCTCACGACCGTCACCGTGATCAGGCTTTCGTAATCGCCCGCAGCGTCGCGGGTGATTTCCTCGACCGCCATGCCCCGTTCCTTCGCCATTGCCGGCGAGGAAACGAAATTGACGTCGGCGAGCATCGGCCGCAGCAGCCCGGCAAGCGCCGCCGAGGTGAGCGCCCGGGTGTTCATCGCCGCAACGTGACCGTCATAGGCGATCTGCACCTTCTTCAAGCCGGTCTCGGTCAGCTGGCCAGCGAAGGAGCCGAGTTTCTCCGCGAGCGCGATGAACGGCTTGAGGCGTGGCGCCTCCTCCGCGGTGATCGAGGGGAAGTTGACGGCGTTGGAAATCGCTCCGCGCAGCAAATAGTCGGACATCTGCTCGGCGACCTGCAACGCGACATTCTCCTGCGCCTCGCTGGTGGCGGCGCCAAGATGCGGCGTGCACACCACATTGCGATGGCCGAACAGCGGATTGGTGAGCGCCGGCTCCTCGGTGAACACATCGAAGGCGGCGCCGGCGACGCGGTTCTCCTCAAGTGCCGTCCGCAGCGCGACCTCGTCGACGAGCCCGCCGCGGGCGCAATTGATGATGCGCACCGAGGGCTTCATCATCGCCAACGCCTCGGCGTCGATGATGTTGCGGGTGCGCTCGGTGAGCGGCGTGTGCAGCGTGACGAAGTCGGCACGGTGGCACAGTTCGGCGAGGTCCACGCGCTCGACGCCGAGGTCGCGCGCGCGTTCCGGCGAGAGGAACGGATCGCAGGCAATCACCTTCATCTTCAGGCCGTGAGCACGGTCGGCGACGATGGCGCCAACATTGCCGCAACCGATGATGCCGAGCGTCTTGCCGGTGATCTCGACCCCCAGAAAGCGGTTCTTCTCCCACTTGCCGGCCTGGGTCGAGGCGTCCGCCTGCGGGATTTGGCGCGCCAGCGCCAGCATCAGTGTAATCGCATGCTCCGCCGTCGTGATCGAATTCCCGAACGGCGTGTTCATCACGATAATGCCGCGGGCGGTTGCCGCCGGGAGATCGACATTGTCGACACCAATCCCGGCGCGCCCGATGACGCGCAAATGCGTTGCGCGCTCGATGATCTTCTCCGTCACCTTGGTCGCCGAGCGGATCGCGAGTCCGTCATAAGCGCCGATCACGGCGGCGAGCTTCTCCTTGTCCTTGCCGAGGCTCGGCTGGAAGTCAGCATCAATACCGCGGTCCTTGAAGATCTGGACGGCAGCATTCGACAGCGCATCAGAGATGAGGACTTTCGGTTGCGACATGGTTCACCTGAACAGACCCAAGAAGGCGCGTTTTTCGGGGACGATTTGAATTCCGGTGCGCAGTATCACCGCGAGCTCGCTGTCGTCGAGCGGCACGGCCTCGAGCGAACGCCCCTGCAGCACCTCGCCGGCGATTGCACGATTGATCGCGGCGTCGACCGGCCCCCAGTCGCCTGCCAGCTCGATGCCGAGCATCCAAATCTGCTCGGACTGGTCAGTGCGGTGGGCGAGCATCAGAAACGCGCTGCGAACATCGCTAACCGATGCAAGCTCGCGGGCAAGCGCCCTGATCAGCGCATTGGGGCGCTCGCGCGGATGGACAAGCAAGACGCTGACCGGCTGGTCGGTGGCGGTCGCGTCTGTCGGTTCGTCGAACTCTCCCGCAAGCAGCCGCTCGATTTCGGCTGGCGTGAACTCCTTGCCGCACTCGGAGCCGGGATTGAGTACGAATGCAAGCTCGCGATATCGTTGGAAAAGATCGCGCGTCCTCTCAGGCGAAACGATGTGATCATTTTCGATCCAGGAACGCGCCCGCGATGGTGCGGTGAAGAAGGCAACCAACGTCTCATCCCCGCGCATAGCGGTCGCAAGCTGCACACGCGTGCCTTCGGGAATTTGCGCTTGGCTGTCGGGGCCGACAGGTATCTCACCGCCGTCTTCGGGGATGAGTGCAACGAAGACCTCGGCATCCATCAGCGAGCGAACAAAGTCCGGCCGGGCAGCCGGCTCCGTCGCGGCGCGCATCAAAGCGCGTTCGATGGCGTTTTCCGGCTCGAACACAGCGGGCCTCCCCCGATTCGCGGCGACGCGATCACGCGGCTTTCGGCAGTGCGGCCTTTGCCTCGGCATAGGCCCAATCGAGCCACTCGGTGAGCAGCACGAGGTCGCTGGTTTCGACGGTTGCTCCGCACCAGATGCGCAGTCCGGGCGGCGCGTCGCGATAGGCGCCGAGATCGAAACCCGCGCCCTCCTTCTCGACGGCAGCGACGATCGCCTTGGCAAACGCCGCTTGCGCCGCGGGCGGGCGGCCCGTGACCTCCGGATCAACCACCTTGAGACAGACCGAAGTATTCGAGCGCGTCGCCGGATCAAGGCCAAGGAAATCGACCCAGGGCGTGCGCGCCACCCAGTCAGCAATCGCCTGCGCATTCCCATCGGCGCGCGCCATCAGTCCCTTGAGGCCGCCGACCGACTGCGCCCAGGCGAGCGCGTCAAGATAATCTTCGACGCACAGCATCGAAGGCGTGTTGATGGTCTCGCCTTCGAAAATGCCTTCGATGAGCTTGCCGCCTTTGGTCAGCCGGAAGATTTTCGGCAGCGGCCATGGCGGCTTGTGGCTTTGAAGGCGCTCGACCGCGTGCGGGGAGAGGATCAGCATGCCATGAGCGGCTTCCCCGCCCAGCGCCTTCTGCCAGGAGAAGGTCACGACATCGAGCTTCGCCCAGTCGAGCGGCTGTGCAAACGCGGCCGAGGTCGCATCGCAGATGGCGAGGCCGGCGCGGTCCGCCGCGATCCAGTCGGCATCGGGAACCCGCACGCCGGAGGTGGTGCCGTTCCAGGCGAAGACGACGTCGCTGTTCCAGTCGACCTTGGCGAGATCAGGCAGCGCGCCGTACTCGGCCGAAAGCACCGTGACCTTTTCCAGCTTGAGCTGTTTGGTGACGTCAGTCACCCAGCCTTCGCCGAACGATTCCCAGGCCAGCATGGTCACCGGCCGCGCGCCGAGCATCGACCACAGCGCCATCTCGACTGCGCCAGTATCCGAAGCGGGAACGATGCCGATTCGGTAGCCGCCGGGGACCTCCAGCACTTCGCGGGTGAGATCGATCGCGCGCTTGAGCGCCGCCTTGCCGGTCTTGGCGCGATGCGAGCGGCCAACGACTGCGCCGGCGAGGGCGGCGGGGCTCCAACCGGGACGTTTGCTGCAGGGACCTGAGGAGAAATGCGGCACGCGCGGTCGCGCGGCCGGCTTGGCGTTCGGCATCGTCTACCCTTCCAGATAGGCGCCCCTCGGTGGGGAGGGGTTTCCCGCGCGCCAAAATAGAAGGGGGGGTTGCGCCGTCAAGCGCGATTTTGCAGATGCGAAGCATGCGGTCGGAGTGTGGCCCGCCGCCGGCGGACGGGCCTGCCGCGGATGCTGCTCAGAACTTCACGCCGGCGCCGGCGCGAACCGTATTGACGTTCACCTTCATGTCGGCGATATCGGAAAATCCGAGATATTCGTATTCCGCGCGCAAGAAGACGTTCGGCAGCAGGGCGTAATCGATGCCACCGCCGGCAGCAAAACCGTAAGCGTAAACGCCTTTGCGGTTATCCGACCGGGTTTCATCGAGGGCGAGAGCGGGCCGGCCGGCACCGGAAAGATCGACAGCGGTCAGATTGACCGTGGCTTCGCGCGTCACGTCAGCCCGCGCGACCGCGAGTCCGACGAAAGCATAAGGCATGATAGAGAACGTCGCCCAACCGGCGCGCAGCCGCAGTGAGCCGAGATCGGTCAACCGCACCGATGCCGAGCCATCGAGATAGACGTTATAGAAATAGCCGCTGGAAGTCTGATAGGAGCGCCCGATCGAATCCGACGTGTTCATGAGCATGTCGGTCTTCGTATAATTAAGCTCAATGCCAACCATGGCATCGTCCCACTGACCATTATAACCAATGAAGCCGCCGAACCCGCCGCCGCTGGTCGAACTCTTTGACAGCGTCGTCCATTGCGAGACATGCGCTTCGTTTTCGATCGTCGTGTTGCGCAGGATAAAGGCGACGAGATCGCCGGTTCCGACCGAGAAATCGGAACTGGCCGCGGAATAACCGCCCTGACCGCCGAAATAGATGCCGTCCCAGCGATAGTAGGCCGGGTAGCCGAGCGGCGGCGCCACCGCGCCACGCAGAATAGGGAGATCGGCGGCAAACGAAGAGGTAGTGAGGGCCAGCAGGCCAAGCCCGCATAAACCGGCGACACGCATCGTACTGCTCCTCATCCGAGCACGGGCTCGACTACGACCAACGGCGTTTTCCGGCGGAGCGGGTTGCTTGGCCTGATCGGAAACGGCGGCCCTTCGCTGCAGAAAACGCAACTCCTCAAAGAACAGAACGAAGTTCCCTCACACCGGGTCGGTATCTGTTCTCGGGATGATCATCGGGCATTAACCTTAATTCGGGGTTACTGCGTGTATCGGCAAAGTCCGATCGCGCGACAAAAAACTTCGAGTTTTGCCCGGTCTGCTTCGGCGCGTGCTGTGCAAAAGAGAAACGGCGCGAAAGCATTCGCGCCGTTTCTCTTCTTATGGATGGTCGGATCAGCCTTTGGTGATGAGCGGCACCGCCGGGACCGCCGGCTCAGGGCTCAGGAGCCAGCGAACGCCAATCTTGACATCATGAGAGTAGATGTCGTCAAGCGCATAGCCGGCGCCCTGATAGGTGCCATCGAAGCCGGTGATTGTTCCGGTCTTGCCGTCGCCGAGATGGAGGTAGCGATAGGCAAGCTCAATCTCGAAGTTCGGCGTGACCTTGTAGGCCAAGCCGGCATG
>Ga0315540_10002002_pt1 | contig 11526 bp, 6 predicted proteins | sample SalMarSW160110MG_FD_203677 | JGI IMG/M metagenome (GOLD analysis project Ga0315540, IMG submission 203677) | Salt marsh sediment microbial communities from the Plum Island Ecosystem LTER, Massachusetts, United States - Salt Marsh Sediment SW1601-10 ... | reverse complement strand
CGGCAGGGACGTAGACCTCGAAGATCGACGCGCTGCCGGCCGAATCCTCGGATGCGAGCAGGAACCTGATCCGAAGGGGACCTATCGCAATGACCTCTTCCGCGGGGTTGACCCTGGGCACGATCTCTCTCATTTTGGAGACCTCCTGGTGGTAAGACCGTCCGGATCATAAAGTTATTCCCGGCCCCCCTGCGCCATCCTGCAGACCTGCAATCCCGATCGCAATCTACAAATCGTATTCCCCTCTTCCTCCCATCCTCCCTGTGAAAAAAATTCTCGTGCTTCACCTTGGGATTGCCGCGGCCTTCGGCCTCGCAATGACTACTTTCTTGAGTGATCGAGTAATCAGTCGCGGGCAGGCTTTCTGGCGTCTGGATTTCCGCCTGCGCCGGAATGACGAGCTAGCCTACTCATCGACTCACGCTATCACTGTGAGACCTTTCAGCCGGTGGGAACCGGCCGCTACAACGGCATCCCTGCTGCCGCGCTTCCTTTAGCCTTTCGGCCTTAGCCCTTAGCCTTTGGGAGACAATCCTCCCTCCGCTTTCCCTTCCGCCTTCCGTCTTCCGCCTTCCCAACGGCCCGTCCCCAGCCGTTTTTCGAATCCGCAATCCCAATTCCCAATTCCCGACTTTCCCATCTCCCAAATCCCAAATGCCGATTGTTTTTTCCTGCTATAATGTCCGGGTATATGGAGGATCGAGCGCTACGCGGGCCAGAAAGCGGACGCGGCCCGCACGAAGAAAGGATTAGAAGAACACATGAACGACGAGAACAACGGACACACCATCGAAAACACCGCCCCGCAGGCCCAGGACGCCCGCGAGACTGACCTCCCGCCGAACGCGGAAGAGCACGTAGTGGAGCCCGAAAACGCCCTGCCCGAGGTTGGCCTGGACGCCGTCCCGGAGAAGCTGCGCGAGGGCGTGAACCGGGCGGGCTGGACGGCCTTGATGCCCGTCCAGTCCAAAGCCATCCCCTACATGCTGGCGAAGCGCGACCTGATGATCCAGTCGCGGACGGGCAGCGGCAAGACGGGCGCGTATCTCCTGCCCATGCTGGAACGGCTTGACCCGAACCTGGCGGCCTGCCAGGCGCTGGTCCTCGTACCCACCCGCGAGCTGGCGCATCAGGTCACGAAGGAGGCCGCTACTGTCTGCGGCGGCGAAAGCGGGTTCCGCTCCGTCTCGGTTTACGGCGGCGCGGCTTACGGGCCGCAGATCGACGCCCTGAAGAAGGGCGCCCACATCGTCATAGGCACACCCGGCCGCATCCTGGACCACCTCATCAAGGGCACCCTTAACCTGAACAAGGTGCGGATCCTAGTCCTGGACGAGGCGGACCGCATGCTCTCCATGGGCTTCTACCCCGACATGCGCCGCATTCAGGCCTTCATGCCGAAGCGGCCGGTGAACGGCTACATGTTCTCGGCCACCTTCCCGCCGCACGTCATGCGGCTTTCGGGCCTCTTCCTCCAGAAGCCGGAGTTCCTGAGCCTGAGCCGGGATCGCGTGCACGTATCGGGTATGGAGCACGTCTACTACATCGTCCCGCCCATGAAGAAGGACCGGAGCCTCGTGAAGATCATCGAGGCGGAGAACCCCGTCTCGGCCCTGATCTTCTGCAACATGAAGTCCACCGTGCACTACGTGTCGGTCGTCCTCCAGCGCTTCGGCTACGACGCGGACGAGCTGAGCGCCGATCTCACCCAGGCGGCGCGGGAGCGGGTTATGGCCCGCATCAAGAAGGGCGATCTCCGCTTCCTGGTGGCCACCGACGTGGCGGCCAGGGGGATCGACATCCCCGATCTGTCGCACGTGATCCAGTACGAGCCGGGCGAAGACCCCGAGTCGTACATCCACCGCGCCGGCCGCACGGGCCGTGCCGGGGCCGGCGGCACGGCGATCACGCTGGTGGCGGGGCTCGAAGAGATCAAGCTCAAGGAGGTCGCCTCGCAGTACACCATCGACCTGCAGGAGCGCCCCCTGCCCACCGACGAGGACGTGGCGAACATCGTGGCCCAACGCGTGACCGCCATGCTGGAAGCCGAACTCCGCGGCCGCGATACGCTGCAGGTGGAGCGAATGCGGCGCTTCGTGCCGCTTGCCAGGAGCCTCGGCCAGATCGAGGACGAGTCCGGGCTCGTGGCCATGCTGCTGGACGACTACTACCAGAAATCCCTCAACAGGGCGCCCCAGGTCACGGACCCCGCCGAAAACGGCACCCGTTTTCCCTCGCGGCCCCCCCGCCAGAACCGTGACCGCGGCGGCGACAGGTCCGACTCCCGTCAGCGCCGCAGGCCGCCCCGGAAGAGAAGGGATTAGCGCGAGGGCAGACCTTCGGAGCGGACAAAGGCTAAGGGCTGAATTCCAAAGGCTAAATGAAAAACCTGAAACGGTCGGGGATGGCCCTCGAAGACGCGTCCCCCGCCGCCTTTCCTTTAGCCTTTGGCCCTTCGGCCTTATCCCTTGGAAGACAGACTTCCTTCTCATATCGCTTCACCCTTCCGCCTTTCCTTCTCTCCTGGCCGGGCGTACAATTCCCGTATGGCATTTCCGCTTGCTGCGCCTGTTTATGCAACTGGAGGTTACATCCATGTACAGGCTCTGCACCTTTCTCGGCTCGTTCATCGGAGGCACGGTCGGGTGGTACATCGGTGACATCGTGGGCTTTGCCACGGCCGTCATGGCCGCCGTTCTCGGCAGCGCCGTCGGGATCTACTTCGGCTGGCGCATCGCGAGGGACTATCTGGTCTGAATCGTCTTGCGATTCGGACCAGGGCTAAAGCCTAAGCTAAAGAAGAACTCTGGAACGGCCGAGGAAGGCCTTCGAAGGCCCGTCCCCCACCGTTTTAGCTTTAGCCATTAGCCATTAGCCATTAGCCCTTAGCCCTTGGGAGATAATTATCCTCCGCATTCACTTCCGCCTTCCAAATGCAGCCTTTCACCCCAAAATCCTAAATCGCATTCCTCCCGTCCTCCCATCCTCCCTGTGAAAACGATTCTCATGCTTCTCATCGAGATTGCCGCGCTCCTGCGGGCCTCGCAATGACTGCCTCTCCACTCGATAGATGGTAAGATTATTAAAGTGACAACGATTGGCGACGGGTGCGGGGCGGGCGCCCGCGAGAGACGGAGGACAGGGGTATGGCGGCGAACGTAACCTTGCCTGTGTGGGCATTCCTGCTGCTGGTGCTTCTCGCTGCGGCGGCGGTTCTGGAGTGGTTCCTGCTGCCGAGCGTGCGCTGGTTCTTCCGCCAGAGGACCGACCGCCTGCTCGACGAGCTGGGCCGCCGCCTGAGGCTGGAGATCCAGCCCTTCCAGCGCACCAGGCGCGCCGTCCTGGTGGACAGGCTCATCTTCGACCCGAAGGTGCAGGAGGCGGCCGAGGCCCATGCCCGCGAGCGCGGATTGCCGCGCGAACTGGTCATGGCCACCGTTCGCCGGTACGCCCGGGAGATCGTCCCCGCCTTCAACGCCTACCTCTACTTCCGGTTCGGCTACTGGGCGGGGCGCCGCATCGCGCAGATGCTGTACCGCGTGCGGATGGGCTACTCGGACGAGGAAGGCCTGGCCGCGATCCCACGCGGGTCGACCGTCGTCTTCGTCATGAACCACCGCAGCAACATGGACTACGTCATCGTGGGCTATCTGGCGGCGGACCGCGCGGCGCTGAGCTACGCCGTGGGCGAGTGGGCCAGGATCTGGCCGCTCAGGGCCCTGATCCGGTCCATGGGGGCCTACTTCGTGCGGCGGCACTCGCGCGACGCACTCTACCGGCGCGTCCTGGAACGTTACGTCTGCATGGCCACGGAGGGCGGCGTCACCCAGGCCGTCTACCCGGAGGGCGGGCTGAGCCGAAACGGCGGCCTAAGGGAGCCCAAGTTCGGCCTGCTCGACTACATGCTGCGCGGCTTCGACCCCGAGGGCGAGAGGGACCTTGTTTTCGTCCCCGTGGGCGTGAACTACGACCGGACTCTCGAGGACCGCACGCTTCTTCTCGACGCAGAGCGGGAGACGCCGCGGCCGGCACCGGCCCGTGGGACGGCGATCCGAACGGTTTTCCGCTTCGTGGTGCACAACCTCGCGTTGATGGCGCGCAACAGGTGGCACCGCTTTGGCTACGCCTGCGTCAACTTCGGCCCGCCCATCTCCATGCGCGACTACTGCAGGGAGAAGGGCCTCGACTTCCGCCGCCTGCCGAGGGACCGGCGCCGCGCCTGCGTGGAGGCCCTCGGCACGGATCTAATGGCGGCCGTGGGGCGCGTGGTGCCCGTGTTGCCCGTGGCGCTCGTGGCCACGGTCCTTCTGGAGAACGCGCGAAAGCCGGTGAGCGAACTGGGGCTGAAGGCCCGCGTGCACGCCCTGATCGTGCGCCTCGAGGCCGGAGGAGCGCACGTCTACGTTCCGCGCAGTGACCGCGACTACGCGGTAGCCGTGGGCCTGCGCATGCTCGCGCTCAGGCGGCTCGTGGAGAAGACGGACGGCCTCTACGTCGCGCGGGAGGCCGAGCTTCCGCTCCTGCGCTACTACGCCAACTCCATCGCCCACCTGTTGCCTGCGGACGCCGCCGCGACTGGGGCGCGCTGTGAATGAGGACCGCATAGCGCCCTTGCGGCAGTGGACGGCGCTGGTCCCGGCCATGGTGCTGCCCTTCCTCGCGGCCCTCATGTACTTCGTCGTCCTGTCGGGAGACCACAGGGCACGGGTCCTGTACGCCGGCACGAAGGTCTTCATGGTCTTCTGGCCGGTCTTCGCCGTGCAGTGGATCCTGCACGGCCGGCTGCCCGTCCCCCGCCTCCTCGACGTGCGGCACTTGAAGGCGCTCCCCCTGGGGCTGGTCACGGGCGCGGGCGCCGTCCTGCTCATGCTCGGCCTCCTGCACGGCCCCCTGGGCCCCATGGTCGCCGCCCATGCCCCCGAAATCCGCGCCAAGGCAGCCGAGTTCGGCATTTTGGACCACTACTGGCTCTTCGCCATCACGCTGTCGGTCCTGCATTCCCTTCTCGAGGAGTTCTACTGGCGGTGGTTCGTCTTCGGGAAGCTGAGGGCCGTGGTGCCGCGCCCGACCGCGCACCTGATGGCCGGCGCGGCCTTCGCCCTGCACCACGTAGTGATCGTGGCGGTCTTCTTCTCGCTGGGCTGGGGCCTCGCGCTGGGCGCGATGGTGGGGGTCGGCGGGATCGTCTGGAGCCTGCTCTACGCCCGCCAGGGGACGCTGGCGGGTGTTTGGCTCAGCCACGCGATCGTGGATCTGGGCATCATGATCGTCGGGTACGGGCTGATCTTCGGGAAGTAGGGATGATTAAGGAAGTGGTTGTCTCCCAAGGGCTAAGGGCTAAAGAGGAGCCGGCGGGGGCCGAGCCTTCGAAGGCAGGCAAACACCCTACTCTCCTAATTCCCTACTCACTTACTAACGGCGACGGCAGGCGCACTGATCACTCGATCACTTTTCCGAGAGGCCGCCGGCGCCGGGCTTGCCTTCCGCGCGGTTGTCGTAGAAGCGCTGGGTGGGGTAGGCGAAGTCGATATCCGGCGTGGCGGCAAAGGCGTCCAGTATATCCTCCCAGATGGATTCTTCGGTGCCCCGACGGAGGCGCGGGTTGCACAAAAAGCGCAGCGTGAGCAGCACGCCGCTGTCCTGGACGGAGGTATAGACCTTCGGGGTCAGCGTAGAGTAGAAGATCATGAACTTGCTGGAAGCCTCCCGGACCTTTCGCGACGCGCCTTCGGTCAGGTGTTCGGCATGCTTCCTGGCGATCTCGTCGAGGATCGTCTTGCCCTTCTTCCAGTCGCTTTCGAAGGTTAGCAGGACGGGGATCTCGTCCCAGATGTACTGGAAGCCCTTGCTGTAGTTGGCGAGAGACTCGCTGAAGATCTTCCAGTTTGGCACGTGAATGACCCTGCCGGTGCTCTGGTCCGCCGCGACCCAGTTCCCGATCTCCATGAGCGTGAACTGGAAGATGCGGATGTCGATGACGTCGCCCGAACGGTCGCCGATCTCGATCCGATCACCGACCTCGAAGGGCCGGCGCCACATGATGAACATCCACCCGGCCAAATCGGCCACCAGGTCCTTGAGCGCGATGGCCAGGCCGGCGGAGAGCAGGCCCAGGTAGGTGGCGATAGACTGGAAGCCTTCGAACCAGACGCGGCCGATGACCAGAAGGACCAGGAGCGCGGCGACATAGGAGCTGTTCTTCTGCCACTGGTAGCGCGCGCGGATGTCCTCGAGGCGGGCGAAGACGGCGCGCAGGACGAGCCGCCGTACGAACCACACCAGGAAGATCACCAGGAGGGACAAGAGGATCTTCTCCTGGACCACCAGGCTTATCCCAAGCGTGTCGTGTGTCCACTGCTCGACGAACTGCATGGTCGCGTATCTCCCTGCGGGCGTCATAGGCAAAATCTCGGGCCGAATGCTCGATGATGAACATTTTAAAGGCTTTCCGGACAGAAGTAAAAGGGCGCCGGGTCCGGAAGCCCCCTCACATCGCCCGGCCGGTTGGTCAATCCTGCCCCCGAAGGGCGTGTCACCGTTAGGGCACAGACTGGGCCCGGGCGCAAATCAACAGTGTCTGCGTGGAGCCTCTCACGCCCGGATCGCGTGAAAAGAAGTCGGTATTCCGGCGCACGTGGCCGCCATCAGCGAGATGCGCTGAAGGGGGGCGAAGGAATGAAACCGTCCGGTGACACCCTGTCACGACCAGGTTCCACAATTTCCGGGCTTCCGGGCTGTCGGGAAGGGGAACGCGGTCACGAAATCACCATGGGAATCCCTGCAGGATCACGTTTCAGCGCCGAGGCCCATTTCCACGCAGGTGCGTGGCGCAGGCTGGCATGCCGGTTGCAAGTAGGGTTCCCGGATTTCATTATATCGCATTGGATGTGGGGTTAGGGCAAGTGATGATGAAAAAGACAGTCGGGTTCCTGCTATTCCTGTCTTTCGGGCTCCTCGCCTTCGCGGGCGCGCCCACCCTGAAGACCATAACCGTCGACGGGGACATGTCGGACTGGGCGCCGGTCCTAGCCAATCCCATACAGGTCACAGTGGACGGGGCCACGGCCTCGCCGTGCAGCGGGAGCACGCCCGTCGACCGAGACTGCCCGGTGCAGTCCACCGGCCGCGACATGGTGAAGTTCGCGTGGACGTACGACGCCAGCAACATCTACCTCTACGTCAAGCGTGTGGGAAGCAGCAGCAACAGCCAGACCTTCTTCTTCGCCATGAACGTGAACCAGAACAAGAGAATGGGCGCCTTCGCTGACCACCCCGACTACGTCCTGGTCGTCGACTGGAAGGGCAGCAACCGGAGCACGGGCATCCAGCTTTATACCTACCTGCCGGCCGATTCGGTCAACGGGGACCCCCTCGTGAACGCGTCCGGCTTCGCCGACGGCTACAGCCTGCCAGGATCCATCGGGACCCTGGTCTGGTCCGATTACATGAAATCCGGCGGCAGCGCCTCGGGCCAGGAAATGGAGACCTACGTGCCGTGGTTGGACATCGGCGTTCCCTACGGCACGCCAATCTACTACCACGTGTCCTCGAGCAACAACACCAAGCTGAGCACCGCCCAGGACAACCTGGGAGGGCCCGGCGGCGGCCTGGGAGCCTTCGGGTACTACCAGCACACGATCTCGCCCGACAGCCAGGGTTCGACGGCCCCGGGCGGAACCGTGTCCTACACGCACACGTTGAGCAATAACGGGTCATTCCCCGACACGTACACGATCGGCGCGAGTTCCTCCATCGGATACCCGCTGAGCCTCTACGTCAACGGCTCGTCCGTCACGCTGCCCGCTACCGTCGCGCTCGACGCCGGCGCCTCGGCCACCATCCGGGTGGACGTCGCGACGGTGGCCTCGCCGGCCTCGGCCGTCGATACGACAACCATCTCCGCTTCGTCCGCAGGCGATGGGACCATGGTCAGCGCAACGGACACCACCTACGTAGGCACGGTCAGCCTGGCGCCAAACGGGAACGCGACCGCCGTTCCGGGCATGGCGGCGAGTTATTCGCACACGCTCACCAACCTGCTGGCCTCGGACACGTTCAATTTCTCGGTCAGCGGTAGTGCCGGATGGCGCCTGGATCTCTACGAGGGCTCCACCCTCATCGCGACCGACCTCAACGGCAACGGAGTTTGGGACAACATCACGACCGGCTACGACACGGACGGAAACGGGCTGCCCGACCTGGCGGTGGCCAACGGCGAGTCCCAACCGATTAGCCTGGTCGTAACGCCGCCAGCCGGCACACCCGTCGGGGCGACGAATACGGCGACGCTGAGCGCCGCCGGTGTGACCGGCGGCGGATCCGCCTCCGTGACGGACATCACGACGGTCAAGCAGCGGCTGACCGTTTCGCCCTCGTACCTCATCAGCGACGGCACCAACCTCTATTCCGGGGCGGGCTACCCCGTGTACTTCGCCCACACGCTGGTGAACTCGGCCTCCACCGCCGACACCTTCAACTTCTACGCGCCGGGTTATTCGCCGAGCAGCAGCGCAGGGTACACGGTGACGATCCTGAGCGATCCCAACGGGGACGGGAACCCCTCCGACGGGTTTCCGATCTCCTCGACGGGCCCCGTGGCGGCCAACGGCGGCGTTTTCCATTTCATCGTCGAGGTGGACGTGCCGTCCAACATTCTTCCTCCGGCCACCGACAGCACCGTCGTCACCGTGGTGCGCTGCGCCGACGCGGGCTGCACCACGTCCGACACCACGGTAAAGGCCTCGGTGACAGACGAGACCATGGTCTCCTACATCGTGCCCTTCATGGACCCCATCCACGCGGTTCAGCGGAGCGCCTTCGCGCCCTGCGAAACGGTCTACATGGGCGGGTACAACCTCATACCCGACACCTACTATTACCTTTTGTACAAGAACAACGCCGGTTCGGTGGTGAGGACGGTAAACCTCCTTGCGGACACCAACGGGACGTTTTCGGACACATACACGTTCCCCGCTACGGCGTCGGGGACCTGGATGGTGATCCTGCAAGACGCCCGCGGCGGCAACCTGGATTCGGTGACCCTCACAATCCAACGTAGCGCCGCCGTGACCCTCCAGCCGGCGGCCTCCGGCCTGCCCCTGGCGGCGGCCTCGGTCGTAGCAAACGCCCACCTGGCCGACTCGAACTCGATCTCCACCTACTCGGGCAGCCGGGTGAATTACGTGGTGAAAAGTCCAGACGGAACGCAGTATCTGAAGTCCGACGGGACCTGGTCCGCCTATTCGGCGGGCAGCCTGACCTCCAGCCATTCGCTGACCGACGTCGGCCCCGGCGCCTCGGTGGACGATACGTTCTCCGCCCCTTCCGTCACTTTCCCCGGCTACGGCGTCTACTCCCTCTGCGCCACGTGGGAATCCCCCTGCGGCTCCGATTCTTCGACCGCGGACGACCTCGCCGCATCCTGTACCAACCTGTACGTTGTCTCCTGGACCTCCTACGCGGACGCCGGGCACACGTCGCCGTCGGCGTCCTTCGAAGTGCCCGCCGTCGCCTACCTGGAGGGCCAGGGGTACGGGGGTTCGACGTCCTACACCGTCGCGCTCTACGGTCCTTCGGGCTCACTCGTAACGACCTCGACTTCGACCTCCGACTCGTCCGGTCTTCTCGACTGGAGCGTGGACACCCAGACGCTGTCCGCCCTGGGCACCTATCATGCCGTGGTCTATCCCGCCGGCGCGGCCGTCCCGTCCATCTTCAGCGCAAGCGACACGCTCATGCTGGCCGTGCAGGCCTTCGACGCCACCCTCAGCGCACCGGCGCTGATTGGCCCCGTCCTCGACGGCGACACGACGGCTTCGGGTACTTCTTCGGCGCCGGCAGGATCGCTCGTTACGCTCTACGACAACGGCGCTCCGGTAGGAACAGCCAGCGTACAGGCAGGCGGGACCTTCACGATCACCTCGAGCATCGCCTTCACAGCCGGCGATCAGCTCACGGCCATCGTGCAGGTAGGCTCCGCCACGTCCTCCCCCAGCGCTCCGCTGACGGTCAACCCGCCCGTGAGCCTCCTGAGATATGGCGGCGTCTCGTCGCTCTCGCCCCTGACGCCCTCCGCCGGCAGCATTTTCGTACAGCAGTACCCCAGCGATCCAGCCCTTGACCCCTCGCGTGACCTGGAGGTATCGGGCTTCGTCTCGGGCGCGTCTTTCCCGCACGAGAGCACGGACATGCAGGCGGGGTCGCCCCCGCTCGTCTTCTACGAGTTGTCCGGCACCTCGGGCGACACGCTTAGGGTGACCAAGAGCGGCGGCAAAATAGTCATTACGTATTAGATAGAGTGATGCAGTGATCAAGTGATCTGGTGATTGAATGACCGGCGGCCGATTTCGGGAGGCCGCCGCGGAGTCAGGTTCCGAAGGGTTTGGCAGGAGGTTTCAGGATAATGTGAGCTAGGTGCGGGCCGGCATCAGCGGACGCGGATTTCCCCTGCGGGCGTAGTGGGAGCAACATCTGCTGAGGGAAGAGAGTAGCCGATGCGTAAACTCGATCCGCCTGCGCTCACGACCCCGGGCCCCTCCGGCCCTTCGGAGCCTGCCCAATGGGCCTTTCGGCGCGGTGATCGAGTGATCAAGTCGGGTGCGAACCTTCGCAGGCCCCCCGACTGCCTTCTTACTCCTGCCTGACTGCCTCTTCCCTTTCCTCTCTTCCTTCTAACCTATTTGGTTGCGGCCCAGGACTGAAAGCCCGATGCCGCGCCAGGCCATCTGTGTGCTCTGTGGTCTGTCGCCTGGCCAATAAAATCGCCGTCCGGGTTGTTTAGACAGACTCTGAAGGTGATCCACCCGAGAGCACTGCATTTGAAAGGCAACGAAGTCCATGCTATTTTTGCACAGTTACGGAGGCTGAATGCGCGTCGCCATGATACAACTGGGGTGCCCGAAAAACTGGGTTGACGGCGAGTGGATGCTCGGGCAGGCCCGCGAAGCCGGACACGAAGTCACCAACGACCCCGATGCAGAGGTCGTCATCGTCAATACCTGCGGATTCATCGACGCCGCCAAGGAAGAATCGATCAACGTCATTCTCGAGGTGGCCGAGAGGAAGAAGCAGGGCGCCGTCCGGCGTCTCATCGTTGCCGGATGCCTCGTTCAACGGTACAAGGACGACCTCAGGAGGACCATACCCGAGATCGACGGCTTCATCCCCCTGAGCGCCGCTGCACAGGTGTCCGAACTGCTCGCCGGCCCGGCGATCGACGCTACGCCAACGATGGACATCCCCATCTACGACGGGCTGGCGCCCAGGATCCTCTCCACCCCGCGGTACCTGGCCTACGTCAAGATCGCCGAAGGCTGTGACAACCCGTGCTCCTTCTGCCCCATCCCCACCTTCAGGGGGCGGCTGCAGTCCCGGCCCATAGACGGACTCGTGGAAGAAGTCCACCGGCTCGTCGAGCAGGGCGTGAAGGAAATCGTGCTCGTGGCTCAGGATTCGACCGACTACGGACGGGACATCGGCATGAAGGACGGCCTTCCCCGGTTGCTCAAGGCCCTGGACGAAAGGACG
>Ga0315540_10002001_pt1 | contig 11533 bp, 5 predicted proteins | sample SalMarSW160110MG_FD_203677 | JGI IMG/M metagenome (GOLD analysis project Ga0315540, IMG submission 203677) | Salt marsh sediment microbial communities from the Plum Island Ecosystem LTER, Massachusetts, United States - Salt Marsh Sediment SW1601-10 ... | reverse complement strand
TGGGGGTTGGTGGTTAAGATCGATCAGGCGGAGGCGATGCAGGGATTCGCCGTGAAAGTCCGGTGGGTAATCACCTCCCTCGTGGCCATCCTTCTCTGCCTGGCGGGCGTGGGATTCGGGTTCTGGCGGAACCAGAAGCTCGGGTATGTGCGGGCTGCCTTTGCCAGGGACCTGAAGTACGGTCTCATAAGGGAGCATGCCCGCGACATCGTGGTCTTTCTGGGAAGCGGCGGACGCATCGTCGAGGCCAACGCGGAGGCGGAGCGCGCCTACGGCTACGCCAGGGAAGAACTCCTGTCCTTGAGTGTCCGTGACCTCCAGGCGGAGCCGGACGCCATTGGCAGTCCCTACGATCATGGGAATTCGGAAGATCCTTCGGGATGGACGGCGGAAACCCTCCACAGGCGAAAAGACGGGACCACGTTTCCCGTCGAGGAAAGCGTCAGGGCCGTCCAGGCGGATGGAGGCGTCCTGATGCTGGCCATCGTCCGCGACGTCACCGAGCGAAAGAGGGCGATCGACCGTATCCATCGCATCAACCATCTGCTCCGGACCCTGTCCGAAGTCAGCCAGGTCATCGCCAGGGAGAGAGATCGCGATACGCTGCTTTTGCAGGTATGCCGGATCCTCGTTGATTACGGGGGATACAGGATGGCGTGGATCGGCTGGTGCGACGCGGAGACGGGCACGGTCAAACCCATGTCGTGGGCGGGAGCCGGTACCGAATACCTCGAGGACGTGGATATCCGTTGCGACGGATCCCGGCTGGGGATGGGTCCCACGGGAACGGCCATCCAGACTGGAGAGTGTTCCGTCTGCCAGGACACGGAGAGTGATCCCCGCTTCGCACCGTGGCGTGAAAGCGCCCTTCGGCATGGCTACAGGTCGTCCCTTTCGGTCCCCATTTCCTTCAACGGAACGGGAGCCCTGAACGTCTACTCTCGCGAGAGGGAGGCGTTCGGCGAGGATGAAATCAAGCTCTTCCTGGAACTCGCGGGCGACATCGGGTATGCCCTCGAAGTGATGGAAGAAAGGGACGCCCACAGGAAGACAGAGGAGGCGCTCAGGCAATCCGAGGCCAAGTTCTCGAAGATCTTCAAGGCAAGCCCGGACGCCGTCACCATCACGCGCCTCGAGGATGGCGCATACCTCGAAGTAAATGACGGCTTCGTGGCATTATCGGGCTATGAACCGGAGGAGGTCCTCGGCCGTTCCGCCCTCGACATCGGAATCTGGCCCTTTCCGGCGGACCGGCAGAGGCTCGTGAAGAAACTCGTGGAGAAGGGCGCCGCGACCAACCTGGAATGTTCGTTTCGTAAGAAAGACGGGGAGATAAGAACGGGTGCCATGTCGGCGCGCCTGATCAAGGTGGGCGGCGACAACTGCATCCTCATGATCTCGCGCGACATTACGGAAGAGAAGAGGGCCGACGAGCTGATTCGAGAGAGCGAAGAAAGATACCGGACGCTCTTCGAGCGGAATCTCGCGGGCGTGTATCGCTCCAGGGAAGACGGACTCCTTCTTGAGTGCAACGACGCCTTTGCGCACATTTTCGGCTATGCCTCACGCAGAGAGGCCCTGGGTCACTCTGCCGTTGATCTCCACAGAAGTCCCGAGAGCCGGGCGGCATTCCTCACCGCGCTCAGCGAGAAAGGCGTGTTGACCAACTATGAATTTCAGGGGCGCCGCAAGGACGGTAGCCTCATCTGGATGCTCACCAATGCGAGTCTTATCCGCGATGAGAATCCCGGCCAGTTCCTGATCGAAGGCACGATCATCGATATCACCGAGCGCAAGAAATCCGAGGAGGATCTCCTCCTGCTCTTCACGGCAATCGAGCAGGGGCACGAAGCCGTATACATAACCGACCTCGGAGGGCGGATACTCTATGTCAATCCTTCGCTGGAAGTCCTGACCGGCTATGATCGCGATGAACTCCTCGGCCAGACTCCGCGGATCTTCAAGAGCGGCGCGCACGAACCTGCCTTCTACGAAGACATGTGGCGAACCATCCTCGACGGCCGCGTCTGGTCGGACGTCATTACCAACAGGAAAAAGGACGGCTCCCTTTACGTGGCGCAGATGGTAATTTCGCCCGTGAGGGACTCGGAGAACGAAATCGGGGCCTTTGTTTCAACCCAGCGCGACATCACCATACAGGTCGAAATGGAAAAGAGGCTGGAAAAGGCCAGGACGCTCGAAACCATAGGGATGATAGCCGGGGGGATGGCGCACGAAGTCCGGAATCCGCTCTTCGCGCTCAGCACGGTATCCGGCGCCCTGAAGAAAAAACTCGCTGACAGGCCCGACGTGCAGGAGTTCGTCTGGCACATCCAGGACCAGGTCAGGCGGCTGGGAGACCTCATGAACGATCTCCTCACCCTCGGCCGTCCCATAGACGCCGTCGAATTCGCTCCATGCGCTGTCCCTGAAATTCTGGAGGAGTCCATCAGGCTGGTCAAAGCCGGTCCCGACTACGGTCGGGTCCGGTTCGACCTCGCCGTGTCCGACGCGAATCTGCAGGTCCGGGGGATTCGGGAAAGGCTTCTGCAGGTCTTCGTCAACCTGCTGCAGAATGCCGCGCACTTCTCCCCGCCCGATGAGGCGGTACAGGTCCTTGCGGAGAACGACGGAAAGCACATATGCATCACGGTCTCGGATCGGGGGCCGGGAATCCCTGGAGATCTGCTGCCCACGCTCTTTCAACCCTTCGCCAGCCGGCGGAAAGGAGGGACGGGACTGGGGCTCGCCATCGTTCGAAAGATCTTGTCAGCCCACGGGGCGACGGTAAAGGCCGGCAACCGGACGGATGGGGGCGCCACTTTCACTGTCCGCTTTGCGTGCAGCGTTCGTGACGATCAATAATTCTTGTCACCGGCTGGCTGCTAGGTCTTATCTTTTCGACGCGGCGCCTCCGGGGCACGATGGCCGGCCCGACAGAATGGGCATTTGACGATCATTCAGCTGGAGTGTGATAAGGCACGATCTGTCCCGTAGCGAAGTGAGGAAATCACCTTTGTCTGCGACCTGCAGGTTTGAAAGATGAGAATCTTAGGGGCTATACTGGGGTGGCCAAGAGAGCGAAAAAGACGGACGCTATATTCGCGATGATCTCCCGCGAAGGCGCGGGCGGGTTTTATGAGCTTGTTCTCCCGGACGGCCGGGGACGCGCTGATCTTGAGAGGTAGCGAAGGGGATTCTGTCCACCCGGGGGCATCTGGAATGTGCGGATAGAGCCCGGTGGCTGACAGAAGTGCTACGCCTTCAAAATCTCATAGGTGCCGATGACGGCGCCGGAATGCGGTGGGGAAACCGCGGGAGGACGACCGGGAAGGTGGGTGCAGAAACGAGAGGCTCGACGTTGAGCAATTTCCTGCGTTCGCCACGGCGCGATGCGCTTCTGGGCGCATGCGGCGTGATGGCCTTGACGATCGGCGCCTGGTATGCGCTCCGAGCGGCGCATCTGCAGGGTTCTCTCACGAATGCCATCGCCCATGCCTCCGGCGTCGTGGCGGCCCTGCTCCTGGCCGCGGTGGCCTATCTCCTCATCAACAGGAATGCCAGACTTCAGGCGGGAATCGAAGACCGTACCCAAGTGGCGGAGAAGCTCAACGCTGCCCTTGCCGACGAACTCCAGGCCAGGCTCAGTTCGGAGGAGAGACTCGCCAGACTCAACGGGTGCCTGCTCGAACTCGGCAAAGATACCGGCGCCAATATGGTCCGGTTGGCGGGTCTGCTGGGAGACCTTATCGGGGCGGATGCGGTCCTTTACAACATTGCAAGGGAAGGCCGGCTCCGCACCTGTGTTCAATGGAATGCACCGGAATTGCTGGGCGCGGAGGGTCCGGGGGAAGGCCGCATCTGCTATGACATGATAAAGGCGGACCCCGGGGAGGCGCTCGTGATCCGGGATCTGGCCGCCTCGCCCTACTGCAAGACCGACCCCGTCGTCTCGGCCCTGGGGCTCGGGACATACGTGGGCTACCCGGTTCGGCTGGAACAGCGCGCCGAGGGCTCTCTCTGCGCGCTCTTCAGGCGGGATTACTCGCCCTCCGACCAGGATCGCGAACTGATAGGCCTGGTCGCTTCGGCCGTGGGATTGGAAGAGGAGCGTCGAAGAGCCGAACGCATGCTCCTTGATTCAGAACGCAGATTCCGCGTCATGTTTGAAAACGCCAGCGACGGTATCTTCCTCATGAAAGGTCTTACCTTCGTCGATTGCAACCGGAGAAACTGCGAGATCTTCGGGCGAAGCCGGGAAGAGTTGATCGGTAAATCGCCCGTGGACCTCTCCCCGTCTCGGCAGGCCGACGGCCGGTCGTCAAAGGAGTCGGCGGAAGAGAAGGTCGACGCAACACTCAGTGGCAATCCGCAGTTTTTCGCCTGGAGGCACCTCAGGAAGGACGGCAGTCCCTTTGACACGGAAATCAGCCTCAGCCGGCTGGAGATCGGTGGCGAAGTCGTTCTGCAGGCCGTCGTTCGGGATGTCACCGAGCGCAAGCAAACGGAGGAGGCCCTGCGTCTCAGCGAAGAACGCTATCGAGACCTGGTCGAGAACAGCGCGGCCTTCATCATGACCCATGACCTGTCCGGGCGCCTGCTCTCCATAAACAAGTCCGCCGTCGAGTTTCTCGGCTACAGGGAGGAGGACAGGACGAAGCTGATCGGAGCGGACCTCGGACGTTTCCTCTTCGAGGAGACGGCAGGTCTCTTCGATGCGTACCTGGAAGAAATTCGCAAGGCCGGTCACAGCAGCGGCTTGGTCAAGCTCCAGACCATGGACGGCGAGGTGCGCACGCTGGCCTACAACAACACGCTGCGGCCGGAAGGCCGGGAGGGGCCCGAGGTCAGGGGCCTGGCCTACGACGTGACGGCCCAGCACCGGGCGGAGAAGGCGCTGAAAGAGTCCGAGCAGCGCTACCGTCTTCTCTACGAGAGAAACCTGGCGGGTGTCTATCGGTGCGCGCCCGACGGTCGGCTGATCGAGTGCAACGAGTCCTTCGCCAGGATATTCGGCTACGAATCTCCCGCGGCAGCGCTCGAGGACAGGCAACATAAGTTCACGGCCGATCCGGAGGATCACGTGCGATTCCTGGAACTTCTCAAGGAACGAGGTGTCGTGACCAATTTCGAGACCATGGCACGCCGGAAGGACGGGGGGCTCGTCTGGGTGCTCGAGAACGCCACGCTCGTCCGCGACGGGGACCAGGGGACCGCCATAGAAGGCACGCTGTTCGACGTGACGGAACGAAAGAGGCTCGAAACGGAGCAGATTCGTGCGAGGAACCTCGAAACCATCGGCAAATTGGCCGAAGGCGTGGCCCACGAAGTCAGGAATCCGCTTTTTGCCATCCAGCTCAACGTGGCGGCCCTGACCAGGAGGCTGGATATGACACCGGAGGTCAAGCCGCACGTGGATCACGTCCTGGCGCACGTCAAGAGGCTGGACACTCTCATGTACAGCCTGCTGGAACTCGGACAGGCCGTTGAGGCGGAGGAGTTCATGCAGGTCGATCTCGGTGCCAGTCTGCGCGAGGCCCAAAACGTCGTAGACGGCGTCTTTCGCGACAAGAACCTCCGCCTCAGTCTGGACGCGCCTTCCGAACAGATCATGGTGTGGGGCGTCCCGCGGAAGATGACGCAGGCGTTCGTCCATATCCTCACAAACGCGCAGGAAGCTGCGCCTCCCGACAGCGAGGTGCGGATCGCGTACAGGATGGTGGACGGGCTGTGCGAGGTCGATATCATCGACCGGGGCAAGGGGATCGCCGATGCCATGTTGAGCAGGCTCTTCGAACCGTTCACCACGACTTACAAAGGGCATTCGGGTCTCGGTCTCGCCCTTGCCCGGCACTACATCGAATCCCACGACGGCGCCATCTTCGCCTCGAACGCCAAACCCGGCCCGGGCGCCACGATCACCGTGCGGCTTCCCGTCCTGGACATCGCGCCCGCCGGCCGGCAGGGCGCAGATGGATCGCCCTCCGCAGGACCGTGCCGGCTCCACTGAACATCTTCCCCCTTCCGGCCATGTCCATGCCAAGCAGACTCACCGGGGACCGGCACCGTGTCCTGACCGCCCCACCAGGGCGCAGAGCGGCGGCCCGATAATGAGAGAAGGAATCAATCGAAGAGTGCGGCCACGTCCCCGGGACTTTCCGCGGATTTCCAGACCCTGACGGGGCCTGCTCCGTCGAGCTTCCCGTACCCGTAGCCGGCGAAACAGAAGGGCATTCCCGCGGCGAAAGCCGTCTGCCCATCCGTGTGTGTGTCTCCCACGTACGCGGCGTGTTCCGGCTCGACGCGCAGGCGCCGGCATATTTCCAGGAGCATGGCCGGATCCGGCTTGGGCGGAAATCCCTCCTCGGATCCGACGACGGCGGAGAAAATGGGATCCCACTTGAAGGCACTGACGATCTTTCTGGCGAAGAAGGCCTTCTTCATCGTGCACACGGCAAGAGGGAAGCGGATGGAAAGACGGGCCAGCATGCCTTCCACGCCCCGGAATGGACGCGTCGAATTGAGGAAGTGGGTTGCGTACCACTGCCTGAAGAGCGCGGCCGCCCTGTCGGCTTCCGTTGTATCTCCTTCCACGAAGGGCAGGAAGCAGTCCTCCAGGCGCATCCCGATGGTCCTGAGGAGCAGGTCAGGCGGGGGAACCTCGCGGCCAAGGCCTTCGAAGGCGGAGGAAAATGCCGCAAGTATGTCGGTCCTGCTGTCGATGAGCGTTCCATCAAGATCGAAGATCACGGCTTTCATTGGGACCAATCGCTCGGTGAAATGAGAATATAGTGGCATGGGACCCGGAAAGGTCCGGACGACCGGTCGGGCGACGATCGCACAGCGTCGAGATTCGGCGGAATAGTTCGGCGACCGCTCCTTCTGTCGTCCGCTAGTCGAGGTCGAATTTCTTCAGCCTGTAGCGCAGGGTGTCGCGCGTCAGGCCCAGCAGTTTGGCAGCCCGCGTCTGATTCCCTCCCGTGCGCTTGAGCGCCTGCTCGATGAGGCTCTTCTCCACGTCCTCGAGGATCACGCCTCCGGGCGGCAGGGTAAAGGCCTGTTCCACGGGCCTGTAAGGTTCCTGGACAAGGATCTCCGTGGGAAGGTCGGGGTGGTCGATCATCTCCTTGTTTTCGAGGATCATAACGCGCTCTATGAGGTTCTTGAGCTCCCGGATGTTGCCCGGCCACGGGTATTCCATGAGCGCCTGCATAGCCGTGTGGGTGACCCCCCTGGTGTTCTTCTTGAACTCTCTGTTGAAGTGGTCGATGAAGTGCTTGACCAGCAGGGGAATGTCCTCGGGCCTCTCCCGGAGCGGCGGCAGGTTAATGGGAATCACCTTGAGACGGTAATAAAGGTCCTTACGGAAGCGGCCTTCGGCCACTGCCTGTTCGAGGTTTGCGTTGGTAGCGGCGACCATGCGTATGTCTACGTTGATGTCCGTGGTGCCGCCCACGCGCTTGAAAGACTTGTCCTCCAGAAACCTCAGGAGCTTGGACTGAAGACCGGGTCCGACTTCTCCCACCTCGTCGAGGAAGACGGTGCCGCCGTCGGCGAGTTCGAACAGCCCCTTCTTGCTGGTCTTGGCGTCCGCAAACGCGCCCTTCTCGTAGCCGAAGAGCTCGCTTTCGAGCAGTTGCTCGGGCAGGGCCGAACAGGTGATGTTCATGAAGGGCTTCTTCGCACGGTCGCTCGCGTAGTGGATCGTGTTGGCGAGGAGATCCTTGCCGGTGCCGCTCTCGCCCTGGAGCAGGATCGTTGTGGCGGACGATGCGGCGATTTTCTTGACGAGCTCGAAGACCTCCACGATTCGGGGGTTTCGTCCTACAAGGTTGCTCATCCCGAAACGCTCTTCCTGCGCGCGCCTATACCGGCTGAGTTCGCGCTTGAGGGACGTGTTCTCCAGAGCTTTCTGAAGGGTGACCAGTAGCTCTTCTATTTCAAAGGGCTTGTTCAGGTAGTCGAAGGCGCCGAGCTTCATGGCCTCAATAGCGCTCTCGACGGTCGAGTAGGCCGTCATCATGATGACGGGAATGTCTTTTGACGCATGGGGGAGATTCTTGAGGACGTGGAGGCCGTCCATGTCCGGAAGGCGGTAGTCCAGGAGTACGAGGTCTATCTCCTTCTCCTCCAAGGTCTTCAGGGCGTCACCGCCCCGATCGACCTCGACCACGACGTAGCCTTCCTTGGAGAGACGGTTGGCCAGTGACCACCGGATCAGCTTCTCGTCCTCGACCAGCAAGATGCTTTCTTGTGCCATCACTCACTCCTGGACTCGTAGGGCAGGTAAACCGTGAATACCGCACCCTCGCCCACCTTGGAATCGACTTCTATCCGGCCACCGTGCGCGCTGACGATCCGCTGCACGATGGACAGCCCGAGCCCCGTCCCGATGTGTTTGGTCGTGAAGAAGGGCTTGAATATATGAGAGAGATCTTCCGGTCGGATGCCCTGCCCCGTATCTCGGATTTCGAGCGCAAGCTCGTCTTCGCACCTGAAAGCCGAAATGGAGACTTCCCCGCCCGCAGGCGTGGACTGAATACCGTTCTGCACCAGGTTGACGAGCACCTGCTGAAAGCGCTGGGGGTCGGCCAAGGCGAGGGGGAGGTCCTCCGGTACTTCCTGGCGTATGTCGACCTTGGCCTCTTCCGCGGCTCGCTGAATGAGAGGCAGGCTGGCTTCCACCACCAGGTGCAGCGGAATGGGTTCGACCCGCACGTCGAAGGGCCTTGCGAAGGAGAGCAGGTCCTTGACCAGGCCGTCCAGGCGGCGGATCTGGGTGAGGCCTTCGTGGAAGATGGAGAACCGCGGGTTGTCCAACTCGTGCTGTCCGGCCATGACCTCCATGGCTCCCCTCAAGCCGGCGATTGGATTCTTGATCTCGTGGGCCACGCTGGCCGCCAGGCGCCCAAGCTCGGCGAGGTGCTCCGCCTGGGCGAGTTCGTTCTGCAGGTTCTTCAGCTCGGTGACGTCCTTGAGGACGAGGGAGGCGCCGGCTTCTCTCCCGGAGGCGTCCCGTATCGCGGTCCGCGTCACCAGGATGTCCGTGTAGTTGTCGCAGCCCCTGGGAATCCGCGCCTCGAAATGCTGTGTCCCCTGGGGGCGTCCTGCGGAGGAAGGCATTTCCCGGATAGCGGCGGGCGGCAGAAACTCGTCGATCGGACGGCCGAGGGCAAAGCGTGCCTCCACCCCGAAAAGGACTCCGGCGCCCCTATTCCATGATGCGATCCTGCCCTTCGCGTCCAGCGTCACCAAGCCGTCCATGGAAGCCTGGAGTATGGCGAACAGGTACTGGTCCTTGTCCGCTACCTCCTTCTTGAGCGCTTCCTCCGCCCGCATATCCTGGCAGAAACACATGGTCCCGAGCAGCGTGCCCTCCTCATCGTGGAGGAGTGAGAAGGTCACTTTCAAGGGGATATAGTCCCCCGGCTTGCCCTGGAAGTTCGTCGCGTAATCGGTGATGACCTCTTCGCTCAGGAGGCGCCTCATGACGCTCCTGGCCTCGTGTACGCCGCGCTCGTAGAAGTCGGCCACCCTCCGCCCGAGCATTTCGCTTTCCGTGAAGCCGAAGATCTTCTCGGCCGTCCGGTTGAAGAGGGTGATGCGTCCCCGCATGTCCGTGGAGATGATCCCGCTCACGGATGAGTTGAGGATGTTTCGTACAAACTCCTGAGTGCGGGCCAGAGACCTCTGCGCCTCCAACTGGGCCGAGATGTCCAGGTAAATCTCCATGGCGTGAGGCCCTTCGAGGTTTCCCCCCGAGATGGGACGGGTGATTCTAAGGTAGTCTCTGGCGGATTTACCTTTGCCTGCCTGGACTAGCTGGCGCATGGGCGTCGCGCCCTTCAATACGTGAAAGACCGCGCAGCGCGAGCATTCGGCTTCCTCGTGGGTGAGGACTTCCTGGCAGTTCCGGCCGACGGCCAGTTCGGGGCGGACCCTCAACAACTCTCTCGGGACGTTCTGGTTGAGCCAGACCACGTTCAAATTCTCATCGTAGAGCACTATCCCCACGTCCATACCGGAGAGTATCTGGTTGAGCAGGCCCCATTGTTCGAGGGTCTTCTTTGCATCGGCGCGGGTGGCTTCGATGCGGGCGCGCGCCTCGCTGGCCATCTCCTCGGTGGCCGTCTGGTAACATTCCAGGAGGAGGTAGGATCCGTCGCGGAACGTTTCTGCGATCAGTTCCTGATAGCCTTCCTTGCCGGGAAGGCTCGACTTCTGGAGACGTTCGAGCAATAGCCTCTCGCCGACCGCCACGGCGCGCGCGATATCCGCAAGCCTCACGTTTTCCGCCAGCCTCTTTCGGGCCAGGTCCTGGTAGAAATCGAAAAGGAGATTCTGCAGGCCCATGTCCCAGTAATGCCTCAGCGCCTCGGCGTGACGGTCCACGGGCACGAAGATCTCGTCCGGTTCCATACCGGAGTATGCGGGGATTTCGAACCGGATGGCCTCGACCCAGTCGGCCAGCCAGTTCTGCCTCATCCCGTCGAGCCACCTGATGAAGAGCTGGTGGCGTGAGAGATTTGCCTGCTGGGCGTTCGTGCTCACCACTTGGGCTTCCTCTTTTCCAGAAAGGCCGCCAGGCCCTCGTGCATTTCGGGATTCTGTCTGGCGAAGACGTTGGTCCGGGCGGCAAGGTCCAGGGCGGATTCTATCGGCATGCCCGACGTGTGCCAGAGCAATTCCTTGGTCAGGGAAAGAGAGGCCGGAGCGCCTGTCGCGATTTTCTCCGCAAAAGCGACGGCTTCGTCGATCAGTGATTCGGCGGGGACGACCCTGTTAACGAGTCCGATGCTGCGGGCCTCCTCTGCGTCGAAGAGGCGGCCCGTGAGGAGCAGTTCCCTGGCGAGTCGTTCCCCCAGCTGTCTTGCGAGGAAGACGAGAACCATGGCTGCCACGAAGCCGATGCGAACTTCGGGGTAGCCGAAGGATGCCCCGGGTGCGGCTATGAGAACGTCGCAAAGGGAAGCCAGCCCGCAGCCGCCCGCAAGGGCCGGGCCGTTTACGGCTCCGATGACCGGTTTCGGAAAGGTCGCGAGGGTGCGGTAGAAATTCTTAAGACGGCCGCAATCTTCGTCGTTTTCAAGGAGCGACGCAGTCTGCAGGGACTCCAGGGTCGCCAGGTCCGCACCCGCGCAAAAGGCGCTTCCGCTTCCTGTGATGACCACAGAGCGGATTTTCGGATTTTCGGAAAGCCCGGTCATGGCATCGCCGAGACGCGTCACGAGTTCCGCATCGAGGGCGTTGCGTACGTCGGGGCGGTTCAGCGTCAGGAGGGCGACGGAAAGACGCGGGTATGAGAGAAGCACGGGATCCGCCATGTCGCCTCCTCTACGCTCGGTCACGTTTGAAAAACCCCGACCTGCAAGGGGGGGATGTCCGCGTTGTGTGCAGCCGCGTCCAGAGCGCGGATCAGGTAGGCGCGCGTCTCCACGGGGTCTATGATTGCGTCGATCCATAGCCTTGCGGCGCCGTACTTCGGATCCACGGCCGCCGTATACCGGGAGCGGATCTCGTCGAGGGCGGCCTG
>Ga0315540_10002000_pt1 | contig 11534 bp, 9 predicted proteins | sample SalMarSW160110MG_FD_203677 | JGI IMG/M metagenome (GOLD analysis project Ga0315540, IMG submission 203677) | Salt marsh sediment microbial communities from the Plum Island Ecosystem LTER, Massachusetts, United States - Salt Marsh Sediment SW1601-10 ... | reverse complement strand
GCGGGGGTTTGGGCGATGAAGGCTTCGGGCAGATCGTAGTCGAAATCGGAGGTTTGCATAACATTTATCGGGAGAACGCAACACCCTTATTTGTTTATAAACCGCACGATCACATTCAATAAGACCGTCAAGAGGATCGATAACAAGATCGAGGTGGCGCAGGGCATATACACGTTGGCCTTGTCATTCCCGAAATGGAAATCCCCCGGCAGACGACCGAGCGGCAGGTTGAGCCTGCCGGCCAGCAGCACCAATCCGCCGATGATGATCAGCACTACGCCAAATAAGATGATATAACGGCCAATCGAATCCATAAATTTACCAATTCCCATTTCCCCAAATCAAAATAATTTCGGCTGCGTCTGCTCGTTATAGGGCAAATCCAGATGCTCGTAGGCCAGTTTTGTGGCCACACGGCCCTGCGGCGTGCGGTCGAGGAAACCCAATTGCAGCAGGTAGGGTTCGACCACGTCCATGATGGTATCGGGTTCTTCGCTGATGGCGGCGGCGATGGTGTTGAGTCCCACCGGCCCGCCGTTGAATTTCTCGATGATGGTGCGCAGCACGCGCCGGTCAACGTCATCCAGCCCGGAGAGATCGACCTGCAGCAGGTCCAGTGCCCCGGCCGCCGATTCACGCGTCAGCGTGCCGTCGCCGCGCACCTGGGCGAAGTCCCGCACGCGACGCAGCAGGCGCAGGGCTACGCGCGGTGTGCCGCGCGCCCGGCGCGCCACCTCGGCAATGCCTTCCTGGTCCGCTTCGACCTTCAGCATCCCGGCCGCCCGGCTGACGATTTTCTGCATGGCAGCTTCATCATAATAGTCCAGGCGGTAGACTGCGCCAAAACGCGCGCGCAAGGGAGCGGTCACCAGCGCCAGGCGGGTGGTCGCGCCCACGATCGTAAAGTGCGGCAGCTTGAGCCGGATCGAGCGGGCTGAGGGTCCCTTGCCAATGACGATATCCAGCGCAAAATCTTCCATGGCCGGATAGAGCACTTCCTCCACCGCCCGACCGAGGCGATGGATCTCATCGATAAAAAGCACGTCCCCCGCCCGCAGGTTGGTCAGGATGGCCGCCAGATCCCCGGCGCGCTCGACGGCTGGGCCGGAAGTTACTTTAATGTTCACACCCATTTCGTTGGCCAGCACATGTGCCAGGGTGGTGTTGTGGTTTATAAAACCATTAGCTACAAATGAGTGTGTTCCGGGAACTACAAAATCATACGTCTCTGCCTGCGATTCAATAATATTGGCAACTTTGTCCCAATAAATTGTAGGTGCTGTCAACTCACATAATTTCCTATATTCAGGCATACGAGTGACCGAAACAGGTAACAACGATAGATAATAAGAAATCTGCCGTCGACTGGGTATGCGGTCTCCACGTTTGACGTGATCAAATATTTTATGCATCCTATGCGCATGCGGACGTGAGTGATCGAACATTCGCGAAATAAGCGGATTGCTTCCTGGAACCAAATCGCTACGACTCCAGCCGCGTTTCCGAATTCTCAAACCGGTGGCACGTATTCGTTTGCGGCTTAATCGAAAACCAATTAGCTGATGAAATTTCTCAGCATCATCGCCGCCAACAAATAGCGACCACTGCGCTTCTCCGTGGACTTGCTTTTTTGATCGATGTGCGATAACACCTATGTTCGCCAGCAACAATTGAACTTGCCAAACCAAAGAGCGCGATCGAGAACTAAACTCTACGTAACCATCAGGCCAAACATTCCCATCCGCATCGAACAGTCCTTGCAAAAAACCGATCACCACCTCACGCGAGCCCGTTAGAACGGACTGCGGTGTTACTTTCTCTCTGGCATTAACGGCTTTCGCACCAAGGTTGAGCATTACATGGCCTATACTTTGCGGGAAACGAATCATTGCCGTTCGATTGGCATTTTTGTGTACGGAGGGAAATTCACCAAAGTGCCTTTTGGCAATATCACACAATTCTTCTTGCATTTCCGTTTCACCGCAGGTGATCTCAAATGCTGGCCAGTTAGATCGCTTCTCAAAATGACCATCCCCAACCAAAACGCCTAATAAATAAGCCAAGTCAGAATCAAGGACAATCTCACGTCCTGTCTGTTCCTCCGGAGGAGGAACCAATAACCAAGGTTCAATTACAGTTCCAACGGAACGACCATCTGATAGTGGCAAATTCAGTCGTTTGGCTGTATATTCAGGCGTAGGATTACGGCTTTCTCCGCCAGCATATGCCAGGGTTAGTTCGCGCGCCGATGGGAAACGTCCCAATACGGCTGATAACGCATTGTGGAGATGGCCTACCAATTTTTCTGTGCCTTCCCGACGAAAACTCGGGGAAGAGGGGCGCCAATACACAACTTGCGATCGTCCAAAAACCTGACTGCCGCGGGATATTGCAACATAATCATTTTGAGTAAGTGCACTCAATGGCTTCCATTGTGGTCCATCGCTAGTCGCTACAAGAACCGGATGATTGTACGTACCTTCCAATTCAAAACCCGAACGAGTTGTTATTCGGAGGGTTGGTGTATTCCCACTACAATATATGTGCGATGTATGTTCTAAACCATGAAGTCCATAAATCTGAACATCTACTGGACGACTTTCTCCAGATAGCATTGTTGGGGGAATTACGGCGTGAAAAAGTTGCATACCCTGATCCGTAATGATCAGACTGTCGGCAGTTATACATTTACCTAACCCCGGTGGACCGTAGAAGAGCACGTGATCCAGGGCCTCCTTGCGCTGCAGTGCGGCCTGGATCAGGATCGACAGGTTTTCCTTGACCTGATCCTGGCCGATCAATTCCGCCAGGCGCTGGGGGCGCAGAGCATTATCCACACGGTCGTCAGGCTTGGCTTCCGGGTCGAGCGGGCGGTTGCGTTCTGTCATAAGAGAGATTATACCTGAATCAAACGGCCTCCCAATTTGCGGGAGGCCGTTCAGTTGATATCCGGTTTTTTTACGGCTGGAAGGTGACTTCGACCGTCATCCCCCAGCGCAGGCGAGGATCGACATTGTCGACCTTCAAACGGACCGTGTAGAGAATGTCACCGCCCTGGGATTTGTAGGACTGGCTGATCTCTGTCACCGTGCCGGTCAGGCTAACGTCCGGCAGCGCATCCGGAGCGATGGCGGCCGCCTGGCCCTGGGTCAGCTTGACCACTTCCAGTTCTGTCAGATCGCTGGTATCCACGTACCACTGGCTGAAGTCGGCCACCAGCACCGCCCACTTTTCCGGTCCAACCATCTCATTGACTGAGACATTGAGATCAGCCACGGTGCCGTCAAAGGGAGCCTTCAACTCGTAATTATCCAGGTCGTTTTGCGCGGCAGCCACCTGCGCCGTGGCGTTATCCAGGCGTGCCTGGAGCTGGTCGAGTTGCTCATGGTCTGGACCGGAAGCCGTCAGATCGAACTTGCGCTTGGCCTCGGTTTCGGCGGCCAGGGCCTGGTCCAGTTCCGCGCGGACCGAGTCGCGCTCCCGTTGCGCCTCATCCCACTTGGCGACTGCCTCGTCGTAATCTTTCTGGGCTTTATCGAGGTCATCCTTGGCGCGCTTGCGGGTGGCATTGTCCTTGTTCAAATCCTTGTACTTGTCGAATTCGTCCTGGGCATCCTGCAGCGCGGACTTCTTGTCCTCGACCACCGCTTCAGCCTCATCGATCTTCGTATCGATGCTATCCTGATTGAGCGCGTCCCAGGCAGCCTGGGCATCCTCGCGTGCAATTTGGGCTTTCAGGTAGCCCTGCCAGGCCTGGGCATGGGCAAAATCTGCGTTGCGCACGAAATCATCGTAGGCCTGCTGGGCGGAGGTTTGCTCCAGCTTGGCCGAGGTCAATGCCGCTTGAGCGCTTTCCTGATCAGCCAGTCGGACCAGCACCTGTCCCTGTTTGACCTGCTCACCTTTCTGGACCAGGATATCAGCTACCTTGCCCCGCACCTGGAACGACAGGTATAGGTCGTCACGCGGGACGAGATGTCCTTCGGCAATGACGGTGTTGTCATTGACAGGTGGTGAGAACGGCTCAGGTGTGGCCTGATTCGAACCGCAGGCGGCCAGCAGCAGTGCTGCGGCCAGGAGGACGACAGTGAGTGATCGTTTTTTATTCATGGTTACCTTCTTTCCAATATTCAGGTAATCTTTGATGTCATTCATACGCCAGTACCTCACGGATGGTAAGGCGCGCTGCATTGCGGGCTGGCAGCACGCTGGCGATTGCGGCCAGCACCAGCGCCAACACCAGCCAGATGATGTATCCGGTGGGAGTGAAGACCAGGTCAATCGGTGTCTCGAAGACTGCCAGGCTGACGATGGTCGAGAGCAGCACAGTGAACGGGATGGACAGCAAAACGGCCAGCACCCAGGAAATCGAGCCGATCGTCATGCCCTCTACTACCACGGTCTGGATGATGACCCGGTTGGTGGCTCCGACGGCACGCATGATGCCGATCTCACGCGTGCGCTCGAGCACGTTCATGCCCATCGTCCCGGCCAGGCCCATGCTGCCGACGGTTGCCGTCAGTAGGGCCATGATCAACAGGAAGGTCACCAGGATGTCCAGGCTCTCGGAGGCGGTGTCAAGCGTCTCCAGGCCGGGACGCGCCTGGCGCACATTGAAACCTTTTTCGCGGAAGAAGTGATCCAGTTTTTCGCTCATCTGCTCTTGATAGGCGCGGTCGTGTTGCACAGTGACTACACGATACGAGTATGAGCGGTTGACAAGATCGATCTTTTGGGCGATGAAATCATACGGCGCGTAAGCCAGGATGCCCTCGCGCCCGACAAATTTAAAGATGCCAACCACTTCCCAATCTTCATTTTTACCGTTGATGCGCAGTCGCAGCGAATCGCCGGGTTTCAAGTCCGGGAATTCGGATAAGACCGCCTCGCTGATGGCCATTTTGCGCACATCGTTAGCACGAATCCAGCGTCCCGCGACCAGGATCGGTGATACCAGCTTGCTGTCAGCCGGAGGCGCCAGGATATTCAGGTTGTCCGCCACCGAACCATTTGGAAAAAGGATCTCCGCCCCCACGAACTGCCAGCCCTCGACGTATTGCACACCCGGTACCTGCATGGCATACTGCTCGACCTCGTGCAGGCGATAAGGCTGGTCAAAATCCAGAGTCACATCCGCCAGGAAATAACGGCCAATCTGTCCAATATAATCGTGCAGGGTCACACGCACGTTGAAGACGGCGATGAAGATCGCGCCCGCCATGGTCAGGGTAAAAAGCGTCAGGATCAGTCGTCCACGGCGGCGGAAGGTATTGCGCATTGAAATCAAGAGTGGACGGGGAATGTGGATGCCGCGCCGTGCCAGGGCTGCGGTTGCCCGCATCTGGAAGCGTACGAATCGCGAACCCCGGTTCGAATCCCCCTCAGCCTGATCCGCGCTTCCCTGAGCCGTATCGCCACTGATGGCCTTCAGCACGGTAATGCGCGAGCCGTTGATGACCGGCACAAATCCAGCCGCCAGCGGCACCAGCAAACCAATCGCAATCTGGATCACAAAGGCCAGCGGCACGATCCGGTACCCGAGCAGGTTGAATCCCATTTTGTCGGCAATGAAGAGCGACAGTCCGTAGGCGCCCTGTCCGCCCAGCGGGACGGCGATCAGCAAAGCCAGCACGCCAAAGGACAAGATCAGCACCAGGTACATCCCAAAAATCTGCCGGTCCTGCCCACCAACCAGTTTCATTACACCGATGTGGCGCAGGTGTTGGTTGAGAAGAGCGCTCAAGGTGTTGGCGATCAGCGAACTGGAAAGCAGGACTATCAACACACCCAGCGCCAGCAGGATCCCCAGGATGGCGTTGACCGTCGAAGCCAGCGGATGTTCGTGCGTCTTAGAAAAGCGCATACGCTGGACCGTATATCCGCTGTTCTCGATCTTATCTTTTAAATCGGCGGCCACGTTCCGGATGTGCTGTTCATCATCCTGCCCTTCGGCTACGGTGGCGTAGATACGGTTATACAGCTCAGGCTGCTGCAAATAAGTCAACGTTTTCAAGGTGACATAAGCCAGCGGCGGTGCCAAAAAATCGTCCGCGCCGGTTGTGGGGTCCTGCACAACCCCGACTACCGGCATGGTCTTGGTTGTGCCATCCGGCAACTGCAAAGCCAACTCACTTCCCACCGCGACGCCAAGTTGTTTGAAAGCGTCGCGCTCCAGGATGATTTGCCTTTTGCCGGGGGCAGACAGACCCGATACCGGATTAAGCAGGTTGATGGTGTTCTTCTCGAAATCGTCGATGGCTACGATATCCAGTGTGATCCACTTGTTGCCGTTGATGGGCCGTACACGGATATTGAACACCCGGCGCCCCTCGGCATCAGCCACTTCACGCGAATTTTGGACGGTAGACAACAAGGCCTCATCGAAGTTGTCCATGCGCAATTCGATATTGGCCGGGCGATTAGCGGCATAACTGGCGCTCATATCGTTGGAAATAATTGCATACGCGCCAGCGATCATCCCCACCGAAAACACGCCTACTGCGATGGATAAAACCACCAAGAGTGTACGCAGTTTGCTATCCCACAGATCTGAAATTACCTTGCGCCAACGTGGACGCATCATTGTTTCACCTTCCCGAACCGCGCCGGATGGTGCCGGTTACCAAATCCAACCAAAAACCCGCACCGATTGAGCAGGAGACCGATTCTGGGATCAAATTGAGTTCCGTCATTACCTGATTCGCAGATCGCATCGATCAATTATCCAAACAAGCGGAGCTTTCGCCGTCGATCTACCGCGCGGTGTTCATCCAGGCGGTGCTTCACGATCTTGTAAATTGCTTCCTCCGTCATCGGCGAGTCCTTGACCAGCTGCAAAAACTTCTCACGCGGCAAAGCCAATAACTCCACTGGCCCATCTGGAGCACAGCGGATGCTGGCAATGGATTTTCCGCCGCGCATCAGTTCAATTTCACCGAAGAAATCACCGGCATCCAGTTGGGTGACCACCACATCCTCGCGCCGGCGTCCCTGCAATATCACTTCAACTTTTCCGCGGACGATAATAAAGAATTTTTCCACATGCTGGTCGCGCTGGATAATCGTCTGATTGGGATTGAATACGAGGCGTTCAGCTTGATTGGTGACGTCCAGCATCAGGCGATGATTGAGCAAAGGCAGGGCCCGCGCTACAGACTCGTCGATCAGCTCGCCGTCGGAGATGATCACGTTGCGTTTCGTGCGCATGGTCAGTGACGAGTCGTGCGTGACCATGACGATGGTTTTTTTACCTTCTACCAGCTGCTCGAATAAAGCGATAATCCGATCAGCTGAACGCGAGTCAAGGTTGCCAGTCGGCTCATCAGCCACGAGCACGGGCGGATCATTCGCCAGCGCGCGCGCGATAGCCGCGCTTTGTTGCTGCCCGGTCGAAACGGCTGTGGGCAATTTATGCGCCTGCTTATCCAGATCAACCATGGCGAGCAGGTCCATCGCCCGCTTCGGGCGTTCATCGAAATCATACAAACCGACGTAGTCCATCGGCAGCATGACGTTTTCGAGCAAACTCAGCATCGGTAGTAATTGAAAGAACTGGAAGACGATCCCCAGGTGGCTGCCGCGCCACAACGAACGCTGGCTTTCCGACATTTGGTGGATCTTGGTCCCGGCAACGGTCACAATCCCGGCGGTCGGATGGTCGATGCCCGTGATCATGTTCAACAGGGTGGATTTTCCACTGCCGGATTTTCCAACGATGGAGACAAACTGTCCTGGATAGATCTTCAGGTCGACACCTTTGAGCACGGTAAACTCCCCCGCCGCGTTCTTAAAGGTCTTGACCACGCCATCCATCTGGATGATGGCCTCATCATCCAGAGCGGAGACAGGCTTGGGGCCTGGTGTGGCCATCAGGCCCTGCCTCCGGCCGAGGTCATTTCTTCATAGACTCGCTCGCCAACGATTTCCCCATCCGCAATCAAAAAATGCCGGGAAAAACGTGGCACCAGACTGTTGTCATGTGTGACCATAACGATGGTCTTCCCCTGCTCCTGCACCAGCCGGCGAAATACTTCGAAAATGTGATCGGCAGTGACAGAGTCAAGACTGCCGGTGGGCTCGTCAGCCACAATGAGGGGCGGGTCATTTGCCAGCGCACGTGCAATCGCAACCCGCTGCTGCTGCCCACCAGAGATAAAAGCCGGGGGCTTGTTGGCATGTTCTTCGAGTTCGACCAGTTCCAATAATTCCAGGGCACGCTTGCGGCTCAGACGCGGCTGGTATTGTCCGCACAGGTCGATCGGCAACATGACATTTTCAACCAGGGTCAACATGGGCAACAACTGGAAGGACTGGTAGACCACGCCCATCGTGGTGCCGCGCCAGACTGCCAGTTCGTTTTCACTCAAATCGTGGATGGAAGTTTCCCGGTCATTTCCGTAATAAACCACTTTGCCGGAGGTCAGATGGTCGACGCCGCTGATCATATTGAGCAGAGTGGACTTCCCCGCCCCAGATTTCCCGATCACACCTAAAAACTCACCCTTGTTGACGGTGAGATTGATTCTTTTAAGCGCGGTGAAATCGCCTGCAGCAGTTGAATAAACCTTGATCACATCCTGCAGTTCGATGATCTTTGTTCCCGGCATGGATTTCCTTAAAGGGTGATTGTTTCTCCCGATGATGGTCGCTGCTTATATTGTACCGCCACAGGATGAATTTGTATTAATTTTCTCAATCTGCTTCGAGAAAGTCCATCGACATGGAAATATTAAGCCAGCTTGCACTCGCAGCATTTTTCCTGTATTCTTATCTCATATTCTACCTAAGGGTCCCTTAAAACCATGACACAATTCATCTCCTTCCCCGAAGATTTTATCTGGGGCTCAGCAACTTCAGCCTATCAAATCGAAGGCGCCTGGAATGAAGACGGCAAGGGTGTTTCGATCTGGGATACGTTCAGCCACACCCCCGGCTGCGTCGCCAATGGCGACCGCGGCGATATAGCCGCCGACCATTACCACCGCTATAAGGACGACATACGCCTGATGGCCGAACTTGGCCTGAAGGCGTATCGCTTTTCTACCGCCTGGACGCGCATCCTGCCGGATGGGACCGGCCTGGTCAACAAAAAAGGATTGGATTTCTACGACCGGCTGGTGGACGAACTGCTCAAAGCAGGGATCGAGCCATATGTCTGTCTATTCCACTGGGATTTGCCACAGGCTTTGCAGGATAAAGGAGGCTGGCCGGAGCGCAACACAGCCTATTATTTTGCCGATTACGCGCATGTCGTAATCGAGCGCCTGAGCGACCGCGTCTCGACCTGGTTCACACACAACGAACCCTGGGTAGCGGCCTTTGTGGGACATTTTCTGGGAGAGCATGCCCCCGGACAGAAGGACCTCCCCGCCGCACTGAAAGCGCTGCATCACATCCTGCTCTCGCACGGGTTGGCAACCGAAGCGATGCAGGCGATATCGAAACAACCGCTCAAAATTGGCATCACGCTCAACCTCAACCCGGTACATCCTGCCACAGGCTCAAAAAAAGATGCGGAGGCTGCTGACCGGGTTGACATGTTCATGAATCGCATCGTGCTCGATCCGCTGCTCAAGGGCACATCCCCAATCCAGGACTCAGCCATCGGCAAGCTTTTGAGCGGACGGCTGATCCAGCCTGGCGACCTTGAAAAAATCAATAACCTGGATATTCTGGGAGTCAACTACTACTCCCGGGCGGTGATGAAACATTCGAATAAAATCCCGGTCATCAACGTTGAGCAGGTCCATCCGGTCGGCAACGAATATTCGGGCATGTGGGAGATCTACCCTGAGGGGATGTACGAAATCCTGATGCGCATCCAGCGGGATTACCAGCCGAAAGCGGAGATCATGGTCACCGAGAACGGCGTGCCCGTGCCGGATGGGATCGACTTCGACGGCCGCGTGCGCGACGAACGACGCATCCGCTACCTGAAGAACCACCTGGCCCAGGTACAGCGCGCCATGCAGGATGGCGTGCCAGTCAGGGGTTATTTCCACTGGTCACTTTTGGATAACTTCGAATGGGCGCTGGGTTATGGACCACGCTTCGGACTGTTTTATCTTGATTACAAAACCCTTGAGCGCATCCTTAAAGACAGCGGCCGTTGGTTTGGCCAGGTGATCCATGACCACGGCTTCGAATTGGACCCACCCTAAAACGCGTCAAAATAATCCTTTTCCAAAAGCCCCCCAATGCGCAAACTCGTCTTCGCCCTGATCACGCTGATCCTGCTCTGCTCGCTGGCCTCTCCGGCCCTGGCAGCCGAGACCATCAACGTCTACTACGCTGGCAGTCCGGACAGCTCCGTTCAAAAGGCACTGGAACTGGCAAAACCGGGGACCTTTGCTTTCGTGAATGACCCGTCCCAGGCGAATGTGATCCTGCTCAACGGCTCAATTCCAAATCCAGAGACCCTGTCAGCACGTATCAGGCAAGGTGCCGGCCTGGTGCTGATCCTGGGGCCCGAAATCAGCCAAGTCCAGGTCGAGACGGTATTGGGATTCCCGGTCGCGCTGACCCTCAAGGATAATCCTGTCAGCCTGACCGAGATCCAGGGCCTCAATGATCCCTTGACCACCGACATTATCTGGAACGGCGCGCCACAGGTCCGCCAACGCTACCAGGTCCTGACCCCGCTCTCGTCCGTGCAACCGCTGGTCACGACTTACGAAGATGGCGAGTGGATCCTTTGGAAAGCCAATCAAAAAGAGTTTATCTTCAATGCTTTTCTGAATGGGGACAACCCACAAATCCAGGATTGGGCTTACTTCAACTATCTCATCTACTCCATGACCGTGCGTGCCGGAGGCGGGGTGGCCTCCTCCTTCGCAGATTATCCCGGCTCGCCCGTGCCGCATGCCGCCGACCGCCGTTTGCTGCTGAGCATCATGGCATTGATGCTGGTCACGACGTTCACGGCCTACTACTTCGTGCGCCGTTATAGCATGTCCCACCCCGAGGCGCTCGACAAAATCGTCCTGGACCGCAGTCTCTACAAAGTTCGCGAGGAATCGACCGAATGGGAGGATGTCGGTTTTCACCGCCCCTTGAGCGGATTCCTGGTCGCCTTGAGTCTCGGCCTGGTGCTGTTCATCCCGCTGATCATCTACCAGAACCTGATCCTGCCGGTCTACATCCTGCCCTCGGCCCAGGCCCTGGGCATCTGGGGACGCGTGGTGCAATTCTTCAACCTGACCTGGCTGTTCTTTGATATGGGCACCAGCGTGGCCTTCATCAAATTCCTGTCCGAGTACCGCGTGCATGACCCGCAGAAGGGCATCCAGTACGGACAGTTGTTCGTCTGGTGGCAGGCGCTCTCAGGCGCGGTGCAGGTGGCGTTGGTGATCGGGTTGGCCAGCACGCTGGCGCCTAACTCGGCCTACGCTCTCTACGCCTGGAGCGTGATCATCCACGCTTTCATCCAGATCCCCGGGTTCTATCAGGTCATGCGCCACGCCCTGAACGGCTTCCAGCGCCAGGATTACGCCCGCTACCTGGACCTGGGACTGCAGGTGGTTATGCCGATGCTG
>Ga0315540_10001999_pt1 | contig 11536 bp, 12 predicted proteins | sample SalMarSW160110MG_FD_203677 | JGI IMG/M metagenome (GOLD analysis project Ga0315540, IMG submission 203677) | Salt marsh sediment microbial communities from the Plum Island Ecosystem LTER, Massachusetts, United States - Salt Marsh Sediment SW1601-10 ... | reverse complement strand
AGACGCCGTACCGAGGGCGTCTCTGGGCGTTCGTGACAAGGCGCCGTATGTGAAAATGGTGCGAGTTTAGTGGACTAAATGACCGTCATTTTCACATACGGCAACGCAGTCACGGTCGTTCATGGGCGTCCGCAGTAGGCGTCTGATTTTTTCACAAGCTCTCAGTTTAGCTGACTCCCCCGCCAATCCATCGAGCGGGAGTTGGCTCGATGACCGATCCATGGCCTGGGTGCATCCGCTGATGCCGAGTCAGGTTGGTGCGGGCACCCAGACCCCGCTTTCCGAGCATACCGGGCCGATCGCGGCATATGCCGCACCGAATCCTGTGCTCGGCCACGGCAATACCTTCGCGCCGGACCGATTTGTCTCGTAACTCGTAGATCTGAAATAGAGGATAGTTTTGGTTCATAATTTGCCCCCGGCATGTGATCGTGAGTTCTTCTTCGAAGAGAATGTCTTCGGGCGATGCCTCGTGGGACAGGTTTTGGGACAGCTCCGAGCGGGTGCTTTTTGAACGAGAAGTCCGGAAAACCTCAATGTCCGGCACCATCGATCGATGCTAGGGTTCAGTTGTGTGCTCTAGCGGCCTGCTCGAGGCGGAAGCTGTCCGGCTCGCCGATGACGGAGCTCACGCAACGTCTTGATTGGCAATATTCAGGAAGGTCCCTGCACCCTCTTGATCGACGAGTATGGAGGAATCGACGTGAAAGCACTGAGATATTCGATGATGGCTTTGTTCTTGCTGGTCGTCACGGTTGCGGCTCCCGTTTCAGCGAGTGAGCAGAAGACCGTTTTCTACAATGTGACGACGGACGATGCCTGGACCGCCGGCATGGCATTGGCGCATGCCGGCAAGGCTCTGGACCTCGGGTACAAGGTCGTGATCTTCCTCAACGTGCGGGGGGTGTTTATTGCCTCCAAGTCCGTTCTTACCGACATCAACGGCCTGTCCCAGAAGAGTATGCAGGACATGTTGAAGGCGGTACTGGGCAAGGGTGCCAAGGCGTACATTTGCCCGATGTGCATGCAGAAGGTGGGTATGACCGCGGACGATCTCATTCCCGGTGTCGTTCCGGGTGGTGCCGACGTGACCCTGCCGATCATGACGGCGGACGACACCGTTGTGATCAGCTATTGATCTTTCCGTAAGCTCTCGATGCCGCGCCCGTGTCCATAACCAGTCGTATTTTGTGGACACTGGCTGGCTTGCTGTTTCTGGCAGTGGTCGTCGTCGCCTGGCTCGAGGTCGGGCCGATGCTGCACCCGTCGGCCACCCTTGTCGCCTCCCTCGACGATACCTGCGATCTGCGCAAGGGATACTGCGAAGCGGCCTTTCCCGACGGGGCTCGGGTCACCTTCGGCATAACGCCCCGCCGTATCCCGGTGGTCGAGAAGCTACAGCTCTCGGTGCAGACAGAGGGTGTCGATGCACGTCGGGTGGAGGTGGATTTTTCCGGCGTGGACATGAACATGGGCTTCAATCGCGTGACCCTGGCCCGGACCGGCGCGGGCGAATTTTCGGGGCCTGCCATGCTGCCGGTTTGCGTGCGTGCTCGCATGACCTGGGAGGCGAAGGTGTTGCTGCATACTGACACCGGCTTGATGGCGGCACCCTTTCGCTTCGATACCTACCTGCCCGGCCAAGAGCCATCCGGGGCGGCGAAGGAGGCGGGTCTTGAATAGGTGGATCCCTCTGACCCTGGTGTTGGTGCTCTCCGCCGTCCTGACGTGGATGTTGCTCGGCTGGAAGACAGACACCGAGGATGCCGATCCGTACAAGGCACTACAGCTGGCGCAGCCTCCTCGGGGCGGAGATTTCACCCTCACATCCGCTGTTGGTCCGGTATCGCTCGCTGACTTCCGCGGTAAGGTAGTCCTGATCTACTTCGGTTACACCTGGTGCCCGGACATTTGCCCCCTCAACCTCAGCTACCTGCGCTATGCGCTCGACGGCCTGACCGAGAAAGAGCGGAAGCGGGTCCAGGTGCTCTTCATCAGCGTGGACCCGGAGCGCGATACCCCGCAGCGACTGAGCCGGTACACTGCATACTTCGCCCCCGATATCCTGGGTCTGACGGGTACGCCCGAGGAGGTCGCAAGGGCGGCAGCCTTGTACGGGGCGGTCTACAGGCGGGGGGAGGTCGAAAACTCGGCGATGGGCTATGCGGTCGATCACTCCGCCTATACCTATCTCGTCGACACGTCCGGGGCGTTACGACAGTCCTTGGACCATGCGACACCACCGGATCGCATCATCGCCGCGATCCGCTCACAGCTGACAACAGGAGACAAACCATGAGATCCATTCTCACGAAGATGACCTTTGCCTGCGCCGCCCTGTGCCTGTCTGCCGCCCTCTACGCCGGCACTGCCGCCGAGGATGTGCAAGCGGAAGATGCCTATGTCCGAGCCGTCCCGCCCGGCCAGCCCAACAGCGCCGCCTTCATGAGCCTGACCAACAAGGGCGACACGGACCATGTCCTGGTTGGCGCCGAGAGCAATGTCTCGAAGGTGGCGGAGCTGCATACCCACACGATGGAAGGGGGCATGATGAAGATGCGCCCGGCTGAAAAGATCGATCTGCCGGCGGGTGAGACGGTGAAGCTCCAGCCGGGTGGCCTGCACATCATGTTGATCGGACTCACGCGGCAGCTTTCACCTGGTGAGGACGTGGAGATCACGCTGGTCTTCGAAGACGGCAGCCGCACCAGCCTCCAGGCACCCGTAAAGACGGTGCAGCAAACCATGGAGCATCATCACCACTAGAGCGAAGTGCCGCCCTGGACCAAAGGGATCTCGGTTGCGGGGCAACCGTCGCCGGAAGAAGCCGTCGGGTGGGGCGGGTGATGAGCAGCCAGCTCCCCGCGGGGGAGTGACTCGGATCGGCTGTTTCCCGGATCCCTATCGCGCCCCTTCAGGGCCGGCACTATCATCCTTCCGAAGCTCCGGGCCAGGGTCGCCGAGACTTGACCCCAGCTCCATTGCTCGGGTTTGTCCAGCGTGGCCTTGCCGTTGTTCCGTGCGTTCCCTCCCCATGGGATATGGATCGACCCCAGGAGACCAATCAGCTCTTTTGGATGGGGGCGTGTGTGATGGAGAAGTGTGTGATTTCGCACGCACGGGAGTTCCTCCAACGTTTCTCCCCGGCTACAGGTGCGCAGGATTTCGCGAACATTGTGGACCTCGTACATGATGTGTCTCTAGCGTCAAATAACCCGGAGACCGCTTCATATGACTCAGTAAATAACTAATAAATTCAATATGTAAAAACAATTTCCATTTTAGATACGCCGTTGCATTATTGCTTCATATCGATCAACGAAGGCAGCAACCAGGGGCTTTGAAGTGAATCTGTGTCCCTGACGCCGGATGCCCTCCCCGCCGGTCTTCGCCGGCCAGCTACAGTCACTTTCGATATCGGAGCTCGGAAAATGCAAGTTCCCCGCAATTCCCTCGTCGTGCTCATCGCCCTTTCCGCTGCCCGCGCTCTCGCAGCGGAAGAGGTCCAGACCCTAGACGAGGTTCTCGTTACGGTCCCCCCGGAAATCGGATTGGGCTCTCTTGACCTGAGTCCCGCTGAGATTGCGCTTCAGCGCGCCCGTACCAGCGATACGGCCAGTTTGCTCTTGGGCCTCCCCGGGGTGAGCACTTACGGTGCCGGGGGCGTGTCCAGTCTGCCGGTAATCCATGGTCTGGCCGACGATCGCCTCCGCACGAAGGTCGACGGCATGGACCTGGTCGCCACCTGCCCTAACCACATGAACTCGCCGTTGTCCTATATCGATCCGACGGCAGTGGAGAGCATAGAGGTCTATGCAGGTGTTGCCCCGGTGAGCGCGGGTGGCGACAGCATCGGCGGCAGCATCCTGGTGGAGTCGTCAGCCCCTGTCTTCGCAGAGCCCGGCAAGCATCTTGCCCAAGGAAAGGTGGGGGCCTTCTATCGCAGCAACGGTGATGGCTGGGGTGGGAGCCTCGCCGGTACCTACGCCACCGACAACCTGAGCCTCGGGTACACCGGCTCCTATGCCCAGTCGGACAATTATGACGCCGGCGGCGATTTCAAGGACTACAGCTTCACGGGCCGGGCGGGTCACAGCCTGCCGCTGGACGAGGTGGGCTCCACCGCTTTCCAGGCTGGTAACCAAGCCGTCGAGATCGGATGGCAAGGGGGTGGCAACCTGGTGGACTTCACCTACGGTTACCAACATATCCCCTACGAAAGCTATCCCAACCAACGGATGGACATGACGGACAACCGCAGCGACCAGTTCAATCTGTCCTACACCGGCGAGCTGGGCAGGGCCACCTTGAAGGCCCGTGCCTACTACGAGCACACGCAGCACGAGATGGATTTCGGCGACGACAAGCGCTACTGGTACGGGGGGGGCTCGGGTGGTGCGTCTGCAGTGGTTGGCATGCCCTGCTCGCCGATTTCCGGGGGCGTGACAGGGTGCGCCGCCGGTATGCCGATGTACACCGACGGCAAGAACAAGGGCTTGACGGTGAGCGCCGAGCTACCCTTTGCCGGCGAAGATCTGCTGCGCATGGGCGTCGAGTACCAGGGTTATCGACTCGACGATTGGTGGACGCCCTCGGGGGCGAACATGTGGCCCTACACCTTCTGGAATGTCAACGACGGGCAGCGCGATCGCTATGCCCTGTTCGGCGAGTGGGAGATCCGCAAGGAGCTCTGGACGAACATCCTGGGTCTGCGCTTCGAATCGGTTCACATGGACGCGGGCGAGGTGCACGGCTACAACCTGGATACCTACCCGACGAGCGGCAGCGACGGTCCGGGCAATCAAACCCGGGATGCAGCGCTCTTCAACAGCCAGGACCGAAAAAAGACCGACAGTAACTGGGACCTTTCCTGGATCGCCCGCTTCAGCCCGGATGCAATCCAGTCCTACGAGCTCGGCGTAGCCCAGAAGACCCGCTCGCCCAACCTGTACGAGCGCTACACCTGGTCCACCTGGCAGATGGCGGGTCTGATGAACAATTTCGTGGGTGACGGCAACGGCTATGTGGGCAATCTCGCCCTTGAGCCGGAGGTTGCCCGGACCGTCACTCTCACTGCTGACTGGCACGACGCGGGTGAAGCAATCTGGGGCGTCCGGGTGACGCCGTACCTCACCTGGGTCCAGGATTACATCGACGCGGTGCAGTGGGACTCGGCAACGAACGCACCGCGCGTCGTGCCTGTCGTCGACGACTTCACCCTGCTTAAGTACGTCAATCAGTCCGCCCGCCTCTACGGCGTGGATCTGTCGGCACACTACCTGGTGGCCCGCGGCACCGGCTTGGGCGACTTCGACCTCCAGGGAATCGCGAGCTATGCCAAAGGCGAGAACCGGGATACCGGCGGTAACCTTTACAACATCATGCCGTTGAACGCCAAGCTCTCCCTGACGCAGGCCCTCGGTCCCTGGCGCAATACCCTGGAAGCCGAGCTCGTGGCGGCAAAGAACGATGTCTCCCAGGTGCGCAACGAGATGCAAACCGCCGGCTACGGGCTGATTCACCTGCGCAGCCGCTACGAGAAGAAGAGCTGGAGCGCCGAGGTCGGCGTGGAAAACCTCTTCGACCGCTTCTACGACCTGCCCCTGGGTGGAGCCTACGTCGGCCAGGGCACGACCATGACCATTCCGCCCACTCCCAACGAGCCTCAATGGGGCACCCCTGTTCCAGGACCGGGCCGTTCCTTCTATGCTTCCGTCAATGTCAGGTTCTGATTGCCCTGTCGATGAGTAAGAAGAAGCCCAAGCCGCTCCCCGCGAGCCCCGTCGAGGCGGAAATCGCCTCCCTGACGCGCGAGGGTCGGGGCCTGACCCGGGTCAACGGCAAGCCTGTGCTCGTCCACGGGGCCCTACCGGGGGAGAAGGTGAGGCTCCGCTACACCAGGATCCGGAAGGACCAGGACGAAGGGGTCGCCGTCGAGGTCCTGCGGGCGTCGCCTCTGCGCGTCCAACCGCGCTGTGCGCACGCGGATATCTGCGGCGGCTGCAGCCTGCAGCACATGGACCCCGCCGGCCAGATCCGCTGGAAGCAGGGGATCCTCGAAGAGGTGCTGGAAGGTGTCGGGAATGTCCGTCCGGAGCGATGGCTGCCCCCGCTTGTTGCGGGTCACTGGGGCTACCGGCGCAAGGCCCGCCTCGGTGTGCGCTACGTGGCCAAGAAAGGGCGCACCCTGGTAGGCTTCCGCGAGCGCGGGACATCCTATGTCGCCGACCTGCGGCGCTGCGAGATCCTCCACCCGGTCGTGGGGGAGAAGATCGAGGCAATCGGGGCGCTGCTCGACGAGCTTTCGATCCGGGAGCGGGTGCCCCAGATCGAGATGGCCATGGGTGAAGGTCCCTGCGTGCTGGTCTTCCGGGTGTTGGACCCGCCCTCCCTGGAGGATCTTGCCCGGCTCGTCGCCTTTGGCGAGAGGGAGGGTCTGCGTATCTATCTGCAGGAGGGTGGGCCAGAGACCGTTCGACCCCTCCCGGGCCAAGGAGTCGATCTGCGCTACAGCCTACCAAGCGCGGAGGTGCGCATCCACTTCGAGCCCACGGACTTTACCCAGGTGAACCTGGAGCTCGACCGCAGGATGGTCGACCAGGCCCTTGCCCTGCTTGATCCCCGACCGGATGAGCGGATGCTCGACTTGTTCTGCGGACTCGGCAACTTCACACTACCCCTCGCCCGCTGGGCCGCCGATGTCCTCGGGGTGGATGGGGACGAGGGTCTGATCGAGCGGGCCCGGGCAAACGCGAGTAGAAACGCCATCGGGAACGTCCGCTTCCTCGCCGCCGACCTCGCTGGTGATTCGAGCTCCGCGCCTTGGACTCGGGAGCGTTTTCATAAGGTGCTGCTGGACCCTCCCCGCAGTGGTGCCCTGCAGGTGCTGGACCGGCTGGCGGGCATGAAAGTCGAGCGTATTCTCTATGTCTCCTGTCTTCCCGAGACCCTGGCGCGGGATGCAGGGCGCTTGGTGAGCGAGCTGGGCTATCGATTGGTGGCGGCAGGCGCCATGGACATGTTTCCACACACGGCCCATCTGGAGGCGATGGCCCTGTTCGAGAGAGCTCGAGCCTAGGAGACTGGTCACCGGGAACGGAGACCGTCTAAACGGTCTCCGTTGTTCGTCCGAAGCGTCATTGGGCGTCGCTTGGTGCCGGTGCCGGTGCCGGTGCCGGACTCGGAGCGGTAGCCGGATCCGGAGCGGCAGCCGGACCCCAACCCGCGCAACCGTGGCCGTGGCCCTTGCCGGGGCCGCGGCCTCTCGCTCCAAGACCCTTGCGTAGCGTGCGCAGCTCGGTCATCTTCGCATACTGCTCCTTGGTGAGGATGCCTTGCAGCTTGCTCTGCATTTCGGTCTGCATGGCAGCGCGCATCTGGGCGCGGCGCTCGGCCTGCTCGGCATAGAGCGTCTTCAGCTTGGCCTGCTGATCGGGGGTCAGGTCGAGCACGAGGGCCATGTACTCGGCGTCGGGTCCGCCCCGCATGCCGGGTCCGAATCCGGGCTGTGCCATCGCTGCGGGAATCGAGCCGCTGAGGGCAAGCAGGGTCGAGAGTGTGATCAATGTCTTGTTCATAACGAGCTCCTGTTGGCTGGTTGTCGATCGGAGGGCGTTCCGCCTTCCTTGTTTGACAGCTTAGGAGGCGAGCGTGGAGGAATTCTGGACGAATCGTGCAATAAATGAGGAATCTTCGGTGCGAGCCCCGACTGCCCGACTCAGCCTGCTTTCGTCCGAGCCGGCTCATAGCGGTAGCCGGCGCCGTAGACCGAATGGATCAGCTCCTCGTCGGGTCTCAGCTCGGCCAGCTTCTTGCGCAGCTTTTTGATATGGCTGTCGATGGTGCGGTCGGAGACGATGCGCTGGTCATCGTAGATGCGGTCCATCAACTGACCGCGCGACAGGATGCGGCCCGGCTCGCGGTACAGGGCGGCGAGAAGATGGAATTCCAGGGTGGTCAGCTGCACCTCGCCGGATGGGGAACGGACCCGGAAGCCGGCCTCGTCCAGGACCAGACCCTTGTCGGGAGGTGATGCCCCGGGGTCAGTGCGGGCCCGGCGTAGGACGGCCTTGACGCGGGCGACGACCTCGCGTGGGCTGTAGGGCTTGCAGATGTAATCGTCGGCGCCGAGCTCCAGCCCGAGGAGGCGGTCGATCTCTTCCACCCTGGCCGTGGCCATGATGATCGGCACCCGGCTGAAGGCGCGGACCTCCCGGCAGATCTCCAGGCCGTCCCGTCCCGGCAGCATGATGTCCAGGATAATGAGGTCTGGGGTGTTGGCCTCGATCCAGGGCACCACCTCGCGCCCGTCGCCCAGGCAGTCGGCGCGGAAGCCGGCGGCGATCAGGTAGTCGGCCAGCAGCCGGGCGAGCTTCTCCTCGTCCTCGACCACCAGGATGTGGCCACCAGCATTCGTGCTCGTGCTCATGACGCCAGGGGCAGCTCCAGGTGGATGCACAATCCGCCCAGGGGCGAGAGCCGGGCCTCGATGTGGCCGCCGTGCGCTTCGACGATGTTGCGGCAGATGGCCAAGCCCAGGCCTGCACCGCCCAGGGCGCGGCTCCGGGATGCCTCGGCACGGTAGAAGCGCTCGAACAGTTGGGGTAGGGCATCTTCCCGCACGGCGGGCGCGGTATCGCAGAAATCCAGGATCAACTGGTCATCGCGGCGGCCGGCGATGATCTCCAGCCGGCCCCCGGCATCCGTGTAGCGCAGGCTGTTCTGCATCAGGTTGCGGAACAGCTGGGACAGGCGGTCCGGATCGGCATGCAGGATCACCGTCGGCACCGCCTCGTCATGTACCTCCAGCACGAGCCCCCGGCGCTCGAGCTCACCGGCCAGGGACTCGGCGTCGTCGCGCAACAGGGCCAGCGGATCGACCGGCCGCTTGCGGTAGCTCATCGCACCCAGGTCGGCCATGGACAGTTGATAGAGGTCCTCGACCAAGCGGCTCAAGCGATCGACGTCGGACTGCAGCGAGCCGATGCCGCTCCGGTCCAAGGGCCGCACCCCGTCCTGCATCGCTTCCAGCTGGGCCCGCAAGACGGAAAGCGGTGTGCGCAGCTCATGCGAAATGTCCGCCATCCATTGGCGGCGCGCCGCGTCCGTACGCTCCAAAGTCTGCGCCATCTCGTTGAAATCGCGCGCCAGGTCGCCGAATTCGTCGTTTCGTTGCGCCGGAACCCGGGCCTGGAAGTCACCGGCCGCCAGCGAGCGCGTGGCCTGCGTCACCCGACGCAAGGGTCGAATCAGGGTGTCTGCCAGCGGCCAGGACAAGGCCACCGCCAGGCCGCCCACCAGGAGCGCGATCAGGATGAATGCGCGCTGCTGCGACTCGAAGAAGCGGATGTCGACCAGGTCGCTCAGCGCCCGGCCCGGACGGTGCCCGATGTAACCGACCGGGCGGCCATCTACCCGGATCGGTGCCAGCTCGAGGTCCGCAGGGTCGACGCGGCGGCCGATCAGGATATTCTTGTCGGCATCCAGCAGGGCCAGACCGCCGCGGATGTCGTGCGGCCTGCGGCCGGGACCGAAACCGTGTCCCATGCGGAAGTCCGGGCCGGGGCCAGGGCCGCGCCGGCCTTCGGCCATGAGCAGCCGCCAGCGCATTCGGTCGCGACGCAGCCTCTCCCAACTCCCATCCTCGGCGTAGATCTCCGCCAGCTCTTCGCGTATGTGCTCGATCCTGGCCTGCCGTCGGCTTTCCAGGAAGCTGACGAAACCATGTTTGAAGGACCAGTGCATGAAGCCGTACATGACCGCCACTACCAGGGTCGTGGCGATTAGCAGCGTCAGGAAGAGCTTGTGGCGGATGGACAGTCGCACCGCTCGCTAGTGCAAGCTGCTGAGCATTCGCACGAAGTCCATCGTTGCCCCGAAGAAGTCGTCCTTGGGGTGGCCGCGGCAATGGGCGCGGATATGTTGCAGGGCCGCCTCGATGTCCGCTCCCCGCAGCACATCCTGACCCGTGGCCAGGTCGAGCCCGGAGACGAAGCCCGTCAGCCAATCCTCGTAGCGGCCGTACTCCACTACCATCTTGGCCACGCCCTTCTCGTTGCCCTCGGCAACACTCAGGAATCGGGCGCAGGTCTTGATCCCGTAGCCCCATAGGGGTGGCAGCTTCTCGGCCCCGGCGGCACCGGAAACACCGCAGAGTAAGACAAGCGCCACAAGGGTCATGGCGAGCTTGCCCGTGTAGCCGGCAGGTCTCGTCATCGGAAAAGCGGCACCTCGTCGGACTTGCTCGGGAGTATGCCCATTGTACCCCGTCGTCGAATCCGCTCAGCGATCTTTCAGGATCGGAGCCAGGTGGGCAAGGCAGCCCTTCATGCTGGACAGCTTGGGGTAGTCGACCACGGGGATTCTGATTTTCAGCCTCTTCTCGAGGTCGAGGACGAAGCCGAGGAAGTCGACGGAATCGATCTCGAACTGATCTCGGAAGTTCATACCCGGATCCAGCAGGTTGGGATCGATGTCCGGTGCCGCTTTGGTCAGGGAGTCGATGACCAGGTCGGAGAGGGTCTTCTCGTCCATCTATTGTCAGCCTGCAAGTGGGGTGTTGTTCTCTAGGGTAGACAGATCGCCGGGAGAGGTACCGGTTTCTTCGGCCTTCAGCAACCGGCGCATCATCTTACCCGATCGGGTCTTGGGCAAGTTGCTGCGGAACGCCAGCTCCTTCGGGGCGACCGCGGGACCCAGGCGGCGTCGAGCATGGGCGAGGATGTCCCGCCGCAGGGCCTCGCTGGGCGTCTCACCGGGCTTCAGGGAGACGAATGCCTTGACGATCTCCAATGCCGTGGGGTCGGGCTTGCCGATGACGGCGGCCTCGGCCACCGCCGGGTGCGTGAGCAGCTGACTCTCCACCTCGAAAGGGGCGATGAGGTGCCCGGAGGACTTGATCAGGTCGTCCTTTCTGCCGATGAACCAGAAGTAGCCGTCCCGATCCCGCCGCGCCAGGTCCCCCGTCAGGTACCAGTCGCCGGCGAAGCAGCGCTCGTAGCGCTCGGGCTCGTCCAGGTAGCTGCGGAACATGGATGGCCAGCCCTTGTGGATTGCGAGCTCCCCGGTCTCGTCGGGATCCTCGATTTGCCTCGGGGCCCCGCGTTTCCCGTGGTCGAGGATGGCCGCGCGAATCCCGGGCAAGGGACGCCCCATGGAGCCTGGCTTGATGGGCATGGAGCGATAATTCGCGATCAGGATGCTGCCCGTCTCGGTTTGCCACCAGTTATCGTTGAAGGGCAGGCCGAATGCCTCCTGCCCCCAGATCACCGCCTGCGGATTCAGGGGCTCGCCCACACTGGCGAGGAAGCGCAGGCTCGTGGTGTCGAATCCCCTCGCTACCTCGGCACCGAGGCGCATCATCATGCGGATAGCGGTGGGCGCCGTGTACCAGACGTTTACCCTGTGCTCATGGATGATCCCGTACCAGCGTTGAGGGTCGAAGGGACCCTCGTCGACGATCAGGGTGGCCCCCAATGCGAGGGGCGCGATGATCCCGTAGGAAGTCCCCGTAACCCATCCGGGATCGGCGGTACAC
>Ga0315540_10001997_pt1 | contig 11537 bp, 6 predicted proteins | sample SalMarSW160110MG_FD_203677 | JGI IMG/M metagenome (GOLD analysis project Ga0315540, IMG submission 203677) | Salt marsh sediment microbial communities from the Plum Island Ecosystem LTER, Massachusetts, United States - Salt Marsh Sediment SW1601-10 ... | reverse complement strand
GCTCAGGGTTTCATCGCTCCGAGAGCGACATAGAGGGAAGAGGCAAGAGATGTTGCGTCGAATTGCAGTTGTCGTGCGGCGTGAGTACCTCGAGCGCGTTCGCACCAAGGCGTTCTGGATCTCCACTCTGCTGGTCCCGGTGATCCTCGGGGCGATGATGATCGTCCCGGCGTGGCTCGCTGCCCGAGGCGGCGGCGAGTTCAAGGTCGCAGTGCTCGACTTCACCGGACGCTCGACCGAGAAGATCGCCGCCGAGGTCAACGCCTCCATCCACCCGGACGACAAGCTCACCGTGACCCTGGTGCCGCAACCCACCGGGCCCGACCCGGAGGCGGCGCGCGAGACAGTCAAGCAGATGGTGCAAAACCAGGAGTTCGACGGCATGCTGGTGCTCCCGGCGACGCTGCCGGAGAGCGGCGAGCCCGAGTACGTCGCGCCCAACGTCGCCGCCTTCAAGCTTCTCACCCTGCTCGAGCGCGCGGTCAACAAAGTCGTGATCGCCGAGCGCCTGACCCGGGCCGGACTCGACCCCGACAAGGTCGGTGAGCTCACCGAGCGGATCGACCTGAAGACGGTCAAGCTCGGGGCGAAAGGCGAGGAGACCCAGGACAAGGGCCAGGCGTTCCTCCTCTCCTACGCCTTCGTGCTGATCATCTACACCACGGTCCTGATGTACGGCATCTACGTCATGCGCGGCGTGCTCGAGGAGAAGAGCTCGCGCATCGTCGAGGTCATCGTGTCGGCGGTCAGACCTTTCGAGCTCATGCTCGGCAAGATCGTCGGCATCGGCGCGGTCGGCCTGACCCAGTTCCTGCTGTGGGCGGCGATGATGGCGGTGCTGTCGGCGCCAGGAGTGATCACCGGCCTCGAGCTCCCGAGAGTGGGCGCGACCGTGCTGGCGTTCTTCGTCATCTACTTCGTGCTCGGCTTCCTGCTCTACGGCAGCCTCTACGCCGGCATCGGGGCCGCCTTCGACACCGAGCAGGAGGCCCAGAACTTCCAGAGCGTGGTGACGATCTTCCTGGTGATCCCGCTGATCCTGATGATGCAGATCTTCAACCAGCCCGACGGCACACTGTCGGTCGTGCTCTCCCTGATCCCGTTCTTCACCCCGATGCTGATGACCCTGCGCTTGACCCTGACCCAGGTGCCCGCGATCCAGCTCGCGGCCTCGGTGGTGCTGATGCTCGCGACCATCGTCGCCTCCGCCTGGCTGGTCGGCAAGATCTACCGGGTCGGCATCCTGATGCACGGGTCCAAGCCCAAGTTCAAGGACATGTTGCGCTGGCTCAAGCAGTCCTAGCACCGCGCGTCGCAGAGCCCCTACCAGGAGCACGTTTGGGCCACCGCGCGGGTGAGACTCTGCGACGCGCGCTGCTCTTGACTCGCTGCGCGAGTCCTGTGGTCCAGCTCAGGGCCCTTGAGCGAGGAGGGTCGTCGACGGGCCGCAGCCGAAACGCACCTCGAGCGAACCGTGCGGTCGGCTGGTTGACGGGCTTGGGCCGGCTGCTATAATCGGCTTCCCCCGATGGGGGGGTCCTGTTGGGGTGTCGTCCAATGGCAGGACATACGGCTCTGGACCGTAGAATTGGGGTTCGAGTCCCTGCACCCCAGCCACTTCCCGGATCGGACGGCCCGGCACGCGCCGGGCCTTTTGCCTTCAGATGCCAGCCAACACGCCCCTGCTCGGCGAGCTCGCCTGCCTCTCGGCCGCCCTCCTGTGGGCGATGTCGATCCAGCTCTTTCGAGAGGCCATCGACCGCCACGGAGCGCGTGCCGCCAACCTCTTCAAGTGCGTGTTCGCCGCTGCCCTGCTCGCCGCGACAGTGCTCGCCACAGGATCGTGGCGTGCCTTTTCCGTCACCTCGCCGACCGACCTCATTCTGGTCGCGATCTCTGGGCTGCTCGGACTGACCCTCGGCGACACCGCCCTGTTCTCCGCAGTGGCCCGCCTCGGCGCCCATCGCGGCCTGCTCCTGCAGACCCTGGCCCCGGTCTTCGCGACCGCGATCGCGATCCCTCTCGGCGAGCACCTCGGCACGGCCCAGTGGGTCGGGTCAGGAGTCGTTCTTGCGGGCGTGATGATCGTCCTCTCCCGCGACGACGGGCGCTCGGGGCGACCTGCGGTCGGCGGAATCGCCGCCGGCGTCGCGCTCGGCGTCCTGTCGGCCTTCGGCCAGGGCACGGGCGTCGTCGTCGCCAAGGCCGGCATGGCGGCACTGCCGATCCTGCCCGCGACTTTGCTTCGACTCGCCGTCGGCGCCGGCGGCCTGGCCGCCGTCGGGGCCGTGACGGGGACCCTCGGACGCGCCGCAGCCGCCCTCCGCGACCGGCGTGGACTGCCGCGGCTGGCGCTGGCGTCGTTCTTCGGCACCTACCTCGCCATGCTCTTGATGATGGCTGGAATCGCGTGGGCCCCGGCTTCGATCGCGGCGGTGCTGCTCGCCACGCCTCCGGTCTTCGGCCTGGTGGTTGAAAGCGTGCTCGAGCACCGCCTGCCCTCGGCCCGCGGGGTGCTGGGCACCGCCATCGCGATCGTCGGCGTCGCCCTCCTCGTCGCGGGGTAGGGCCTCCCCCTCGGCGTCCAGTCACAGCTTGAACCCCTAAGCTGCGGGCGGCGTGTCGTGGCTCCGGGTCGTTGATCTCCGGTCGAAGCGGACACTCACCACCAAGACACCAAGACACAAAGAGGTCAGTGGCGACTGGGGTCGCGGCCCCCATTCCGGCTCTGGCGGGGCATGGCACGAGAGCAGCAAACAGGGAGATGACTGACCATTGCCGGGGTCCCGCCGCGTACAGCGCGGCCCATTCTCTTCAGGGGTCCTGCGCTGGCTTGGTGTCTTTGTGTCTTGGTGGTTCTGTCCCCTGTGGTTCACATGCGCGACGGGGGGGTCAGGTGGCGGGTGATGACCGCGGCGCCGCCGACGGCGACCACCCGGACGCGGTCGGACTCGGCGAGGTTCGAGATCGACGGCCGCCCGCCGGCGTCGAGGGCGAGGTCGCGCACCGGCCACCGGAAGCCCTCGAGAGTCACCCGCACCCCGCTGTCGAAGGTCCACACCGACCACGTCAGACCCGGCTCTGCCGCAAGCTCCAGCTCGCCCGCGACCGCGAGCACCTCGGTCTGGGCCTCGCGCAGCACGAGGTCCGGGCCGAGCGCCAACCGCGCGAGCAGGCCGAGGTTGCCGACCGTGTGGTCGACCCGTCCGCCGAGCGCACCGAGGACTGTCAACCGCTTGATACCGAAGGCCTCGAAGGCATGCTCGAGAGCCTTTTCGAGATCAGTACGGTCCTGGTCGGGCCGGGGCACCATGAGCTCCTCTCCAAGCCACTCACGGATCGACGGCCGAATCGAGTCGAAGTCCCCGACCACCGCTGCCGGACGCAGTCCGAGCCGGGCGAGGTGGTTGGCGCCGCCGTCCGCGGCGAGGAGCGGCACGGCGGCCCTTGCAAGTGCGGCGAGCTCCACGGTCCACGTGAGCGGAGCGGACGCGACGATGAGGCCGCGGGGACTAGCCTGCATTTCTCACCACGTCGCGTCGCGAGGGCGCCGAGGTGCCTGTCAGCGCCGAGTCATTGAGCGGCGAGGGGCCGAGGCGTATGGAGCAACATTTCGCCGGCGCCGAGTCGCGAAAGGACCGGCGATGCCTGGTAGATCGGCGCCCGCAGCAGGGAGGTGGTGAGAAGTGCCGGCTCAACATCTGCCAATGGTACCTCCCCACGGCGTACTCGAAGACCCGGCCTCCTCCGCAGCGGCCGCACCGTCACGAATCTCCGTCGTCCGGGCTGGCGATCCGGGCGTGACATGCTCGAGACGAGCTTCACACCCCACGCACATCGGTCGGTGAGGCTCGCTGGGCGGCGGTCGGCACCGGTGGGGCCGCCAGAATGGTAGACTGACGACACCATGCATCGCGCCCAACACGTGCTTTCGGGTACGGTCTACATTCCCGACACCTCGGCCCTGATCGAGAACCCCGACGCCCTCGACCGCCTGATGACCGGCGGAAACGTCGTCTTGCTGCTGCACCAGGTGGTCGAGGAGCTGGGCCGGCTCCAGTCCTCCAGGACCAAGTCGGACGGCGTTCGCCACGCCGCCCGCCAGGTCGCTCGCAAGCTGCTGGAGTACCGTCGCAACGGCATGATCCATCACGCCGTCGAACGCCTCCTGCGCCACGAGGTCGACCCCGACGTCTTCAGCCACACCCCGGCCGGAGGCGTGCTCGCCTGGGAGCCCGACGGTGAGACCACGGCCCCCTACCCCGCCAGCTCGGGCGACAACCTGATCCTGGCCAGCGCCCGACGTATCGCCGAGGTCGCGAAGGCCAACGGCCACCCGGGCTTCGACGTGGTGGTGATCTCGGAGGACTCCAACCTCCTCCTGAAGTGCGACTCCCTCTCCATCCGGGCTGAGAACCTGCGCTACGGCAAGGTCGCCCTGGAGTCGGTCGAGCAGGTCTACTGCGGCGTCGTCGACGTGGCGGTCGAGGCCGAGGTCGCGGCGCACTTTCTCGACAGCGCACCCCCTGGAGAGCGCTCACTGGCGATCGCGGAGATCCCCGCTCTCGCCCACCATGAGGTCGGTTGGAACCTCGGGGTCGTGCTGCGCTCCTCTGACGGGCTGGTCCTGGTCACTCGCGCCAACCCCGAGGCCGGAGTCGTCGAAGACCTTCGCTGGGCCCAGTACTGGGACCGCAAACGGCTCGAGTACCGGCCGCGGCCGATCCTCGGGCTGACCCCGCGCGACCCCGAGCAGGTGCTGGCGATGGAGTTCCTGCTCGACCCGTCCGTCGAGCTCGTGGTACTCGACGGCCCCGCCGGTTCGGGCAAGACACGCCTGATGGTCGCGGCCGCACTGTCGATGCTGGTCGGCCAACCGACCGCGCTGCGCGTGTCGCCCCAGTCGCAGCCCCTGCAACCCGACTACGGCTACGACAACGGACTGCTCCTGCTGCGCCCCGAGCAGGCGTCAAGCCAGTATGAGATGGGCTACCTGCCCGGCGATTACGAGAGCAAGCTGTCGCCGTGGCTGGAACCTTTCCTGCAGGCGATCCGGGGCCTGTCGCTGGTCAACGACCATGACTTTCTCAACGACCTGCGCGCCGGCGACCGCCTGACCATGCTCTCGACCTCGATGCTGCGCGGCCTCGACATCGAGCGCTCGATCGTGCTCGTCGACGAGCTCCAGAACGGCGACCGGCACCTCGCCAAGACCCTCATGAGCCGCTTCTGCGCGAGCTCCAAGGTTGCCCTCGCCGGTTGTCTGGACCCGGTCCAGATCGACAACCCGTACGTCGATTGGCGCTCCAACGCCCTGACCCGGATCAAGGAGACCTACCGGGCGTTCGGACCCGAGGTCGCCCAGGTACGCCTCAAGCACAACTACCGCGGACCGATCTCGACCAAGGCCGACGAGCTCTAGGGGGTCTGGCGGACGCGGCTTCGTCGCTGCGGGCCGCCATCCCGGGTCATCTGCCGTGCTTCGGGAGGCGCGCCAGTCCTCAACGTAGCTCCGCTACGCCTCCGGCTGGCACGCCTCCCGAATCCCAGCATCTGACTCCGGTCTGACGTCCCTCGCATGACGAAGCCGCCCCCACCAGACCCCCAAACCGATCATGCAGAGTTGCTCAGCCGGTCGGAAGACGATGACGACGCACAGGAACCTCCCCGCCCCACGTCTCGCGTCTCGCATCTCGCGCTTGACAACGAACACGGTTGCTCTGTAGTTCAATCCCTGGTGACGCTTTGGACGGTCATCTCCGGCGGGCTCTCCATCGTTTTCTTGACCGCGCACTGGCTCGCGGCGCGGACGACGGCATCGCGGTACTGTTCAGGAAAGCTCCCCGGGAGCTCGATGTCGATGCCGAGCCGCGCCAGCTTGCCCTTGTCGTCCCGCTCCCAGCGCTGCACCAGGCGGACGCCCTCGGTCGGGATGTCGCGCTTGGTGCAGAAGCCGAGCACGTAGATCCCGGCGCAGGTCGCCAGCGAGGCGAGGAAGAGATCATAGGGCTCCGGCGCGCTCGCCTCACCACCGTACTTGAGGCCCTGGTCGGTCTGGATGTCGAACCCGGCATAGTGGGCGGTCACCCGCTTGCCGCCGGGAAAGCTCACGGTCATCTGCTTGTCGGCCATGTTCGCGCCTCCACGGCGCCGAAACTCGCCGATTTGCCGCCCTCTGTCAACTCCCCACGATCGGCTCGGGCAGGCGGAATACCGCGAGCTCCTCGCGGTTGCCCTTCTGGCCGGAGACCGGAGAGGGCACCACGCCGACCCGCTCCAGACCGAGGGTCTCGAGAGCGGCAACGGTGGCGTCGATCGCCTGCCGCCGCACGTTCTCGTCGCGGACGATCCCACCCCTGCCCACGCCCTCCCGTCCGGCCTCGAACTGCGGCTTGACCAGGCAGACCAGCAGCCCACCGGCGCGCAGGTGCGGCAGCAGCGCCGGCACCACCAGCCGCAGCGAGATGAAAGACACATCGACGGTCGCGAGGTCGACAGGGAACGGAAGGTCGTCCGGGCCGAGGTGACGGGCGTTGACACCTTCCAGGACCACCACCCTCGGGTCTTTGCGCAGGCGCCAGTCGAGCTGGCCGCGGCCGACGTCGAGCGCGATCACACGGCGAGCGCCGCGTGCGAGCAGGAGGTCGGTGAATCCCCCGGTCGAGGCGCCGACGTCGAGGCAGTCGCAGCCGGTCGGATCGATGTCGAACCTGTCGAGGGCCGCCTCGAGCTTGAGGGCGCCGCGCGACGCCCACGGATGGGCGGGCTCATGGACCTCGAGGCGACAGTCCTCTCTCACCGGCGTCCCCGCCTTGGTGACGACCACACCGTCGACCCGAACGCGCCCGGCGAGCACGAGGGCCTGTGCGCGGGCACGTGAGGCAACCAGACCGCGTCGTGCGAGTGCGACGTCGAGCCGCTCGCGGACGGTCATCGCTGCCCGGACAGGGCAACCCGCTCGATCCGGTGCTGCCAGGTCAGGGCCGCGAGCACCCGGCCCTCGGCGACCACGGCCAGTCCCGTGACGCCGTCGAGACCGGTGGCGACCCGCTCCGGCTCACGCCCGCCGGAGGGATCGAGGCGCCACAGCTCGCCCGGACCGGGCGCACTGGCCAGGAGGTCGCCGGACGGCAGGCGCACCACGTAGCCCTCCTGCTGATCCCCGCTCCGCCACCCCGGGACCGGGAGGGTGCGCTCGACCTCGCGCCGGGCAGGGTCGATCAGGGCGACGACGCCCTTGACGGGGACCGCCGCCGCCAGTCGGTCGCCCAGCCACGCGAGGCCGACCACTGGCGCGTCGAACTGGACGATCTCGGTCAGTCGCCAATCCGGCGGGGTCGCACGCAGCACGCGCCGGTTGCCGGTGTCGGCGATGTACAGACTGCCGGCATCGTCCCACGCGACGCCGCGCGGCCCGTAGAGATCGCGGCCCACCACCCGCACAGCCCACTCGGGCGCGATCAGCTGGATGCGTCCGTTCCAGGTGTCGGCAATGGCGAGCTTTCCGTCGCTGGCCAGGGCCAGTCCGGACGGCTCGCGAAACGCGCCCGGGGCGCTTCCCTCGGCACCGAGCTCGTCGAGACATGCGCCGTCAAGGGCGAACCACGCGATGCGATGATTCTGCGTGTCGGCCACCGCGAACCACCCGTCAGGCGAGAGCGCGATGCCCCGCGGCTCGGCCAGCCCGGTGTGTCCGCCGGGCGGAGCGAACGCGACCAGCCCGCCACAGCCGCCGCCGTGCCAGGCCACCAGGTCGCCGTTGGGGCGGACGAGCCAGACTCCGTCCTGGCCGCCCGCGAGCGCTGCGACCGGACCCGCGTCGGGCAGGCGCCGGCGCCACGGCAGGCGCGCGCCGCCGCTCGCAGCCAGCCCCTCAGGTAGCAGCACCCAGAGGTTCGGACCCGACCAGGCGAGCGCCTCCACCGCACCCGGAGGTGCGCCGAGATCGCGGATGCGTCCGGAGTCACGGACCCACACCCTGCGCCCGTCGGACCACGCGACGATCTCGCCGCGCACCGCGGCAGCGCGGACCGAGCCCGACGCCTCGCGTCGCCAGTCCCGACCGTCGCCGGATGACCTCAGGCCGTCGGAGCCCCACGCCCACAGCCGATCGCCCGCCGCGAGCCCCGTGAGGCTGCCACCGCGTGGTCCGCTCGACCAGCCGTCGGTCGTCGACTCGGCGATGGTGCCGTCGCCACAGCCCACCCACACCCGTCCGCGCCACCCCGCAGCGCCGACGGGATCGCAGGGGGGCGGCGGCAGGGGCTCCTGCGGTTGACCCGCCGGGCCCAGGCGCAGCACAGTTCCGTCGAGCAGGACCACGATCCCGCCATCGCCGTCACGGGCAAGGGCGCGGACCGGCCTCGGGACCGACACAGGGACCCGGCCGAGCCGCTCCAGGCCGGGCGGAAGCACACTCGGCGTCGCCACGACTGCGGCTGCCGCCGGACAGCTCGGCTGCACCATCCACACGCTGGTCTCGCCGCGGCTCGCGAGCCGCACCACGCCAGGTGTTCCCGCCAGCGGCGCATCGCCGCGCAGCTCATAGGTTGCCCGCTCGAGCGGACCGACGACCACCCAGCGGATGTCGTAGCGGTCCAACACCGCCCGACGATGGCGCGGGTTGGGATCGGTGTAGAGCGTCTCGAGATCGCGGCGGCGCGCGAGAATCTCGTCCAGGGAGTGACCGCGCTGCTGGAGGTGATACTCCCAGCCGACCACCGTCGCCAGACCGGTGTGCATGGCGATCCTCGTGTAGGCGGCGTAGGAGGCCCCCGCGGCCTCCGCGACGGTGTCGCCCGAGCCGGCGACGCCTTGCAGGACGCGCACCGCGAACCAGGTGTCGGGATCGCGGACGGGGAGGAACGCCTGACCGTTCAGGGTGGGCACCGGCGAGGCCATCCGCGGCTGGCGCAGACCCTGGACCACGCCGAGCGGGAGGTTGACGAGGGCCACCGCCTCGAGCGGCAGCCACGCCCCGATCAGGAGCGACCGACGCCATCCCCGGGCGGAGAGCAGGAGCAGCCCGAGCGCTGCGGCGAGCAGCCACCACACCCCGTTGTAGAGCTTGAACAGAGTGTTCATGCGGTCGATGAACGTGTAGCGCTCGGCAACCGCCACCAGGGTCACGCCGAGCGCAGCGAGTGCCCACGCCAGGCGCGCGGTCCGGCCGTCGGACAGGGCGGCCATGCTCACGAAGAGGCCGAGCAGGCCGAGGGCGACCGCGGCGGCACCGGAACCAAACAGCATTCCGGCCACGACTCCGAGAGCGGCGAGCGGGACCGCCACCGACGCACCGCGGCGCAGCGACGCCGCCGCGAGCGCTGCGAGCGGGATCAGGAACACGCCGAAGTGCCGCAGCACCGCCCACCACGGCGCGAAGTCGGCCCCGGTCAGGAAGAGACCCCGTCCGCCGATGCCGCGGTCGAAGCCGTCAACAAGCTCCACGATCCACGGCGCCGCCGCCACGACACTGACCGCCGCGGCCAGTGCGAGGCGTGCGATCGCCTGGAGCTTCCGGGATGCCGCCGTCACCACCCCGACGGCGAGCGCCGCGGTCACGACCAGGATGTCCCATGGGTTGGTGGTGGCCAGGACGCCGACCGTGACACCGCAGGCGACGGCGGCAAGCGGCCAGCCTCGCTCGCGGTGGATCGTGACCCAGCCCCACAGCGCTGCGACCAGCGCCACCGGCAGCGCCAGGAAGTGGGCGTGAAGGTCCGCGAAGAGCGTCGTCCACAGCGGGTACTCGTCGATCGCGAACCCGGGGACGACCCGCGAGGTCGCCCACCACATGTCGAACCAGCGCCCCGACCGCGCCATCCCGAGCAGCCACGGCCAGGCGAGGTTCCCGGTCAACAGGACCAGCACCGGCAGCAGCCAGGCGGCTGCCGCGCGGCGACGTCGCGCGATCAACAGGCCGAGAGCCGCCAGAGGCGCCGCCGCGAGGGCGGGCACGGCGGCGGCCATCAGGTTGTAGCCGACCGCGGGGAAGGTCCCGGCGAGCAGGATCGGCCACGCGGCCAGGATCTCGCCGCCGTAGTAGTAGTAGAGCGGCAGGCCAGCGAGCCACGGCTCGCCCGGAGGCCATGCCCGAGCGCCGAGGAACGCGTTCAGGAAGGAGAAGTCCATCGGCTTCTCCCCCCAGTGGATTGCGGGGTTCGAGACCCGCACCACGAGGAATGCGAGCCACACAGCGACCGTCACCAACAGCACCGCCGACATCGCCCAACCGCGCGATCGCACCAGCCGGACGACCTCCTTCGAGCGCGCCCGGAGTGCGACCGCGCCTGCGGTCAGAAGACCAAGCTCGAGGCAGGTCGCGGTGGCCGCACCGACCGGCCACAGCCCGGCCTCGGAGCCGAACCAGAGCAGCCATGCCGGCGCGATCCAGCCGGTGGTCAGGGCGAGGCCGAGCCCAGCGTCCGGCCAGCCGCGCAGCGCGGGCAGTGCGAGCGCCCACACCGCAATTCCCGAGGCTGCAAAGAGCAGCGCCCAGAGCGCCACGTCGACGATCTGGCGGACGCCGCCCGGCACCGCCGGGAGGCGCGGGAGGGTGTCCACGAGCCGATGCTCGACCCCTACCGGCCCGAGCCCCTCGAGCTTCGGGAGCGGACGCCCGACGCGGTCGACGAGGGCGGTGGGATCGACCGTGCCGGTGCGGCGCAGCACCACCACCCGCGGAAAGTCGTAGTTCACAAAGCTCTCGTCGGCGAGCTGTACCGGCAGGCGGAGCCCGAGCAGGTGCGGCCCGCGCTCGACGCGGGTCACCGGCGTGAATCCGGCCTCGCCGGCCAACAGCAGTCGGTACAGCCGACCCGTGAGCGGAAAGCGCTCCGGGTTGGCGAGGACCGTGCGCCGGACGCGGTTCGACGTCAGCACCACCCAGTCGGCCTGGGCGAGGGTCTCGCACCACCTTTGTGCCTTGTCGGCGTCGTCGGGAAGGTCGTAGGACGGCAGCTGCACCTGCTCGACGTCGGCCATCCCGGCGAGGTCGAGGGTCTCGTCCCAGGTCTCGAAGGCCACGGTCTGGCCCGACTGGACCGTCATCCGAAGCCACTCGGCCGCGGTCCGGTGGGGGTGCGGCACGAGGAAGGCGGACAGGTACACCACGCCCCACAGCACCGTCCCAGCGACGACCGTCCGGACGAGCGGCCGCCGGCCGAGACGCGCGGCACGGGTGAGCGCCCACGCCGTGACCATCACCCCCGGCACCACCAGAGGCTCCCAGTAGCGCAGGTACTTCACCTGGAGGGTGGCGAGCCGGCCGGCCATCGGCACCAGCCATGCGAGCAGCACGAGGAGCGCGGCGTTGCCGGCGGTCACTCGGCCGTCGACGAGGCGCCGCCAGCGCGACCCCAGCCGCCATAGGGCGAGGCCGGCAGCGCACACGGCCGCCGCAGCGAGCAGAGGGCCGAGCCCCCACAGGGCGAGCTCGCGCGCCGGGTAGAGCACCGGCAGTGTCCCATGGTACACGCGCACATAGGCGAGGTCCGCATGGCCGAGGACCATCGCGACCTGCTCTCCGACTCCGGCAA
>Ga0315540_10001995_pt1 | contig 11540 bp, 10 predicted proteins | sample SalMarSW160110MG_FD_203677 | JGI IMG/M metagenome (GOLD analysis project Ga0315540, IMG submission 203677) | Salt marsh sediment microbial communities from the Plum Island Ecosystem LTER, Massachusetts, United States - Salt Marsh Sediment SW1601-10 ... | reverse complement strand
CGACGGCCATCATCGTGACCCGCGTGTCCAGCAAGCAGAAAATGTCCGACCAGGTGTTCGAGCAGCTGTTCGGTAACCCCATGGTTCTGGCGGTTTCGGGCGGCATTATCGGCTTCATGGGGTTGATTCCGGGCATGCCCAACCTGGCGTTCCTGTCGTTGGCCGCGGCCGCCGGTACCGGTGCCTGGTTTACCTGGAAGCGCCAGCAACAGGAACTGCTACCCGCCGAAGGTCCTTCAGAAGCCGAGTCGACACCGCCGGAGGCGCGCGACCTCAGCTGGGATGACGTGGGTCCGGTTGACATCATCGGGCTGGAGGTCGGCTACCGCCTGATTCCGCTGGTCGATCGTGCCCAGGGCGGGCAGATGATGGACCGGATCAAGGGTGTGCGTAAAAAGCTGTCCCAGGAGCTGGGTTTCCTCGTCCAGCCGGTGCATATCCGTGACAACCTGGAGCTGTCGCCCAACGCTTACCGCATCCTGTTGATGGGTGTGCCGGTCGGCGAGGCGGAGATTTACCCCGACCGGGATCTGGCGATCAACCCGGGGCGGGTGTTCGGCACGATCCAGGGTATCGAAACCCGCGACCCGGCTTTCGGCCTGGAGGCCATCTGGATCCTGCCTTCCGAACGCGATAACGCCCGCACGCTGGGTTACACCGTAGTCGATGCCAGCACCGTGGTCGCCACCCACCTCAGCGAACTGTTGCAGAGCCATGCGCACGAGCTTATCGGTCACGAGGAGGTCCAGCAGTTGCTTGACGTGCTGGCCAAGGCGGCGCCGAAGCTGGTGGAAGACCTGGTGCCCAAGACACTCTCGATCGGCGTTGTACTGAAGGTGCTGCAGAACCTGCTGGAGGAGCGTATTCCGATCCGCGACATGCGGACCATCGCCGAAGCGCTCGCCGAGACCGGTCCGCGGAGTCAAGATCCCGGCGCTCTCACCGCTGCCGTGCGCGTCGCGCTCGGCCGATCAATTATCCAGCATATCAACGGGATGGGCTCTGAAGTGCCGGTCATTACGCTTGATCCGTCACTGGAACAGATATTGCAATCCTCGATTCAGGCTGTCTCGGAAGGCGGCGCCGGTATCGAACCGGGACTGGCGGAACGGATGCATCGTTCGCTGGCCGAAAGTGCCCACCGGCAGGAAGCCGCGGGGCAGGCGGCCATACTGCTGGTTTCGCCGCCGCTGCGGCCGTGGCTGGCAAGGCTGGTCCGCCACAGCATCCCGGCGCTTCAGGTGCTGGGCTACAACGAGATACCGGACAACAAGCAGATAAAAGTTGTTGCCAACATAGGAACAGAAGCACCGAGTCTCGGTGTCGAGCAGAACGGGAGCCTGACGGGATGAACAGGGCGAACAATAAACACAGAGGCGCAGGTGCCTTGACCGGGAGTGGGGTGTTGCAATGAAAGTTAAACGCTTCTTTGCGCCGGACATGCGTCAGGCGATCCAGAAAGTGCGCGAGGACCAGGGTCCGGATGCCGTGATTCTCTCCAACCGGCAGGTCGAAGGCGGGATCGAGATTATCGCCGCACTGGACTATGACGAATCGTTGCTCGAACCGCAGTCGGCTTCGGCCGAGGCGGCGGGTTCGGACGCAGCAGGCGCGCAAGCCCCAACGCCCGACGCGGCGGATACCTTCAGCGCGCCGGCGGCGGCGCAGCAGCGGCGGGTGCAGCCCGTGGACTGGGCGCAGGACCCGGCCATTGTGTCCATGCGCGAGGAAATCAGGCAACTGCGCGGCCTGCTGGAAAACCAGCTGGCACACCTGGCATGGAACGACACCGAGCGTCGCCAGCCCTTGTACACCGAGGTTATGCGTCGGCTCACCGCTATGGAACTGGATCCGGCGCTGGTCGAGCGGGTGTCCGCACCCGCGGTGCACGCGCGCGACGAACGGCACGCCTGGCAACTGGCGTTGACCGAACTTGCGGCAACCTTGCCGATCGCCGATAACGATTTTTGCGACCAGGGGGGCGTCGTCGCCCTGGTCGGTTCCACCGGCGTAGGCAAGACCACGAGTGTCGCCAAGCTTGCCGCACGCTACGTGTTGCGCCACGGCAGGCGCCATGTTGCGCTGGTGACAACCGACAGCTATCGCATCGGCGCTCATGAACAACTGATGACCTACGGGCGCCTGCTGGGCATACCCGTGCAGGTTGCTGCCGACCACAAGGAACTGCGCTCCACGTTGAACAGCCTGGCCGACAAGCGCCTGGTTCTGATCGACACCGCCGGCATGAGCCAGCGTGATGTGCGTCTGAGCCAACAGTTTGCCACCCTGGCCGACAGCGGTATTCCCATCCGTACGCTGCTGGTGTTGTCGGCCACACTGCATCCCTCGGTCATGGATGAAACCATCCGGGCGTTTTCCAGCGTCGCACTGGACGCGGCGATTCTCACCAAGCTCGATGAGGCGGCCAGCCTGGGTGGCGTCCTGTCGACGGTTATCAAACAACACCTGCCGCTGATGTTCGTCGCCAACGGTCAACGGGTCCCCGAAGACCTGCATCCCGCGCGTGCGCAGAACCTTGTCGAGCAGGCCGCCGAACTGGCGAGCGGTCGTGACTTGCCCGCCGACTCAGTCATGGCCGAGCAATTTGGAGGATTCCGGACGAATGTTCATGTCTGAGTTGCGAACCGACCAGGCGGCTGGATTACGACGTATGGCACAACCTAACCCGGTGAGAGTGATTGCGGTAACGAGTGGCAAGGGCGGCGTCGGTAAAACCAACGTCTCGGTAAACCTGTCAGTGGCGCTCTCCGATGCGGGTAAACGGGTGATGCTGATGGATGCCGATCTTGGGCTGGCGAACGTGGACGTCCTGCTGGGCCTGCATCCCAAGAGCAACCTGTCGCATGTCATCGACGGCCAACGCACACTGGAAGAAATCATTGTCGAGGGGCCGTCCGGGATCATGGTGGTGCCGGCGGCTTCCGGCGTAAAACGCCTGGCCGAGCTGAGCACCATGGAGAATGCGGGCCTTATCCGTGCGTTCAGTGAACTGAATCACGATGTCGACACGCTGATTATAGATACCGCGGCGGGGATCAATGAAAGTGTCACCAGCTTCAGTCGCGCCGCCCAGGAGGTTGTGGTGGTGGTGTGCGATGAGCCGGCGTCGATCACCGACGCCTATGCGCTGATCAAGGTGTTGAGCACTGAGTATGACGTTCAGCATTTCCGCGTGTTGGCCAATCAGGTACAGAGTGCCCAGGAGGGAAGGGAATTGTTTAACAAGATATCACGCGTTACCGATCGTTACCTTGACGTCACCCTGGAATTAATGGGGGTTGTGCCGCACGACGACTACCTGCGCAAGGCGGTACGCAAGCAGCGCGCTGTCGTTCAGGCGTACCCGCGCAGTCGCGCCTCGATCGCCTTCAAGAATCTCGCTCAGAAGACCGACAGATGGCCGACGCCATCGGCGGCTGGTGGGCACCTCGAGTTTTTCGTGGAGCGTCTCATCCAGTCGCACTGTGGACACATGGAGATATCGGTATGAATGGAGCCGCTATGTACGTGACCAATCCTGACATTGAAAGCGAAGACCTGGTTTCCAAACACGCGGCCCTGGTCAAGCGTATCGCCTACCACCTGATGAGTCGTCTGCCACCGAGCGTGCAGGCCGATGACCTGATTCAGGCCGGCATGATCGGCCTGCTCGAAGCCTCGCGCAACTACGACGCGTCGCAGGGCGCCAGCTTCGAAACCTATGCCGGCATTCGTATTCGCGGAGCCATGCTCGACGAAATACGGCGCACCGACTGGACGCCGCGCTCGGTGCATCGCAAGGCCCGCCAGGTAGCCGAAGCCGTGCGCGAAATCGAGAACCAGGAAGGCCGGGACGCACGCGATGTCGAGGTGGCGGAAAAACTCGGCATCGACCTGCATGAGTACCACCGTATCCTGCAGGACGCCACCGGTTGCCGCGTTTTCAGTATCGACGACGCGGGTGTCAACGGCGATGACGCGCCTCAGCCGGTTGCCGACGCGCCACGCAACGAGCCGCTGGACAGCCTGCACAACGCCGATTTCAAGGCGGCGCTGGCCGAGGCGATCTCCAACCTGCCGGAACGCGAACGCCTGGTAATGGCCATGTATTACGACGAGGAACTCAACCTGCGCGAAATCGGCGACGTGTTGGGTGTCAGCGAATCCCGGGTTTGTCAGATTCATGGCCAGGCCCTTATCCGGCTGCGGGCCCGCATGACGGAATGGACGGGTGACTGAGGTCAAAGAACTGTGGACAAGTGCCGAAATACAGACGAATGCTCATACGCTATAGCGGGAGGTCCCCTTGGATAAGGACATGAAGATCCTCATTGTGGACGATTTTTCCACGATGAGACGCATCATCAAGAATCTGTTGCGTGACCTGGGGTTCAATAACACCCAGGAAGCGGATGACGGCAACAGCGCCCTGCCGATGCTGCAAAACGGAAACTACGACTTCCTGGTGACCGACTGGAATATGCCCGGTATGACCGGCATCGACCTCTTGAAGGCCGTGCGGGCGGACGAAAAGCTGGTGTCTCTGCCGGTATTGATGGTGACCGCAGAGTCCAAGCGAGAGCAGATCATCGAGGCAGCACAGGCCGGGGTGAATGGCTACATTGTGAAGCCTTTTACCGCGGTGACTCTGAAGGAGAAGATCGACAAGATTTTTGAACGTGTTGCAGCGACCGCGGGGTGAGCCATGGAGCCGGCAAAACAATTGAATAACGAGAGCCTGCTGGGTCAGGCGCGTTCCCTGGTCGCGGAACTGGAGGCCGGAAACGTCGCCGCGGCAGAGCATGCCATCGACGAGCTTGGTCGTATCCGCGAGCAGAGCCTGTTCCGGGAACTCGGCAAAATGACCCGCCAGCTGCACGACTCCCTCACCAGTTTCGCCCTGGACTCGAGGATGCAATCACTCGCCGAGTCGGATATTCCCGATGCCAAGGCGCGTCTCAACCACGTGATTGCCATGACCGAAGATTCGGCCAACCGCACCCTCACCGCGGTGGAAAGTACCCTGCCCATTGCCGAGCAACTGCAGAACAGCGCCGACGATCTTCACGAGCAGTGGGAGCGTTTTCGCAACAAGGACATGAGCGTCGACGAGTTCCGCAGCATGAGCAAGGAAATCGACGCCTTTCTCAGCGTAACCCGCGACAATGCCGGGCGGATACATGGCAACCTCTCGGAGGTCATGATGGCGCAGGGGTTCCAGGACCTGACCGGGCAGATTATCCGTCGCGTTATCAACCTGGTGCAGGAAGTCGAGGACAACCTCGTGGAGCTGATACGCCTTTCGGGCAGTGTCGAGACGGAGGCCGGTGACAGGGCGGCCGCGCCGCAGAACAACGAGCTGATGCAGGGTGTCGGGCCGCATGTGCCGGGCGTCGGCGACACTACCGGGTCGGTATCCGGTCAGGACGAGGTCGATGACCTGCTGTCGAGTTTGGGATTCTAAGGGAACGAGTGATGAGTATTGACGCCGACGATGAGATTCTGCAGGACTTTCTGGTCGAAGCAGGCGAGATACTTGAAAGGCTGAATGAAGAACTGGTCGAGCTCGAGCAGCGTCCCGAAGATGTTGACCTGTTGAATGCCGTTTTCCGCGGCTTCCACACCATTAAGGGCGGCGCCAGCTTTCTCAGCCTCGACGGTCTGGTCGAAGTCTGCCACCGGGCCGAAGACGTGTTTAACGTGTTACGCAACGGCGAGCGCGCCGTTGACACCGATCTTATGGATACTGTCCTGCAGGTGCTCGACGTGGTCAACAGCATGTTCACCGAGGTCCAGGGCGGGAGCATGCCGACGCCGGCGGAGCCTGCATTGCTGAAGAGTCTGGAGAACCTGATTGCTCCGGGTGGCGCCGCGCCTGCGCCTGCCCCGGCGCAGCCGGATGCAGCGCCCGAAGCGCCAGCTGGTGACGGCGCCCAGGCGGCCGATGCCGTCGACGCTGAATTCGAGGCCATGCTGCAACAGTCGGCGCCATCGCCCGATGAGGCTGCGTCGCAGGCGAGCGGGGCGGACACCGTATCCGGTGGTGATGACATTACCGAAGATGAGTTCGAGGCGCTGCTCGATCAGTTGCACGGTGCGGGCAAAGCCCCGACTGCAGAAACCCTGCCCAACAGCCCGCCGCCCGCGCCCCAGGCGGCGCCCGAGTCCGTGGCCGAGACAGCCGGGGGCGCCGATGAGATCACCGAAGACGAGTTCGAGGCCTTGCTCGATCAGCTGCACGGCGCCGGCAAGGCGCCTGCACCGGGGGCCGCGGGCGACGGCGACAATCCCGTAGCTGCAGCGCCTGCAAAACCCGCGGCGGCCGCCGCGGCAGCGGTGCCCGCCGACAAGCCGAAGCCGCCCGCGGCGCCTGCCGCCAGCAAGGCCGAAGCCACAGTGCGCGTCGATACCAAGCGCCTGGACGATATCATGAACATGGTCGGTGAGCTGGTGCTGACCCGCAATCGCCTGGCGACGCTGAAGGAGTCTATGGCGAACGAGGACATGTCCAAGGCGATAGCCAACCTGGACGTGGTGACTGCCGATCTGCAAAACGCGGTGATGAAGACGCGCATGCAACCGATCAAGAAAGTGTTCGGGCGTTTCCCGCGCGTGGTCCGCGATCTGGCCCGCAGCCTCAACAAGGAAATTCAACTGGAATTGCAGGGCGAGGAGACCGACCTCGACAAAAACCTGGTCGAGGCGCTGGCCGACCCGCTGGTGCATCTGGTTCGCAATGCCGTCGACCACGGTATCGAAAGCCCTGAAGAGCGCCTGGCCGCGGGCAAGCCGCGCGCGGGCACGGTGATTCTTGCAGCCGAACAGGAAGGCGACCATATCCTGCTTTCCATCGAGGACGACGGCAAGGGCATGGATCCGGTCAAGCTTCGCGAGAAGGCGGTTGAGAAAGGCCTGATGGATGCCGAGGCGGCGGCACGCCTGGATGACGGTGATGCCTATAACCTGATTTTCGCAGCCGGTTTCTCCACCAAGGAGCAGATCTCCGATGTGTCCGGGCGCGGAGTCGGCATGGATGTTGTCAAGACCCGTATCGGTCAGTTGAACGGCACCGTCGAGATTGATTCGGTACTCGGTAAGGGTACTCGCCTGATGATCCGGGTGCCGCTGACATTGGCGATCATGCCGACACTCATGGTTAAACTCGGCGCGCAGCCGTTTGCCCTGCCGCTTGGAAGTGTCAGCGAGATTTTCGACCTCGACGAGACCCGGACCAACATGGTCGACGGCCAGCTGGTCGTCATGGTGCGCAAAAAGGCCTTGCCGCTGTTTTACCTGCGCGAATGGCTGGTTGGCGACGGATCGAAGGCGCACGAGGATACTGTGAGCCATGTCGTGGTTGTTCACGTGGGCAGCCAGAAGGTCGGTTTCGTCGTTGAACAACTGGTCGGCCAGGAAGAAGTCGTGATCAAACCGCTGGGTGCCTTCCTGCAGGGACTGGCCGGTTTCGCCGGTGCGACAATCACCGGCGACGGTCGAATTGCACTGATCCTGGACGTACCCAGTCTGATGAAAGCTTACGCTCGGCACATGTAACAAGGATGAACAGTGACCTGCCATTGGCTATGCGAGGTGGTGCAGCCACACGAAAGTTCCGGGACCTGCAGTCGCGTATCTCTGCCTGATATGCGTGGCCGCACCGGTTTGAAAGGACGGGGTCGATGATCACCCGGGTTCTGGTCGTTGACGATTCCGGGTTTTTTCGCCGCCGTATCGTGGAGATACTTGCGAGCGACGCGCGTATCGAGGTGGTAGGCACGGCGGCCAACGGCAAGGAGGCAGTCGAGCAGGTTGCCGCGCTGAAGCCCGATGTTGTGACCATGGACATCGAAATGCCGGTCATGGACGGCATCACCGCTGTGCGTCATATCATGGCGTCGCAGCCGACGCCGGTACTGATGTTCTCCTCACTTACCCATGAAGGTGCCCAGGCCACGCTGGAAGCGCTGGAAGCCGGCGCCGTCGACTTTCTGCCGAAACGTTTTGAAGATATCGCCAGAGACCGTGACCAGGCCAAGCTGTTGTTGCGCCGCCGCATACACGCCGTGGCCCGCAAACGGTCGAGGACCGCGGCGACAGTGCCGGCACGTCGCAGCGCGGCAAATGCAGCCCCCGTGGCGGCTCCGCCACCGGCCAACCTGAAGCGCGGTAACTTCCAGGTGGTGGCCATCGCCTGTTCAACGGGGGGGCCGGTGGCACTGGCGCAGGTGCTGACCCGGTTGCCGGCCAGCTTCCGCTATCCCGTTGTGGTTGTCCAACACATGCCGGCCAGCTTTACCCCGGCCTTTGCGGCACGCCTGGACCAGCAGTGCGCCGTCAAGGTCAAGGAAGCCGCGCAGGGTGATGTGTTAAGGGCGGGGGAAGTACTGATCGCCCCGGGTGGTCGCCAGATGAGCTTCGCGCAACACGACGGCGACGTCCAGGTGCAGATCGGCGACGGTGACGCGAGTCTGCACTACAAGCCCTGCGCGGATATTACCTTCGGTTCCATCTCCAGGATCTACGGCGGGAAAGCACTGGCGCTGGTGCTCACGGGTATGGGCGCCGACGGCCGCGAAGGCGCGCGCGCGCTGAAAAAACAGGGCGCCACTGTGTGGACTCAGGACGAAGCCAGTAGTGTGATCTATGGCATGCCGATGGCGGTGGCAGAGGCCGGTCTGAGCGACCAGGTCCTGTCGCTGCGCGATATGGGACCATCACTGGTACAGGCTGGTGGAGGCTGAGCATGGATATACTCAGCATGATCGGCATACTGCTGGCAATGGTCGCTATCCTGGGCGGCAACTTGCTGGAGGGCGGGCATACTTCGTCGCTGGTGCAGCTGACCGCCTTTATCATTGTCGGCGGCGGGACACTCGGTGCGGTCATGGTGCAGACGCCGATCCGCACCTTTGTGCGCTCGATACGGATCGCCGTCTGGGTGTTTGTCCCGGTCAAACTGCGCCCCGAAGAAGTCGCGGAGAAAATCGTAAACTGGAGCAATATCGCCCGGCGCGAAGGCCTGTTGGGCCTGGAGGCGATTGCGGAAGAAGAGCAGGACCTGTTCGCGCGCAAGGGTTTGCAGCTGCTGGTTGACGGCAGCGAGCCGGAAGTGATTCGTTCGATCCTGGAAGTGGAGATCGACAGCAAGGAGCACCAGGACATGCAGGCCGCCAAGGTGTTCGACGGCATGGGCGGTTACAGCCCCACCATCGGTATTATCGGCGCCGTCATGGGCCTGATTCACGTAATGAACAATCTCGCCGATCCCTCCAAGCTCGGCAGCGGTATCGCCACCGCCTTTGTTGCAACCATCTACGGCGTGGGCTTCGCCAACCTGTTGTTCCTGCCCATGGCCAACAAGCTGAAGAGCCAGGTTCACAGCCAGACCCAGTTCCGGGAAATGATTGTCGAAGGGGTTATCTCTATCGCCGAAGGTGAGAATCCACGCAATATCGAAACCAAACTACAGGGGTTTTACCAGTAGCCGCCCGGGAGCGCGGGCGCAGCCCGATGCCGGAACCGCTACTACGGACACGCAGCCATGGCCAGAAAGAAGCGCACCGAAGAACACGAGAATCACGAGCGCTGGCTGGTGTCCTATGCGGACTTCATCACCCTGCTGTTTGCGTTCTTCGTGGTGATGTATTCGATTTCATCGGTCAACGAAGGCAAATACCGCGTACTTTCCGACGCGATAGTCGCGGCATTTCGTAATCCGGCGCGCAGTCTCGAGCCGATACAAATCGGTCAACTGTTGCGCGCGCCGATGCAGTCCGACAAGCCGTTCGAGAACAAGAAGCCGGTTATCGAGTTATTCAAGGTACCTTTCCCCGACAAGCCGGTAGAAGAACGCGTCGAGGACAAACACAGGTCGCCGGCCGATGCGTCGACCGATCCGCCAGACGATCCGCCGGCAAAAGAAGCCCAGACACTGGATGCCGCGGGACAGAAACTTGCCGACTCCATCGAATCCGCCATGGCGCAGCTGGTTGACGCAGGTCTCATCGAGGTGCGCCGCGACCGGCGCTGGATCGAAGTGGAAATCAAGTCGAGTATTCTATTTGCCTCCGGCAATTCCGAGCTGTCGGCGCGGTCGGAACCGGTGCTGCGCGAATTGGCCGAAACCCTGAAGCCGCTGAAGAACATCATTCACGTTGAAGGGTTCACCGACAATGTCCCGATCAACAATTTCGAATTCAGGTCCAACTGGGAGCTGTCGGCGGCGCGTGCCGCCAGTGTCGTGCACCTGTTTACGCGCCTGGGCGTCGATCCGCAGCGCATGGCGGCGATCGGCTACGGCGAATTCAGGCCGGTGGACAGCAACGATACGCCGGAAGGCCGGGCCCGGAACCGCCGCGTGGTCCTGGTGATTATGTCCGGCGCGGATGCACGCACCAGCGAACGCCTCAATCACCTGCAGACCACGCGGGAAGGCGCACTCGAGCCTCCCGGCGGCGAGCCGCCCGGGCAGCAAGCGGCGACGACCCTACCGCTGCCGCCGGGCTCCTCGGACAAAGGACCGGGGCCGTGAAGATCTGGACAGTCTCCAACCAGAAAGGCGGTGTCGGCAAGACCACCACGGCGGTGTGCCTTGGCGGGCTGCTCGCCGAGCAGGGACAGCGTGTTTTACTGCTGGACCTGGATCCGCAGGGTTCGCTGAGCGCCTATTTCCGTCTCAACCCGGACGCTGTTGAACACGGCGTCTATTCGCTGTTTGAGGCGCGCGCCAATGAGCGCGATGTACCGTTGCCAGGGATGCTGCTGCAGGCCACCGGTGTGGATCGGCTGTCGTTGATGCCGGCCTCCTCGGCGATGGCTACCCTGGATCGGCAGCTCGGCGCCCGCAGCGGCATGGGGCTGGTCATCAGCGAGGCGTTGGCTCGTCTGCAGGACCGGTTCGACTACGTGCTCATGGACTGTCCGCCGATGCTGGGGGTGTTGATGGTCAACGCGCTCGCGGCCTGCGAGCGCCTCCTGATCCCGGTGCAGACGGAGTTTCTCGCGCTCAAAGGCCTCGAGCGGATGCTGCACACACTGCAGATGATCGGCCGTTCGCGCGGGGGTCCCTTGCCCTACACGGTTATCCCGACGTTCTTCGATCGGCGCACCCGCGCCTCCATGCACGCCTTGCGTGCGCTGCGTGACCAGTACGGCGACGAGCTGTGGACGCGCGTGATTCCGGTCGACACCCAGTTTCGCGAAGCCAGCCGCACGGGCGTGCCGCTCAATGTGTATAACCCGCAGGCGCGTGGCGCCCAGGCCTACGGCTCGCTGCTGCGCTCGCTGCTCGCGCCGGTGCCGGCGGTCGAGGCCCCCGCAGCGCAGGCCCTGGCGCCATGAAGACCGATAGCCGTCAATACCAGGTCCTCAATCAGCAGCTGGCGCTGCGCGCCTATCTGGACGCCTTGCTCGGGGAAGCATTGCCGCCGCCGGTGTCGTCGCCTTCCGGCCCTGCAGAGCCGGTGACGAGCGTCGCGGAGCAGACCGTCGCTCCCGCAGTCGTGGCAACCGGCCATGGCGTGGTGCCGGACTGGGCCGAG
>Ga0315540_10001994_pt1 | contig 11543 bp, 10 predicted proteins | sample SalMarSW160110MG_FD_203677 | JGI IMG/M metagenome (GOLD analysis project Ga0315540, IMG submission 203677) | Salt marsh sediment microbial communities from the Plum Island Ecosystem LTER, Massachusetts, United States - Salt Marsh Sediment SW1601-10 ... | reverse complement strand
CCCGTCTGAACGAACCGCAGCGCGAGGCGGTCGCGCACGCCCGGGGCCCGCTCCTCATCCTGGCCGGAGCGGGAAGCGGCAAGACCCGGGTCCTGGCACACCGTGTCGCGTACCTGGTGGCGACCGGAACGAAGGCCTGGCAGATCCTCGCGGTCACCTTCACCAACAAGGCCGCCAACGAGATGCGCGAGCGGATCGCCGGCCTCATCGGCGAGGAGACGGCGCGCGAGGCAACCATCGGCACGTTCCATGCGGTCTGCGCTCGCATCCTGCGACGCGACGGCACCGCCATCGGCCTGACCCGCAGCTTCACGATCTACGACCGTTCCGACCAGGTGGCCCTGGTCAAGCAGGTCCTGCGCGGCCTCGATCTCGACGAGAAGCGCTTCTCCCCGGCCGGGATGCTCGCCTGGATCGGCCAGCGCAAGGACGAGCTGGCCGATGTTGCCACGGCCCGCACGCAGGCGGCGAACTTCTACGAGGAGACCGCCGCCCGGGTCTACGACGCCTACCAGGGTCAGCTCGCGGAGGACGACGCGGTCGACTTCGATGACCTGCTCATGCGGGTGGTCCTCCTATTCGAGCAGCACCCCGACGTGCTGGCCAGGTACCAGAACCGCTGGCAGCAGGTCCTCGTCGACGAGTACCAGGACACGAACCGGGCGCAGTACCTCATCTGCCGCCACCTGGCCGCGAAGCACCACAACCTGGCCGTGGTGGGCGACGACGACCAGAGCATCTACTCGTGGCGCGGCGCCGACCTGCGCAACATCCTCGACTTTGAGGCCGATTACCCCGACGCCCACGTTGTGAAGCTGGAGCAGAACTACCGCTCCACCCAGACGATCCTGGATGCCGCGCACGCCGTCGTCAGCCGCAACGAGGGACGCAAGGAGAAGAAGCTGTGGACCGATCGAGGGTCGGGGACCAGCATCACCGTCTTCGACGCCTACAACGAGTACGAGGAGGCCGAGTTCGTCGCGCGCCAGGTCGAGCGCCTGACCGGGGGAGCCGCGAGCGGCTCCATGACTCGGCTGCTGACCAGTCGCGCGGACGATGACGACGGGGCGCTGCGCTACGGCGAGGTCGCGGTGACCTATCGCATCAACGCGCAGAGCCGGGTCCTCGAGGAGTCGTTCATGCGCTTCGGGATCCCGTACCAGCTCGTGGGCGGGACTCGCTTCTACGAGCGGCGCGAAGTGAAGGACGCGCTGGGCTACGTCCGCCTGGCGCGCAATCCCGCCGATCGGGTGGCGCTCGAGCGGGTGGTCAACGTCCCGGCGCGCGGGGTCGGAGAGAAGACGGTCGCGGAGCTGCGCGCCTGGGCGGAGTCTCACGAGGTCACGCTGTGGGCCGCGGTGGAGGCGGCGGGAGAGAACCCGAACCTGGCCGCGCGGGCCCGGGCCTCGCTGGCGTCCTTCGTCGGCATCATGCGGCCGCTCATGGAGCTGGCGGCGACCGAGCCCCCGTCGGCGGTCTTCGACGCGGCGCTGGAGCGCTCCGGGCTGCGCGATGCGGTCAACGACGGGACCGATGAGGGCGCCGATCGCTGGGCCAACGTCATGGAGCTGCGAAATCACGCCGCCGAGTTCGACGAGATCGCGCCGCCCGAGGGGCTCGCGCGCTTCCTGGAGGAGGTCGCGCTGGTGAGCGACCAGGACACCCTGGAGGATCGGCCGGACCGGGTCACGCTGATCACCCTGCATGCGGCGAAGGGGCTCGAGTTCCCGGTGGTCTTCATCGTGGGGCTCGAGGAGGGTCTCCTTCCGCACCGCCGTGCCCTCGAGGACGAGCGGGAGCTGGAGGAGGAGCGACGCCTGGCCTACGTGGGCATGACCAGGGCCAAGGATCGGCTCTACCTCATCCACGCCCACCATCGCTCCACCTGGGGCGTGGGGGCCATGAGCGAGCCATCCCGGTTCCTGGCCGAGTTGCCGGAGGAGCTCCTCTCCGCGGAGCGCGCCGCCGCGCCCTTCCGGCGCGGATGGGGGGAGCGCCGCGGCGTCGACGACGACGGGGGCTGGCTGCCCGGCGGCTACCGGGCGCCGCGACGATCTCCGCGCAACGAACCGCTCCGCCCGGTCAACCTGCCGGACCTCTCCGCCCCGCCCGTCAGCCGCGCGGGGCGAGCGCTGGACGCCGCGCGGGACCGTGTCGCGGGCGCCGGCTACACCGCGTCGGAGGTCGACCTGGGCCAGGGTACCTTCGGAGCGACCACGCCGGCTTCCGATGCCGAAGGCCCGGCCCAGGTGAGCTGGCGGGCCGGCGACCGGGTGCGCCATCGGCGGTTCGGGGAGGGAATCGTCGTCTCGTCGCGGATCGTGAAGGGCGACGAAGAGGTGACCGTGGCCTTCGTTGGCCAGGGCGTGAAGCGGCTGATCGCCACGTACGCGGGATTGGAGCGGGAGTAGGCTCAGGGTCGACATCGGCATGTGGCCACGGAGGTGAGGATGGCGGAGACCCAGGCGACCCCGGACGAGCTGGCGCAGGAGCTGGTGGCGGCGCGCGATGCGTTCCGTGCCGTGCTCGCCACACTCGACGTCCCGCAGCTCAACGCGCAGACCCTGGTCGGCGACTGGGGAATCCGCGAGATCGTCGCGCACCTGGGCTACTGGGCCGGCCACGCCGCCGAGGCGCTCCATCACGCCGAGCAACGACGGACCGACGAGTTCGGCGACGCCGAGCTGGATGTCGAGGAGCGCAACGCGCTCGTGGCCCGTGTGGCCCGCGAGAGCGACCTGGCCACGGCCAGTGCACGGGAAGAGGCCGCGTACCAGGCGCTCCTCGACCGCGTGCGCCGCATGGACCCGGCCTGGTTCGACGAGCAGGTCGGCTATGGCGACAGCATCCTGCAGGTGATCCGCGACGACGGGGCCGACCACTATCGTGGCCACGCCCAGGAGGTCCTCGAGGTGCTGCCTCGTCGCGGCGTCTCCCACGCCTGACGATGGACGCGCATCGCCGGGGAGCCCTGCTGGCTGATCTCGACCGTGCCCGGGCGGCATTTCGGGCGGCGGTTGACGACGTGGATGCCGACCTGGCCACGACGCCGGGCATCGTGGGGGCGTGGAGCGCACGCGACCTCGTGGTGCACGTGGCCTTCTGGGCCGAGCACGGGTTCTCCGCCCTGGCGCTGGCGACCTCCGGCCGTGGTGCCGAGTTCGACTACGACACGGCTCGCACCGATGCCATGAACGCCGAAGTCTTCTCCGATGCGTCTCGCTTTACGCCGATGACGGCAGCCGAGCGCGAGGAGACGGCCTTCACCGCGTTCCGCGCCGCGCTCGCCGGCCTGGATCCGGAGATCCTGGACCTGGTACTCGGCAACGGTGACACCGTCGAGCAGGTGGTCCGCTACGACGGGCCGGATCACTACGCGGAGCACTCCGCGCACCTCCGCGCCTGGTTCACCGGGGATCCCGAACCCGACGACGAGTAGCCCGCGGGCGCTGCCCCTAGAATCGACCGCGCATGGCTGAGCAGACCGCCGATCCCGCGACCCGCGCAGCGGAGCTCCGCGCGACGCTCGAGCAGGCGAACTACGACTACTACGTCCTCGATGCCCCGACCATGGAGGATCGGGAGTGGGACCGCCTGCTCCGTGAGCTCAGCGAGCTGGAGGCTGCGCACCCCGAGCTCGTCACCCCCGACTCGCCCACCCAGCGGGTGGGCATTGCCCCGCAGGCCGGGTTCGCGGAGGTGCGGCACCGCTTCCCGATGCTCTCCCTCGGTAACGCCTTCGGCCTCGACGAGCTGCGGGACTTCGACGCTCGCGTCCGCCGCGGCCTGGGCCTTGCGGACTCGGATTCGCCGGTGCGCTATGTCTGCGAGCTGAAGATCGACGGACTGGCGATCTCGCTGCGGTACGAGGGCCGTGCCTTCGTCCTGGGCGCGACCCGGGGCGACGGGACGAGTGGCGAGGACGTGACCGCCAACCTGCGCACGGTGCGCGCCATCCCGCTGCGCCTCCGCGAGGAGCCCCCCGGGGACACCCTCGAGGTCCGGGGCGAGGTCTACATGCCGCGCGGTGCCTTCGCGGAGCTCAACGAGCAGCTCGAGCAGGCGGGAAAGCCGCTCTACGCCAACGCGCGGAACACGGCCGCGGGGACATTGCGACAGAAGGACCCGGGGGTCACGGCCGGCCGGAAGCTATCGGTCTGGTGCTACCAGCTGGTGGGCGCGCAGGGGCTCGCCTCGCACTGGGAGTCGCTGGAGCTCGTGAAGCGCCTCGGCTTCCCGGTGAACCCCAACATCCGGCGGGTCGAGGGGCTCGACGACGTGATCGCCTACGTGGAGGAGTGGGGCGAGGCGCGCCACAACCTCGACTACGAGACGGACGGCATCGTCATCAAGGTCGACTCGCTCGCGGAGCAGGAACGCCTGGGCTTCCTGTCCCGTTCGCCGCGCTGGGCGACCGCCTACAAGTTCCCGGCGCAGCAGGTCACGACGAAGCTCGAGGCGATCGATGTCTACGTGGGGCGGACCGGGGCACTGACCCCGGTGGCGCACGTCACGCCGGTCTTCGTAGGCGGGACCACGGTGCGCAACGCCACGCTCCACAATATCGACGAGATCCGGCGCAAGGACCTGCGCGTCGGCGACACCGTGGTCCTGCAACGCGCCGGCGACGTCATCCCCGAGGTCGTGGGGCCGGTGGTCGAGGCCCGTGACGGCTCGGAGTGGGAGTGGCAGATGCCGGGGCGCTGCCCGGTCTGCGACACGCCGGCCGAGCGCGAGGAGGGCGGCGTGGTCTGGCGCTGCCCGAACCCGTGGTGCCCGGCGCAACGGGTCGGCGGCCTGCTGCACTTCACGGGCCGCGGCGGGATGGACATCGAGGGCGCCGGGTACGCGGTCGTGATCCAGCTCGTCGACCGCCAGCTCGTCCGTGAGCCCGCCGATTTCTTCCACCTCTCCGTCGAGACCCTGGAGGGCCTGGACCGATTCGCCCGCAAGAGCGCGGAGAACCTGTTCGCCGCGATCCAGGCCGCCAGGCAACGCCCGCTGGCCCGGATCATCAACGGGCTCGGCATCCGCCACGTCGGCGAGCAGACGGCCATCGACCTCGCCGCCTGGATCGCGAGCGAGACCCTGCGCGAGGACGACGAGCCGGAGGCCGCCTGGACCGGTCGCGCCGTGGCGCGCCTGGAGGGTGCCACGGCCGACGAGCTCACCGCCGTTCCTGGGATCGGCGCTGTCGTGGGCGAGGCGATCGCCGGCTACTTCGCACACGAGCACACCCGGGACACGCTGCGCAACCTGGTGGAGGCCGGGGTCGTGGCCGAGGCGCCGGCACCGGGTGCCGCCGCGGAGCGGGCGGACGCCATCGGTCCGTTGAGCGGGAAGACCCTGGTCGTGACCGGCACCCTCGCCGGCTACAGCCGTTCCGCGGCCGAGGAGGCGATCCGCGCCGCCGGGGGTCACGCGGCCGGATCCATCAGCGCGAAAACCGACTACCTGGTGGCCGGCGAAAAGGCGGGCAGCAAGCTGACCAAGGCCGAGAAGCTCGGTGTCGCGGTCCTCGACGAGGAAGGATTCCGGCGGCTGCTGGCAGGAAAGCAGAGGGAGCTGTAGGTCAGGCTCCGATCTCGACGCTCACCGCAGTCGGCACCGCGCGGCGCACCGCGTCGGTGACCGGGCAATGGGCGACGGCCCACACCGCGAGCTCACCGAGGACGTCGGCGCCGACCCCGTCCGCGTGGACCCGGATCGACGTCGTCAGCGGCCCCGCCGGAACGCCGTCTTCGACGTCCAGGATCCCCCGGTCATCCGATTCGCTGTCCACGGTGACCGTCAGGTTCGAAAGCGTCTGGCCTGTCCACGCAGCGCGCATCGTCAGCAGGGTGGCGACACAGCTCGCCTGGGCGGCTCGCAGGAACCATCCGGGACTGGGAGCGCCGCCGCCTCCCCCGACAGATGTCGGCATGTCTGTCGCCAATGTGGCTCCATCTGGGCCACTCACCGACGTCGATGGCGGCCACGGCGGGCGAGTCCGTGTAGCGAGCCTGGTCGGGATGGACCGCGAGCCACTCGCGAGCCGCGCCGATCGCCTCCGCAATCCCGGCACCGGTATCCGTCATGTCATGCCTCCTTGTTCGCCGCTACCGATGGCCGCCGGCCATGCGCTCCGCCTCCGGGAGGCGGCGGAGTCGCCACATCGCGAGGATGCCTATCGCGGGGCCGATGGCGAGGATCGCGAATGCCAGACGCCACCCGTTCTCGTCGGTCGGACTGAGCAGCCCCACCGCGACAATCGTGACAGATGTGAGCAGGAATCCCGACGCCGTCTGCAGCGTAAGGGCCGAGCCGGCTGTCCCGGGCGGGGCGAGCTCGCTCACCGCGGTTGAGAACTGCGCGGAGTCGGCCACGACGGTAATCCCCCAGGCGAAGCTTGACGCGAGAATGAGCCAGGCTGGCGCGCCGAAGAGGAGTCCGGTGACAATGGCAAAGGATCCCGACAACCCCATGGCGGTCATGGTCGTCGCCGTGCGGCCGAGGCGGTCGGCAAGCGCGCCGGCTACGACGCAGCCGATCCCTCCCGACCCGATGACCGCGAACGCCCCGAGGCTCGCGAGGCCCGGGCTCGTCACGCCGGTGGCGGCGAGTGCCGCGACGAGGTACGTGGGGATCCAGCTCCACATGGCGAACAGCTCCCACATGTGGCCGAGGTAGCCGACGTTCGCCAGCAGAACCGATCGCTCGCGGAGGGCCGCGGCGGCGACCTGCGGGCTGAACCGCGCGGCGGGCACGTTGCCGGGACCCTCACGGGCCCCGATCGCCGCGGCCAGCGCCCCGAGCAGCGATATGGCCGCGGAGGCAAGGATCACGCTCCGCCAGTCCAGGGCCACGAGGGTCCCGGCCGCGCGCAGCAGATGGGGCAGCGCGGAGCCGACGGTGATGGCCCCGATCAGCGTGCCAACGGCCAGACCCCGGTCTCGGCGAAACCAGCCCGCGAGGACCTTCATGCCGACCGGGTAGACCGCGGCTGCTCCCATCCCGGTCAGAACCCGCCACGGGATGGCTGCGAGCGGGCCATCGGCGAAGAGGGCGAACCCCGCTGTGGAGAGGCCCGCGGTCAGGGCGCCGATGGCCATGAGTGTTCGCGCCGACAGGACGTCGGGTGCGCCCAGCACGGCGAGCAGGACAGCGCCGGCGGCGAAGCCGAGCTGCACCGCGATCGTGAGGCTGGCAATCGCAAGGCCGGACACCTTCCACTCTGCCGAGAGCACCGGCGCAACGGCGGCGGCGCTGAACCACGTCCCGAGGGCGCAGAGCACGACGAACGAGAGGATGGCCAGCTGCGCCCAGCGCCCAGCGGCCTCCTGACGCTCGGCGGCGCTCGCCGTCATCGGCCGATGGTCATCGTCGCGGTCAACCTTCCCGGACCGTGGCGTCGTCGCCCTCCGCGAGGAATGCCTCGACGAGCGCGTCGTAGCCGGCGAAGGAGGTGCGCACCGTGTGACCGGACTCCGGGTCGAGCACGAACCTGGCCCCGGGGATCGCGTCGGAAACCTGTCGAGACCGATCAGCAGGCACGACCTGGTCGCGCCCGCCGGCAACCACAAGGGTCGGCACCCCAATCTCGTCCAGCCGGTGGGTGACGAATGACGAGGGGTCCAGCGTTGCTCGCAGCTCAGCGATGAAGCGCTCCGGCGTCGAGGGACGCGGCTGCAGCCGGGCCGCCGCGGTGAACGAGTCGGAACGCTCGCCGCTCGCGGCGGGGCGCATCTGGAGCGCGAACCCGGAGAACAGGCGCCCCCAGTCATGGGCTTCAGCGAGGACGACCCACCGACCCAGGCGTTCCGCCATCGGGGAGCGGGCCGGGGTCTCCGAGGCCGCCGACACCAGCACGAGCCGGGCGACGAGCTCGGGATGGTCCACCGTCAGCCACAGGGCGATGCGTCCACCCCCGGACTCCGCCTCAACGGCGACAGGGTGGCGCAGCGTTTCGAGGGCGTGGGCCACCGCGTCGGCGATGACCCGCGGGTGCAACAGCAGGGGAGCCTCGCGCGGATCATCCGGCATCGGGCGGCCCATCACCGTCACCCCGCGACGACGTGCTCGGTGCTCCCAGCGTCGCAGCAGGACGTGCTCGGTGCGCTCCAGCGGGCGCAGCCCCATCTCGACGCCGCCCAGGACGAGGAGCGGCAACCCCGCGCCGCCGGGCAGCTCGAGCAGCTCGAGTCGGCCGCCTTCAACGGGGACGGATCGGACCTGGGGTGTCGCGCGTTGCTCGGACATCGGCCGCTGAATCGTAGCCTGCTAGCATCGCGGCATGATCACGCGAGCCGACGTCGAGCACGTGGCGATCCTCGCGCGCCTTGGTTTGACCGATACCGAGGTCGAGCGCATGGTGACCCAGCTCAACTCGATCCTCGAGGCGGTCGGCGTGCTGGCCGAGGTGGACACCTCGATGGTCGGACCCACGGCACAGGTGATCCCGCTCGAGAACGTCATGCGCGACGACGTGGCTCGGCCCGGGCTGGCCCGGGACGCGGCGCTCGCCAACGCGCCCCTGCGAGACGGAGACCATGTGCGCGTGCCGGTCGTCCTCGAGGAGGGGCGCTGAAGCATGGTCGGCACCGACACGGCATCCCTGCCGCTCGCGGACCGCACCATCGGCGAAGTGGCGGGGCTTCTCGAGCGCCGGGAGGTGAGCTCGGTGGACCTCACCCGCGCCTGCCTGGATCGAGTCGCCCGGGATGCGGAGCGGCTCAACACGTTCCTCGCGGTGCGCGAGGAGGGAGCCTTGGCGGACGCGGCGGCGGCCGACCGGGCACGCGCCGACGGGGATCCGCGCCCCCTGCTCGGCGTGCCGTACGCGCTCAAGGACATCTTCGTCACCCGGGCGCTGGACGACGACGGGACGCCCATTCCAGGCGGCCTGCCCACCACGGCCGGATCGCGGATCCTGGAGGGCTATCGCTCGCCGTATGCCTCCTCGGTCGACGACCGGCTGAGCGCCGCCGGGGCGGTGCTCCTGGGCAAGACCAACTGCGATGAGTTCGCCATGGGCTCGTCGAACGAGAACTCGGCCTACGGACCGGTGCGCAACCCGTGGGACGAGACGACCGTTCCGGGCGGTTCGTCCGGGGGTTCGTCCGCCGCGGTTGCCGGAGGCCAGGCGTGCTTCGCGCTCGGGACGGACACCGGCGGGAGTATCCGTCAGCCAGCGTCGCTGAGCGGCATCGTGGGCATGAAGCCGACGTACGGGCGGGTGAGCCGCTACGGGATGGTCGCTTTCGCCAGCAGCCTGGACCAGTGCGGCCCGCTCGTTCGCTCCGTCCGGGACTGCGCCATGGTGCTCGGCGCCGTGGCCGGCCACGATCCGCGTGACTCGACGAGCGTGGACGTGCCGGTCCCGGACTACGTGGCCGCCCTGGACGGGGAGATCCGCGGCCTGCGCCTGGGTGTGCCCCGGGAGTACTTCGTGGCCGGCATGGAGCCCGGTGTCGAGCGGGCGGTGCGGGTTGCGATCGACGTCCTGGCGGGTCTGGGCGCCGAAATCGTGGATGTGTCGCTGCCGTCCACCGACAAGGGCCTGGCGACGTACTACATCATCGCCCCGGCCGAGGCGAGCGCCAACCTGGCCCGCTATGACGGGGTGAAGTACGGCCTGAATGCCGGCGAGGACGACCTCCTGGAGAACTACCTGCAGACCCGCGGTGCCGGGTTCGGTCCCGAGGTGAAGCGCAGGGTCATGCTCGGCACGTACGCCCTCTCCGCGGGCTACTACGACGCGTACTACGTCAAGGCCCAGCAGGTCCGCACCCTGATCAAGGCGGAGTTCGACCGCGTCCTGGCCGACGTGGATGCCCTCCTGGCGCCCACCTCACCCAGCGTGGCATTCAAGATCGGGGCCAAGATCGACGACCCGCTGCTCATGTACCTCAACGACGCCTGCACGCTGCCCGTCAACATCGCCGGCCTGCCCGGGATCAGCGTGCCGTGCGGCCTCTCCGATGGCCTCCCCGTCGGGCTCCAGGTCATCGGCCGCGCCTTCGACGAACCAATGGTCCTCCGCGTCGCGGCCGCCTACGAGGCGGCCGCCGGGTTCGACCACCTCCGCCCGCCCACCGCGCGTGGCTGAGAGCTGCATCTTCTGCGCCATCGCCGCCGGCGAGGCCCCGGCGGAGGTCGTCTACGAGGACCCGCTGACGATGGCCTTCCTCGACATCGCGCCGCTGGCTCGCGGCCACGTCCTCGTCATCCCGCGCCGGCACGTGACCGACCTGTGGGATCTCCCGTCCGATCTGGCCGGGCCGCTCATGGAAACGACGGTGCACATGGCCGATGCCGTCAACACCGCGTTCCGTCCCGGGGGCATCAACCTGTTCCACAGCACCGGGGCGGTGGCGGGCCAGTCCGTCTTCCACGTCCACCTGCACGTGGTGCCCCGCTGGCCGCGAGATCGGTTCCGTCCGCCCATCGTCCCGGACCGATCGCCGGACCCGGAGCTGGCCGCCACGGCGGCGCGGATCCGCGCCGTGCTCGACGCGGATCGCTAGCGAGGCGGCCGGAGCCGCCTCAGTCGATGCGCAGGATGGCGCCGACGATGGCAGCCGCCAGGGCTGCGGTCCCGGCGATGAGCACCAACCGGATTCCATCGCGGACACGCGAGCGGCCGGTCACCGACGCGGTCCAGGTCCCGAGGCCGAACAGCGCGACGATCGAGATCCCGATGCAGACCGCCATGGCCGGCACGAGCGGCAGAACGATGAACGGCACGAGCGGGACGAGCCCCGCGACCATGCCGGCCGCGAAGGTGACAGCCCCGGCCTTGAACGGCGTCAGCCGCGGCCGCGCCGTCGCGTCGGGCGTGGCCACCGTCGCCGACTCGCGGGCCGCCTGGGCATCCAGATCGCGGTCGGCCTGGGTCCCGGTGTAGAGGACGCCGCCCATCGAGATCGCCTCGGCAATGCCCGCTGCGAGCCCGGCGAGGGCCACGATATCGGCGCGTCCGGCTCCGACCGCCACACCGAGCACCACCGCCAGCACGTTGGTGAGGTTGTCCTGTGCGCCCATCAGCACCTCGCGGAGCAGGGCGCGCTCGACGCTCCGCCTGGTCGTCGCGCCCGCGGCAGTCCCGGGGGAGACGGATGGCGGCGTCGCGGTATCGGTGAGGACGTCCATGATCCTTGGTGTACGTCCGCGCGGCGGGTGGCTGGGAGGGCCGGATGGACCCTGATCGCGGGGCGAAGAGGCCCGGGATCCGTGACCGGACGAGACCGGTTCGGCAGGCCGGCTGAACCCGTTTCGGTGCGGTGATGACTCAGAGTGAGCAGGAATCCCGCACACGAGGAGCTCACGTGGCCTACGTCATTGCGGCACCCTGCGTCGACCAGAATGACCAGTCCTGCGTCGCCGTCTGCCCGGTCGACTGCATCACCGCGGAACCCGGGCTGGACCGCAAGTTCTACATCGATCCGGAGGTGTGCATCGACTGCGGTGCGTGCGCCAGCGCGTGCCCGAACGAGGCCATCCTCCGGAATGACCAGCTGCCCGGCGCGTGGTCGGACTTCGCGTGGGTGGACGCGGCGTGGTAT
>Ga0315540_10001993_pt1 | contig 11550 bp, 8 predicted proteins | sample SalMarSW160110MG_FD_203677 | JGI IMG/M metagenome (GOLD analysis project Ga0315540, IMG submission 203677) | Salt marsh sediment microbial communities from the Plum Island Ecosystem LTER, Massachusetts, United States - Salt Marsh Sediment SW1601-10 ... | reverse complement strand
AAGGCCAATCACCACGAAGAAGGTGCCGATACGAGGGGTCAGTTCGCTGTTTCCATCCATAGGTCACGCGGCCGGGCGAATTACGGAAAAGAGTGTGCGCTTGAAAGGATAGAAGACCGGTTCATGTGAATAGACCATGTGTAATTCTTGCCGGATGGCTTCCGTAAACGCTTCGTGGAGACTATCAGGAAGCCGTTCGAAATAAGGGACCAGGGCTGTGCCCGAAATCCACTCGATGATCGCGTCAGCGTTTGCGAGCAGGTGCGGGTAAATCTTGGCCAGAACCTTGATTTCGATTGCTCCTTGCCGATAGAGCATCCCGGCATACGCCTCAAGGTTCAGGACAGGAGATTTGCGAGTCCAGCCGTTCAGCGCGCTTGAGAAAGGTCCTCTTCCGGCGACTTCCCGGATGATCAGGTGGGCAGGCCCGCCGTGATTGGATGGGACCTGCACGAGCATCTGTCCACCCGGGTTCAGGCAGCTGAACAGGTGGGGGATCAATTTCTGGTGATCTTCTGACCACTGCAGGGCGGCATTGGAGAAGATCAAATCCCAGGTGCCCTCCAGGGCTGCCAGGTCCCCGCGTTCGAATCGCAGCCCCGGCCTGAGCTGGGTCTGGGCGCGGGCCAACATTTCCGGTGACTGATCCAATCCCAGCACGTCGCTTTCCGGTAAGGCATCTGCCAGCCTGCGCGTCAGTTCTCCGGTTCCGCAGCCCAGGTCAATAACTTTCAAACCAGGGCGGCGGTTGAGCATTTGAAGTAAATCTTCAAATGGCGCACTGCGTTCATTTTGGAATTTATTATAGCGGTCAGGGTTCCAGGGCATGGTTAATTTTTGCCCCTTCCCCGTTGCCAGGGAAGGGGCTGTGTGGTTTCTGAACTTATTTAATCAGGGTGCGGATCTGCTCGTGCATGTAAAGCTGCAGGTAGTAATAGCCACCGGCATTTTTACCACTTGAGCCAGAGCCCTTCCACCCGCCGAAGGGTTGGAAGCCGGGCCAGGCACCGGTCGTGGCACCCTGCGGACGGTTGGCGTAAGTCACGCCCGCTTCGATCTTGTCAAAGAACCAATCCGTCTCTTCCGATGAGCCATAGAAGCCGGCTGTCAGGCCGTAGTTGACGTCATTGGCGATGGTCATGGCTTCGTCCATGCTTTTAACCTTGCCGATCGTTGTGATGGGTACGAACATCTCGTACTTCCACAGGCGGTGTGATAGGGGCAGGTCGGTCACGAAGGTTGGTTCACAGAAATAGCCTTTATCGAACATGCCGCCGGTCTTGACCTTGCCGCCGGTCAGGAATTTAGCGCCTGCCTGCGAAATCTCCTCGGTGAAGGTCTTGAAATCCTGGTAAGAAGATTTATTGATCACCGGACCCAGGTAGACGTTTCGATCGGTCGGGTCGCCTACGACAAGTTTCTCGGTAGCTTCCTTCAGGCGAGAGACCAGCTCGTCGTAGACCGGTTCTTCGACCAGCACGCGCGAGTCGGCCGAGCATTTTTGTCCCTGCAAGCCGAAGGCCGAGCGGACGATGCCGACGGCGGCGCGTTCCAAATCCGCGTGGCGCGAGACGATCGCCGGGTTCTTGCCGCCCAGTTCGAGGATGATCGGCCGGACGTACTTGCCTCCGGCGAAGTCGCGGTACATCTTCATGCCGACGTCGAAGGAGCCGGTGAAGGTCACACCGTTGACTTCGGGGCTCTCGACCAGGGCCTGGCCCAGCGTGCGGCCAGGGCCGGTGACGAAGTTGGCCACCCCGTCGGGCAGGCCGGCATCGCGGAAGCACTCCGCCAGCAGGCGGACGATCCAGGGTGTGTCGGTCGCGGGTTTCATCACGACCGTATTTCCGGAGACCAGTGCCGCGCCGGTCGGGCCAATCGTCAAAGCCGCCGGGAAGTTGAACGGGCTGACTACCAGCCAGACACCGTAAGGCCGCAGCACCGAAACGTTGCGCGCCTCGTAGCCGACCAGCGGGTCTTTCCCCATTTCCTTGATGAAGCCGCCGTTTTCTTCCATCTGGAAGCAGGCGTAGCGAATCAGGTCGGCCGATTCGGCGACGTCACCAAGCGACTCCATGCGATTCTTGCCGACTTCCAGGGCCATGGCGGCACCGAGTTCGAAAATGCGCTCGTCAATTTTATCCGCTACTTTGCGCATCAACTTGACGCGCTCCTGCCAGGGCGTGTGGCTCCAACCTGGAGCGGCTTTGCGGGCCGCTGCCAGGGCTTCGTGCGCGGATTTTTCGTTCCCTTTCTGCATGACGGCCAGTACCAGATCCGTGTTGGCGGGCGAGTAGTCTTCGAATTTTTCGTCGACAAACACATCCTTGTTATTGATCAGCATGCCATGTTCTTTCCCTAAATTGGCCTTGATCTTGGCCAGGGCTTCATCGAAACGTGTATGCAGCTCTTCGGGGGGATTGAACATCGTGGCGTAAGTGAGTTTAAAGTCTGCCATTCCTGATGCCTCCTGCGGTAAGATGTCATAAACGGGCTGCTAGCCCTGATTTGAGCTAGACGACCGTAAAAAATACAAGCGTTTATAGTATAGCTTATGAACGAATGTGCGTCAAAGTTGTGCTTCTGTTTTATGGTATGACAATATTCCTGATGTTGATAATAAAAAAATAAGATGAAATTCGGCAGCTTTTGTGAGGAGCATAACCGATGAGTAAATAAAAAAATTAAACGCATCGACCTGACTCATTCCAGAGCCTGGGTCTGCTTTAGGTGTTGTTGGTGACAGCTGTTGCCTGGGTTTGACCGGATCAGGATCGCAACCCGGACCGGCTTAGACGCAATCCCTGGCTATGACCACCCCGGCCCCCCCCCAGACAAAACCCCCACTACTTCGAAGCCAGCTTCGCTTGAAGCCGCGCCGTCCCAACCGTATATACAGCCGCAAGTTGGATGGCGAACAAGAAGCACGAGTTTTTGCCCGGTATGCAGTTCGCCACCGGAAGGATACGCTCGTTGGAGTATGCGCTTGTTGACGAATCGGGTTGTGCAATTGAAGATCATCGATAGCGTCTCGCATCAAACTCAATCGGCTCAACCCATCAATCGATGGGTTGACACACTTCGGGTTTTTCTTCAAGGTGGCTGTAGAGTGCCTCCACATCCAGCGGCTCACGTCCGTTATTGAGGGAGCCGTCGGAACGCGTAGTGATGAACTTGCTGTGTTTCATGGACTACGCCAACCCGGCCGGCCTTTCGCTATTAATTTCTTGTCGCCTATAATCAAGATGGTTTATGTTTTAGTTTTAGGAGTATGGAATGGATGCCAAATGGCGCACGATTATTTTGCTTTCTTTGTCGGTACTGTTTTCGATGGCCGTATATTTTTCAGCTTCGGCGGTTGTGCCCGCGTTGACGAAGCTCTGGTCATTGGATGACGGGGGACGGGCCTGGCTGACCATGTCAGTGCAGCTTGGATTTGTGATTGGTGCAGCCTTATCGGCGCTCACGAATCTTTCCGACATTCTGCCTGCCCCCCGTTTAATGGCGGTTTGCGGGTTCCTGGCTGCGCTCTCGACCGCGCTGATAGGCTGGTTCGCAAACAGTTTCACGGTTGCACTTATCCTGCGCCTGCTGACGGGAGTTTTCCTGGTGGGCGTCTATCCGGTTGGCATGCGGATTATCTCTACCTGGACCAAGGAAGACCGCGGCCTCGGCATCGGAATGCTGGTTGGCGCGCTGACGATTGGATCGGCCTCACCGCATCTTGTTAATGCGCTGGGTGGCGTGAGCGACTGGAAACAGGTCATTTATTCAGCGGCGAGCTTAGCCGCGTTGGGCGGGTTGATCGCATTGGCATTTATCAAAGAGGGGCCATACCGCACCTCCACGCCTAAATTCAACTGGAAATATGCAGGCGAAGTCATGCGTGGCCGCGAACTGGTGTTGGCGAATCTGGGCTATCTCGGTCACATGTGGGAATTGTTCGCGATGTGGGCCTGGATTCAGGTCTTCCTGACGGCCAGTTTCGATGCTGTTGGGCTGAACGAAATCTGGGCCAGCGCAGCGGCATTCGCAGTAATCGCCATCGGCGGGCTTGGCAGCATCGCCGCCGGTCAACTGGCTGACAAATTTGGCCGTACAACGGTGACCATCGTCTCGTTAGTAACGAGTGGCCTGTGTTCTATTGTGGTGGGATTGCTGTTTGGAGGAAATCCAATTCTTCTGGTTATCTTATGCCTGTTCTGGGGCTTTGCCATCGTGGCTGACTCAGCGCAGTTCTCCGCGGCGGTCAGCGAGTTGTGTCAGAAAGAATACACCGGTACGGCTCTGACCCTACAAACCAGCCTGGGCTTTTTGCTGACATTGGTGACCATCCGACTGGTACCGACACTTGAAGGATTATTTGGTTGGATGTGGGCCTTTGCATCCTTAGCTTTGGGACCCGTCGTGGGAATTTGGGCCATGTATGCCTTGCGCAATTCACCGGAAGCGGTCAGGCTGGCAGGGGGGAAGCGCTAGCTTATCGGTTGCAAAAGTATCCACGGAGGATATCAGAATAATCTATATAGGGTGGGCATCCAAAACGGAAAATAAATTGCCCCACGTGGCGATTTTTTGGGTAAAGGAATCTTTCAGGAAAACGTAGAAAACCTCGTCGCCGATGCGAGCGCGCAAGTCGCATAGGAAGTGTGCACCGTTGGAATAAAACCCTGTGTTTTTAGGTCTCGTCATTTTGGCCTTGATAGAGATGATGGTTTGGATATTCTGTTTCAGGGGCTGTCTATATCCACTCAGAAACAACCCCTGGCGTATATCTGCCGCACTATTCTTGAGTTTGTTTTTTCGGGCGATGAGGGAATTGCCTGGCGGGAGGGATTGGGGGGGGCTTTGTCAGGGATTTGGGCTACAGATTTCATGCCTTTCGGCAGAAGATATCCAGGTTCTTTCCAATAGACTATTCAATTTGAACTTTATCTAGATGTTCTCATGCCAGTTGACCTTGATTGTGACCAATGTATTCGAGAATATTATCCGCTATACTGTGCATGGCCTAATTAGGAGGAATATTATCGCCATGACTTCAAAGAAACTTATTGGAAATTATGATGTTTTATCTCATATAGTCGATCAGATTCTCTATCTTTCTCATATATTTATGAGAGATTAATTCAAGAAAACATACTTTTATTTAATCAATTTGACCGGAAACCACGGTGCACCTCGTGTCTACGACTACGCGCGTCTCCATTGCTTTGTACGGCTTGTGTACCCGCCGATTATGAGTATACTTTTATTGAGGGGCGGTTTTCTCCCGGATAAAATGATAGCTCGCTGTCACCTTGAATGCACCTGACTTGCGGGAGTCTGCGCGACTTATGAACAGTTTCTTACACTTTTGGCTTAATCTACTTTCGGTCTTTATCTCAGCCCTCCCGCACGCAGGTACCCCCTTCTCCCTGGGGGGGCAAGCGGCCCTAAAGGGTGCTCTACTTCATTCCGCGAACGCAAACCGTTGGGTTGCTTGCACCATGGAGCTTCTTCGCGCTGATATGTAAAAATTCATTTGATTATCTATTAAAGATGAAAAATCACAAAACACCTAATGCCCCCCCGGAAACCCGACGCCAGCTGCGTACGCGCGCTACCCTATGGCGCTGGCTGACCGAGCCTTCTGCTTTAATTGATAAGCGCGAGGACCGGTATCAAGTCCGCATCCTAATGGCAATGTTGCTCGTGGTTATGATGCTTGGTTTGCTTTCATTAACCTTGTCGCTGCTCGGTTTATTCAGCAAAGCGGGGGTGCATGAAATAACGGGAATAGTATTCCGTTGGATCACCCTGACCGTTGTTCTGCTGCTGGCTGTTGTGTATGGCCTGAGCCGAACCAGATACTTCCTATGGGCGGAAGTGTTGGCAGTCGGCATCATTTTGAGTGGAACCTTTACGATGGTAATACTTGAACCGCAGGATCTTCAGTTTCTTTATTTTCTGATCATGGGTGGGTTAATCGGCAGTCTGTTCTTCTCGGCGCGCGCTACTGCAGCCATCTTCTTCGTCACGATGGTTGGCTTGTTGCTACTTCCCATATTTGTAGCGAGTATTTCCACTTGGGATAACATAAATGCGTTAGTCTTCATCCTGGCAGTTGGTGGGCTGGTCGTTTTGGCGACCGCCCTCCGTCATCGCTACCTCGAGCAACTCGGTGAGAGTGAAGTGCTTCTACGCGAGTTGTCCGTCCGCGACCCGCTAACAGGACTTTACAATCGGCGTTACATGGAAGAGATCTTGGCGCTCGAAATAATTCGGGCCATGCGCAAAGAATATCCGATCGGTATCATCATGGCGGATATCGACCATTTCAAGCAATTCAATGACATCTATGGCCATGCGGCGGGCGACGCGGTTTTATCACAGGCGGGAAACTTTTTACGAAAATGCATCCGCGCGTCAGATGCTGCCTGTCGCTACGGTGGTGAGGAATTTGTTTTCATTCTGCCCGAAGCTTCGCAGAAAACAACCCAAAAGCGGGCCGAGCATATGCGGGAGGGGATCAGGAACTTGCATATATCCTTTCAGGATCAGATCCTCGAGGCGGTAACTTTATCCATAGGTGTGGCTGTTTTTCCCTTGAATGGGTCAAACGGAGAAGCCATCTTGAGAGCCGCCGATGCTGCTCTGTATCAAGCCAAGGATGCAGGGCGTGACCGTGTAATGGTAGCGAAATAAGCCTCAGTCCACTACTCACTTCCAGCAAGGATTGGAAATATAACAAAGCACTGAAAACTTATACCGCAAGCCAACCCCGCGTGGAGCGGAAGGTCGGGGTTTCACCCCGTCTGGATGGTACGCGGCGACCTAAAACGACTCTAAATCTGGAGATTTTCCTGTTCACCCCACCGTCCGCCGCTCACGCAAACGTTGGGTGGCTAATGAGGCAATGATAGCGATTAATATCGCTGCGGAAAGGAATTATTACCTTGAAGACCAATGGTCAGACTATGCCCTGTTCATCCATGATGCTGATCCGCCGGGTGGTGATGTTCATGCTCATCCTCGCGCTAACCGCCACAGCCTGCACGGCGAGTAGCATCACTCCAACGGAGCCATCCATCGCAACCGGCACGGCCGTATCAACACCGACGGCTATTCCGGTCACCCCACACCGCATCCAGATCAGGGTGGTCGACGGTGTAAGTGAATTCTACGATACCCTGACAGGGGAAAAATTCGTGCCGCGCGGCGCCGACTACATTCATTGGGTGGCCAGGCCCTCGCCCGGCCGGGGCGACATCTGGGTCGATGCGCTCTTCAACACCTCATTCGGAGAACTGGACCAGGCCGAGGCTGAACTGCAGCAGATGAAGGCGCTGGGATTCAACACGGTACGGATGTGGAAGAACGCCTGCTGGGGCGAAGTCGGCGGCTGTATCGGTGACCCGGCCGGCGGGCTTTCGGACGCCTACCTGGATAACATCACCACATTCCTGCACCTGGCCAAGCAGTACGGTATCTACGTCATCTTCACGGATGACTGGGTTCCGGATGACGGCGGCTACAGCCAGGAACTCGCCCGTGGCGCATACGTAGGCTATAACGGCATCTATTTAGATGAGCATGGCATCAAGGCCGAACGCATGTACTGGGAAGATTTTATCCATGGGCTGGTCGAGCGCGGCGCACCGCTTGACGCCATACTGGCTTATGAGTTGAAGAACGAGGCTTTCTACGAGGCGGATTCCCCACCCCTGAACCAGACCTCGGGCTCGGTCACCACGGCGAATGGGGAGACCTATGACATGGCCGATGCGCAGGACCATAAGCGTATGATGGAGGAGGGCTGGCTTTTCTGGATCGAGCAGTTGCGGGATTCAATCCAGCTTATTGATCCGACCGCGCTGGTGACGATGGGTTTCTTCGTCCAGCAGGAGCCGAACCCAGTACGTGAGGGGGATCTTCGCCTGGTCTATTTAAACCGGGTGGTGCGTGAGTCGCAGCTCGACTTTCTTGATTTCCATGCCTATCCTGGCTACGACCTATCAATGAAGGGGCATGTAGAAAACTTCGCCATGATCGGAGCCGGGGACAAGCTGGTTTTGATGGGAGAGTTCGGGGCCGACAAAGAAAACTACGCTGCGGCCGAGCGCGGCGCGTCAGCTTTACAGGCCTGGCAGGTGGAATCCTGCAAGTACGGGTTCGACGGCTGGCTGTTCTGGACCTGGGGCCAGAACCCGGGTGACGAGTTCTGGAATGCCTATGAGGGCGATGGGGTTGTTGCGACCGTGCTCGCCCCGGTCAACCGCCCCGATCCCTGCGTCTACGGCGAGTTCGATTTCATCCGCTTCAACGTGGCTCCGCAGGCTGTCATCACTGCTTCAAGCGCAATCGCCGGCTCTCCTGCCCAAAATGTAGCCGATGAGACGTCCAATCTTTGGAACGCCGCCGCGCTTTCCCCGCAATGGGTGCAGCTGTCACTGGCAGCCCCCACTGTGGTCGAGTCCATCGTTCTGACCGTTGCCCAGCAGCCGTCCGGGCGGAGCGTGCACCAGATCTGGGTGCGGCAGACAGGCGGGGAACTCAAGTTGGTGCACACCTTCGACGGCGTGACCGATGAGGGCGATGTGCTCACTTTCACCCCAGAAGAGCCGCTGATTGGGGTCGATCTGGTAAAAGTGGTGACAACGAGCGTCCTCGATTTGTGGCCCGCCTGGCATGAGATCGAGATCCTGACTAAGACTCCTCCGGAGTGAGTTATTGAAAGGTGATCAACATGCCAAGTTGGCAAAGTCGCATATTCAGGTTGTATCTAAATTATCTGAAAGCCACGACGAATTGGAATGCACCAATCGAAAAACTCCGTCAGGCATCAGACGAAGGTGCGCGTTTAAGCAGCCTGCCCCAGTCGATCCAATCGCAGCCCACAGCGATTGAACACATGCCTGCCGAATGGCTAATCCCCCCGCAAGCAAACGCTCTTTCAGCAATCTTATATTTACACGGCGGCGGCTTTGCAACCGGCTCGATCAAATCCCATCGAGCACTCGTAGGGCGAATTGCCGAAGCAGGAAACATCCGGGCTTTGCTCATTGAATACCGTCTCGCTCCCGAACATCCCTTTCCAGCCGCACTCCAGGACGCCTTGCTTGCTTATGATTGGTTGCAAAAAAATGGATACGAAAAGATCGTTCTAGTCGCCGATTCGGCAGGTGGAGGTCTGGCGCTCTCAACCATAACTTCCCTGCGCGATCGTCAATTGCCAATGCCTTTACTGGTAATTTGTATGTCACCCCTGATCGATGTAGAAGGCACGGGAGAATCTGTAATAGCAAATGCCAGGCGCGATCCCTGGCTAAAAGAGGAAGCCAAAAGCATATTCAAATATTACATCGGACAAAACAATCCCCGCGATCCTCTTATTTCGCCATTGTATGCCGATTATACAAACTTTCCACCTTTGCTCATTTTTGTCGGTGGGGATGAAATCATGTTAAGCGATTCGACACGGCTTGCTGAAAAAGCGAGAAGTGCTGGCGTTGACGTTCAAATAAAAATCTGGGAAGGCATGTGGCATGTGTTCCCATTTTTTGCACCATTCGTACCCGAATCCTTGCAGGCAATTACAGAAATAGGAGATTTTATTAAGCGTAAGGTCAATTAACACAAAAACCGCCTCGCACAGGGTACTCCGTAACCGCTCCGCGGTTCATCCCTTCCGCTGCGCTTTCCCCTACGAGGACAATGTCCTTACAGGACGATGTCCCAGACACTCTTACGGGTGCAGGCGGGATGATAACGCTGTCGCCAACCGTTGGATCGCTGACAAGCTGCGCAGGAACTAAATTCGACTGAAGGCAAATGATGAAACCCGAAATTCCAAAACCCAAAGGTCATCGCGCGTTACTCCTTCCAAAATGGGCGGTTCCCCTTGTTTGGGCAGGCATCGTTCTGGTAATCCAAGTTCTTCTGCCGTGGGTTGTTGCTACGATTGGGCCTCGCTTCGGATGGTCTCAACAAATCCCTCTATGGTGGAATCTTACCGGTCTCATTGCAGTTGCCGTTGGTCTTGGGGTATACACCTGGTGTCTTGCATTCCATTACAAGAGCTATCGCGATTCGGTGCGCATTGGCTTTTCACCGCCACATCTAGTAAATACCGGACCTTATAAGGTCTCTCGGAATCCGATGTACGTGTCAGGCTTATTTACATGGCTCGGATGGGCGATTTTCTATGGAAGTCCTGCAGTCTTCGTTGCGCTCGTACTTCTCTGGTCCATTTTTGCTTTTCGTGTGATACCTCACGAAGAGCGTCTGCTCGAAACACTATTTGGTGATGATTATCTCGAATACAAGCGTTCCGTACGTCGATGGATCGGGCGGTTCTGATCCAGTTTCGTGTATCATCTTACGAGCGGCCCCAAAAAGCGCACACCCGGATGCGGAGGATTTGCATCGCTAAATTGAGTTAGTTCTGGCTTTTGGGAATACCGCTATAATGGCGTTGTCCAAGTCCTGCCCACGAGCCGGTACCCGTTCCCCCTTGATGGGGATCTGCGGCAGGGTGCTCCATTGCATTCCGCGAACGCAAACCATTGGGCAACAGGATAATAGAGCTCATTCATGGATCAACTAATCAAAGACCGCTACAACGACACCATCTTACAGGAAGCCATGCGACGTTATGGCATTGCAACAGACCAGATCCGATCTCTGGACGCATTTGAGAGTTTTATCTATGAATTCGAGCGCGATTCACATGCTTATATCCTTCGTATCGCTCACAGTTTTCGGCGCAGCGAATCACTCGTTCTAGGGGAAGTGGATTGGATCAATTATCTGGCTGAGGGCGGTATTTCTGTTGCAAAAGCAATGCCTTCTGAATCTGGAAAACTCGTGGAAGTGATCGAAGATCAACGGGGTGGAAATTTTCTAGTTACGGCTTTTGTGAAAGCGCAAGGACAAGCCCCGTGGAATTTATGGACACCTGAACTCTACGAATCGTATGGTGAAATAATCGGGCGGATGCACACCCTGTCCAAACGCTACCAACCCAAACAGCTTGCCTGGAAACGACCGGACTGGAACAATGATCTCTTTGAATTTGTAGAGCGGTACTTGCCCGAATCTGAATCATTAGCGAAGAAGAAATATAAGGATATTTGCGAACATGTCAACACGCTTGCGAAAGATCGTGAATCCTACGGTTTGACCCATCAAGATGCGCATGGTAATAATTTTTTTGTGGACGAGACGGGTCAGATCACACTATTTGACTTCGATGAATGTGCCTACAATTGGTTCATCAATGAAATAGCGATTGTGCTATTTTATATTGTGCAGGAGGCAGAAGATTGGCACGCCTTCACAGGAGAATTCATGTCGCATTTTCTTCGTGGATATGTTCAGGCTTGCCCGCTTAACTCAGCCTGGCTTAGAGAAATTCCAAACTTTCTGAAAATCCGTGAAATCGAATTGTATGCTGTCATGCATCGAGATTTTGATGTAACTAACATTGATGATGAGTGGTGCGCGCGCTTTATGCACAACCGCAAATCCAGAATTGAAAATAATGTACCTTTTATCGGTTTCGACTTC
>Ga0315540_10001992_pt1 | contig 11557 bp, 16 predicted proteins | sample SalMarSW160110MG_FD_203677 | JGI IMG/M metagenome (GOLD analysis project Ga0315540, IMG submission 203677) | Salt marsh sediment microbial communities from the Plum Island Ecosystem LTER, Massachusetts, United States - Salt Marsh Sediment SW1601-10 ... | reverse complement strand
CGGGCGAGACCGAGGTGCAGGCGGCGATCGACAGCCTCAAGCACAGCAACCTGGTGGTCGAATCGAGCGGCGGGCGCGTGCCGCGCTACGCGCACAACCTGGAGCGGGTGCTGCAGGTGCCGACCCAATCGGGGGCCCTGCTCGCCGCGCTCATGCTGCGCGGCCCGCAGACCGCGGGCGAGCTGCGCATCGCCTGCGACCGGCTGCACCGCTTCGCCGACATCTCGGCGGTGGAAGGCTTCCTGAACGAGCTCGCGGCCCGGCCCGCGGGCGCGCTGGTGGCCGAGTTGCCGCGCCTGCCCGGGGCGAGGGAAAACCGCTGGGCCCACCTGCTGAGCGGGACGCCGGCGGCGCAGCCGCAGGCGGCGCAAGACGTCCCTGTAAACGAAGTCGCGGCCCTCAGAGCGGACGTCGCCCGGCTCGAGGACGAGGTCCGGGAGCTGCGCGAGCTCGTCAGCCGCCTGGCGGCGAAGTAGCTATCTCTTGCGCGTCTGCTGCATGCGGCGAATGAGCTGGGCCGCGTGCGCCACTCCCTTGGTATAGAGCTCGGGATAGTCGGTGCGCAGCACGTACCATTCGCGCACCTTGAGCTGGTCGAGTTCCTTGTCCAGGCCGTAAGGCTCGCGGATGCGCCCCGCGACCTCGAGCTGCGACATGAGCAGCTCCTCGAGCCGGTTGGCGAGCGCCTTGTGCAGCCTGCGGTAGCCCGGCAGCAGGCGCCCCACGCCCTGCAGCGTATGCGGCTCGGTCACCTCCGAGGCCTGCATCGCGTCGCGCATCGAGCCGGCCTGGCGCACCGCGCGCGCGGCGCTCTCGCACACCGCCTCGAACGCCTTCAAGGCTTCCGGACTGGCGCGGTCGCTCGCTTGCATACGAGAAGTCTAAGGCGTCCCGCAGCGGACGCAAAGGGCAAACTGCCGTTCAGCGCCCCGGCGTACGAATGATAATCGGCTCGCCTTCGCGCCAGCGCCGCATCAGGACAGTTTCCGGCTCGCCCGCGACGGGGACCTCCCGCGCCAGGACGGCGGCCGCGAACTCGTGCTCGTCCTCGACCCGCGACGCATCGCCGTCGATAGAGCGCATGATCCTGTCGCCAAACAGCAAGGGGTCGGCCTCGCCCGTGAGGCTCAGGGTGCCGACGTAGACCGCTTGCGCGCCCTCGGGAACGTCGATTCGCCAGCGCGGACCCGTTTGCAGCGACCTTTCGTAGGCACGCCAGTCGCTGCGCTGCGGTGGGCGCACGGCAAGGTAGTACACGCCAGGTCGAAGTACGAAATAGATCCATCCGTCGCGCCGCGATCGCTCGGACAGGAACCGCGACCCGACCGGTCCGGGTTGCCCCGCGCTGTCGAAGCTACCCAGCCCGAAGCTGACGTTGTCTGCGTCCAAGCTATGCGAAAAAGGCTCGTAGTGCCGGCCATCGATCGTGCACTGCACCCGCAGCAGCACGATCGCCGCCTGCGCGCTTTCTATCGCGGCGCGTTCGGATTGAGTCGGCGCTGCGGTTGACGCGCACCCGCCGAGTTGAACGACTGCCGCGAACAGGCACAGCGCCCCGAACAGCGCCTTCACTCGGGAGGAGCGCTCTTGAGCCATTCTTGAAGAAACTCGCCGTACGACTTGGACGCCGGCCGCACCGTCCGGGCGAAGCGCCGGACCCGCTCCTGTCGGTCGAACTGAATCAGCAGCAGATAGTGCTTCGGAATGTCTTCCATTCCGGCCGCTCCCGTGGTGTAGCCGCTGACGACCCAGAACAATATTCCCTGGCGCATTTCCCAGTTGTAGGCGAACACGCGCGCGTCCTCCCAGATCACGTTCGGCCTGCCGAGGCGCTCGAGGACCTCGCGCTTCGTGGTGATCTTCGGCGCAAGGAAGGCAAGCTGCTCTTCGGACACCGGCTTGCCGCCCAGCACCTTGTTCTCCTGGGTGGCGACCGGCAGCACGACGCAGCTGGCGAGCGCGAGCGCGGTGAAGCACGCGTAGATGCCGAACCCACACCCGGAGCCGACTACCCCATCAGGACCTGGCATAGGCGCGCACGCGGTTGCCGCCCGCGGCCTTGGCGGCATAGAGCGCCTTGTCCGCCTCCTGGAACAGGCCTTCCTCGGTCTGCCTGGCGCCGGGAACAAGGGAGGCGTAGCCCGCGCTGATCGACAGCTTGCGCGCGCCGCGATAGACGATTCGCAGCTCGGCGACGTCGTCGCGCACCGCGTGCGCGATCCTGCCCGCCCCCGCCAGGTCGGTGTTGCCGAGGATCAGCGCGAACTCGTCGCCGCCGAGGCGCGCCGCGAGGTCGGTGGCCCTGCGCGCGTAAGCCGCCAGGACCCCGGCCACACTGACCAGGCAGTGGTCGCCCGCGACATGTCCGAGCGCGTCGTTGTACTCCTTGAAGCCGTCGAGGTCCAACGCGACCAGGCCGACCGGGGACCTGTTGCGCGCGCCGCGCCGGATCTCCTCGCCCAGGAAGCGGCTGAACTGGCGCCGGTTGGCCAGCCCGGTGAGCGCGTCGTGCAGCGCGAGGTGCTCGGCGTGCTCCTCCGCCAGCTTGCGCTGGGTGATGTTGTGGTGCGTGACGACGAACAGTCCGCCGGGGCCGTCCTGCAGCGCGGCGGCGCGCATCACGAACCAGCGCTTCTCGTGCGGGCCGTGGCAGGGATACTCGAGCCGGAACTCGGCGCGCACGCCGGCGACAACGTCGGAGATGCCGCGCGCCGCGTCCTCGGCAAGCGTGTCGCCGCTCGCGGCGGCGTCGCGCAGCACCTGCAGGTAGTTGCCGCCCGCGCCGGCGGACTTCGGGGAAAGCCCGTTCTCGATCCCGAACCGGGTCCAGGCGCGGTTCACGTCGACGATCGCGCCCGCCGCGTCGATCACCGCAAGCTGCTCCTCGAGCGAGTCGACGATCAGCGCGCCCAGTGCGGCCCGGTCGAAGGCCGGCGTGCTCACGCGTTCAGCCCGGCCAGCACGCGCAGGTGCTGCACCACCGAGCGCCCGAGCGCGGACAAGGCGTAGCCGCCCTCGAGCATCGACACGATGCGTCCGCCCGCGGTGCGCTCGGCGACCGACTTGACCTGCTCGGTGACCCAGCCGTAGTCCGCGTCCCTGAGCGCGAGCATCGCCATGTCGTCCTCGGCATGCGCGTCGAAGCCGGCCGAGAAGATCACCAGCTGCGGCTCGAAGGCCTCGAGCGCCGGCAGCCAGGCTTCGCTCACCGCCTCGCGGAAGGGCTTCGAGCCGCTGCCCGCGGCGAGCGGCACGTTGACCATGTTCGGCGCCCGCTCCTCGGTGCCCGAGTAGGGATAGAAGGGATGCTGGAAGGTCGACACCATCAGCACGTTCTCGTCGTGCGCGAAGATGTCCTCGGTGCCGTTGCCGTGGTGCACGTCGAAGTCGACGATCGCGACACGCTCGATGCGGTGCGCGCGCACCGCGTGGCGCGCCGCGACCGCGACGTTGTTGAAGAAGCAAAAGCCCATCGGCCGCGCGCGGCAGGCATGGTGTCCCGGCGGACGCACGCTGCAGAAGGCGTTCTCGACCTCGCCCTTGAGCACCAGATCGGTGGCGAGCACCGCCGCACCCGCGGCACGCAGCGCCGCGTTCAGGCTGTAGGGATTCATCGCCGTGTCGGGGTCGAGGTGCACCGTGCCGTGCGCGGGCGCCGCGTCGCGGATCGCGCGCACGTAATCGAGCGGGTGCACGCGCGCAAGCTGCTCGTCAGTGGCGAGTGGCGCCTCGTGGCGCGCGAGGTACTGCGCCACCCCGGAGGAGATCAGCTGGTCCTCGATCGCGCTCAGCCGCTCCGGGCACTCGGGGTGTTGCGCCCCCATGTCGTGCCTGAGGCAGTCAGGGTGGGTGATAAAAGCTGTGGTCATGCGAGCATTCCGTCACGGAATCTTAGCCGAATCCGCGCCGGCGCTGGGACTTGAGCGCGGGGGCTTTCGAGTACAATCGACGCGTGCTGCTGAAACCCCAGTTCCTGAAGGAGCAGAACGCGCCGATCGAGCGCGTGCTCGAAGCCGCCGGGCACGTGATTCTGGGCAAGGAACCGCAGCTGCGCCTGGCGCTGGCCTGCCTGCTCGCACGCGGGCACCTGCTGATCGAGGACCTGCCCGGCGTGGGCAAGACCACCCTCGCGCTGGTGCTGGCGCGCTCGCTCGGGCTGCAGTTCCAGCGCATCCAGTTCACCAGCGACATGCTGCCGGCCGACATCATCGGCGTTTCGGTCTACGACCGCGGCAGCGGCGCGTTCAAGTTCCATCCCGGCCCGATATTCGCGCAGATCATCCTCGCCGACGAGGTCAACCGCGCCACGCCCAAGACGCAAAGCGCGCTGCTCGAGGCGATGGAGGAACATCAGGTCACCGCCGAAGGCGAGACGCGGCCGCTGCCGCACCCGTTCTTCGTCATCGCGACCCAGAACCCGTCGGAGCAGGTCGGCACCTTTCCGCTGCCGGAGTCGCAGCTCGACAGGTTCCTGATGCGGATCGAGCTGGGCTATCCCGACCGCAACGCCGAGCGCGCGCTGCTCTCGGGTACCGACCGGCGCGACCTGCTGGCCGAGCTCGAGCCGTGCATATCGCCCGCCGAGCTGGCCGCGCTGCAGGACACTGCGCGCGCGGTGCATGTCGCGCCCGCGCTGCTCGACTACGTACAGGCGATCGTCGCGCACACGCGCCGCTCGCCGGAGTACGTCGCGGGCCTGTCGCCGCGCGCCGCCCTCGCGCTGGTGCACGCGGCGCGCGCCTGGGCGCTGCTCGAGGGGCGCGACAAGGTGATCCCGGAAGACGTGCAGGCGGTGCTTCCGGGCGTCGCCACGCACCGGCTGCACCCCGCGCACGACAGCGCGCGGCGGGTGGACATCGGCGCGCAGCTGGTGGCCGCGGTCCCGATTCCCTGATTCAGCGCGGCAGCTTTTCCTGCAGGAACTGCAGCACCGCGACCTCGTCGCGCCGCAGCGCCGGCGTCGCGCGCCCGCTGCGCGCGCGCCGCGCGGGCGGCTGCGGCACCGTCATGCCGAGCAGGTAGGCCTGCACCAGCGCCGGGTGGACGTAGTACTTGCGGCACACCGCGCGCGTATTGCCCAGGCGCTCGGCGACCGCGTCGATCGCGCGCACGATGTTGCGGTCGGCCTCGCGCCGACTCGCCGCCGGTCCCATTGCGCGCAGCTTCACCGCCGCCAGCATCGTGCCGCCCCAGGTGCGGAAATCCTTCGCCGTCACGTCGCGCCCGGTGATCTCGCGCAGGTAGGCGTTGACGTCGTCCGAGGTCACCGTCTGGCGCTTGCCCTCGGCGTCGAGGTACTGGAACAGCTCGTGCCCGGGCAGGTCCTGGCAGCGCTGGATGATGCGCGCCAGGCGCGGGTCGGCGAGCGCCACCGAATGCTCCACCCCGCTCTTGCCGCGGAAGCTGAAGCGCAGCATCGAGCCCTCGACCTTGACGTGGCGCCGGCGCAGCGTGGTCAGGCCGAACGATCGGTTCTCGCGCGCGTATTCGTCGTTGCCGACCCGGATCAGGGTGCGGTCGAGCAGCCGCACCACCGTCGCCAGCAGCTGGCGCAGGCTCAGCTCGCCGACCCGCAGGTCGCGCTCGACGCGTTCGCGCAGCGCCGGCAGCACCTCGCTGAACTCGAGCATGCGGCGGAACTTCGAGCGGTCGCGCGCCTCGCGGTAGGACGGGTGATAGCGGTACTGCTTGCGCCCGCGCGCGTCGCGCGCGGTGGCCTGGATGTGGCCGTCCGGGTCGGGGCAGATCCAGACCTCGCTCCAGGCCGGCGGGATGGCGAGCGAATTCAGGCGCCGCCTGACCTTCGCGTCCGAGATGCGCTCGCCGCCGGGCGCGTAGTAGGCCCAGCCGCGGCCCGAGCGCTTGCGCCGGATGCCCGCCACGCCGTCGGTGACGTAGCGCAGCCCCGCGCGGGTGGCCGACCTGCGATGCTCGTTCACCCGCGACGACTCCATGCGGCGGACCCGCGGCCGCGCTCAGTCCGGCCGGATCGCCACCTTGCCGCTGCCGAGCAGCAGCACGGCCAGGCCGCAGAACAGGTAGAAGCCCTGCAGCTCGAGCGCCCAGCCGCCGTTCTTCGACAGCGTCAGCAGCTGCATCGAGTGCACCAGCACCAGCGCGAACAGCATGTTGATCACCACCAGCAGGCCGCCGATGCGCGCGTACACGCCGAGGATGATCAGCAGCGGCGCGACCACCTCGCCGATGTAGACCAGGTAGGCCACCTCGTGCGGCAGCCCGAGGTCGGCCAGCTTGCCGCCAATGTAGCCGAGCACGTCCGGGTGCAGGATCTTCGCCACCCCGTGAAACAGCGTCAGCAGCCCCAGCGTCAGGCGCAGGACAAGTTTGCCGATGTCGTCGACGAAAAGCGGATTCACCAGTTGCCCTCCTTCGGAAATTTGGCTCGAAGGATATCAGACCATCAGCGCGGGAACGCCGCGGCGATGGTGGCCTGGATCGCCTCGGCGGCGGCGCGCGGGTCGGCCGCGTCGCGCACCGGTCGGCCGACGACGATGTAGTCCGCCCCGTTCGCGAACGCCTGCGCCACGTCGACCGTGCGCTTCTGGTCGTCCTTGGGCCTCGCCCCCGCAGGACGGATGCCGGGCGTGACCAACAGCAGGCGGCGGCCGAACTCGGCCCGGATCGCGGGCGCCTCGAGGCCGGAGGAAATCACGCCGTCGCAGCCCGTCTCGAGCGCGTGGCGTGCGCGTGACAGCACCAGCGCGCCGACGTCGGCGCCGGGGCCGAGTTCGGCCAGGTCGCTCCGGTCGAAGCTGGTGAGCACGGTCACCGCCAGGATCTTCAGCGCGCCCTTCTCGCCCGCCGCCGCCTCGAGGATCGAGCGCTGCCCGTGCACGGTGAGGAAGCTCGCGCCGCTCGAGCGCAGGTTGGCGACCGCGCGCCGCACGGTCTCCGGGATGTCGTACAGCTTGAGGTCGGCGAACACCTTGTTGCCGCGCCCGGCGAGCCACTGCAGCAGCTCGAAGTAACCGCCCGAGGTGAACAACTCGAGCCCGATCTTGTAGAAGCAAGCCGCGTCGCCGATGCGCTCGACCAGCGCGCGCGCCTCGGCCGCGCTCGGAACGTCGAGCGCCACGATCAGGCGCTCGCGTCGGTTCACGGCTTGGGGAGAAAGCTCGTTCATGGGAGCCGGTATCATACCCGCCGTGTCCGAAATCCTGGTCCTCTACTACAGCGCGGGCGGATCGGTGCGCCGCCTGGCGGAGCTCGTCGCCGAGGGCATCGAGCGCGTGCCGGGCGCGGCCGCGCGCCTGCGCACGGTGCCGCGCGTGGCGCCGCTGACCGAGGTCGCGTCGCCGCCGCTGCCGCCCGAGGGCGCGCCCTACGCGGAGCTGAAGGACCTCGATCAGTGCGCCGGCCTCGCGCTCGGCAGCCCGGCGCGCTTCGGCAACATGGCCGCGCCGCTCAAGCACTTCCTCGATAGCAGCGGCGCGCTGTGGCAGCGCGGTGCGCTCGCGGGCAAGCCGGCCTGCGTGTTCACCTCGAGCGGCAGCCTGCACGGCGGGCAGGAAACGACGCTGATGTCGATGATGCTGCCGCTGCTTCATCACGGCATGCTGATCGTCGGCCTGCCCTATACGCAGGCCGAGCTGAACGCGACGCGCGACGGCGGCACGCCGTACGGCGCGAGCCACTTCGCCGGCATCGCCGACGACCGCCCGTTGGCCGAGGCCGAGCGCAGGCTGTGCATCGCGCAGGGCCGGCGCCTGGCGGCGGTTGCACTGAAACTTTCGCAATGAAGGCCGCTCGCCTCGCCGCAGCGGCCTCGCTTGTCGGCTTGATCACCCTTTGTCTCGCCTGGGAGCTGTGGCTCGCGCCGCTGCGGCCCGGCGGCTCGCTGATCGCGCTCAAGGCGCTGCCGCTCGCGCTGCCGGCGGCGGGGATCGTGTCCGGCCGGCGCTACACCTACCAGTGGGCGAGCATGCTGATCCTGGCCTACTTCGCCGAGGGCGTGGTGCGCGCCTGGGGCGAGCGCGGCGCGGCGCAGGCGCTGGCCGGCGCGGAGATCGTCCTCAGCCTCGCGTTCTTCGTCTCGGCGCTGGCGTACGCGCGGCTGACTCGAGCAGCCGCTTAGCCGCGGCGTAGACCGGGACCTCGACCAGCCTGCCCTCGACGTGCGCGCGCTCCCTGCCCTTGGCGCGCGCCTCGTCGAACGCGCGCACTATGCGCCGGGCGCGGTTGAGTTCGCGCGTCTCGAACGCGAACACGCGGTTGACCGGCGCGGCGTGCACCGGGTGCACGATGCTCTTCATGCGGTAGCCCAGGCGCTTGGCCCGGCGCGCATCGGCCGCAGCGCCCTTCGCGTCGCCGAAGGTGTACGGGCAGTCGATCGCCTCGACCCCTGCGGCGCGGCACTCGACCAGGAAGCGCGCGCGCACGTAGGCGAGCTCCTCGCCGCTGCGCGAGCGCTCGGCGCCGAGGTCGGCCACCATGTCTTCGCTCGCCACCAGCATCGCGCTCACGCGCGGACTGGCGCGCGCGATCTCGCACGCCCGCACCAGCCCCGCCGCGGTCTCGATATTGGGCACCAGCTCGACGCCGTGCGCGATCGCGGCCAGCGCCTGTACCTGCTCCGGGCGCGCGACCTTCGACATCAGCACGATATCGGGCCTGGCAGCGAGCACCGCCTCGAGGTCCTCGCGGCCGCAGGTCTCGAGCGGGTTGACGCGCACCGCGGCGAGCGCGCCCGCGGCGCGCCAGCGCTGGTACAGCTGCGCCGCCAGGGCGCGCGCCTTGGGCCGCAGCGCCGCGGGCGTGAAGTCCTCCAGCTCCTGGATCAGCACGTCCGCGCCGCTGCGCGCGGCCGCGGCCTGCGCCTTCTCGTCCGCGCCGGGGACGAACAGCCAGGTGCGGCGCGGATGACTCATGCCCCGCCCGCGCAGGACTCGAGGTGGTCCTCGATGAACTGTATCTGGTCGCTGCGGGTGCGGCTGCTGGCGTAGATCCAGATCGCCGCCACCCCCGCCACCACCAGCCCCATGCCGAGCATGCCGCTGTCGTGCGCGGTGCCCTCCAGCTCGCGCACCGCACCGGCGAACAGCAGCACCGCGCCGATCACCAGCATCCCGACGAACTGGAACTTGGTGCCGTAGGCGTAGCTCAGCTCGCCCTCGAACGCGCTGCCCGTGCCGTCGGCGCGCAGCGTGCCGCGGAACTCGATCACGTCGCCCGCGGCGGACAACAGCCCCTTGCGCCAGAGCCTGAGCGCAGGCGCCGAGTCCGGCCCGCGGATGGTGCCGATGAGCCGCAGCCCCACGCCGAAGCGCCTGCCCTGAATCAGCATGCGCAGCCGCGCCAGCGCCTCCTGCGGCGGACGCGAGCCCGCGACGCGCAGCGGCCGGCGCCAGAAAATGAATCCCTCGGACATTCCCTCGCTCCCTTTTGCCGCACGTTACCGCGCGGCGCGACCGGCGTCGAGTGTCGCGGCGGGCCTGAAGATCGCGTAGTTGCCGTTCGCCTTCGCCACCAGCGTTTCCCCGAGGTAGACGTTCGACTCGAGGTTGGCGACCGTCTTGCCGCGGTTGACGATCTCGGTGACGCACGCAAGCAGGCCCGACACGATCGGCTTGAAGTAGTTGATCTTGACCTCGATCGTGGCGCAGATTTCGCCCGCACCGAGGGTCGGATAGAGCGCCGCGCCCATGCCGGTGTCGGCCATGGCGAAGATCACCGCGCCGTGCGCCACGCCGTGCGGGTTGAGGTGCTGTGCGCTGACCGCGAGCGTGCAGCGGCTGCGTCCGCCTGCGGGAGGCTCCTCGAACCTGATCCCGAGCTGCTCGCCGAAAGGATGTCGCATATCGCTTGCTCCTTGCTTAAAGGCCTTCGCTGCGCAGGATCGGCTCGATCGCGGCGAACGACCCGACCTGGAAGGCCCTGATCCCCATCTGGCGCGCAGCGTTCACGTTCAGCGGCAGGTCGTCGAAGAAATAGACCTCGCCCGGCGCCGCGCCGAGGCGCTCGAGCGCGTGCTCGAAGGCCTCGCGGTCGGGCTTGACGAATCCGGTCTCGTGCGACACGAAGCACGCGTCGAGCAGCGTCTGCAGCGTGCTCAGGCGCTGCCAGTGCAGCACGTTGGTGTTGCTCAGGCAGGCGAGGCGGTGGCGCCCCTTGAGCTCGCGCAGCAGCGCGTCGGCCCCTTCGTACAGGCCCCTGGGCCAGCCGGCAAAAGCCTCGAGGAAGGCCGCGGGCTCGAGCGCGAGCTGCCACTCGTCGATGAACTCGGCGGCGAATTCCTCGGGCGCCGTCCGGCCGCGCTCGAACGCGCGCACCGCCGGCGAGCCGAGCCATTTGCGCCACAGCTCGCCCGGCTCGAGCGGCGCCGGCAGCATCGCCGCCAGCCCCGCCGCGCCGGCGTTCTCGACCAGCACGCCGCCGAGGTCGAACATTACGACTTTGCCGGCAGCGACGGCACGCAGCGGCTTTCTCATATAAACGCGCGCCAGCCCTTGTTCAAAGCGTCGGTCGTATTCGACGTAGCCGATCTTCGTATACAGCGCGCGGTTCTCGGTCATCTTCTCGTGCGTGTAGAGGTAGATTGAGTCGAACCCCGCGCGCCGGGCCTCGCTTTCGGCGAGCTCGAGCAGCGCTCTTCCCAGGCCGGTGCCGCGCAGCGTGGGGTCGACCGCCACGTTCTCGAGCAGAAAACCCTCCTGCGTGAGCGCGAGCACCAGCACGCCGACGATGCGGCCCGCGCTCTCCGCGACCGTGACCCGGCGCCCGCGGATGACCTCGGCGTAGTCGTCGGTCATCGGACCCGGCGCCCTGCCGATGCGCTCGATGTAATGCCGGTATGCGGAGTCCACGCATGCTGCTACCGCCGCAGCGTCGCCTTCGTTGGCCGCGCGCAGCGCATAGCGCGCCGCCAAGTCCTCAGCCACCGGAAAGAGTCCCGATGAAGTGGCGCGCCAGCGCAATCCAGAACTCCCTGCCCGAATGCAACTCGGAGATGAGAGAGACGTCCGCAAAGCCCTTGTGCAGGATCAGCGAAAACATGAAGGCCAGGCAGATGATGGCGAGCACCTGCATCGCGTCTTTGCCCCTGTTGCCGCTATCGCTGTTCATCGCAATGCTTGCCCCCGCGCCTAGAGCGCCTGACCTACAAGACGCAATCCTCCATCGCACTCCAGCACGCAGCCAGTCATGAAACTGTTTCCGATCAAGAATACTATCGCCTGGGCGACGTCATCCGGCCTGCCGACTCTCGCCACCGGGGTAGCCATTGCGAATTTGGCGAAAGTCTCCCGCCTCTGGTCTTCCGGCAGCCGGTTCCACCATGGCGTATCGATCACTCCGGGCGAAACGGCGTTTACGCGGCGCGGCTTCAGCTCGACCGCGAGCGGCCTGACCAGCCCTTCTATCGCCGAGTTGATTGCCGACAATCCCGCCGTGCCCGGGTTGGCCGCTCGCGCGGAGATGGCGGAAACGAAGGTGATCGATCCGGATCGACTGAGGTAAGGCAGCGACTCCTGTGCCAGCGAGAAATGCGACCAGAATTTCGCGTCGAATCCGGAGCGCAAGTCCGCCGGCGCGATTGCGG
>Ga0315540_10001991_pt1 | contig 11559 bp, 8 predicted proteins | sample SalMarSW160110MG_FD_203677 | JGI IMG/M metagenome (GOLD analysis project Ga0315540, IMG submission 203677) | Salt marsh sediment microbial communities from the Plum Island Ecosystem LTER, Massachusetts, United States - Salt Marsh Sediment SW1601-10 ... | reverse complement strand
GGACTGCGGCTGGATCCATTTTGCGGACCCGAAAGTGGCAGCGGCCGTCCTGATCGAACAGGATGGCCGCGTTTTGTTGGTGCGGCGCGTCAACCAGCCTTATCGCGGTTCCTGGACCCTGCCAGCCGGTTTCGTCAATGCAGGCGAGGATCCGGCCCGGGCGGCCGAGCGGGAATGTCTGGAGGAAACCGGCCTGAGCGTGCGTGTGATCCGCCTGCTGGATGTGGTCGCTGGACGCGAGCATCCGCGCGGGGCTGATTTCATCATCGTCTATACGGCCAAAATCCTGGGCGGCGACCTGCAACCCGGTGACGACAGCGACGCAGCCAACTGGTTCCCGCGCTCAGAACTCCCGCCGCTGGCGTTTAAAGCCACCCAGCATATTCTGTCGCACTTTTAGCCCGGACCGTCGTCGCCTGCGACGGTTTTTTCGCGCCTGTGCTACAATATTTTTGACAAGGAGCTTCCCATGTCTTTGATTGCCGCCTTGCGCCCCTCCCCCATCGCCGGGACCTGGTACGAGGGCCGCCCGGAAGATTTGGCCCGCCAGGTGGATGAATACCTGGACCGCGCAGAACTTCCCGAAATCCCCGGGCAAGTGCTGGCCGTGATCGCCCCGCATGCCGGACACCGTTATTCAGGACCCGTCGCCGGCTATGCCTTCGCTGCGATTCGCGGCCGGACTCCTGAGTTGGTGGCCGTGGTCTCACCCATGCACCACCCCTATTCCCAGCCTCTTTTGACCTCGGCCCATGAAGGCTATGCTACTCCGCTTGGGCCGATCGCGATCGATAAAAAAGCCCTCTCTGAACTTGATGAGGAGCTTCAGGACGAACTCGGTTACGGCCTGACCCCCGTCGCCAACGACCCGGAGCACTCGCTCGAAATCGAACTGCCCTTCCTGCAGCGCGCCCTCGGGGCGGAATTCGAACTGCTGCCTCTTATGGTCCGCGCGCAGGAGCCGGAAGTTGCACAGACGCTTGGAAAGGCTTTGGCCGGGGTGCTGCGAGAACGTAAGGCCCTGCTGGTGGCCAGCACCGACCTGTCGCATTTCTTCGCCCAGGATACTGCCAATCAACTGGATGCCGAGATGCTGCGCCAGTTTGAGGCTTTCTCGCCAGAAGGAGTGTTCGAGGCCGAACGGACCGGCAAAGGCTTCGCCTGCGGGCACGCTGCCGTGGCAGCCGTCTTGTGGGCCTGCCGCGAACTGGGCGCGGACACGGTCCAGGTGCTGCGGCATGCCACCTCCGGCGACGTGACCGGCGATTATGCTTCTGTCGTTGGGTACGGAGCGGCGGTTATTACCAGGAAGGAAAAATAAGCCTTCCAGATAAGCAAACAGGCGGCCTGTGTAGTGCACCCCAATAGTTGGACACAACCAACGAAGGAGGTGCAGTTCACCTGGAGCCGCCTGTTTAACTTATAACTACGGATTAAAACAAAAAGCGACCCGATTGGTCGCTTTTTGTAAATCCAGTTCGCGCTCCTTAGTGGGATAAATAGAAAACTGGAAGCAGTAATAACCACGAATACATGGCTGCATCACTGTTGAACAGTGCCAGTCCGATCGAGAATAAGAAGACGGCTGAAATACTCAAAGGAGGGATTAATTCTCGCCGAATCTGCCCCTCGCTCAGTTCAGCGTCCACCAAGTGATGCTTGCGCGCCGTATACCACCAAATCAGAGCGGACATTCCCCCGGTCAACGCAATCGTCATGGCATAGAAAATCACCCCGACACGATTTGGATACTCACTGATCACGGAAGTCGGGAAAGGGATGAAAGCCACGATCATCAGCAGGAATAAATTCAGATATAGCAACCGGCGATCATAGCGCCTGATCAGCAAAAACTTGCGGTGATGGCTGATCCAGAAAGACCCGATGACCATGAAACTGATGAAATATCCCAGATATTTAGGCCAGATTGAGAACAAGTTGTGCTGCAATCCCGCCTCACCCAGACCCGCTTCCATCTGCGGCAGGCGAATTTCCAGCGCCAATAAAGTGATCGCGATAGCAAAGACCGCGTCACTGAAAAAGACCAGCCTTTCGAGGCCCAAATGCTCGCTTTCGAATTGCCTGGAAGTTTTATTTGCGGATGTCATTACCGATTTCACAAATCTATGAATTGGCAGAAAACCCGGCTGTGATCTCTCTCGGGTGCTGCTCGCGCGTTAGACGCTGCGGACCTTCGTACAGCACCACCCCACCCGCAACAATCCACGAAACGACCACGAACAGCCAGAACAACCGGCTGTCCCCATTCAAAAGACCGAGATAAACGATGGTCGCATCGTAGAGGCCGTGGAAGAGACCTGCGATCAAGACGCTGCCCCGGGTGTGGTTGAAGATCCAGGTGAAGAACATACTGGTCGGCAGGATCAGCAAGATAAATCCCACAAACGGATAAGAGGTCTGCGCGCTGCCCGGGATCAGGAACAGCGGAATGTGCCAAAATCCCCAGAACAAGCCCAGGATCAGGCTAGCCGAGGTTGCACTGTGATCTTGCTGGAGGCGCGGTAAGGCAAATCCGCGCCAGGCGGTTTCCTCAGTGAAGATCATGAAAATCGTTTCGGTGAGCGCAAACAGCAGAAATTGCGAGAAGTTAAGATCCTGGCCGATCCGATGTACACCGCCAAATGCCAGATACAAACCCAGCGACGCAAAGCCGAGTCCTGCCGTCAGGAAAATGGCAAGCGCATACCAGGCAATGCCCACACGCCAGCGGATTACCCGGTTAAGGATTTCCTTGACTGCCGGCCAACCGCCGGTGACCAGCGCGCTGATATAGGCAGCCAAAATCAACCCCCAGAAAGCCAGTGTCTGCGGGATGTGGAAAGAAAGCCTGCCATAGGCTTGGGCAATCGAAGTTCCCCAGACGATCCACGAGAATAGATAGGCTAGAGAAAAGAACAAGATCAACGGATGGCGTTTGAAAATGGTCATTTTTCGCTCCTTGAATTGTGGAAAGTTGAATCTAACACTGAAATTTACCTCATTGCTTCCAGACAAACATCAAAACGCGATTGACTACGATCACCACCCCAAATACCCAGGCTAAAGATGGTTTCCCGGCTGCAAACAAGGCCACCACCCCACTTCCAAAGATGACCACTTCCAGCAGGATGCGCCAGCCACCCTGTAACTGCCTGCCAGCACCGGGAGCCCCAAAACTTGCCCAAATAAAAGCCAGCAGCAACGGTAAACCGATTCCCAGCACAATTTTCAGGAGCGTGCCCGTCCCAGTTTTAAAGCCCCAGTAGCCAACCGCTACAAGAACGCAAATTTCCAGGATGAAGCGCAATCCCACGTTGATAGATTTTATAAATTCCATTCAGCTTTCTCCATTTAGATTAATTTGACAAAATTTGGCGGATTATAATCAATGTTGGCCCTCCCGAATAGCTTTAAATTAATCCCAACTTAAACGTGAGTTAAGAAATAGCAGAAGTACCCAATATCCTGGGCATCTGAGCCAGCACAGTATAATGAAATCAATGAGCATTTTCGTCCAAATCGCGGTCAACGTCCCCGCCGTGCGCGGAGTTTTCGACTACCACCTGCCCGAAGAACTGGCCGGGCGGGTCAGTGTCGGTCAACTGGTGACGGTGCCCTTCGGCGCGCAGACCGTCCAGGGCGTGATCCTGCGCTTCGTGGGCCAACCCGCGGTGCGAGAGACCAAACCCGTGCGCGATCTGCTCGACCCCGACCCGGTCCTGACCCCGGCCATGATCGCCTTAGCCGAGAGGCTGGCCGAGGCGACGCTCTCCCCGCTAGCCGCCATGGTCGACCTGATGCTGCCGCCCGGATTGAGCCAGCACGCGGACGTGTTATACGCCATCACAGAACGCGCCCCACAAATGGTCGAAGCATCCCAGACCCAGCGCCGCCTGCTGGCTTTGCTCGAAAAACGCGGTTCACTGCGTGGGAGGCAGATCGACCGCCATTTCAGCCATGTGGACTGGCGCGCTGCGGCTGGGTCGCTGGTGCGGCATGGGGTGCTGGAATCGCGCTCGGTGCTGCTGCCGCCGTCCGTGCGGCCCAAGTACGTACGCACCGCGCAGCTATCTGTTGCGCCGGAAACCGCCGAAGCCGCCATTTCTGATGGACTCGGTACGACGAAAGCCACCCAAACCCGCCGCCAAGCAGCCCTGCGCTGCCTGATGCGCGCGGCGGACGAGGTCAACGTCTCCTGGGTTTACGCCGAAAGCGGCTGCAAACCAGCCGATCTGCAATTACTGGCCGCGCGCGACCTGATCGTGCTGCGCGAAAACGAACTGTGGCGCGATCCGCTGGAGCATATCAACAGCCGGGAAGTCAAGCGGGGCGAAGTAATCTTGACCGCTCCGCAGCAGGCTGCACTGCAAGCCATCCTGGCCGCCTTTGCCGAGCCTTCTAGCCGGCCAATCCTGCTGCAGGGCGTAACCGGTTCCGGCAAAACCGAGCTGTACATCCGTGCGGTCGAAGAAGCCATCCGGCGGGGAAAGCAGGCTCTGATACTCGTCCCCGAAATTGCACTGACCCCGCAGACCGTGCGGCGCTTCCTGGCGCGTTTCCCCGGCCAGGTGGGTGTGGTCCACTCCCGGCTTTCGACCGGCGAACGCTACGACACCTGGCGCCGGGCACGGGCCGGTTTGCTCAAGGTGGTGATCGGGCCGCGCAGCGCGCTCTTCACGCCTTTTCCCAACATTGGGCTGATCGCCATCGACGAATGCCACGATAGCTCGTACTACCAGTCCGAGCCGCCCTTCTATCACGCGGTGGCGGCCGCGCAGGACTACGCCCGCCTGTGCGGAGCAGTCTGCCTGCTGGGCTCGGCCACGCCGTCGGTCGTGCAGGGGTACCAGGCCCAAAGCGAGGTAAGTCTGCGCCTGGAACTGCCCGGGCGCATCACCCGGGCCGGGAGTGGAGCACCCGCCCTCAGCCTGGACTTGCCGCCGATCTCGGTCGTCGACATGCGCCAGGAGCTCAAAGCCGGTAACCGCAGTATCTTCAGCCGGGAGCTATCCGAGGCGCTGCACCAAGTATTACAACGTGGCGAGCAGGCGATCCTGTTCCTGAACCGTCGCGGGGCAGCCACCTACGTCTTCTGCCGCGAGTGCGGCTACACGCTCAAATGCCCGCGCTGCGAGACCCCGCTGACCTACCACACCCAACTGGGCGCGTACGAACTGCACTGCCACCACTGCGGCTACCAGCGCCATCTGCCCAAGACCTGCCCGCAGTGCGGCGGGCGGCAGATCCGCCAGTACGGGCTGGGCAGCGAGAAGGTCGAGATGGAGCTGCAGGCGCTCTTCCCCAGCGCGCGCACCCTGCGCTGGGACTGGGAGACCACGCGCCAGAAGGACGCGCACGAGATCATCCTGAGCCACTTCGCGGCCGGGCGCGCGGACGTGCTGGTCGGCACGCAAATGCTGGCCAAGGGGCTGGATTTACCCAAGGTCACGCTGGTGGGCGTGGTGCTGGCCGACGTCGGCCTGTTCCTGCCCGACCCGTTCGCGGCCGAACGCGTCTTCCAGGTGCTGACCCAGGTGGCGGGACGGGCCGGGCGCTCGGAATTGGGCGGCAAGGTGGTGCTGCAGACCTTTGCGCCTGAGCATTACGCCATCCAGTATGCCGCCGGGCACAACGTGGAAGGCTTCTACCAGCACGAACTGGCCGCGCGACGGCGGCTGGGCTATCCGCCTTTCGCCCGACTGGTGCGCCTGGAATTGCGCGATCGCTCATCAAGCAAAGCCGAGGCTGAAGCGCAGAAGCTGGCTGCCAAACTGAGCGGCTGGATGGAGTCTGAGAATCGCAAAGAGACCAGCCTGATCGGCCCGGCACCGTGTTTCTTCGCCAGGCTGGGCGGCGAATACCGCTGGCAGATCGTGGTGCGCGGACCGGACCCGCTCTCACTGCTGCGCAACCGCCTGCCCGACGGCTGGCGCGTGGAAGTCGACCCGCTCAGTTTGTTGTAGATAAATCTGGAATGGAACCTTGATGGACATCTTAAAGCGTTTCGAAGGAAGCCTCGATCAGGATGAGAGCAGGGTCGTTGAGCATGTGCACGATTTCCTGGACTGGCGCAACCTGGAGGCCAGCAACTTTACCCCCAGCCAGGATGACGACGTCGAGCTGCGCACCTACTTACTCTGGCTGCGGACCAGCGGGGAGCCACGCGAACGCCAGCGCCAGCGGACGGCTTCGCTGCGTCGTTTTTACAGCTGGGCCAGCCAGGCCAAGTTGATTGATGCCAGCCCATTCGAATCCTACAACGTCGACCGGCCGCACCTGACGCTCGACCAAATCCGTCAGCGAGGGGAAACCTTCACCGGTGAAGCCAGTCAACGAGAAATCGCCCGCCTTCAGGCCATGAATCGCCTAGCGGAAGAGCTCAACCACACCACCGACATGCAAACCACTCTGGCAACCGGGATGGAAACGCTGGTCAAATTGCTCAACCTGAAGACAGCCTGGTCCTTCCTGCTGCCTTCGGCCGGTAGTCCGCTGGACGGCGAGCAGATACCCGAGAATGGCTTTACGCTGGCGGCGACCTGCGATTTACCACCCGGCCTGGAACGCGACGACCGTTTTTTCCTGCGCAAGCCAGTCACCTGCCACTGTCAGAAGCTGATGGAAGCCGGCCAGCTCAAACGGGCAGTCAATATCGTCGAGTGCACGCGCCTGCAGGATTCAGCCGAGCACGAAGGCGACAACCAAGGTTTGATGTTTCATGCCAGTGTGCCAATTATCGCCTCGAGCGAGCCGCTGGGCATTATCAACGTCGCAACTGAAGAATGGCAATTCCTCGATTCAGCTGATTTGCAGTTGCTCTCGGCCATCGGGGCCCAGGTGGCGATTGCATTGGAGCGCGCGCGGTTGTACGACCTGACCCTGGCTCAGAGCCAGCGGCTCGAGCGCCAACTGCAAATGGCGCGCCAGGTCCAGGACAGCCTGTTGCCGGACCACTTGCCCGACATCCCCGGCTTCAGCCTGGCGGCAGACTGGCGTTCGGCGCTGGAGATGGCTGGCGATTTCTACGACCTATTCCCGCTATCGGATGGCCGCTGGGGACTGGTAATCGCGGACGTGGCCGACAAAGGTGCGCCAGCGGCCCTGTACATGGCCATGTCCCGCAGCCTGATCCGCGCCAGCGCCGCTGCACATCCAGATCCGGCCGCTGCGCTGATCGAGGTCAATCAGCGCTTGCTGACCCACTCGAGTGCCGATATGTTCGTGACTGTCTTCTACGGCGTATTGGACGCGAATCGGCACCAAATGACCTATGCCAATGCCGGCCAAAATCCGCCGCTGATGCGGCGCGCCTCGGGGGAAATTGAAAGCCTGATGCCTACCGGTCCCGCACTGAGCGTGTTCGATGATCCATCTGTCGCGAATGCAATTCTGAACCTCACCCCCGGCGACGCTTTGGTGCTGTACACCGACGGTGTTACCGACGCCCTCGATCCACATGGCGAGAACTATGGCCTGGAACGCCTCGAACGAGCCTTCATTGATGCACCGCGACGCGATGCCCAGAACCTGTTGGATTATCTCTCAGTATCCCTGCAAGACTTTACCCGCGGCGAAGAGCCGTTCGACGACATCACCTGGATGGTCCTGCTCGACACGCGAAACTAAGTCTGCTCGCTTCATCCCACCAATCTGGTTGACCCCCACCGTCCTGTCGGGCTCCTACAGGAAAATTGATGATCAGATTCAACGGTTATTTGATTGGATTGAGGGGAGGCTGGGATTTTTTACCGCTTGGCGCGTCAGAATGATATCTATGAATAGTAAATTTGCGCAATTAACCGTTTTTTAACCCCGTCACCCTGATCCAACTTCAATATCCGCGGTAAAATACAGCCCTAGAATTATTTTTACTCAAAAACTTTGATCTATGGAGCATTTCAATGCCAGAAGAACCCAAGAAAACTGATGAAAAGCCGGAAGAGAAGAAAAAAGACGAGAAACCAACCCCGGTCGACCAGCTGGTGGAATCAAAGCACAGCCTGACCATCGACGGGAAAGAGATCAAGTACACCGTCATCACCGGCACCCTGGTGCTGAAAGAAGAAACCCCTGACCGCGAGAAAGAGTCCGAGGGCGAAAAGCCCAAGGCGGCGGTCTTCTTCACCGCCTACACCAAGGACGGCGTGTCCGACAAGTCCAAACGCCCGCTTACCTTTTCGTTCAACGGCGGACCCGGCTCGGCCTCGCTCTGGATGCATCTGGGCATGCTCGGTCCGCGCCGGGTGGTGTTGGAGTTCGATGGCGAACTGCCCCAGCCGCCCTTCCAGCTGACCGACAACGAGTACTCGCTGCTTGACCAGACCGACCTGGTCTTCATTGACCCGGTCAGCACCGGTTACAGTCGTCCCGTGGAAGGCGAAAAGCCCAAAGTCTGGCACGCCTTTAAGAAGGACATCGAATCGGTCGGCGACTTCATCCGGCTCTACACCACCCGTTACGAGCGCTGGCTCTCGCCCAAGTTCCTGATCGGCGAGTCGTACGGCACGACGCGCGCTGCCGGGCTTTCGGGCTACCTGCAGGAGCGCCACGGCCTGTACCTGAACGGGATCATGCTGATCTCGGCCGTGCTGGACTTCACCACCCTCGACTTCCACGAGAACAACGACCTGCCCTACATCCTGTACCTGCCGGCTTACGCCGCCGCAGCCTGGTACCACCGCAAGTTGCGCACGCGCAAGCCGCTGCAAACGCTGCTCAAGGAGGTCGAGAAATTCGCCCTGGGCGAGTACGCCGCTGCGCTGCTCAAAGGCGACCAGTTGACCCACCGCGAACGGACGGCGCTGGTCGAGAAGCTGGCGCGCTACACCGGCCTCTCGCCGGCTTTTATCGAGCGCAGCAATCTGCGCATTATTGACCAGCACTTCTTCAAGGAACTGCTGCGCGACCGCGGGCGCACCATCGGGCGTCTGGACAGCCGCTTCCTGGGCATCGACCGCCTGGGCGTGACCGAACATCACGAGTACGACCCGCTGCTGACCAACGTGCTCGGCCCATACACCGCCGCCTTCTACGATTACGTGCGCAGCGAACTCAAGTTCGAGTCAGACCTGCCATACGAGATCCTGAACGACAAGGTCTGGCCCTGGTCCTATGCCGAATTCGAGAACCGCTACGTCGACGTGGGCGAGACCTTGCGCCAGGCTATGACTTACAACCCGCACCTGAAGGTCTTCGTGGCCAACGGCTACTTCGACCTGGGCACGCCCTACTTTGCCACCGAGTACACCTTCAACCACCTCGGCCTGGACCCCAGCCTGCGCGACCACATCAGCATGGGCTATTACGAGGCCGGGCACATGATGTACATCCACCTGCCCTCGCTGGAGGCCATCAAGCACGACCTGGCCGAATTCATCCAGAGCGCCACACCCAAGCGTTAGGCATCCGCCCCCAGACTCATGTTTGGGGGCGCTTTTTGCCACGGGATCGACAGGTCAGATGAGATAGTCGTATAATCGAATGGTTTTATTTCTTAAGGTAAGGAGCGAATGATGGAATTGCTTGACCCCAAAGTCTATAAATATTTGGATGATCTGGTTCCCCCGCGATCACCCGAAATGAAATTGATGGAAAAATACGCCGACGATGTGCGCTTCCCAATCATCGGGCCGGCCTCCGGCCAACTGTGCTACTTGGTGGCGCGCGCCATCAACGCCAAATCCGTGTTTGAGCTCGGCTCCGGGTACGGCTATTCGACCGCCTGGTTCGCCAAGGCCGTCCAGGAAAACGGCGGCGGGACGGTGTATCACGTGGTCTGGGACGAAAAACTGTCCCAGCAGGCGCACCAGCATCTCGAGACGCTGGGCTATAACCAGATCGTCCAGTACCAGGTCTCCGAAGCGCTGCAGGCCTTGCGGAGCGCCAAAGGTCCCTTCGATTTGATCTTCAACGACATCAACAAGGAAGCCTATCCCGAGTCGCTGCCGCTGATCAAGAAAAAACTGCGCTCCGGCGGCGTGCTGATCATCGACAACATGCTCTGGAGCGGCAAGATCTTCGACGACGGCGATAAAACCCCTGCCACCAAAGGTATCCGCGAGTTCACGCACCTGATCACCAGCGATCCCGACTGGATCGTCTCGCTCGTCCCCATCCGCGACGGGCTGATCGTGGCTTATAAAAAATAAGCTCGTTCGACTCAGGTTTTGATTTTCCTTCGGGAGGGCATTGCAAATGCCCTCCCGAAATTGCTATAATCTAAGTAGTCCTTCCCCATTCCCGAGGAGAATCAAATGCGCCGCATACTGCTGTCCCTGCTGGTCATAGCCATGCTGGTCTTCCCATCGACGGTCCAGGCCGACGTTGCGCCACCCGCCAATCCGCCGGGAAGCAATCCCGGGCCGGACAGTGAGCTTACCCAGGTCCGTATGCTGGCCGAGACGGTCGTAGTCAACGTGCTGCAGACCGATTCGCCCCGCGCGCAGGTGACGGCAGATTTCACCATGCGCAACCTGGGGAGCGCGACCGAGAAGCTGGGTGTGCGCTTCCCAATCGCGGCCAGCGACGGCTGGAGTGATTTTCCCGAGATCAAGAACGCGGTTGTCCAGGTCGATGGCCGGGGGGTCAGCTATCGGCGCGTCGAGGGACCCGAGCCGATCTTCAATTCGAAAGATACCCTGGTGCCGTGGGCCCAATTCGACGTCAACTTCCCTCCCGGGCAGGACGTCAAGATCCGCGTCACCTATGACCTGAACGGGACCGGGTATCCACGAGAGTGGCAGACCACCTTCTACTACATGCTCTCCACCGGCGCCGGCTGGAAGGATACCATTGGTTCGGCCGAGATCATCCTACGCCTGCCTTATGAAGCCAGTCCCCAGAACGTGATCCTGAGCAAAAATGGTCCCCAAGGCGCCAAATTCAGCGGGCAGGAAGTGCACTGGACCTTTTCCAACCTGGAACCAACGCGGGGAGACGACTTTTCTTTTGAAATTGTCAAACCATCCGTCTGGAAAAACGTGCCCACTGAACTGAACAACACCGACCGCAACCCCAAGGACGGGGAGGCCTGGGGCCGGCTGGGGAAAGCCTACAAAGAAGCCTATTTGGCTTCGCCCAAGAGCTATCCGCGCGAAGATGAAGGTGGACTCCAACTGTATGAACTAAGCAAGGCTGCCTACGAAAAAGCGGTCACGCTCCTGCCCAAAGACGGCCTGTGGCACGCCGGCTATGCCGAGCTATTGCTGGTCAAACACATATTCATGTCAACCTCCCAGAAGGGACCCTACCCACCCGATTTGCAGCGCGGCCTGGAGGAGCTGGACCTGGCTTACCAGCTAGCACCCAAGGAAGCCAAGGTCAAGGATATGCTGGATTTGGCCTCCAATATGCGTTTAATCACCCATAATGCAGACGGTTCGCCCGACTTCCCCTCTCTGACCGCCACGCCGCTCCCACCCAGCCCGACGGTATACGTGCCACAAACGCCTCCGGCTGAATCGTCCGCCCCGAGCGCCACGGCCGCCTTCCAACCGGGACCGGCCACATCCATCCCGGTTACAAAAACGCCCGCCTCCGGACCGGCTCTGCCGCTGTGCA
>Ga0315540_10001989_pt1 | contig 11562 bp, 8 predicted proteins | sample SalMarSW160110MG_FD_203677 | JGI IMG/M metagenome (GOLD analysis project Ga0315540, IMG submission 203677) | Salt marsh sediment microbial communities from the Plum Island Ecosystem LTER, Massachusetts, United States - Salt Marsh Sediment SW1601-10 ... | reverse complement strand
GACCTTCGAGGCTATCAGCGGACTCTGCGCCAACGCAACGCGGCGCTGTATCGCCGGGCGGCGCGGGTGGAGCTCGACGCGTGGACCAGCCGTCTCGCCTCGGCGGCCGCGGCCGTGGTTCGGCGTCGCAGGGAGATCGTCACGAGACTCCAACCAACGCTCACGGCGCTGCTCGCCGCGCTCCTACCGAGCGAGAGTCCGCGGGTCGAAATCAGCTATCGCGCCGAGCCGTGGTTGGACCCGGCGCAAGGGCACGAAGTTCTTGTCCACGAGTACGAAAAGCGCTATACTGAGACGTCGGTTCGGGACCGGGAGCAGGGCTTTACCGGTGACGGTCCCCACCGCCACGATCTCCGGCTTCGGGCAGACGGCCGGGCGGCCAGAGACGCACTCAGTGCAGGGCAGGCGAAGTCGGTAGCGCTCGCGTTTCGACTGGCTGCGCTCGAGCTCGTTGAGGCCACCCGAAGTGAACGGTTGCCGGTGGTCGTGGACGACGTCGACGCCGAGCTCGATGAGGCCGCCCTGGAACGGCTGCTCGGCGTCCTGGGAACGGAGCGTCAGATACTCCTTTCGAGCGCTCATACGGACATGGTCAGGCTCGTGGTCCCGGCGCGGCGGCGGCTCGAGATGCGCGCTGGCGTATGCAGCCCGGATCGCGACGGAGCACAGGGATGAGCAACTCTTACACTGCAGACGACATCAAGGTTCTGAAGGGCCGTGATGCGGTCCGTAAGCGGCCCGGGATGTACATCGGCGACGTCGACGATGTGGCCGGCCTGAACCACATGGTCTGGGAGGTCGTCGACAACTCCGTTGACGAGGCCCAGGCAGGCTACTGCGATCGGATCGCCGTGATCCTCCACGCCGACGGGAGTGTCTCCGTCGATGACAACGGTCGCGGCGTCCCGGTCGACCTGCACAAGGAAAGCGGGCGTTCGGCGGCCGAGGTCATCATGACCGAGCTGCACGCCGGCGGGAAGTTCGACAACAACTCCTACAAGGTCTCGGGCGGCCTGCACGGGGTCGGTGTCAGCGTCGTCAACTTCCTCTCCGAGTGGCTCGAGCTCGAGATCCACCGTGACGGAAAGGTGTGGCAGCAGCGCTATGTCCGCGGGGTCCCCGAAAAGCCCCTGACCCCGATCGGAAAGACCCGACGCTCCGGCACCCTGGTGACCTTCAAGCCGGACCCGGAGGTTTTCTCGGTCACGGAGTTTCACTCTGACCTCTTGGTCAGGCATCTGCGCGAGCTCGCCTTTCTCAACTCGAACCTCGAGATCCGATTCTCCGATGAGGCGCTGGTCCGTGAGGAGACCTTCCGTTTCTCGGGTGGCCTGTCCGAGTTCGTGACCTACCTCAATCGGTCCAAGAACGTGCTCCACAAGCCGCCCATCCTGCTCACCGATGGGAACGACGAGGGCGAGAGCGTCGAGGTCGCGCTGCAGTGGCACGACGGCTACAACGAAAACGTGCTCGCGTTCACGAACACGGTGTTCAACCGCGACGGAGGGACCCACATCGCGGGCTTCCGGTCGGCGCTGACCCGGACCGTCAACGCCTACGCGCTTGCCGAGAACTTGCTCAAGGGAATGAAAGAGAATCTCTCCGGGGAGGACGTTCGCGAGGGCCTGACGGCGCTCATCGCGGTACGCATCCGCGAGCCCCGATTCTCCAGCCAGACCAAGGACAAGCTGGTCTCCAATCACGTCAAGGGTTGGGTCGAGTCGATGCTCAATGCGCACCTCGCGATCTTCTTCGAGGAGAACCCGACCACGGCGCGGCGCATCGTCGGCAAGTGCCTCGAAGCGGCACGCGCGAGGGACGCCGCGCGGCGAGCGCGCGAGCTGACCCGGCGCAAAAGCGCACTCGAGAGCTCGTCTCTTCCGGGCAAGCTCGCCGACTGCTCGGAGCGTGATCCCGCCCGCGCCGAGATCTTCCTGGTCGAGGGCGACTCCGCCGGGGGCTCGGCCAAGCAGGGTCGGGACCGCCGCTTTCAGGCGATCCTCCCCTTGCGCGGCAAGATCCTCAATGTGGAGAAGGCCCGCTTCGACAAGATGCTGTCGAGCGAAGAGATCCGGACCATCATCCTGGCGCTTGGTACCGGGATCGGGCCCGAGGAGTTTGACCTCAGCCGCCTACGCTATCACAAGGTCATCATCATGACCGACGCGGACGTGGACGGATCTCACATTCGCACCTTGCTGCTGACCTTCTTCTACCGGCAGATGCGCGAGCTGGTCGAACGCGGGCATCTCTACATCGCCCAGCCCCCGCTCTACAAGGTCGCCCACAAGAAGCGCGAGGCGTACCTCAAGGACGACAGCGAGCTGTCCAACTTCCTGCTCGACAGAGTGGAGGACGAGTATCGGGTGGTGAGCGCCGCCGATGGCTCGGTCTTCGCGGGCGCGGAGCTGCGCCGCATCGTGCTCGCAGCCCAGCGCTGGGTGGACAGCCTGCGCCACCTCGAGCGTCGCGGCTGGCCGCGCGATGTCGTCGCAACAGCGCTCGACCTGGCGCCGGGCTTCGCCGGAGGGATCGGAAGTCAGGAGTTCGCGGTCGCTCTCGCCAGCGAGCTCGTTGATCTGGGCTACGCCGACGTGGCGCCGGCGTTCGACGAGGAGCACGGCACCTGGGACGTCGAGTGCACCGCGGCGCGCAACGGACGCAGCTGGACCACCGTTGTCGGTCGCGTTCTCGCCGGGAGCTGGAACTTCCGCTTCGCGCAACAGATGATGGAGCAGATCCAACCGCTCAGGGTCGGTCCCTACCACCTTGAACGCAACGGCGACAGGCTCACCCTGGAGACCCTCGCGGATCTCGTGGGCGAGGTCTACGAGGCCGCCAAGAAGGGGCTCAATATCCAGCGCTACAAGGGGCTCGGCGAGATGAACCCACAGCAGCTCTGGGAGACGACCCTCGATCCCACGGTCCGACGTCTGCTCCAGGTCACGGTCGAGGACGCAGCCGAGGCGGACGAGCTGTTCACGATCCTGATGGGCGACGCGGTCGAACCGCGACGCCAGTTCATCGAAACCAACGCCCTCGAGGCACGCAACCTGGACATCTGAGATGAGCGACAACCGCAACCCGGGAGGCGCGGCGCGCGTCTCCGTCACCATTGAGGAGGAGCTGCGCAGCTCCTACCTCGACTACGCCATGTCGGTCATCATCGGGCGCGCGTTGCCGGACGTCCGTGACGGACTCAAGCCGGTCCACAGGCGCATCCTCTACGGCATGGCCGAGGGTGGGCACTCCTCGGGCAGGCCGTACAAGAAGTCGGCGCGCATCGTCGGCGACGTGATGGGCCGCTACCACCCCCACGGTGACTCGCCGATCTACGACACGATGGTGCGCATGGCCCAGGACTTCTCGATGCGCTATCCGCTCATCGACGGCCAGGGCAACTTCGGCTCGATCGACGGCGATGCGCCGGCCGCGATGCGCTACACGGAGGTCCGCCTCACCAAGATCGCCGAGGAGATGCTCGGTGACGACATCGGCAAGGACACCGTCGACTGGGTGCCGAACTACGACGGATCGACCCAGGAGCCGCTGGTCCTGCCGGCGCGGTACCCGAACCTGCTGGTCAACGGCTCATCGGGCATCGCGGTCGGCATGGCGACCAACATCCCGCCGCACAACCTGGTCGAGGTCATCGACGCCACCATCCGGCTCATTCGCCAGCCCGATGTGTCGCTCGCCGAGCTTCTCGAGGTCCTCCCGGGCCCCGACTTTCCCACCGCCGGCTTCATCCACGGGCGGCAGGGAATCATCGACGCCTACCGCACGGGCCGCGGCATCATCCAGATGCGTGCCCTTGCCGAGATCGAGCTCGACGACGACGGCCGCCATGCTGCCATCATTGTCCGCGAGCTGCCCTACCAGGTGAACAAGGCCCGGCTGATCGAGCAGATCGCGGCGCTGGTCCACGCCAAGCGTCTCGAGGGCATCTCCGATCTGCGCGATGAGTCCGATCGGGACGGCATCCGGATCGTGGTGGAACTCAAGCGCGATGCCATCCCGGAGGTGGTCCTCAACCACCTTTACAAGCTCACCCAGATGCAGACTACGTTCGGGATCATCCTGCTCGCGGTGCGCAACAACCAGCCTGGGGTCTTCACCCTCACCGAGCTTCTCCGACACTTCGTCGACCACCGCAAAGAGGTGGTCGTCCGCCGTACTCGCTACGACCTCGCCCGGGCCCGTGAGCGGGCGCACATCCTCGAGGGCTTGGTGATCGCGCTCGACCACCTCGATGAGGTCATCGCGCTGATCCGCGGCGCGGCCGATCCAGCCGCGGCGCGCACCGGGCTCGTGGAGCGCTTCGCTCTCAGCGAGGCCCAGGCCCAGGCCATCCTCGACATGCGACTGCAGCGTCTCACCGGTCTCGAGCGCGACAAGATCGTCGCCGACTACCGCGAGCTGCTCGCGCTGATCGAGCACCTCGAGAGAATCTTGGCGTCCCCGGACATGGTGCTCGGCATCGTCGTCGAGGAACTGGAGCAGGTGAAGAAGGCCTACGGCGATCCGCGCCGGACGCGGATCATCGCTGACCCCAACGAGATCTCGGATGAGGATCTCATCGCCGAGGAGGACATGGTCCTCACGGTGTCGCGCGACGGCTACGTCAAGCGCTCGGCGTTGTCGACCTATCGCGCGCAACGCCGAGGCGGCCGCGGCCGACGCGGCATGGCGACCAAGGCCGAGGACGTGGTGTGGCGGTTGTTCGTGGCCTCGACCCACGCGACCGTGCTGTTCTTCACCACCAGGGGCCGGGTGTTCGCGAAGAAGGTCCACGAGTTGCCCGAGGTCGGGCCGACCTCACGCGGCCGAGCACTCGTCAACCTGCTCCCCCTCGAACCCGAAGAGGGTGTTGCCACGCTTCTGACGGTGAGAGACTTCGCGGAGCACGAGGACGCTTTCCTGCTCTTCGCCACCCGCCGCGGCAAGATCAAGCGTACGCGCCTCGCCGCGTACGCCAAGATCCGCTCGAGCGGCCTGCGGGCGGTGTCGATCGTCGACGGCGACGACCTCCTCGCCGTCCACCTCACCAACGGAGCCAGCCACGTCTTCATGGGGACCCGCGCGGGCAAGGCGATCCGGTTCAACGAGGCCGACGCGCGGCCGATGGGCCGGGTCTCGGCAGGCGTGCGCGGCATCTCTCTGCGTGACGGGGACGCGGTCGAGGAGGTCGCGACCTTCGACCCGAACGACGAGGGCGACGTGCTGGTGGTCACGGACCGCGGATTCGGCAAGCGCACTCCGGTGTCCGAGTTCCGTCTCCAGCACCGCGGAGGTCTCGGGATCACCCTGGTCCGGCTGACCGACAAGAACGGCGAAGTGGTCGGCATCCGCCACGTTCACGAGGACGACCAGGCGCTGCTCATCACCGAGACGGGAATGCTGATCCGGATGCATATCGCCGAGATCTCCCGGATCGGCCGCGCCACCCAGGGCGTGCGCCTGATCCGGCTCGACGAGGACGACCGCGTGGTTGCCGTCGCCAAGCTCGTGGACAGCGAGGACGGTGACGAGGAGGACGACGAGCCCTTGACCGACGAGGTCTGACGACCGGTGCCGGGCCCGGGACCGCTCGACCCGCGCACGATCCGCGCGACCGCCGTGGCCCATCAGGAGGGGGTGATCGGCCTCCTTGCCTTGATCGGGCTCTCGCTGACTGAGGGTGGTGCGGCGGCAGCACTCCAACCCGCGGGGTCATGGGCGGCCGCGGTCGGGGTCGGGATCGTGAGCGGGCTGCCGCTGGCGGGGGTGATGTGGCTCCTGCGGACGGTCCCAGCGCTCGCCCAGCTCGAGGGCTGGCAGCGGCGCATGGTCGCGAGCTGGCGGGTCGCCGACGCGCTCGCCGTCGCCCTGCTCTCGGGCCTCGCCGAGGAGGCGCTGATGCGCGCGCTGCTCCAACCGATCGTCGGACTGGTGGCCGCCGCCGCACTGTTTGCCGTGCTCCACATCGTGCCGGACCGGCGGCTGTGGCCGTGGCCGGTGATGGCGTTCGGAATGGGACTGGTCTTCGGGCTGCTCTTCGACCGGTGGGGATATCCTGCCGCAGCCGCCGCCCATGCGGCGATCAACGCGATCGGCCTCGTCCGACTGCAGCGTTGAGGACAAACCCCGCGGGCGGCGGCTGTGTACAATAGTTCGCCCCCGGCGGGCACGGTAGCCGGAGGCGGGCAGGGAGGCGAAGTCATGGACTTCCAGGATGAGCGGTTCCGGATCAAGGTCGGCCTGGCCGAAATGCTCAAGGGTGGCGTGATCATGGACGTGACCACCGCCGAGCAGGCGAAGATCGCGGAGGATGCCGGCGCCGCCGCCGTGATGGCCCTCGAGCGCGTACCCGCCGACATCCGCGCGCAGGGCGGCGTCGCAAGGATGGCCTCCCTCGACAAGGTCCGCGAGATCCAGGCCACCGTGTCGATACCGGTGATGGCGAAGTGCCGCATCGGCCATGTCGCCGAGGCGAGGATCCTCGAGGCGATCGAGGTCGACTTCATCGATGAGAGTGAGGTGCTGACCCCGGCCGACGACGAGAACCACGTCTTCAAGCACCCCTTCAAAGTCCCTTTCGTATGCGGCTGCCGGAACCTCGGCGAGGCGCTGCGCCGAATCGGAGAGGGCGCCGCGATGATCCGCACCAAGGGCGAGGCGGGGTCGGGCGATATCGTCGAGGCCGTGCGCCACCTGCGCGCGGTCCGGCGCGAACTGAAGACGCTCACCATCCTCGACGAGCACGAGCTGATGGCTGAGGCCAAGCGCCTCCAGGCGCCCTATGAGCTGGTCGCCTGGGTGGCGGAGAACGGCCGCCTGCCGGTGCCAAACTTCGCCGCCGGCGGGGTCGCGACGCCGGCCGACGCCGCCCTCTGCATGATCCTGGGCGCAGAATCGGTATTCGTCGGCTCCGGGATTTTCAAGTCTGGCGACCCGGAGCGGCGCGGGCGCGCAATCGTCCAAGCGGTCACGCATTGGCAGGACGCCGCCAAGCTGGCCGAGCTGTCCGCGAATCTCGGCGAAGCGATGTCCGGTCTCGACGTCGGCAAGCTGACTCCCGAGGAGATGCTCTCGCGCCGAGGGTGGTGATGCGCGTCGGCGTGCTCGCCCTGCAGGGCGACTTCGCGGCCCACGCCGCGCGGCTGCACGCCCTCGGAGCGGTGGCCGGACCGGTTCGGACGGCAGCCGAGCTTGCCCAGGTGGACGCCCTGGTGCTCCCCGGTGGAGAGTCGACCGCCATGCTCCGACTGATGGAGCCCGAGGGTCTGCTCGACGCGATCGGCATTCGCCTGGCCGCCGGGCTTCCGGTGCTGGCGACCTGCGCCGGTGTGATCCTGCTCGCCGCTGGCGTCACGCCGGCCCAGCGCAGCCTTGCGGCTCTCGACGCGGATGTCACCCGCAACGCCTACGGGCGCCAGCTCCACTCCTCGGTCGCCCGGATCCGCCTCGCCTCCGGGCTCGGCGGACCTGCGGAAATGGAGGCGGTCTTCATCCGAGCTCCGCGGATCGACCGCACCGGTCCGGACGTCGAGGTTCTGGCCTACCGGGACGAGGACCCCGTGCTGGTCCGTCAGGGCGCGATTCTCGCGGCCACGTTCCACCCCGAGCTCGGCGCGGACATCCGAGTGCACGGCTGGTTCCTCGAGCTGACGGCCACCAGGGCCGCATGAGCCGGGCCGAGGTGGGCGGTCCCGCGCTCGCTCGTGCCGAGGTGCTGCTGCGACGTGGCGTGGTGCGTGTGGCGCCGGGGTCCGACGAGCAACCGGCGACGTCGCCCCGCGAGAACGAGACGACGCCTTGGTTCGCGAGCCCGCAGCACTGTCTTGACACCATCGCGTCGCTCGTCGGTGGAGGACGGCTCGCCGCCCTCGCGTTCGGCGGACGCTGGCCAGCCCTGGAGCTCGACCGCCGGGTGCTCGCCCCGGGGATCCCGACCTCGGTCGGCACGACGCCCAGGGAGGGCGCGGACGGCAACTACTGGCGCGACGGCGACGAGCTCCTGCGCTCGGCCTTCGCTGGCGCGGAACGGGTCCTCGTCCTCACAGAGGGTGCCGACCCACCGGGGTGTGCCGCCGACCTCGTCTGGTTCGGTGACGCGGTGCGCTACGTGCTTGCAGACGGTGATCTTACCGTGGAAGACCGCTTCTGTCGCCTTCGCGTTGCTGCCGACGTGGGCGCGCTCGAGCGCGAGCTCGTGCGTCGCCGGCGCGTCGACCCGACCGCCATCTCCGGTCTGCCGACCCGGCCCGGATCGGGCCCGGCCCGGATCGAGGTTCGCCGCGAAACGAGCCTGCTGCAGCCGGGAATCTGGGAGGAGCCGGACGCGGTCCTGGGCGCGCGCGAAGGGGTCGAGCACGCCGCACTCGCGGGCGACCGCGCGCGGCTGCGTCTCAACGGTGGTGCGACCGTCGAGCTCGTCGTGACCGCGGGGCCCGAAGGGTGGCGGGCCGAGCGCCTGTGCGGCGAGTGGCCCTACCTGGCAGTGGAAATCGCGCACGTCGGCACGGCCCTCTCCTACACGGCAGAGCTCGACCCCCGGATCGACCCGCTGCGGCCGGGGGCGCGCATGCGGCTCGCCTTCGACCTCGGGTCGGATCTGGTGGTATTGGGTCCTTAGAACTCGTACTCGCGGCCCTGCTCGAGCTCCTCGACGGGCCACGGCAGCTGGGTCGAGCCGAGCTCCGCTCGGAGCTCGTCGACGTACGGTGGCTTGAAGTGGTAGATCAGAACCCGAGTCGGGCGGTTGAGCTTGCCGAGCTCGTCGGCCAGTGTCTGCGGGCTCAGGTGGAGGCTGACATCGGCGAGGGCTTGCAGTCGGTTGGGGAACGAGCACTCGGTGATCACCGCGCCCAGGTCCGATGTCTCGTTGGCGACCTGCCACACCCTGTCGGTCGGCCCCGTGTCGGAGGTGAACAGGATGCTGCCGCCGCCTTGGCGAAGCAGCAGCCCGACCGTTGGCACGATATGGTTGACCGGAACAGCGGTGACCTCGAGGTCACCGCTGGGCAGGCCGGTGATGACGAACGGACGCTCCGCCTCGATGGCGACAAAACGCAGCCGCGGGTAGACCCGGTTGGGGATCCGGCTGAAGTCCGGCCAGGTGTCGTTGTTGAACACATGGCGGCGAACGACCGCCAGAATGCGGCGGGTGGAGTAGATCGACATCGCCTCTTCGTTGACGCCGAAGGTGTTCTCGATGAGGAACGGCAGGGTCGCGGTGTGGTCGATGTGGGAGTGGGTGATGAGGACGTGCCGAATCCGGCTCTGCTCGGGAATAGGCAACGCCCGGGTGATGGCGCCGGCATCCACGGCCACCGTGTCATCGACCACGAACGACGTCATCCGACAGGTCGGGCTGTCGCCGCCAAAGCTGCCCAGGACGCGGAGCTTCACCACGTGAGTATACCGTGCCGCCAGGAGTGTGTAGCCCATGGCGTGCACGGCGTCTTTCGGGCGGCGTGAAGCCCCGTTCGTGTTGCACTCTCGGCCCGTACTGGGAGTCCTGCTCCTCGAATACGCCTCAACGGAGGCGTCACGGCGCTCCCAAATCCACCATCCATCCATGAGCTACGCACTCCTCCGCCCCGCGTCCGGGTACCATGCGGTGATGGGCGTCGAGATCCCACTCGCACGTCTCGCCATCCTCCTCGCCGGGGGTGGGCGGGCGGTTCGCGGACTGATTGCTCGCGAGCCGGCCGAAGTGTCCCCCCTGGAACTGCTTGCCGGCCGCGAGCGGCTCCGACCGCTCGCCGGCGTGGCGCGTGATATCGCGCGCGACGAAGCGCCCAAGCTCAAGGCGCGCCTCGCCGCCGACGGGTGGCGCTGGCTGACGCCCTGCGATCCGGAGTACCCTGCGGACCTCGCCGTGACCGCCGATCCCCCCCTCGGCCTCTTCGTCCGCGGAAGGCTGGCGCCCGCGCGACGTGTTGGGGTCGTCGGCTCGCGGCGCGCGACCGCTTACGGCCGCCAGGTCGCACGGGCTCTCGCTGAGGAGCTCGCAGGAGCCGGGGTGACGGTCGTTTCCGGGATGGCCCGCGGCGTGGACGCGGCCGCCCACGAAGGCGCCATCGCCGCCGGCGGACAGACAATCGCTGTCTGGGGCACCGGGCCGGACCGCGTCTATCCCGCAGAGCATCGGGCACTTGCGGACAGCATTGGGGAGTCCGGCGCCCTGGTCACCGAGTACCCGCCGGGCACAGCGCCCCGGCGCCATCACTTTCCCGAGCGCAACCGGATCATCGCTGGGATGGTCGACACCGTGGTGGTGGTCGAGGCGGCCGCCCGGTCCGGGGCGCTGGTTACGGCCCGCTTGGCGCTCGACGAAGGCCGCGAGGTGGTTGCGGTGCCGGGAAGCATCTTCTCCGACCAGTCGCTGGGCCCGAACGCCCTGCTCGGTCTCGGCGCGCGGCCGCTCGTCACGCTGCGCGATCTACTCGACCCCATGGCGGGGCCGATCGGGGAGGCATCCAGAGGAGGAGACGAGCCGGCGGGCCTGCTGGGAATCCTGCCACGCGGGGAAGCGTTGGCGGTGGACGAGATCGCCGCCCGCGCCCAGCAGGCGGTCCGCGAAACGCTGGTCGAGCTGCTCGAGCTCGAGCTCGCGGGTGCCGTGGAGCGCTTGGCGGACGGCCGGTTCTCTCGGCGCTGATCGCCGCGGCTTCGCCTCTGACACCCTCTCGACGAGGTGTGCTTCCCCTCGAAACGTACCGGCGCGTGCGCCGATCGGGGTGTGGTAGTGTGGCGCGCTTGAAGGAGGCGCCTATGGCGCAGAAACTTCTTATCGTCGAGTCGCCGGCCAAGGCGCGGACGATTGGAAAGATCCTCGGTTCCGGATTCGCCGTGAAGGCTTCCGTGGGCCATATCCGCGACCTGCCCAAGAGCACTCTCGGCGTGGACGAGGCGGCGGGATACGAGCCGCAGTACGAAATCCTGCCGGCGAAGGAGAAGGTTGTCGGCGAGCTGCGCCGGGCCGCAGCCGCCGCGGCCGACGTCTTCCTCGCGACCGACCCTGACCGCGAGGGCGAGGCGATCTGCTGGCACATCGCGGAGGTCCTGCGCGACCTCGACCGGCCCCTTCACCGGGTCGAGTTTCACGAGATCACTCGCCGCGCGGTGACGGAGGCCCTCGAGCACACGCGGGACATCGACATAGACCGTGTCAACGCGCAGCAGGCGCGCCGGGTGATCGACCGCCTGATGGGCTACCGCCTGTCACCGCTGCTGTGGCAGAAAGTCAAGCGTGGACTGTCGGCGGGAAGGGTGCAATCGGTCGCGCTCAAGATGATCTGCGACCGCGAGGCGGAAATCGGAGCCTTTGAGTCCGAGGAGTACTGGCTGGTCGATGCGCTCGCGGCGGCCGCCGAGCCGCCGGAGTTCCGTCTCCGCCTCGCCCGCCGAGAGGGCCGCAAGTGGCGGCCCGGCTCGGCCGAGGACGCCCAGGCGGCGCGCACTGCGATCGAGCGGGGCCCGCTCAGGATCGCCAAGGTCACGCGCAAGTCCGCCACCCAGTCGCCAAAGCCCCCGTTCATCACCTCCCACCTGCAGCAGGAAGCCTCGCGCCGG
>Ga0315540_10001986_pt1 | contig 11566 bp, 10 predicted proteins | sample SalMarSW160110MG_FD_203677 | JGI IMG/M metagenome (GOLD analysis project Ga0315540, IMG submission 203677) | Salt marsh sediment microbial communities from the Plum Island Ecosystem LTER, Massachusetts, United States - Salt Marsh Sediment SW1601-10 ... | reverse complement strand
AGGAAAAGCAGCAGAAACAGGAAAAGCAGCAGAAGCAGGATTCCAAGCAGGACTCCGGCCAGCAGCAGAAGCAGGAAAAGCAACAGAAGCAGGACTCCAAGCAGGACTCCGGCCAGCAGCAGAAGCAGGAAAAGCAGCAGAAGCAGGATTCCAAGCAGGACTCCGGCCAGCAGCAGAAACAGGAAAAGCAGCAGAAGCAGGATTCCAAGCAGGACTCCGGCCAGCAGCAGAAGCAGGACTCCAAGCAGTCCTCCGGCGAACAAAAGAAGGATTCCGAACAGAAGAGCTCCGGCCAGCAACAAAAACAGGATTCACAGCAATCCTCCGGCAGCCAGGAGCAGGAATCCGAACAGGGCGCCGGCAAGCAACAGAAACAGGACTCCAAGCAGTCCTCCGGCGACCAGGAGCAGGATTCCGAACAGGGCGCCGGCCAGCAACAGAAACAGGACTCCAAGCAGTCCTCCGGCGACCAGGAGCAGGATTCCGAACAGGGCACCGGCCAGCAACAGAAACAGGACTCCAAGCAGTCCTCCGGCGACCAGGAGCAGGAATCCGAACAGGGCGCCGGCCAGCAACAGAAACAGGACTCCAAGCAGTCCTCCGGCGACCAGGAGCAGGAATCCAAACAGGGCGCCGGCCAGCAACAGAAACAGGACTCCAAGCAGTCCTCCGGCGAACAAAAGAAGGATTCCGAACAGGGCGCCGGCCAGCAACAGAAACAGGACGCGCAGCAATCCTCCGGCGACCGGCAGAAGGACACCGAGGCATCCGCCGGCGGGAAGGAACCTGACCGCCGACAAGGCAAGGAGTCTGACAAATCGACAGACCAGCAACAGAAAGAAGGCCAGGGTCAAAAAAACCGTAGCCAGGACCAGCAAAAAGGCCAAAGTGATGATAGTCTCCAGATAGAGACAAAAGATCGTCCGGGCGGTAGCCGGGACACCGAACATGAAGGCGGCACCCGGGATGCCGGGAACCGCGAAGGCAAGGGCAGCGGATCCGGCCAGCAGGAAGGGTCGGGTGACCGGCCCAGAGACATTACCGATGCCGAAGTGGCCGCCAGCCGGGCCATCAACCAGCTCGAGCGGCTCAAGCACGGATCCGGCACGCAGGACCCGGGTACTGCACAGGAAGGGATCCCCAACCCGGACGGCAAGTCGGGCAGCGCCATCCCGATGGCGGTCATGGACCAGTGGCTGGACCAGATCGAGGGCGACCCGGCCCAGCTGCTGCGCAACCAGTTCCGGCTGGCGGAACAACACGAATTACAACAACATGCCCGCCAACTGATGGAAACGCGACCATGGTAAGACCGCGGTCACTACGAGAATTGCAACGAGGGGCATGCACTTGAAAGACACACTGACGATCCGTACCTGCCTGGCCTGCCTGCTGGCGGCCCTGTCCTGGCCACTCCACGCCGCAGGCATGTCGATGGGCAGCGGCCCTGCGCACGAATCGGCGAACTACACCACCAACCGGCCCTGGGGCAATCTCGGCGCGGTCACGCCTGCGCCGATATACCAGCCGCCACAACAACCCATGAGGCCGGGCTACTACCTCGGGGCAGCCCCGGAAAGCGGCTGGTACTCGCCGGCGCCGCCGGCATACCAGGCCGGACACAGCGCCACCGTGACCGCGCCCACGGTGGAAGTCGAGGTCAGCGACACCCGCTTCTACGAGCAGCAGCACGGCATCTATACCGTCCGCATCGTCAGCTCCGGCAATATCGCCACGCTCGATCGCGAGCTGCCATCCATGGATAGTGCGATCCTGGAACAGATTGACGGCCCGGTAACGACCTCACGCACCGACGGGTATCCGCGCAACCAGGAAATCGTCAACACCTACCGGTTCCGGTTGACGCCACTGCACGCCGGCGAGATCACCATCCCGCCAATCCGCTTCACGGGCACCTACGCGACCAACCCGCAATCGAACCAGCCTGGCAGCCGGTTCAGCGTGGCCAGCCGGGCGCTGAACCTGCGTGTCCGGGCGGCCGATGCCTCGGTACAACCCTGGCTGCCCCTGCATGACCTGAGCCTGCAGACCCGCCTGTCACCGGAAGGCCGCCTGAAAGCAGGTCAACCGGTGACCCTGACGGTGGAGTTGAAGGCACGGGGCGCTCAGGGTAACCAGCTGCCGTCCGTGGCCGCACAGATCAACGGACCGGGCTTTCGCGTCTATCGTGATGCCACGAACATCAAGAACGGCGTCTCCGCGGACGGTCACTATCTGACCGGAACCCGCACGGAAACCTACACCCTGATTCCCCTCGAGGATGGCTGGCTGCGCCTGCCCAACCTGCATGTCGCCTGGTGGGATGTCGACGTGCAGGAAGCTGCGCTCGCCGGCATGCCCGGGCAATCCGCTGCCGCCGGGCTGGCGGCCGGTACCGCTGGCGGTGCGCGTGGCTCGGAGTTCACACCGTGGTTCTGGGCCCCCATGGTGATCGCATTCACGCTGATTTTCGGTTACGTGCTGGGCGCGTGGGACCGTTCCCGCCGCTGGCTGCAACTGGCCGGTTCCTGGCTGGGCAGCCGCACGCGGGGCGTCTCGGTACGCGGCAGGGCGCTCGCCAACCGCTTCTCTCCGCTGCCGCTGCTGCGGCGGGTACGGCCCGGCGTCGCCCTGATGATGCCGAAACCGGTGCGGATCTGGCTGTGTACACGCTGCCTGGCGAGCGAAACCGACCCGCATGCGTGGTGTGCTGAATTCAAGTCGCGCGTCTGCCAGCACCTGAACATCCCCCATCACGCTCCGCTCACCCGGGTCGCCGAAGAGCTCATCACCCGCAATCCGCGTACCGAACCGGCCCGACTGCGCGAGCTGGCGCAGACGATGGATGCCGCCATCTACGGCGGTGCTGCCATCGACTTCGTGACCTGGAAACGTGAGCTGCAGCAGCTGTTGCGTCCGCGCCTGTGGTACCGCCTGCGCAACCGCACGCCGCGCGTCGACAACCGTTTGCCGGCACTCAATCCGCTGGCCATCTAGAAACCTGTCGCACACGCGCCGGGGCCGTACCCGGTGGCTAACCCGGCGGAGCATCGACGCCGGAATACCTCCTGGACCCGCCTGGCCACCCCCAACCACTGGAAATCTTCTTCAGCCGCCTGAGGTGTTCATCAGCTACGGGTTCACCCTGTACGGTGCGCTGATGTGGCTGTTCACACTGCAGATTCGCAGCCGCAGGAACTGGACGGACCGCGTACTGCCGGCAGGCCTGCCCGGGTTCGCGCAACGCCTGCACGAATGACCCGGACTGGCTGCCCGCCAGGCTCGGAAGCATGACTCGATGCTGACGGCTGAACGGCCACGTCATCGCGGTTGGTGGCATAACCGTCCGGTCGCCGGGCGCACTTCCTGACACACCTCCCGGCACGGGAGGCAGGGCGGCCGGCGCCAACCGCTCACTCGACCTTGATGGTACGCCGCCTTGCCTTTTCCACCTTCGGTGGGGTCAGCTCCAGCACGCCGTCCTTGAAGCGGCTCCTGGCCTGGTCGGGATCGACGGATCCGGGCAGCAGCACCGTGCGCTGGAAGCTGCCCCGGGAAATCTCGCTGCGGAAAAAGTCACCCTTCTCCTCTTTCTCCACGTGCTTCGTCTCGCCCATGACCGTGACGGTACCGTCCGATACGGACACCTCGAGGTTTTCCCTTTTGACGCCGGGCACCCCGGCCCGGACCACCACCTCGGCAGCGCGGTCGATCACGTCGACCTTCGGCACACGTCCTTCGAAGGCGGCGGGAAAATCACCCCATGCAGGCCAGCATGCGGAACGGGCGCCTCCATCCGCCGCCGAAGGCGTCCTCGAACCAGCGTTCCATTTCCTCGAACGGGGTCATGCCGCGCTCGGCAGGAGCGGACTCGATTTCCTTGCCGGACTGCTTTTCCTCTTTTGCCATGGTTACCGCCTGTGCAGACAACGGTTGAGACCGGTCAGGCCAGTGCCAGGCCGTGCTGCGTGACGACAGCGCGCGTCAGGCGGGCCGCACAGGACGGCACACCCCGGGGTCCGTAACCGACCCGGTACCGGCACTGCCGGCCAGTGCCTCAAGCGCAGCGGGATCGAGGATGGTGATTTTCCGCCGCTCCACCTTCACGACACCATCGCGCTGGAAGCGGGCAATCAGGCGGCTGACCGTTTCCAGTGCCAGACCAAGATGGTTGCTGATGTCCTGGCGTGACATGGTCAGGTTGAACTCGCGTGCGGAGTAGCCCCGTTCCCGGTAGCAGTGCGACTGGTCGAGCAGGAACTGGCCCAGGCGGGCATCCGCCTTCATCCGGCTGAGCATCGTGAACAGCACCTGGTAGCCGGTCAGCACGCTGCCGGCCAGCTCGAGAAACCAGCGGAATGCACCGGGTGAGTGCGCGATGAAATCCTCAAGGCGGGCAAACGGCAGACTGCAGACCACGGTATTCTCCAGCGCCTGCGCCGATGAGCTGTGCATGTGGGTTCCCGCGGAAGCCAGCCCCAGCACGTCACCGGGCAGATGAAAGGCCAGCACCTGGTTTTCTCCCGAGACACTGACCAGGCTGCTCTTGACCGAGCCTGACTTGACGGCATACAGGGAATCATGTGTCTCGCCCGCGCGGTACACGTGCTCGCCCGGTGCAAGCACCCGGGTCTGCAGATGCCGGGAAGCAGCAGGACGATCCACCAGGCTCAGCAGGTGCGCCAGCTGGCAATTACCGCGACCATAGCAACTGGCACACGGGTCGGCGAGGCTGGTCGCGGCGGGTTTGTGCGCAAGGGAACGTCTCCCCCGGTTCAGGGAGTGAATCGTGGACCTGCCCTGCCGCTCGGAGACCTTGTTTTCTTCTGCCAATGCGTTGACTGCCATGGTTCCTCCTGCATTATTGGTTTTCGGGCCGGGCGAACTCATTGGAGCCTTGTTCCCGCCATACTGTCAGTATGCTTGCCAAACCTGTCCCGTCTATCGGGGAACCCCCTACCCAATCAGGGTAATAAGCCTCAGTGCTGGAACGCAGGTTGCGCCGCCCGGTTCCAGGACGGGTGCTGCCACCGCTGTCTGTGGCCGGATCAACAAACCAGGTAACGACAGGGAGACGGTTGCGATCTTCCTGCGCAGCGAGCGGGTTCCGCTACCGGATCGACCGCCGACGCAGGAACCACGCGACAGCGTATGGCCGTGTTACTATGGTTTATGCAGCAGTATCCGGAACCTGCAGGCTTTTCCCATCCCCGCGCACGGACCTGACCGCCACGGGGAGCATGGACGTGCAAATGAATGGGAATCACTTACATCACGCACGGTTACTGCCCGCGCGGAATCCTCGCCTCCCGGGACACACCCCTGCCTGCCGGCTACGACGGGATCCCTGCCTGGCGCCGTGGTTGCCATCCCTGGCATTCGGGCTCCCTGCTTTTTCACTATGGAACCCTGCCGGTATCCGGGCAATCAGGGTTCCCCTCATCCCCTCATTGCAGTACCTGCGCGCCGGCATTGCCACGGCGGATCCATGCGGACGGGTACCGGCGTGACGGAAGGCGGCGTAAACACGCAGCAGGCCAGGCGGCGGGTGATGATCGTCGACGACCATCCGCTGCTGCGCGCCGGCATTGCCGCCATGATCCGCAACGAGCCGGACCTCGAGTTCTGCTGCGAGACGGGCAGTGCCGACGAGGCGCTGGTGCTGGCCCGCAACAGCCGGCCGGACCTCGTGATCGTGGATATCACGCTCACCGTGGGCAGCGGACTGGAGCTGATCAAGCGGCTCTCCAGCCGGGAGCCTGCTCCGCGGATCCTGGTCTGTTCCATGCACGACGAGTCCCTGTTCGCGCAACGCGTGCTCGATGCGGGTGCCTCCGGCTATATCAACAAGCACGAGGCCACCTCGCACATCATCGATGCGATCCGGCGGGTACTCGCCGGCAAGATCTACCTCAGCGAACGCATGCTGCAGCGCCGGGACGACGACCCCGCCGCGCCCGTACACCATCTCAGTGACCGTGAGCTGGAAGTACTCGGACTGATCGGACAGGGCCTGGGTCCGTCCCGCATCGCCTGCCAGCTGCATATCAGCATCAAGACCGTAGAAACCCACCGCGAGAATATCAAGAAGAAACTCCACCTCGGTTCCGGCAACGAACTGACGCGTTATGCCATGCAATGGGTACTGGAACAGGGTTAAGAGCCACGACCGATGACTGACACGCAGGCCGGTGAACCGGGCCAGCCACGGGCTGCCGCGCCAGGACAGCAACCCGCGACTCCCGAACAGGCGACGTTGCGCATCCTCGCGGACAACGTGCCCTCACAGTATTCCTACGTCGATGCCGGCGAGGTCTACCGGTATGTCAACCGACGCTACGTACAGCGCTTCGGTCTGCCGGCCGACCGGATCGTGGGCAGGTCGGTACGCGAGATCCTCGGCCCCGAACGCTACTCGATTGCCAGGCCGTATATCGAAGGCGTGCTGGCCGGCCAGCCACAGCACTACGAGCACGAGTTCGCCTTTGTCGACGGAATCCACATGATGGATGTGATCTACACCCCGGACACGGCAGAGGATGGCAGTGTGCGGGGTTTTTTCGTGCTGGTACACGACATCACCGAACGCAAGGCCCTGGAACGCGACCTGTCCGCCAGCCGGTCACACCTGGCGGCCATCATCGACACGGCGGCCGACGGCATCATCACCGTGAACAGCCAGGGCATCATCCGCGACTTCAACCCCGCGGCGGAGCGTATGTTCGGCCGCACGGGCGACAGCATGATCGGCCAGCAAGCGCGGCTGTTCCTGCCGCCCACCTGCCAGGACTGCAGCGAGTACCCGACCTGTTTCCGTTCCGGCCAGTGCCCGCACAACAGCGTGCATCCGCAGGAACTGACCGGTCAGCGCCTCGACGGCAGCCGGTTTCCCATGGAGATCACGGTGAACCGGATCGACGATCACGACCTGTATGTGATCCTGTTGCGCGACATCAGCGAGCGCAGGCAACTGGAGCGTGACATCATCCAGGCTGCCACCCAGGAACAGGCCCGTCTCGGCCGCGAGATCCACGACGGCATCGGCCAGCAACTCACCGCTATCTCCCTGCTGGCACGGGGGGTCGAGCAACGGCTGACCGCCGCCGGCCAGCCCGGGCAGGCGGCGGAAGTCGGCAAGCTGGTCGAGCACCTGCAGATTGCGCTCAACCAGGCCCACCTGCTGGCGCAGGGACTCGCACCGGTGGAGATCGATCCCGAAGGCCTGTCCGACGCACTGAACGAGCTGACCCGGAATGTACAGGACTCCAGCAGCATCGCGTGCCGGTATCACGGGGGGCCGGGCATCAAGGTACACGACCGCGACACGGCACTACACCTGTACCGTATCGCCCAGGAAGCGGTCAACAATGCACTCAAGCACGGCAAGCCGCACCGCATCGATGTCCGGCTCGGCCGTACGGACGACACCCTCGTGCTCACCGTGCAGGATGACGGCAGCGGCATGCGCGACACCGGTGGGCGCCGGGGACGACTCGGCCTGCCTCTCATGCGCTACCGTGCCGGCATCATCGGCGGTGAACTGCAGATCGAATCCGTCGCGGGCAACGGTACGCGTGTGCGTTGCCTGATTCCCGTGCAGGAATAACGTGCGGGTACCGGGCAGCCGGGGACCACTCTCCTCCTTCGTGCATAGCAACGAAGACGGCTACCCGGTCCGGGTCTGTCAATTCGAGCACGGCCCGGTGCACCAGGAGACCGGCAACGGCGCGGCCAGGCCCACCGGGACACTGCGTCCGGAGTTCGCTGCGATCACCTTCGAGTGCCCGACTCCGGTCTGCACCGTTCCCCTGGCAGCACACCTGAGCGGCAACCGGAAGGTCGCCGGCCGCTGGCATCCGTCCCCCCGGCCGGTTCGGGGTCCGTAACGGCACGGGAACTAGTAGAACCCCCGATACCCTGGCGACAACACCCTGCGTAAAGTTTCCCGTGTGGGGGGGGGAAGATACTGGCCGGAGAAAACCATGAGCACGTCGACACAACTCAGGGACCATACCCATCGTCCACCAGCCTGTTTCCGGACCCACGCTGTTTACTCAGGTAACGACCTCACCTGCCCGTGGCGGAAAGAATGCCTGCAGGCCGTTTCCCCCTGGAAGGTATTCGGGCCGAAACAACCGTGTACCGGGAAGTCTTGCGCGCAGGTAGTGCGGATCGACCGGGCCCGGTAACGCGCCACGGCCGCAGTCCCCTTGTCCTGGAGTCCGTGCCTCAGGCCGAACTTCAGGAGCGGTCGTCTCTTATCCGCTGCCCGGTCCTTGCAATGGCAACGCAGGCCACCTGTCCGGGTGGCTTGCGTGACAGGCTGCGGAATGCCTCCCACCTGACCGGTTCGCAGCACATGCGGCAGGCAGCCGCGGGTCAGGCTTCATGGCGGTAGTGTCCGTGCCCCGCCCGGCAGGGCCTGGAAATCCCCGCCGCTCAGGCGCACGAGGTGTTCATGGTCACCGGCCTCGAAATACACGCTGGCCAGGCTGGCGAGTGACTCGTCCTGCAGGGTCTCGATGCCGTAGGCCGCTCCCAGCGGCGGGATGGCACCCGGCCGGCAGTCGGAGAACGGGGCGAAGAGCTCCTCCTCGCGTGCCAGCTGCAGGTCGCGGCCGAGCTCCTGGTTGAGGGTTTCGAGCTTCAGCCAGTGGCTGGCCGGGACACGACCGGCAAATCACCCTGCTCATCACGGACGACGACGGCCTTCGCGATCTGATCATCCGGCACGTGTGCCGCCCGTGCCGTCTCGTGACTGGGACCGGTGTGCGGGTGGTGCACCAGTTCGTAATCGATGTGCCGTTGGGCCAGGTAGCGTTTCGTGGTATCCGCCAGTGTCATCCGAGGTCCCTCCCGCTGCAGCCGCTTTCCGCTCACGGTCTTCCCTGCACCTTCTGTGCAGGTTCCGCCGCCGTACCGGCCACTCGAGTTCAATCCCGCGCAGGGACGGTTGCGCATGGTCAAGGCAGAAATACCGCCGTGCGGCCGCCGCAACGCGTGGAGTCAATGCGCCAGGAACTCGTTGACTATCCGGTACTGGGCCCTGGTTTCGTCACCCAGTGCCACCGCGGTCGCACTCAGGTCCGGTTCTTCCTGCTCGTGTTCAATATTCGCGCAGGTTCGCGCCATGCGGCAGTACATGGCGGCCTTTTCTGCGACTCTCTGCACCTTCGCCTCCGGCCAGGTGGGTGACAGGCAGACCAGGCATGCCTCGGTCACGAAATGCATGGCCTGCACCCGGAAATCCAGCATGGCAAAATGCGACCGTGGATGGGACTCCACGTAGAGTGCATGCACCGAGTGCCAGGCGTCCTGCAACTCTTCGGCGGATACCCCGGTTTTATCCAGCTGTTCCAGGGCATGCCGCAGCCTGGGGTCGGGGGCCAGATCGAGCACGTGCTCGACAAAGCGGGCGCCCACCTGGCGTTGACGGGCGACCGGCAGCCCCGAAAGGGCCTCCTGGAATGATTTATGATCTATGACTTCCGACATGATCTGTATCTCCTCGTTAAAACAGGCCGGCACCACCATGGAACCGGCAACCGCTAGCGCAGGTAGGCCTCCGTTGCATACCGGCGCATCATGCGGTGACTGTTGAAGTAGGAAGCGTTGCGGGCGATCGCCCCTTTCATGACCGCGATCCATCCCGCGCGATCGTCGCGATACAGCGGCAGCACCACCTCCTCCAGTTTGCGGTACAGCGCATCCGCGTCGCTGGCGTTGTCAGCGTCCTCGCGGCCGCCCACCGCCCAGCCGGTGACGCCCTCGATACAGCCCTCGATCCACCACCCGTCCAGTACGCTGAGATTCGGCACGCCGTTGAAGGCGGCCTTCATGCCGCTGGTACCGGAAGCCTCGAGCGGACGCTGCGGGGTGTTGAGCCAGACATCGACGCCGGCGACCATGGTGCGGGCGAGGTCCATGTCGTAATCCGGCAGGTACACCACCGGCAGGAGGCCGGCCAGCTCGCGGGCATGCGCATGCAGGCGCTCGATCTGCTGCCTGCCACCGGCATCCCGCGGGTGGGCCTTGCCCGCCAGCACGACCTGGAACGGCTGCTCGCGGACGATCGTGCGCAGGCGATCCGGATCGGTGAACAACAGGTCGGGGCGCTTGTACTCGGTCATGCGCCGGGCGAATCCCAGGATCGGCAGACCGGCATCCAGCACCGTTCCGGTCATCTCGCGTACGCGTGTGATCAGCAGCTCCCTGGCCTCGGTGTGCGCCTGCCAGACCGCGTCGTCCGCCAGGCAGTAATCGGCACGCAGCAACAGCTCCGGCTCGTGGCACCAGCCGGTGATCTGGGCGTCGTACAGCCGGCGGAATGATTTGCTCGTCCAGGCAAAGGGATGCACGCCGTTGGTGACTGCGTGCACGCGATAGCCCGGGAACATCCCGCGCGAGATCTGGGCGTGCCGCCTGGCCACACCGTTGACATATTCGCTGAGATTGAGCGCCAGGCGCGTCATGTTGAGTGCATCCTCCCCGGCCAGGTGCTTGAGTGCGCCCAGATCCAGCAGGCCATCGGCAACCTGCTGCACGAGGTCGTAGCCGAAGCGGTCATGGCCCGCCTCCACCGGGGTATGGGTAGTGAAGCTGCACAGGTCGCGCACCCGCGGCACATTGTAGGGAGACTCGCCGGCACGCAGGTCCTCGGCGGGATAGGCGTAGCGCTGCAGCAGTTCCACCGCCAGCATGGCCGAGTGGCCTTCGTTCATGTGGAAGTGGCGGATGTCGAAACCCAGTGCCTGCAGCATGCGCACGCCCCCCAGGCCCAGTACCATTTCCTGCTTGAGGCGGTAGGCGGCGTCGCCGCCGTACAGATAGTCGGTGATGTTGCGATCCTCACGCGCGTTTTCCTCCAGATCCGTATCCAGCAGGATCACCGGCTGGCTACCGCCCAGGTTGCCCTGCAGCACGTACAGCCAGCTCATGACCCAGACCGGCCGTCCGCTGATGGTCAGCGCCACCTTGGCGTCCAGCGGCTGCAGCCACTGCCGCCATTCCCAGGGATCGGGTTCCTCCGTCTGGCGGCCCTCTGCGTCGAGGCGCTGCTTGAAATAGCCCTGGCGGCTCATCAGCGTCACGGCCACCATCGGCAGCTCCAGGTCGGCCGCCGTGCGCAGGGTATCCCCGGCCAGCACCCCCAGGCCGCCACCGTAGGTATGGATCTCGCTGCGCAGCGCGATCTCCATGCTGAAGTAGGCGATGCGCTGGGTATGGTTGAATTCGGCGAGCATTCCGGTCACGCCGGGTGACAGTGCCTGCCCGGAAATCGCCGCTGACAGGTCAGCGGCTTCCTCCCGTCATATCGGGGCCTGCGCAGCGCGCGGGGGGCCGGTGATGCGCGACCGGCCTGTGGCACCGCCACCACTCTGGCAGACCCGGAGCAGGGCTCAGGCCTCCTCGAGTTCCTCGATGTTCTTGATGTTCTTGCTTTTTTCGACTTTCCTGCCTTCCTCGAGTTCGGCTTCCAGCCAGTCCTGCAGCTCCATGCCGGGCATAAAGCCGCGCTGTTCGGCCTTGTAATAGGCACGCTCCTCGATCCGCTGTTGCCGGTCCG
>Ga0315540_10001984_pt1 | contig 11568 bp, 10 predicted proteins | sample SalMarSW160110MG_FD_203677 | JGI IMG/M metagenome (GOLD analysis project Ga0315540, IMG submission 203677) | Salt marsh sediment microbial communities from the Plum Island Ecosystem LTER, Massachusetts, United States - Salt Marsh Sediment SW1601-10 ... | reverse complement strand
GATGGACGACGTCATTTTCGAGGAGTTCAAGGGCACGGGCAACATGGAGATTCACCTGGACCGCAAGCTGGTCGACAAGCGCGTGTTCCCCGCCATCGACATCAACAAGTCCGGCACGCGGAAGGAAGAACTCCTTACCAGCGAGTTCGAACTGAACCGCATGTGGATCCTCAGAAAGATCCTCAACCCCCTCTCCACCGTCGAGGCCATGGAGTTGCTCATCGGCAAGCTGACGGAGTACGAGGGCAACGAGGCCTTCCTCAAAGGACTCTCCGGAGGCTGATCCCTCTCCATCCGGCTTCGGTGCTCGTCCCCTCGCCGAAGGTCCTTTGCATCGACGCAAATGCCTGCACTTGACGTGCGCCCCGAGCCTGTGCCCGGGGCGCACCGTTTTACATAGAGGCGGCGCAGCAGAACATCCGGGATTCGGGCGTCGCAATCTGGAAGCATGGGCAAAAGCGGGGACGAGTTATTCTCCCGAAGGCTGAGGGTCAATGCCGAATGCCTGAAGGAAGGACCCGGAAGGGCGCCGGGCTAGCACTCGAAGGTCGCGAGACGCGCTCATCTCTGCGCTGTCCGCCTGATCTCCGTATCACCTCTGGAAGTGTCGAACAGAGGCTTGACAAAGCCGACGGGACTGCCTAGAATCATTAGCCTGAGCAGTCGCTCATACGTTCACGTATCTTGTTGTGGTGGATGGAAACGGAGGAAAGCCTGGTTTTTGTCAGGCAATAGCAACTGAACATATACTCATACATGCATCTAATGTGAGAGGTGAATATGAGAGGCCGGAGCATTCTGACCATACTCTTTCTTGTCACGAGCCTGGGGACCATGGCGGGAAGCGGTCCATATTTCGATACGTATACGCATCACATGGAACCCGGGGAATGGGAACTGGAGGCTGGTATAGACGCCGTCAATCCACCCGGCAAACCTTGGGCGTGGGGACAGGTCCTCGAGCTGGAGCACGGATTCAATGCGCATTTCGCCTCCTCCTTGTACCTGCTCGGCTCGAAGCTTCCGGGGGAATCGTGGCGCCTCGACGGGTATCAGGTCGAAGGCCGCTTCAGGCCCTGGACCGGCAACCATTTCCTTTGGCCGACCTTCTACCTCGAGTACGAGCAGTACAGCCATCCTGAGACCTACAAGACGGCCGTTGTCGGGAACATAGAAGCCGAGGGAGGGGAGAGATATCACACCGAACATGAGGCGGAAGCCCGGCTGATATTTTCCCAGGACGGAAAGTGGGGCAACGTTGCCCTCAACCTTGTGGCGGAACGTAGCCTGGACGGCGGCGTCACTGCGTTCGGGTACACGGCGGGGATTTACCTGAAAGGCCCTTCCCTCGGCAAAAGCGACGACCGGACCTTCGATCCCGACGGAGATGGAGACGGACATCTGCTGGCAGGTCTGGAAATATACGGCGGATTGGGCGACGAAGGCCGCTTCGGCCTCGTGCCGCACAGGCAGGAGCACTACCTGCAACCGTTCGTGGCATTTGCACTGGGACGTCGAACGTCGCTGAAACTGGGGGTTGCCCTGGGACTGACGTCGGGTTCGACCGACGCGGTTCGGGCGCTCGTCACCATTGGGTTGTGAGAACCGCCTGGGACAAAGCGGGCTTTCGAGCCGCCGTGCGCTGGATGTAGAATGGAACCCTGGCTGTAACCGTCGTACGAGTTCACGAGGTAGGGAGGATACCATGCGTATTTGGGGGAAACTCGCGGGCGCCCTGGGCATCGTCTTCTGCATGGGGCTGGCCGCCGCCGCGCAAGCCGTACCGGGCCACGTCGTTCAGAAATGGCCCTTGTCTATCAAGACGCCCACGGGCGTTACCTGGGACGGAAGTCACCTGTGGATCGCCGATTACGACACGGCTACGCTGAACGAGCTCGATCCGGAAACCGGCAAGATAGTGGGCACGCTCGAAGCTCCCGGCTACGCGCCCATGGGGCTGGCCTGGGACGGCATCTTGCTGTGGGTCGTGGACGCAGCGGACAAGACCGCCTACGGGATGAATCCCAGGACGAAGATCACCGAGAGGGCGCTCCCCCTCGACACGGACAACCCCGAGGGGATCGCGTGGGATGGAACCGCACTGTGGACGGTCGATGCGAGGGCCGGCAAGTTGAACAGACTGGACGATTCGGACGGAACGACGTTCAAGAGCATCGCCAGTCCCACATCCAACGGGCCGCGAAGGACGCAGGAGATCGGCCTGGCCTTCGACGGGAACTACCTCTTCGTCGCCGATCGCGTCACCGACACCATATACCGGATGGACCCGAAGACAGGCGCAGTGATGGACATGTTCCCATCGCCCGGGCCTTACGCGGCTGGACTCGCCTGGGACGGGACAAACCTCTGGAACGTGGATTACGAGACCCGCACGCTTTACAAGCTGAACGTGACCGCCGGCGGGCCTTACGTGCGGACGGGCAAAAAGCACGAAAACCTGAGCTACACTGAAGCGTGGCGCAACTTCGGGCCGGGCGTGGTCAAGACGCTCGATATCTTCATCGCCGTGCCCGGCGATCTGCCCAGCCAGCAACTCCTCAAGGCCCCGGAATTCTCCCCCCGTCCCACGGACTTCGTCACCGACCAGTGGGGCCAGAAGTGCGCCCACTACAGGTTCACGGACATCAAGCCTAACCAGTCCGTGTCGGCCGCGATGCACGTGGACGTCGACCTTTACAAGGTGCGGTGGTACGTCGATCCCGCGAAGGTAGGCAAGCTGAGCGACATCCCGGCGGACATCCGGAAGGACTACACGCTCAACAGCTCCAAGCTGGTTTTCGACGATCCCGTGATCCGGAAAGCCGTGAAAGAGGCCGTCGGCGACGAGACCAACCCTTACTGGATCGCCTGGAAGATCAACCGGTACATCCAGAAAAAGATGCACTACGAACTGGCGGGCGGCTGGAACATCGCGCCGACGGTGCTGTCGCGAGGCTCCGGCTCGTGCTCGGAGTACACGTTCGTCATGCTGGCCATGTGCCACGCGGCTGGTCTGCCGGCGCGGTACAACGGCTCGATCGTCATCCGCGGCGACGACGCCAGCCGCGACGACGTCTTCCACAGGTGGGTCGAGGTCTACCTGCCCAACTATGGGTGGTTTCCCGTCGATCCGTCCGGCGGCGATTCGCCCGAACCCGCCGGACGGGCCGCCTTCTTCGGGGAGCTGCAGAACAGGTTCCTCATCACCACCCTGGGCGCCGGGGACAGCCGGACCCTCGGATGGGACTACGACAGCAACGCCCACTGGACCGCCGAAGGGCGCGTGAAGCTCATGCAGCGAAAGGACGGCGAGTGGACGCCGGTCGGGAAGAAGTACGAAGTGCGCGCGACGGGGGAACCCGGCGGGTTGACCTGTGAGCCGGGACGGTAAGGGCCCGTAAGCAAGGGAGTACGGGAGTAGGTTAGTAGGACGTGGCGGCGCCTTCGAAGACCCGGCCGCGGACCGCAGGCTGCCTGCCGCCACTTACTCATCGGTGGATTGGTCTAGCAACCGAGTCAGGAGACGCCCTTCGAAGCCCGTCTCCTGCCCTTTCAGGCATTTCGTCAGTCTCCCGGCCTTGATTCGGCCACAAGAAAGGGGAGCCCTGAGGCTCCCCAGTGAAGTCACAACTCCGTTTCTGCAGGCTCAGTCGACCTTGACCACGTCGTCCGTGTCGATCTGGGCTCTTTGGAGCGTGCCCGAGAAGTCGACGTAGATGGCCTTCCATTCGGAAAACAGGTCCAGCGCCTCGTGGCCGCCTTCCCGGTGGCCGTTGCCCGTCTGCTTGACGCCGCCGAAAGGCAGGTGGTTCTCGGCGCCGATGGTCGGTGCGTTGACGTAGAAGATCCCCGTCTGGATGTCGCGCATGGCGGCGAAGGCCCGGTTCACGTCCTGCGTGTAGATGGAGCCCGACAGGCCGTAGAGCGAATCGTTGGCGATCTCGATGCCCTCCTCGAAGGTGTCGAAGGGGACGACCGAGAGGACGGGGCCGAAGATCTCTTCCTTGAAGATGCGCATGTCGGGGGTTACATCGGCGAAGATCGTGGGCTCGATGAAGAAGCCCTTGTCGTAGTCGCCGCCCTTGAGCCGCTTGCCGCCGCACACCATCCGCGCGCCTTCCTTCTTGCCGATGGCGATGTAGTCCAGGTCGGTCTTGAGCTGGCTCGCGTCGACGGCCGGGCCCATCTCCACGCTCTCGTCCAGGCCGTTGCCCACCTTGAGGGCCTTGGCGCGCCTGGTGAGGGCCTTGAGGAATTTGTCGTAAACGCCCTTCTGGACGATGCAGCGGCTGGTGGCGGTGCAGCGCTGGCCGGTGGTCCCGAAGGCGCCCCAGAGGACGCCGTCGAGCGCCAGTTCCAGGTTGGCGTCGTCCATGACGATGACCGCGTTCTTGCCGCCCATCTCCAGGCCTACGCGCTTGAAGTCGGTGGCGCAGGCCAGGTTGATGCTGCGGCCCACCTCCGTGCTGCCGGTGAAGGAGATGAGCGAGACGTCGGGATGCTTCGTGAGCGGGTCGCCGACCCTCCGGCCGGAGCCCGTGACGTAGTTAACGACGCCCTTGGGAATGCCCACTTCCTCGGCGCCCTTCACCAGGTTCCAGACCGTCAAGGGCGTGAGCGTGGCGGGCTTGATGACGACGGTATTTCCGCACACCAGCGCGGGCATCATCTTCCAGGTGGGGATTGCCATGGGGAAGTTCCAGGGCGTGATGAGGCCGCACACGCCGAGGGGCTGCCGGACGGTCATGGCGAACTTGTTGGGCAGCTCTGCGGGCGTGGTTTCGCCGTACATGCGGCGGCCCTCTCCGGCGCAGAGAAGGGCCATGTCGATGCCTTCCTGCAGGTCGCCGCGCGTTTCGGCCAGGACCTTGCCCATCTCGCGCGTGGCGTCCCGGGCGAGGCGTTCCTTGTTTTCCATGAGCCAGAGGCCCAGTTTCATGACCAGTTCGCCCCTCTTGGGCGCCGGAACGAGGCGCCACTTCCTGTAGGCTTTCTTCGCCGCCGCCACGGCGGCGTTCACGTCGCGCTCGTCGCTGTCCTGGAAAATGCCGACGATCTCGGACGTGTCGGCCGGATTGACGTTCTCGAAGGTCTTGCCGGTGGCCGAGGCCACCCACTTACCGTCGATATAGTTCTTGTAGACAGTCGGTTTCTTTGCCATTTACATCGCCTCCGTAATCGTGATCGCTTAATTGAAAAGAGTTCCGAGCAGTGAACGAGTCTAGCAACCCGCTCCTTCCGAGTCAAACCATTGTTCTGCAAGAACAATCGGCCGGATGAATTGCCCCGGAAGGGGTTTTCGCCGCCCGCTATTTGAAGTCGTCGAGGATAAGGTCCACCACTTCGTCCATGACGGGGCCGGCAGGGGACTGCCACGAGCGTTCACAGAGCGGCGTCAGGGGCGTGATTTCAGGATTGACCTCCCAAAGGGCGGCGCCCTGGTACGCCGCGACGCGGGCAAGACTCGCCGCGGGCTCGACGACGGCGGATGTCCCGACGACAAGAAAAACGGACGCGGACTCGGCGGCTTCGATGGCCGGCTGGAAAGCGTGTTCAGGCAACACTTCGCCGAACCAGACGACGGAAGGCCGGAGCATCCGGCCGCATTCGCAGATCGGCGGCAGCGGCTCAAGGGACACGGTGCGGTCGTCCCGTTCCTCTCCGCAACCCGTGCAGCGGAGGCGCCAGAGGCTCCCATGAATTTCCAGAACGTTGCGGTTGCCGGCGAGTTGATGGAGGCCGTCCACGTTCTGGGTTATGAGCGTGAATCGTTCGCCCAGCCCCTCTTCCAGCCTCGCGAGGGCCAGGTGCCCCGGGTTCGGGGCGCAAGTCGCCACCTGTTTACGCCTCGCATCATAGAATTGCCATACCCTCAGGGGGTCCCTCGCGAAGGCCTGGGGGGTGGCGACCTCTTCGACGGGGACCTGGTTCCACAGACCCCTGCTTTCGCGGAAGGTGGCGATGCCGCTCTCGGCGGAGATGCCCGCTCCGGTCAGGCACGCCACGGTGCCGCCTCTAGCCGCGCACATTCCACACCCCCAGCAGGTCCTTGAACTGAATCGGCCCCCTCCTCAGGAGGACGGGCTCCCGCCCGGTGACGTCGACGACCGTCGACGCTTTCCCCCCCGGAACGGGCCCCCCATCCAGGACCAGAAGGTCGGGGATGGACCCGAATGTTTCTGCCGCACCCCCCGCCGTGAGGCACTCGGCGAGGCCGCTCGGGTTGGCGCTGGTGACCGCGAGCGGTGCGCCCACCGCCGCGAGGAGCGCCAGCGTGACCGGGTGGTCGGGGATGCGGAGGGCCAGTGTGGGACTGCCTGGCGCGAACCACGCCGGGCACGCAGGGGGTCGTGGCAGGATGAGGGTGAGAGGTCCGGGCCAGAAAGCGGCCGCAATGCGAAGGGCCCGGGGCGAAAAGGCAAAACCCCACGCCCGGGCACGCTTCAGGCTGTCCGCCTGCACCGGGAGCGCTTTCTCCCGTTTCCTCCCCTTTATGAGAAAGATCTTGTCCTGCCCCGCCGGATTGAGCAGGCCGGCCGCGAGGCCGTAGACGGTTTCGGTCGGCACCGCGACCACCCCGCCCCGGCGGATGGTTTCCACGGCGGAGGGAAGCCAGTCCCCTCCGCCTGCATCCACGATACGCAAGGCAGCGCCTCAGCTTCTCGGGAAAGCCCGGTCCTTCTCGAGGACGCCTTCCCGCATGTCCGATCTGGCCTTCACCAGCCGGTCCCTCAATTCGGGGTGGGAAAGCGCCAGGATCTGCACGGCCAGGTGGCCGGCGTTGGCCCCGCCGTTGATTCCCACCGTGGCCACTGGAACGCCCGGTGGCATCATGACGGTGGAGAAAAGGGCATCCTGTCCGTTGAGCGGACCGGAAGCCACGGGTATGCCTATGACGGGCCGAGTCGTGTGAGCGGCGACCGCTCCGGCCAGGTGGGCCGCCATGCCGGCCGCGGCGACGAACACCTCGACACCGGCCCTTTCGGCCTCCTCTATGAATTCGGCGGTTTCGGCGGGGGTCCTGTGGGCCGAGAGGACGCGTACTTCGTAGGGCACGTCGAAGGACTTGATGACCGAAAAGCACTTCTCGAGAACGGGCGCGTCCGACGTGCTGCCCATCAGAACCGCAACCATGGCGTTTTTCTCTTTCATGGGAGTCTCCTTAAAATTCTGAATTCATTTCACGAAGTCCGCTAAAATCCATCTTATCAAGGCAACCGGTCCGCAGGGAAGCCGCTGTCCGGGTGTCCGTCCTCTTCGGCCTCCGCCCCCGGCGGCACCGCGTGCGGCGCTCAGCCCTTGACACGACGCGGTCTGTTGGTAGAGTTGAGCCTGGAGGTGTTCCCCGTGCATGAGCACGAAAACTGCCGCGAACTCTTTGCCGACCTCTCCGCCTACATCGACGAGGACCTCGATGAGGAGCGCTGCCGTGAGCTTTCGCGGCATCTGAACCAGTGCGAGGCCTGCAAACGCTACCTGTCCTCACTCGTGGCCACGCGCGACGCCCTCAAACGGACCGGAGAAGATCCGGCCATCGGAGGGGAGGACGCACAGCAGCTTCTCGACGAGTGCCTCGAGTCCTTCAGGAAAAGGTGCCTGTCCGGCGACCCGGATAGATGATCCGCCCCTGGAAATCGAGTCGCGAGGGCAGGTCAAACCGCGGGCGACGCGTCGTCGTTGCCGTGCCTCGGTGACCGGAATGTCCTCAAACGGCGAAGGTCTGCAATTCCGTAGCGAAAAAAGGGCCGCAGGCCCCCTCCACCCGGGCGAGGGCATAACGCTGCTGGCCATTTCGGGGCTTCTGTTCTGGGGCGGTGCCGCGCTTCTTCAAGGCCGGCCGATCTGGCTGATCGCCGGACCGCTCCCGGTTGTGAGTTTTGCGCTTCCGGCGTTCGCGTGGGCGGCCGCACGGGGCGCTTTACCGCAGGCCTTTCCCTCCGCGCGGGTTCGGCCTTCCGCCCTTCTTGCGGCCCTCGCGCTCGCCGTGGGAGGGTCGCTGGTGGCGCTCTCCCTGGCGGGTGTTCTCTCAGGTTTCAAGGGGGCTTCGAGGGAGGAGGCGGAACTCAGGCGCTTTCTGCTCCAGTTCAGTCCGGGCTTGCGGCTGCTGCTGTTCGGTCTTGTCCCGGCCTTTTGCGAAGAGATCATGTTCCGAGGCGCCTTCCTGGGCAGCCTGGGGCGGTGGAACGCAATTCCGGCCTGTGCGACCTCCGGAGTGGTCTTCGCGCTCTTCCACGGGTCCGTAATCCGTTTCCTGCCCGTCGCCATCCTGGGAACGGCCCTGGCGCTCATCGTCCGGCGAACGAACAACCTCTGGTTGTCGGTGGCAGGCCATGCTCTTCACAACACCGCGATCCTGGCCGTGCTTTCGATGGGGGGGGGCGGAGGGACCGCTTCGCCGGCTCTTATCGCGACCATGGGGACGGTCGGTGCCGCTCTCCTCGCGGGCGGCTTGGTCGTGCCGATCGAGCCGCCGGGGGGCGGCGGACCTGATGATGAGGGCCCGGTTGAATCGGGAAATGACGGGAGCGGGGCGGTTATCCAGGAATCCGGTGATCGAGGGACCGAGTGACCGAATAGCCGGCGGACCTTCAGAGAAGCCCATCTGCTGAAGGGTTCAAGAGCAGGGTGTCAAGGCGGCACGAAGCTTTCGCGGGCCCGTCTGTGGCATGGGCGCGTGTCGTCTTCCTTCGGAGGCTCCGGGTCTTCGACGCAGGCCTTCTACGAGTGTGAAGCGTGATAGGGCGAGAGACGGGTCAGAGAAGGGTTGATTCCGTCCAGCGCCGGTTCTGTTCGATGTAGGTTCGTGCGACCCGGCAGCCGACGCCCGTCATGACCTCGTAGGGGATGGTCTGGGACCACCTGGCCCAGTCCCACGGTCCAAGGGACTCCTGCCCGTCCCGTCCCCATAGAGTGACCGGCGTCCCCTCGTACACGGTTCCCGCGGGCTCCAGGTTCACGGCCGTGAGATCCATGCTGACGCGCCCGATGATGGGGCAGCGTTTTCCCCCGATGAGGACCGAGCCCCTGTTGCTTAGAAGCCGCGGAAGCCCGTCCGCGTAGCCCACGGGCAGTATGCCTACGGGCTGATCATGGGGCGTGAAATAACTCGCGCTGTAGCCCACGGGTACATCGGCGGGCATGTGCTTGACCTGGGAGACCACGGTTTCCAGCGTGAGCGCCGCTTTCAAGCCGATGTCGGGCAGGGCTGCGGAGGGGCGGAGACCGTACAGGGAGAGGCCCGGCCTGCACAGGCTCAGGTGCGTATCGGGGTGGGCCAGTAGCCCGGACGAGTTGGCGAGGTGAATCCACTGCAGTTCGACGCCGCTGCTTCTTAGGTTCTCGGCGATTTCAAGGAAGAGCGCCAGCTGTCCTTCGGTCTGAGAAGAGGCCGGATCGTCGGCGCTGGCCAGGTTTGAGAAGAGGCCGGTGATCCGGACGCGGGGCGATCGAGCCAGGGCCGTGAGAACGGCGGGAATCTCCTCGGGGCGGAATCCGACCCGTCCCATGCCCGAATCGATCTTCAGGTGGGCCTCGAAGGTCGTGTCGCCCAGCTCCGCTTCGCGCTCCAGCGCTTTGAGAAACCCGATCGAATAAACCGCGGGTGTGATGTTCTCTCTGAGCAGCAGTCCTGCCTGCGAGGGCGCCGCCGGACCGAGCATGAGAATGGGAACCGAAAGGCCGGCGCGCCTCAGCTGCACCCCCTCTTCGGCGAGCGCCACGCCCAGCCAGGCGGCACCCCCCTTGATCAGCGCCCTGGCGACGGGCACGGCTCCCATACCGTAAGCGTTGGCCTTGACGACGGCGAGCTGGGAACGGCCTCTGGTGTAATCCTTCAGAAGCCGCAGGTTGGATATGATCGCATCCAGATCGACCGAGAGGACCGTCGGGCGGAGCTTGTCCCGGAGCGAATCAGACACCCCGGTCTCCTTCGTACGAATCGGGGGCGTAATTGGCGAACTGCGCCCTTTCCTGCAGGAAGGTTAAGTCGATGCTGTCGGTGGGGCCGTTCCGCTGCTTGGCGATGATGAGTCTGGCGCGTGACTTGGCGTCTGGGTCCTCGTCCTGCCTCGACGAGGTGTTCCGGTGGAGGAAGAGGACGACGTCGGCGTCCTGCTCCAGGGAGCCCGAGTCTCTCAGGTCCGAAAGGAGGGGTTCCTTGCCTTCACCGCGCTTTTCCAGGGCTCGTGAAAGCTGGGACAGCGCGACGACGGGGACGTTGATATCCTTCGCCAGGGCTTTGAGTCCCCGCGAAATGGCCGATACCTCCTGGTTCCTGTTCTCAGAGCGCCCCACGCCCCTCATGAGCTGAAGGTAGTCGATGACGACGAGGTGGAGTTCTCTCTGGACCCTCAGGCGCCGCAACTTCGCGCCCAGGTCCAGGATCGTCTGGACGGGGCTGTCATCGATGTAGAGCGGAAGCTTCGAAAGCTCGTCGATCTTCATCGCGGCCTCTGCCTGCCTGGATTTGCTCAGCCGTCCGGTGCGGAGCTGCTGAAGGTCGATGCCGCTCGCCATGCTCAGAAGCCGGAAGAAGATCTGTTCGGCGCTCATCTCAAGGCTGAAAAATGCCACGGCCTGGCCCTGCCTGGCCACGTTGTAGGCCAGGCTCAGGGAAAAGGCCGTCTTTCCCACCGAAGGCCGGGCGGCGAGGATGATGAAGTCCGTTCTCTGCAGGCCGGAGGTGAGTTCGTCGAGCCGGGTGAAGCTGGTCGGTACTCCGGTTACGTGGGCGCCCCTCTTGACGAGCGCCTCGAGCTTGACGGCCACGTCCCGGGCCAGGTTATCCATGGGCTGGAGCGTCGATTTAAGGACGCGGTCGCCGATCTCGAGGATGCCCTGCTCGGCCTGGGCCAGGATGTCTTCCGGCTCCTGTCCCGAGGAATAGGCCTCGGCAATTATCCCGCTCGCCTTCTGTATAAGCTGGCGCAGGAGCGCCTTGCCCTTGATGATGCGGGCATAGTGTGAAGCGGTGGTCAGGATCGGCACGCCGGAGACAAGCTCGCTGATGTGCTCCGCGCCGCCGGCAGCCTCGAGCCGTCCCTTTGTATGGAGCCATTCGGTAACGGTGATCAGGTCGAAAGGCTGGTTATTGGTGCGGAGTTCTTCCATGGCCTGGTAAACGCGCTGGTGAGAGGGCATGGCGAAGTCTTCGGAGACGATTTTTTCCCTGGTCTCTTCAAAGAGATCGTTTTTCAGCAGGATCGCGCCGAGGAGGGCCCTCTCGGCTTCGAGATTCTCGGGCAGACTGTGCTGGGAAAGGATGTCGCTGATTCGTCTGACCGCGCCGGGACTGCGGGCCTGCGTTTGATCCGCCAACTTTGCTCTCCAGGATTACGAACTCAGCCTTCTTTGCCGGCCTTTCGAGGACTGAAAGCATATCACCCCCCCCGGTGGAGGGGCAAGGGATTGCCACGAGGTGCCGTAGAGTCTACAATGCACGCAAAGGGGAAGGGTCATGAGAACAATTTTGCACTTGACTTTCGGCCGTGCATTCGATATGTTAATGCAGAGCATTAAGTTTAAGGGGCTTTAGGCGCTTTAAAAAGGGGAATCGAAGGTGTTCTTCGG
>Ga0315540_10001983_pt1 | contig 11569 bp, 9 predicted proteins | sample SalMarSW160110MG_FD_203677 | JGI IMG/M metagenome (GOLD analysis project Ga0315540, IMG submission 203677) | Salt marsh sediment microbial communities from the Plum Island Ecosystem LTER, Massachusetts, United States - Salt Marsh Sediment SW1601-10 ... | reverse complement strand
ACGATCGGGAAATCGTAAGCGCGCCGCGGGCCGCCGCTGAACTCGTAGTGCCACCATTCGCGGAAATAATTGCGGAAGCCTGCGCGCGTCATGGCGGCCTTGAGCACGTTGCGCCAATGGCGTTGCGCGCGCGTGACCTTGCCGCTGCGCGTGTAGCTCTTCACGTCCAGGCAGTCGAAGTCGGTGCCCATGTCGAGCGAATTGTCGGGCGCGCGCTGGGTGGCCGGCGCGGTGCAGGGTGCTGCGCTTGCCTCATTCACCGTTCGTCCCCGCGCAAGCGGGGACCCAGGGGAAACTTGTAGAGTCTGAGCTTGTGGCTCTGGATTCCCGCTTGCGCGGGAATGAGCGGCGGGTGGCTGCGCGCTGCCCAACGGCACCAGCGTGAGATCGATCGCGATGCCGGCCGAGTGGCGCGAATGCGCGGCGATGTAGCCGCGCGCGAACAGTTCGGATTTCGGCACGTGCGGATAGAAGCGCTTGGCGCCGCCACTGCGCGGGTCGTGCGCCCAGCGCCAGAAGGCGCGCACCGCGCGCGCCGGGCGGTAGCAGTCGTAGACCTTCAGGCCGAGCTGAACATTTTTTCCTGGCGCATGATCTTTTCCGAAAACCGGGTCCCGCTTTTCGGGATCATGCGCCCGGGCGAGCTCCGCTGCGACGCGCGCCAGCGCAAGCGCCACCGCGCGCCGCAGCACGCATTCGCCCGCCTCATAGCCGGGCAGCGGACGGCCGGTGAAATTGTCGAAAGTTGCGTAGCGGATGTCTTGCGCGATATCGGGCGCCACGTCGCGCAGATAGACGAAGCCGGCCGGCAAGTTTCGGGACAAGTCGCGCGCGGCGGCCGGCGCGGTCAGCAGAAGCAGCAAGGTGAGGCCGGCGCTGAGCCGCATGGTCGGTTTCTCCCCAAAGTGAAAAGCACTTTGGCGCGGGTCCGGCGCTCATACCACCCCCGCGTCGGCGGCCATTGCATTAACCCCGCTGGCGCGGCATCAACGCGCGCCAGGATGCCCGCCGCATGAGTCCCAAGCCCAAAGCCAGGAGCCACGCCGCCGCCAAGCCTGCGGCGCGCCCGCTCACCCACCGCGAGGTGTTGCCGATCCTGTTCGGCGTCATGCTGGCGATGTTTCTGGGCGCGCTCGACCAGACCATCGTGGCGACCGCGCTGCCGACCATCGGGCGGCATTTCGGCGATCTCGGCGATCTCGCCTGGGTGGTCACCGCCTATCTGCTCACCGGCACCGCGGTGACGCCGCTCTACGGCAAATTGTCCGACATCCACGGCCGCCGCGCCATGATGCTGATCGCCATCGGCATCTTCGTCGTCGGCTCGGCGGCCTGTGCCCTGGCGCCGAGCATGACCGCGCTGATTTTCGCGCGCGCGCTGCAGGGGCTGGGCGGCGGCGGGCTGATGGCGCTGGCGCAGACCATCATCGCCGACGTGGTCGTGCCGCGCGAGCGCGGCCGCTATCAGGGCTATATCGCGGCCGTATTCGCCAGTTCCTCGGTGGCCGGGCCGGTGCTGGGCGGCCTGCTCACCGAATATCTCGACTGGTCGCTGATCTTCTGGATCAACCTGCCACTCGGCCTGATCGCGCTCGGCATCGGCTCGCACGTGCTGCTGCGGGTGCCGTTTCATCCGCGCAAGCACGCGCTCGATGTGCTCGGCGCCGGCCTGATGATGGGCGCGGCCGTGGCGCTGTTGCTGGCGCTGTCCTGGGGCGGGCGCAAGTTCGACTGGATCTCGGCGCCGACGGCGGCGCTGCTGTTGACCTCCGCCATGCTATGGGTCCTGTTCGGCTGGCGGCTGATGACGGCGCGCGAGCCGTTCCTGCCGCTCACGGTGCTCGGCAACCCGGTGGTGCGCACGGCCGCGCTCGCCGGCGCCTGCGCCATGGGCACGCTGGTCGGCACGACCATCTTCGTGCCGCTCTATTTCGAGACGATGCTGGATCTTTCCGCCGCGCAGTCCGGTCTGGCGCTGATTCCGCAGATGGCCATGACGGTGACCTTCTCCACCATCACCGGCCGCGCCATGGTGCATTTGCGCCATTACAAATGGATTCCGCTCACCGGGCTCACCCTTGCCATCCTGGCGCTGAGCGCGCTGGCGATTTGGCCGGACGAACTGCCGCTTGCCGCAGTGCTCACCCTGCTCGCCGCCGCCGGCGCCGGGTCGGGCACCGTCTTCCCAGTCTCCACCGTGTGCATGCAGAACGCGGTGGTGCAGCACCAGATGGGGGTGGCCACCGCCACCGCCAATTTTTTCCGCCGGCTGTTCTCCGCGCTGGTGGTGGCCATGCTCGGCGCCATCGTGCTGGGCGGCCTCGGCGGCGACACCGGTGCGTCGATGGAAAATCTCGTGCGCGCGGCTTCGGCGCCGGCGCTCGCGCACGCCTTCCGCTTCGTCTTTCTTGCCTGCATCTTGGTGCTCGGCTTCGGCATGGCGTTCCTGATCGCCATGGAGGAGCGCGTGCTCAAGGGCCCGGCCACCACCTCGCCGGCAGCAGGCGCGCCTACCGCGCCGGCCACGCCAATCCCCGCGGAGTAGCGGTTTTTCGACCGCGTTCCGGGTGGCCGTGAGCAATCAGGCCGATTGCCGTTTCGATAAAGCCGGGACCCGTCCCGCGGCGATCAGTCCCGAGATTGCGAACACCGTCAGCAACAACAGCAACAGGCTGAGGTTTGCCAGAAAACCGGCCGCGGCCTCCAGGTCGGCGCCCACGGCGTAACCGAGCGCGAGATAGGCCGCCGCCCAGACCAGGCGGCCGGCGACCGCGACGGCCAGGAACTTGGATGGTTGGTAGCGGGCGACACCAGCCAGCAGGCTGGCGACCGAACTGAGATAGGAAACGAATGTCCGGGTGATAAAGACCGTCACCAAGCCCCATTGATCAAAAAGCGTCTGGACATGGCCCCGGCGTCCGGCCGTATAGCCGAACCAGTGGCCGCGGCGCTCCAGAACTTCTTTCCCGAGCAGACGTCCGACACCGTAACCAACGACGTCGCCGAGCACCGACGCAATCACAATGATCAGGCTCGCCCACACCAAATCCATGCGCCCTTGCGCCGCCAATGAGCCGGCAACCGCCGTGGCTATCCCATCCGGTAACGGCAAGCCGATAGCGCCCAGAAGAAGCGTGATGCCAAGCACGGGATAGCCATACACCAGCAGTGCGGTCAGAACCTTGTCGGCGATCGCTCCAAGCCAATCCGAATTGGCCGTCGTGTGAGGAGAGCCAGTGCCGGACGCAGCAGCCGCAATTGCGCGCTGGACGCGCTCGACATATTGCGGCGGCGAAACGCCCGCTCGCTCGGCCAGAGACTTCAGGTTCGTGTCGGCGTCGGTCCCTGGGGCGAGGCCGAGCCGTTCGAACAACGCTGCCTCCGGCGTGTGGTAGGTCGCCGCGATGTATTCGAGAGTCATCCAGCCGCGAATGCTGCTGGTTATCGGTGCGCCCGCTTCGTAGGCCGAGCGCAGCAGCGCGAAGGATCGGTACGTGCGAAGGCCGAACCACAGGGTCGGCAGCAAAGCGAGCGCGCACAACAGCCACGCGCCGCGACGCACACGGCGCGACCGCAGGCTGATCACTTCCCGGGCTCTTGGCTGGACGGGCTCGTGGGCTGACTTTGTTTGCCAAACAAACCCGTGATCAGCCCCCCCATCGGGTGCGTCGGCACGGCCGAACCTGTGGACGCTTTATTGCCACGCACGAGCCGGATCAAGCCGGCAATGAGAATGAATGCCAGGATAAGCACCATCGGCCACGGCAGCCGGCCGAGCCACGACAGCCAGCTCGAGGACGACACCACATCGATCGCGACATGCTGCTTGCGCAGTTCCGGCAGCAGCGTGGGATCGCCGATATTCGGAACCTGGCTGCGGAAGATGGATTTGGCCGCGCTCCCGTTTGGCACCGCTTGCGCGACCGGACGATTGAATTTTCCGTCGACCTCCGTTCCGGCGAAGGTCACGCTGGCGACATTGCCGGCATCGAGCTGAGCGAGGAAGTCGCTGTAAGACAGCGCCGCTGGGCTCGGCCGACTGCTCAATTCCACGATGCCAAAGGCGGCGAGGCCCAGCAAGACGACGCCGACAATCCAGACCGGCGGTCGCAAGTACCATGCCCTGGTACAATGTTGGTGCGCCGCATCTGCCATGTCCTGCTCCACCGAAACCGATCAATTGCCGCTCCGAGGCGAATCCCCTCCGGATTGCCCCTCCTTACCATCGTGAGCCGCGGCCGACCTGAACATCGGCAGCATCGACAGGATGGAGCGAATATCCATTTTTCCGCCACGCGCGACTCTGACCAGGCCCGCGATAAAGGCCGCGGCAATGACGAGCAGCATCGGCTTGGCCAAGAGAAACGCGCCGAAGATGCCAAGCGCCGCGGCTGCGCCGGTTCCCAGCCACTGCGAAGACCCAACGCCAATCGCCACGTGTTCTTTGCGCAGCGCCGGCAGCAGCGTCGGATCGCCGAATACGGGAACCTGGCTGTGGAAGCTTTGTTGCGCCTTGCCGTTCGTGTCGCCGACTTCATGCTTGAAGCGGCCGTCGATCCGGGTTCCCTGGAAGGTGACGCTGGCGACATTGCCGGCATCGAGGTGATCGAGGAACTTGCCGTAGGGCGTGGCGGCGGGGCCGCCGGCCGATTTGACGATGGCAAAGCTGACAAGCGCCACCACGACGACGACACCCAGCAGCCATACCGGCGGCCGCTTGTACCAAGGCCGCGTGCAATGATGATGTTGAGCCATGTCCGTCATTTCACCGTCCTTCGAAGGTGACCGACGTAGTTGTTATTTAATCCATGCCAGCGCGGATTGCGCATTGACGTGGGTCAAACCGGAGGTGGCGACGGCATGGGCGTTCTTACGCAATTTTGAACGCCGCCGTCACCGGCAGCTTGATCCGATCGAGGATGAGCGCGAAGCCCGCCGCCGCCGCCAAAACGGCGGCCAGCACCCGCCAGGTCACCGGCTCCATCAGGGTGCCCGAGAGCGCCAGCGCCGCGACGATCGCGATGTCCGCGATCGACGAAGCCAGAATCCAGTTGCTCGGTTTGGAACTCCACAGATGACGCCGCTCGCGCAGCACGTACAAGACGGCCTGGTTGCCAAACACGAGGGTGACGAAGGCCAGGGTCTGCAGCTCGCCCGCGCCGAATCCGAGCTTGAACTTGCCGATCGCCAGCATTGCCGTGGAGAAGCCGAGCTTGCAGGCGCCGAGGACAATTGCGGCGGCGGTGATGTTGCGCATGCGCCAGACGCTGGGCGATTGCGCCGGGCTGGCGCGGTCGGTGGTGAGCGACATGGCCAGAAAGTCGTTGGTCACGAACAGCAAGACCATGAGCGCCGGCGTGAGAACGCCGTGGCCGGTCATGGCGAGACCGATCGCGAGGAACAGCACGATCTCTATTTTCTTAACCAGCATGTTGAAGGTGAAGGCCAACAACCGTTGAAAGCCGATGCGGCCTTCACGCACGGCTGAGACAATGCCGGCAAGCCCAGGCTCGGTCAGCACCATGGCGGCCGCGGCCTTGGCGACGTCAGTCGCGGAGGCGACGGCAATCCCGATCTGGGCCTGCCGCAGCGCGGGCGCGTCGTTGACGCCGTCGCCGCACATGCCGACCACGTGGCCATGGTGCTGGAACGCCTTTACCAGCGCGAACTTCTGCTCCGGCACGACCCGCGCGAAAACGCCGAATTCATCGGCGCTCATGTCATCGGAGACGCGGTCGGGCGGGCAAACCATGCCGTCGATGCCGACCTTGCGGGCGATTGCCGCGCCGGTGACGGCGGAATCCCCGGTCACCATCACGGTGCGGACGCCGAGTTTGCGCAGATCGGCGATGAGGCTTGCCGAATCCGCGCGCGGCGGATCACTCAGCGCAATGAGCCCGGCGAGACGCAATGATTCCGGCGCGCCCGCCGCAACGGCGATGACGCGATGGCCTCGTTCGGCAAGAGCATCGACGCGCGGGCCGGCATCCGCCGGCACCGCCGCCAGCTTGGCAATGCTCTCGAATGCACCCTTGGTGATATGAAGCTCGTGGTCATCACGGTCGACGGCGAAGGCTTCCGAACTCTTGGTGGCCGGATCGAAGGGCACAAAGCGCACGAGCCGTGCGCCCATGTCGAGATCCGTCGCCTTGGCCGCGGCCGCTCGAATGGCGGCGTCGATCGGGTCCTGCTCGGCCTCGGAACTCGCCAGCGCGGCCAACGCCAGCACGCGTTCGCGCGCGAAGCCGCTCATCGCGACGACCTCGGCGACCTCAAGGGTGTTACGCGTCAGCGTCCCGGTCTTGTCGGCGCACAACACGTCCATGGCGGCGGCCTCATGCGCCGCCGAGAGCCGGGTCAGCAACACGCCGCGCGCCGCCAGCATTTGTGCGCTCAATGCGGCCGACAGCGTGAATGTCGCCGGCAGCGCCAGCGGAATCGTGGCCAGCAACACGGTCAACGCCAGCCGGATCAGATCAGGCGAGGGCAGTGCCATGAAATAAGCCGACGCGATGATCAGAACAGCGACCAGCCCGTTCACGATCGCAAGGTTGCGGGTGGCCGCAAAAATCGCCGCCTGTTCGGTGCTGGCGGCATGCGCCGTGCGCACGAGTTCGGCGGCGCGTCCGAAATAGGTGCTGGCGCCGGTCGCCTTGACCTCGGCGATGGCCTGGCCGCGGCGCACCAAGGCGCCTGCGTAAACCTGGCTGCCTGGCTCGGCGTCGACCGGAACCGATTCTCCCGTCAGCATCGACTGGTCGACCATCACCGAACCGGACGCAATGGTCGCATCCGTGGGCACCACCGACCCAAGCGGCAGCCGGATCGCGTCGCCCGGCACGAGTTCGGACGCCGGCAGTCGGACCCATTCACCGTCGCGGCGAACCAGCGCGCTCGGCGCTAGTCGTTTCTTGAGCGCAGCGAGGGCTGCGCCCGCTCGCCCTTCCTGGAGGGAGCCCAGCGTTGCGTTAAAGACGAGCAGGGCGCCGATCACTCCGGCTTCGATGGATTGACCGAGCCAAAGCTGAAGCACGATGACGGCTTCCAGCATCCACGGAACGGGACCCCAGAATTTCGCCAGGAAAATTCGCCAGCGCGGCGGCGCCTTTGCGGCAACGACGTTGGCGCCGTGCGCGGCGAGCCGGCGATGGGCTTCGGCGCTCGTCAAGCCGGTGATCGCAACGTCTGGCTCCGGCCGCTGCGGCACTTCGATCGCCGATTTGCGCTCCATGAGTTCAGCCCCGCTTTCTGGCGGGTGATAATGCTTGATAAAGCGCTCAAATGCGGAGCGCGGATTGACCTGCATCAAAGCGCAGACCAGGGCAGGATCAACGGGTGTTTTACTGGCTTCGGCGGCGTCCGCGTGGCACGATCGATTGCCCGGCAACCGCTCATCCGGGGTGAGCCCCGTGTCCAACCGCTTATCCATCGGCACGCTGGTCGCGCAGAACGCGCAGCTGCTGCGGCGGGTCGCGCAAATCGCGGCGATCTGGACGGTGTCCGACGCCGGCTACTATTTCCTGCTGCCGGCGCTCGGCGTGCAGCCGAACTACAACAGCGGCCCGGTCGCGGTCACGCTCTATTACGCGTTCTGGATCGGCATTGCGGTGATCACCTTCTGGCCGCTCTACGCGACCTGGCCGCAATACGGACGCTGGGCGACGTTCCAGAATCCGCTCGCCAGTTATGTGGTGTGGTCGCTGGCTTTCGCGGGTTGCCTGCTGTTTGCGGCCTATGTGCTGCCGATGCTGCCGTCGGTCAATTGGCGCGAGTCGTGGAATCCGCCGGAGGTGGTATTCGCGACGCCCTGGTATTTCCTGCCGAAGTCGATCGATATCCTGTTTCAGCAACTCCTCGTCGTCGCGCTCGTCCTCGCCTTGGCGGCGGAGCGGTACAGCCTGCGCAAGATTTCCGTGTACTGCGCGCTCGCCTTCGGGGCGGCGCATGTTCTGTTGGCATTCGGCGGCGTGCCGATCGGCTATGTGATCCGGTTCATGATCGCGGCCGCCATATTCGGATTCGCGTTTCCGTTTTTGATCCTGCGCGTCCCCAACGGGCTGGCCTATTCCTATATCGTGCATTGGCTCTATTACGCAGTGTCGGTAATGTTGCCGCATATCTTCTTGTCGACATAAACGTTCAGTCGGAAATCGAATGCTCACGCATTGGCGCGACGCAGTCAGGCACGGGACCGAGCAGGCGCCGTTTACGACCTATGTGCTGATCGCCGCCGGCTTGGTCGCGCTGCAGGCGGCCGTGCTTTATGCCATGGGGCAGCCGCCGATCTGCACCTGCGGTACCGTCAAGCTGTGGGTCGGAACGGTGAGCGGGCCGGAAAATTCCCAGCAGATCACCGACTGGTACAGCTTTTCCCACGTCATTCACGGCATCGGGTTTTATTTTCTGCTCTGGCTGGTCGCGCCACGCACGCCCGTGGGTTTACGCTTTGCGCTGGCGGTCGGCCTCGAAGCCGGCTGGGAGATGTTCGAGAACACGCCGTTCATCATCGACCGCTACCGCCAGCAGGCGCTGGCCAACGGCTATTTCGGCGACAGCGGGCTCAACTCGGTGTCCGACACGCTGATGGCGGTGCTCGGTTTCGGCATCGCGCGCCGATTCCCGGTCTGGGCGAGCGTGGCGCTGGTAATCGCGCTGGAAGCCTTCGTCGGTTTCACGATCCGTGACAACCTGACGCTCAATATTATCCAGCTCATCCATCCGATTGACGCCATAGGACGTTGGCAGGCGGGCGGCTGACGGCGCCGGCGACGGCGATCCAGGCGGAGCGGCGCGTCACGCGCTGAAAAGCGGCCGGCCGGCGCCATATGATCCCAGTCGTATCGGGTCCCTGGTTCGACTGCTATTATGAATTGGTGAAACCTGCGCCGGCCGCCTAGTTGATTCCGATCAATACCGCGGCGCGGGCGGACCTATATTCACGGTTATGCAGCGCTTTTCCATGGGGATGCCATGAGCCTGAAACGCGCCATTCCACTCGCCATCGTGCTCATCGTGCTGGCCGCCGCCGCTTTCGGCGCCTGGACGGCGTTCCTGCGCCCGGTCCGGGTCGAGGTCGCCGGCCCCGCCCGCGACGTGGCGGTGCAGGTCTTCGGCCTCGGCACCGTCGAGGCGCGCGTGACGTCCCAAGTCGGCTTCAAGGTCGCCGGCGTGCTCACCGAATTGCGCGCCGATGTGGGCCAGCGAGTCGCCAAGGGCGCGGTGCTGGCGCGGCTCGACGACCGCGAGCAGCGCGCACAATTGGCGCGCGCGGCGGCGAGCGTGCAGCAGGCCGAAGCCAGCCTGCAACGTGCCAGCGCGAGCGTCGACAAGGCCAAGGTCAATTTTGCCAACGCCAAGAACATCAACGAGCGCCGGCAGAAGCTGGTGGCGAGCAACAGCACCTCGGTGGAGACGGCGGAATCGGCCAAGGCCGTGCAGGACGCGGCGGCGGCCGAGGTGAACGTGGCCATTGGCGATGTGGCGGTGGCTAAGGCCGCGGTGAGCGACGCCAAGGCGCAACAGCAGTTGCAAACTGCCACGTTGAATTTCCACACGCTGGCGGCACCCTATGACGCCATGGTGACAGCACGGCTGAAGGAACTCGGCTCGGCGCTCACCGCCGGACAGCCGGTGTTCACGCTGATCGATCCCAAGACCGTCTGGGTGCTGGCCTTCATCGACGAGAGCAAGGCCGGCGAGATCAAGGTCGGCGAGCCGGCGGAGATCGTGCTGCGCGCACATCCGCGCGCGCGCCTCAAAGGCAAGGTGGCGCGCATCCAGCCGGAGAGCGACCGCGTCAACGAGGAGCGGCGCATCGAGGTGGCGTTCGACAAGATTCCGGCCTTTGCCGGTCTTGGCGAGCAGGCGGAAGTGTATATCACCACGGTGCGGCTGCCGCAGGCGCTGCTCGTGCCGGAAGCGGCGATCATCGGGCTTGCCAAGAACAAGGGCACGGTGTGGACGGTCGAGGACGGCCATCTGCAACAACACGCGGTGACGCTCGGGCACCGGCTGCTCGACGGCCGCTACGAGATCACCGGTGGCGTGCCGGCGGGCGCCAAGGTCGTCGCCAAGCTCGGCCGTGGATTGCGCGATGGCCGCGCCGCCAAAATCGCGACCGAGCCGGCGCAATGAATCTCGCCTACCGCGACATCAAGCACAATCTGCTGCGCTTCGTGCTGACCAATTTCGGACTGAGCCTGCTGCTCGGCATCGTGATCATGATCACCGCCGTCTATGGCGGGCTGATCGACGACGCGCTGCGCCAGGTGCGCGCCGCCCACGCCGATCTCTGGGTGGTGGAGGCGAGCACGCTCGGACCGTTCGCGGAATCCTCACGCATTCCCGGCGACACCCGCGAGCTGGTCAGCCGGGTCTATGGCATCGAGCGCGCGGGCGCGGTGACCTACCAGTCGATCCAGGCCAATGTGAACGGCCAGCCGAGCCGCCTGTTTCTGGTCGGTTACGAGCTGGGACGGCCGGGCGGCCCGCCCCAGATCGCGGCGGGGCGCGGAATCCTGCGCAGTCACTACGAGATGGTGGTCGACCGCCGCGCCGGGCTGAAGCTCGGCCAGGAGCTGACGCTCGGCACGCGTGGGCACAAGTTCACCGTGGTCGGGCTGATGCGCGACCAGGTGACGTCCTCGGGCGATCCGGTCGCCTATATCACGCTGCGCGACGCGCAGGCCCTGCAGTTCGAATTGGCGCCGCCGGCAGTGCGGCGCGAGGCTGCGCGCGGCGGCGCCGGGCAGAGCAACGACCAGATCAATGCGGTGATCGCGCGGGTGTCGCCCTATGTGCCGGTCGACGAGGTCGCTGCTGCGCTGTCGCGCTGGAAGCATCTTTCCGCGCTGACCGAGGCGCAGCAGGAGCACCTGCTCACCCGGGTCGTCATCGAGAGGGCGCGCAAGCAGCAGCTCATGGTCATGGTGTTGTTGGTGATCGTGTCGGCGGTGATCATCGCGCTGATCATCTATACGCTGACCATGGACAAGGTGCGCTCGATCGCCACGCTCAAATTCATTGGCGCGCCCGACCGCACCATTGTCGGGATGATCCTGCAGCAGGCTTTGTCGATGGGCATCTTCAGTTATTTCATGGGGCTGATCCTGGTGGTGGTGTTCCAGCCCTATTTTCCGCGCCGACTGGTGATCGATCCGACCAGTGTCGCCGTGGTGTTCGTTGTTACCGTGGTGATGTGCCTGGCGGCGAGCACGCTCGGCATTCGGCTCGCGCTGAAGGTGGACCCGGCGGAAGCGCTGGCATCGGCGGGTTAGCGCCATGGCGGACACGCGCAAGCAAGCGGTGGTGCAGGTCGAGCACGTTTCGAAGTGCTTCGGCAGCGGCGCTGCGCGGGTCAACGCGCTCATCGACATCAATCTCGACGTCTTTCCGGGCCAGGTGGTCGGGCTGATGGGGCCGAGCGGCTCCGGCAAGACCACGCTGCTCAACTGCATCGCCTGCATCATGACGCCGACCGGCGGGCGGCTCACGCTCGATGGCGAGACGGTCTATGATGAGCACTGGCTGCGCACCGACCTGCGCAAGCTGCGGCTGGAGAAAGTCGGCT
>Ga0315540_10001980_pt1 | contig 11583 bp, 9 predicted proteins | sample SalMarSW160110MG_FD_203677 | JGI IMG/M metagenome (GOLD analysis project Ga0315540, IMG submission 203677) | Salt marsh sediment microbial communities from the Plum Island Ecosystem LTER, Massachusetts, United States - Salt Marsh Sediment SW1601-10 ... | reverse complement strand
AGCGACCGCTGCGTTTGTGGTCGGGACGCTCGGCGGAGTTGTTTATGCCAGCGCCATAGCAGTTGTAATTCCACATGAGGACACGATTTCGCTGGCGGGCGTCCTTGCCCTCACAATGGCTCCACTAGCCTTAGCTTCAGCACTCAATCCTATTTTCCGCGTTGCCCCGATTACGGGCGCATTGGTCCTTTTGATTTCGGGCCAGCTCGGGGAGAGTCCGATCGAGGCGGCGTTATATCGTTTGATGGAGGTCATACTTGGCGGCGCGATCGGTGTGATGGTTTCGCTATTGGTGCTTCCGGAACGCGCCCATAGGCTTGAACTTGAGGCAGGGGCACGCATTCTTGATCAACTGGCTCACCTACTGCCCAAGCTCCTGACAGGGATTACGGGAAAGCTCGACGTGGACGAGGTCCAGCGCATTCAGAATGAGATCGGTCTAAGTATAACTGGCTTCCAAATGCATGCCGCCGAATCCAGGAGTGAGAGATTGTTCAGCCTGGTTGCACGGCCAGACCCCGGCCCGCTCTCGCAAACTTTTCTTCGCCTACGGCATGATTTGATAATGATAGGGCGCGCCGCAGCAGTGCCGCTGCCTGACAAGCTTGGCGATCGGCTCCGCCCACTTCTGGAAAGCGTAGCCGCGCTTGCCAATAATTATCTGCACGACAGTGCAACCGCTCTCGTCTCATGCAGCCCTGCACCATCATTTGACCGGTTAAAGGTCGCGCTCGATGCGTACGCATCCGAGATAACCGTGCTTCGAGGTGAAGGTGCGATGGGTTGCTTGTCGAGCAGTGAACTGGAACGCATTTTTGCGTTTGGCTTCGCGCTCGAACAGCTCGAACAGAATTTTTCCGATCTTGAACATTGTCTTCAGGAAAATGCCCGCAGTTAAGTTGATGGGCAGGTTCAATTGCCGCTGTTCGCCGCTTTGAACAAGCCTCACCCAGGATCAGTTGGTCGCGAGCGCGTCTGGCTCGGTGCTGTGCTTTTGCTTGACGCTGGTAACAGCCATCGCCGGATTGCCAAACCAGGGGACGCGCATCGCTTCGCGCACGAGCGCGCCGACCGCCGGAGAATGCGGACGGCCGCGCACCGTGCATAAGGCGACGGTCCGCCAGAAGTCCGGCTCGATCAGCGGACGGGCAATGACCGCAGGATCGGTCACGGAAAACTGCGGCATGAAACCGAAGCCGAATCCGGAACGGATCATCGCCATCACCCAGTCGTCGCGTTCGCTGCGATAGACCGTGCGGCATTCGACGCCCTGCTCACGGAAGAATTGACCCGCATAGCCGTTGAACTCGCACTTCGCGCGATTGACGTATGTCAAGCCGTTGAGGTCTTTGACGCGGATGGCCTCCTTGGCGCCGAGCGCATGATCGGGCGGGACTACGACCATCATCTGCTCCTTGAACAGCGGCATCGCATGAATGCGGTCGTCGAAGTCGCGGTCGGGGCGGCAGAAAATCGCAACTTCGAGATCGCCGTCGAGCAGCATCGTCTCCAGCTCGCGAGCACTCGCGTCCTTCATTTCGATCTCGATGCCGTCATGGCGCGTCTGGATCGCGGTAAACAGTTCAATGAGTTGAGTCGGCGCGACGGTGCACATGACCCCAAGCTTGAGGCTTGCTTTTCTTGCGCGCGAGAGGTCGTGGGCACGCTGCTTGGCGGCATGGGCCTCGTCATAGATCTGCTGTAGATGCGGGCGGACGGTGCGGCCAAGGTCGGTCAAATGCGTGTTGGCACGCTCGCGATGAAACAACAGGCCGCCGAACTCCTCCTCCAACAGCTTTATGGCGCGTGTCAGCGATGGTTGCGAAACGTTGCAGTTCTCCGCCGCTTTGGTGAAATTCAGATGCTCGGCCACGGCCAAAAAATATCGGATCTGGTGCATCTCCATGGCGGCCTCCTAGGCACTGCACGCCAAATGGTATCTTTCCGGTCCAGCCAAATTTCGGCGGATTGATTCCATTCCATATGATCGGTGCCGCCATCGAGTCATCAGCGGCACAACAAGAAAACATTCCTAATGAAAATATTATAGCCGTGCCGATGGTCGCAGAGCATCACAATCCGGCGCGGGCGCGATGCCGTGTGTGAAGGGACGCGGTGCGGACGAATCTGACGCAGGCCGTGGCGCGGGCCGGTCATTGCCTGCACGAACGACCTGTACAACGTCACCTGGGTCGCGGGCATGAGTGCCAACTGGGTTTCCTTCAGGTCCCAAATCCTTCAGTTCCTAAAAGTCCGTTCATTTCTTAAGTTCGCGGGCAGCCTTCGGCGAAAAGACATCAGCGCTCGTTACCGGTGCGGAATCGTGTCATTCCGGAGCAAATGCCCGAATAGCGCGCCGGCGCCGCGCACGGACCGCGCCATGGCGCGCAGGCAGTTGACGGCCCGGCGCCCGGTAAAGCCAGTCGTAGACGTCGACCACAAGCGAAAAGACGGCGGGGCCGCATTCGGGCGACAGAGACCGGCCGTGCGGGTTTGCCAAGCCCGTCGGCGCGGGTTTGCGGCCAAGCCGCTTCGGATGCTGGCGGGTCGAGAGGCGGGGCGGAAAGAGCACGTCGTCAAGCGGCGTCATGGCCGTTGCTCCTTCTTGCGTGAGTGCAAGAAGTCTTCAGCGGCTGCCATTGTGCCTGCGCTGGCGCAAGAATCGAATGCCGATTGGCTCTTGTTTTGATAGAGGTCGGCTCTGCGCCCGGGTGTAACGGCGCTTCGCGACAGGTTGCGCGCGCCCGCGCGGGCGGCAGGCGGTCGCAGCGGATTGCTGACTGGATCGCTCTGCCGCGATTAGAGCGGCGTCGGTACAATAACCGGTGCCACCAAGATTCATTCGCGGAGCGAACAAGCGAACGGCCGGCAAGGCGAACAAGATGAAAGGGAGCGAATTCCGATTCCGCCTGAACGGAATTCCCTCTAGCAGCAATGCCTCGGCGCATCACCGGCGAGATGCCCGCGAAAGAACCGGGTCAGGATCGTGGCGGCCTCGGGCGAGTGCAGGTTCAAGGTACCCTCAGCATCGATCGAAGCAGTAATCTGTTCGCGCGCGACAGCGGCCGCGAAAAATGCCTGCAACACCGTGCGGACCTCGGCTGGAGCGGCGAGCACCGCGCGCACACATTCGAGCAGGCCGGGCTCTTTGCTCCAATAATAGCATTCGAGCAGACGCGCCGGATCGTCGTGCTGCAGGACCAACTGTTGCACCGCGTTCGCGCTGGCGGAGGCTTCGATGGGCTTTGGGGTCCGGTCTTGATCAGGAGTTTGACCAAGGTCGCATACCGTCTGCTCGATGCGCCTCATCTTGAACGCCCCTCTGTTCACATCACCCGACACCGGGACGGCTTGGTATGGCCATCAGCCGGCACGAAGAGGTGAGGCCGTCCACTACCGGCGTCACCGGTCGAGCCGATAAGTGCTGGCACTAGACTTTAGTTTACCCCATCACGCGACAAGACGGTGGTGAACTAGTTCACAGGCATGGGATTGGCTCAGTCAGCCAATAACGCGAGGCAGCGGCGGTCTAAATTTTCATTATGTGAATAAAATGGGCCGTGCATGACTATGTCGTTTAGGATATGTGCGAATTGATCGAAAATCGTCGTAAAGCCGTGGACTTCCGGCCAACTCTCAGATAGACGGATAAGGTCGGTTGCATACAAGCGACTGGGCAATTCGCCCTTGTTAGAGAACTAGCGGGCCTTACGGTCGAAGACGATCACGTCTGGTGCAACCGAATAAGATCGATACGTCTTTGACTAGGCACTGCCAACCGTCTGGTCCAGCTGGCGGAACACGAGCTCTCGTACGACAGCGCCAGACAAGAAAGAGAACCGCGACGCTTGCCCGGTTATCCCGAGCTGGCAGGGCTTGCGCAACAGGAGACCTTAGATGGGAGAACGACGTCGCGACGCCGTTGATATTCTCGTCGGCCGCAATATCCGCATTCTGCGCCAGGATCGCGGAATGTCGCAGACCGAACTTGGCCGGCAAATCGATGTGACGTTTCAGCAGGTACAGAAATACGAGAACGGCACCAATCGTGTCGGCAGCGGCAGGCTGTTCAAGATTTCCTCTATTCTTGGCGTTCCGATCACGGCCTTCTTCGAAGGCGCCAATCAGGCCGTTAGCGAAGATGCGGGACCGTCACCGGTTGCCATGCTGGCGGAGCCCTATGTGCTGCGTCTGTTGCAGGCGTTCTGTGTTCTGGACGACATGGACCTTCGGCGCTCGATCGTCGAACTCGCCGAGCACATGGCGGCCGAAGCCGGGGCCACGCCGGCCACGATAGGTGCGAGCAAGTCACGCCGACAGCGCGTGCGGGACAACTATCCTACGGCGTGACCGGCCAACCGCATGTGAGTCCTGGCGGCAGCGTCCGATATCGACGTCAAACGGCCTCGCGCGCCTGCGCGGGCCCTTGCCGTGCTTGAAAAGACACATTTTTTCTCGCTCGTCTTTTTCTGATGGGACGGATCGGCAATCGGCTATCGGTGGGTCGCTTCCGCAGGTTCCCAAGAGCCCGCGGCGCGTACCTCGTGCTGCGCTGCAACAAAGCGGAGCCTGCTGAGAGAATTGAGGAATTCTGCCAGCAGCGTGCGGCGCCCATGGCGCCGTGAACACGAATTTCCAGTTGGCCAAGTTTTAATCAGCTCACATCTGTTCTTTGCTATCCGGCTGCAATCGACGCCTGTAGTATCGGCGCGCCGACTCACCTACAGCTTTTCCGAGGAAGGCCTATCGCACCAGCTTGCGGCAGCGAACGCGTGCTGCCGCAAAATGTGGTCAGGCAACAACAAAACGTGCGGAAATCTGGTTTTCGGAGAATGAAAATCTTGTTAGGGAGTCGTGCGAACCGGCAGCCCACGGATAACGATGATGCCCCGCAAGACCACGCGCAATGCTGCTTCCCCAGCCAAAGCGAAGAAGCCTGCGCAGTCACGTTCCCGTGCATCGTCAGCGGCGCCCGTCGCTGACGACCCTGCGCGATCACGTTCCCGTGCATCGTCAGCGGCGCCCGTCGCTGACGACAAGGCCCAAGCAAGAGCGGGGCAGTCGTCGGCGATCCGTATCGTCGCTTTTGGTGCGTCTGCCGGCGGTCTGGAAGCGCTCGAATTGTTTTTCGACGCCATGGGCTCGGATAGCGGCGCTGCCTTCGTCGTCATCCAGCACCTCTCGCCGGATTTTCCCTCCGTCATGGACGAGTTGCTGGCGCGTCACACCTCGATGCGCATTCGGGTGGCGAAGGCCTGGCTCGCGGTTGAGCCCAACGTGATCTATCTGCACCCGGCGCGGCAGATGCTCGTTATCCAGAAAGGCGTTCTCCTGCTGACGCAGGAAGATACCAAGACCCATCTGAATTTCCCGATTGACGCGTTTTTGAAATCGCTGGCGCACGACCAGGGTGAAAAGGCGGTCGCCGTCATTCTTTCCGGAACCGGCACCGATGGAACTTTGGGCGCAGCGGCCATTCGTGATGCCGGCGGCGTTGTCCTTGCGCAGGAACCTTCATCGGCCCGCTTCGACAGCATGCCGCGGGCGCTGATCGAGCGCAATCTGGCCAATGCGTCGGCGCCGCCGCAACAACTGCCGCGTTATGTTCAGCGTATCCTGAACTCGCAGCCCCTGCCCATGGCCGGCGAGGCAGAGGAGGAGCCATCCTCGGTCGATCCGGAGCGCCGGATCCTGCAGCTGCTGCAGCGCCGCTGCGGGACCGACTTCGGCTATTACAAGAAATCGACGGTGGGGCGCAGGATTCGTCGCCGCGCCGAGATGGCGCATATGGCGGACCTCGCCAGCTATGTCGCCAAGCTCGAGCGTGAGCCCGACGAAATCGATCATCTCAGCAAGGATTTGCTGATCGGCGTCAGCGCCTTCTTCCGTGACCCCGAAGCCTTCAGCGTCCTCTCGGAAAAAGTGCTGCCGAATATCATGGCGAGCATGAACCCGCGCCGACAGGTCCGGGTGTGGGTGCCCGGCTGCGCGACCGGCGAGGAAGCGTATTCGATCGCCATTCTGTTGAGTGAATACGCCCGCAAGCACCATCTCGATCTCAACGTCAAGATTTTCGCGACCGACATTTATCGGCCGGCGCTCGAGAAGGCCGGGCGGGGTTCATATGACACGACAGCTGTGCGCGCCGGGCTCAATGCGGATATCGTCGAGCGTTACTTTGAGGTCGACGGCGAAATCTGCCAGGTCAAGCCGCATCTTCGGCGGCTCGTGGTCTTCAGCGCGCACAATCTGTTGAAGGATCCGCCCTTCACCCGCATGGACATCGTGAGCTGTCGCAACCTTTTGATCTATTTCGACGAGGTGGCGCAGCGCATGGCGCTGATGCTTTTTCATTTTGCGCTCGATCGCAGCGGGATTCTCTTTCTCGGGCCGAGCGAGACCCTCGGCGAGCTGAGCGACGAGTTCGGTGTCGTCGATCAGCACTGGCGCATTTTCCGCAAGGTGCGCGATGTCCGCTTACGTGAATCGCTGCGGGTCCTGCCATCGGCGGCGCTGCGTGACAAAGCGACACCTGTCAACGAGCAGGAACATGCGTTTTCGCCGGCCTTCAGCACGCCGGGCGCGGCACGAACGATCCCGCAGCGGCGGGGACTTGCAAAGGCCTATGATGCCATTCTCGATCGCTTTGCGCCGGCCGGCGTGCTCGTCACGCGTGACGGGACGATCGTGCATGTTTTCGGGGATGCCCACAAGTATCTGACCTTCAAGGAGGGGCGCTTCTCGCCGCAGATCACCGCCACCGCGGTGGAAGAGCTGCGCCATACCATCAGTACCGGGCTTGAACGCATGCGCGGGCGCAATACGGCGCCGTTCGCCCGCCGCGTTCAATGCCGGCTTGGCGGAGAGGGTGAGAAGATCTTCAAGGTCACGGTTGAGCGTCTCGACGGTGCCGATTGGCAGGACGAGACCTTCTGCCTGGTGACTTTCGCTGAGTTGGCCGAGGCGAAGCGCGGCGGCAAGGCCGCAAAGGAAAAGATCGAGTCGGTCGGCAAGATCGAGGCTTACAAGGAACGTATCCGCGACCTGGAAAACGAGCTGCGGGTGACCGAGGAAAGCCTGCAGACGACCATCGAAGAGATGGAAACCACCAATGAAGAGCTGCAGGCGACCAATGAAGAGCTGATGTCGACCAATGAGGAGCTGCAGTCGACCAATGAGGAGCTGAATTCGGTCAATGAGGAGCTGCTGACCGTCAGTGCCGAGCACCAGCGCAAGATCGATGAGCTGGTGGAAGTCACGATGGACATGAACCATCTGCTCAAGAGCACGGACATCGGCGTCATCTATCTCGACCGTGAATTGCGGGTGCGCCGGCTGACATCGGCAATCGCCAAGACCTTCAACCTGCTGGAGCAGGATATCGGGCGACCGATCGAGCATATTACCGCGCGCTTTCATCAGCCGGACCTGCTGAATGACATTCGCGAAGTCCTGCGCGGCGCTCCGCCCTGCGAGCACGAAATCATCGTCGGTGCTCAAGCGTTTCTGCTGCGCATCCTGCCTTATCAGTTCGGCGGCGAAACGGCGGGTGTCGTCATCGCGATGATCGATATCACGGCGCGCAAGCATGCCGAGGATGCGCTGCGCACCAGTGAAACGCGCCTCAGCACCATCGTTCAGACGGCAGTCGACGCGATCGTCGTGATCAACGCGCAGGGGATCGTGCAGTCGTTCAATCCCTCGGTGGAGCGAATTTTCGGCTACAGCAGCGACGAGGTCATCGGCCAGAACGTCAGTATTCTCATGCCGGAGAAGATGGCAGCCGCCCATGACAGCTACATTCAGGCCTATCTTGAGACCGGCTTCGGCAAGGTGATCAATACCGGCCGGGAAGTCGAAGGCCGGCGCAAGGACGGCACCATCATTCAGGTCGACCTCGCGCTGACTGAATGGACGCTCGAAGGCCGGCGCTATTTCACCGGAATCATGCGCGATATCAGCGCCCGCAAGGAACGCGAGCAGCATGTCCGCCTCATCATGCGCGAGCTCTCGCATCGGACCAAGAATGTGCTTGCCGTCGTCCAGGCAATGGCGTGGCAGACCGCGCGCACGACAGACGATGCTCAGGAGTTCAAAGAGCGGCTGTCACAGCGTGTCGAAGCCCTGAGCCGGTCGATCGATCTGCTCGTGCGGCACGAGTGGGAGGGCGTCGGCGTCGAGGAACTCGTGCGCAACCAGCTCGCGCCGTTTCTGGACGAGGCCTGTCACCAGGTCGAAATCGACGGCCCGCCGCTCATTCTCGAGCCGAACGGCGCGCAGGATCTTGGCCTTGTTCTGCACGAGCTTGCCACCAATGCATCGAAATACGGTGCTCTCTCCGCACCGACCGGGCGGATCGTTGTCGGCTGGAAGATCGAAAACGGCCCGGACAATTCCGAACCGCTGTTTCAGATGCGCTGGAGCGAAGAAGGTGGGCCGCCCGTTTTGCCGCCGACGCGAACCGGATTTGGCGGTACCGTGATCCGGGATATTATGGTAAAGAGCCACCATGCCAATATCGACGTGAACTTTGCCCCAGAGGGACTGACGTGGCGACTGGAAGTAGAGGCGCAGCGGATCATCTGGCCGCACACGCATTTCTCCGAGGGGGAAAAACTGAGACATGACAGATAATCCATTGTGCGGCTTCCGCATCCTCCTCGTCGAGGATAACGCGCTGCTCGCAATGACGACCGATGAGATTCTGCGCTGTGCCGGCGCGGATATTGCGGGGCCGGTCGGCACGCTACGCGAAGCCGAGCAGCTCGCGTCCCATGAGGCGCTGTCGGCCGCGCTTCTCGACATCAAGCTGCACGCTGATGAGGTGTGGCCGGTCGCGCGGATTCTCGTCGAACGCGGTGTGCCCTTCGTGTTCTGCTCGGGTCATTTTGATGGTGACAGCCTGCCGAACGAATGGGCGGACTATCCGATTCTCACCAAGCCCGTTCGCGCCAACCGGATCATCGACAGCCTTGCCGGTGTGATCAACAGCGCATCCTGAGGGCAGGGGCGTTCGCGTTCTCGCAGGATTTCTCAGCCTTTGACGTCGCATGCCCAGGTGCGGATGACGCATTCGCGCCCGCCGAAGGTGTGGCATTCGCGCAGCGCCTTGTTCTGCGCTTCGCTGAGGCCGGGTGCGACCGCATAGCCATAGGCGCCGCAGGCATCCGTTCCATCGATCGCGAAGGCGCCGCAGGCACGCTTGATCGTGACCGCGACCTTGCATGATTTGTCCGAGCATTTCGCCAGCGCAGCCGCCTGGGCTTCGCCGAGATCAGGGTAATCAAAGGCATAGCCGAAGGTCGCGCACGGCCCGATGGCGATCGCGCCGCCGGCACGGGCGGAATCCGGCAATGGCATAAGTAATGACAATGCGACGGCGAAACCGACACACAAAAAAAAGCGGCTGAATGATCGCCCCATTTCAGCTCCTCCCGCCGTCTCCGATGGCGAAAATAAGGACAAAAAATGGTTGCGAGTTGGTGAAGCGGCGGCCCAAAAAAGTCTCGGCGGCCGTCATTCTTATGCGGCGCGCGGGCGCAACGCTGCAGCAGAGTGCTTTGCGTGGCCGTGATGGTCCGCAAGCGCGCGCACGAGGTCGGCGACGCTTGCGAGATTATGGATCGGGCGGAACTCATCGACATGCGGCAGCATGGTCTTGATGCCGTGCGCTTTTGCCTCGAAGCCGGCAAAGCGCAGCAAGGGATTGAGCCAGATCAGCCGGCGGCAGGAGCGGTGCAAACGGTCGATCTCGAAGCCGAGGCGGTCGTCAGGATCGCGCTCGAGCCCGTCGGTGATCAGCAGCACGACCGCACCCTGGCCGAGCACGCGCCGCGCCCATAGCCGGTTGAAGGCGTGGAGCGAGGTCGCGATGCGGGTGCCGCCCGACCAGTCGGCGACGCTCGCCGAGCAGGCGGCAAGCGCCTCGTCGGGGTCCTTGGTCTTCAGCGCGCGGCTGACATTGGTCAGGCGGGTGCCGAACAGGAAGACATGCACGCGCTTGCGCGCATCGGTGACCGCATGCAGGAAATGCAGAAAAAGCCGAGTATATTCTTCCATCGAGCCGGAGATATCGAGCAGCGCGACCAGCGGCGGCGGTCGCCGGCCAGCCCCGCGAAAATTGAGGTCGATCAGCGCACCGCCGGCCTTCAGGCTTGCCCGCAGCGTGCGGCGCAGGTCGATGCGATGGCCACGGCGATCACGCACCAGCCGGCGGGTCTTCACCTCGTCGAGCGACAGCGAAAGGCGCTTGATTGCTTCACGTGCCGCCGCCAATTCGGCTGCGCTCATCTGCGCGAAGTCTTTCTTCCGCAACACCTCTTCATCGGACGCGGTGAGCGTTGCCGCGATTTCGCGGGTGCGCTCTTCGTTTGTGAAACTTTTATTGAGGTCGGCAAACAGCGCGTCCTGCACGCGCGCGGCCGCCGGCTTGGGTGCCGCCACCGGTGCGCCCGGCGCCTGCGGCAGCATCATCGCCAAGAGCTGGTCGAGATAGCCGCGTTTTTGGAAGAAGGTGCGAAATGCCTGGTCGAACACGAGCGAATGCTCGTGGCGCTTCACGAACACCGCGTGCAGAGTCCAATAGAAATCCTCGCGCGTGGACAGCCCCGCCGCCTGCACGGCATCGAGCGCATCGATGATCGTGCCCGGCCCGACCGGCACGCCGGCGCGCCGCAGCACGCGGGCAAAATAGACGATGTTGTCGGCGAGGCGGCCCGAGATCGCACGATCCGAGTGACGACCGCCACCGCGCTGCTGCCCGCCAGAAGCTTCGCTCATCGCTCGCACAGTCCTCGCCGGATTACAAAGCACGCCCCTCCGTGACACTCTCCCACAAGGAGACTCGGGCATGTTGTTCCCGCTGGAAAATTGCGCACTGCAATAGGTCTTTCTTTCCTCCCCTACGCGTAAATGTGACGCATGCGCAAGCGTAGTCTCGACACATTTCGGCCGTGCCGGGATGAAAAAGGCCGTCGCGACTTTGCTGAATACAGCAGTTGGAGAAAGTTATGACGAGCCAAATGGGCGACGACGAAATTAAGTTGACGGGCGAGCATCGAACCCCTGAACAACGCGAGCAGGACCGCTGGCTGACGATGGCTCGTTGTTCCGTCATCATGACGACGGCAAAAAGCGCGGACGAGCGAATGGCATGTGTGGAGACAGTTCTCGACAAATTCCGCGACGTGCCAAACCAGCAGCCAAGCCAACAGGACACCGCCGCCTATGCGCGGTTTGCGGCCAGGACGTTCCTGGAAGCGCTAATCAAGTCGGAAGGCAAGCAAAAGGCAGCTTCAGTGGCGGCCGAGAAGGCGTTTTCGGTGGCGACCGAGAACGTGTTCAATGAGTGGATTGATGAGTGGCTGCCGCCGCCCCACGCTCCGAGAATGACGCTGTCGAGAATGTAGGTCACCGCCGATGAGGGCGTGATGGCGTGTGCAGCTTCCAGTGCTCTGAATGCTGCGGCGCGGGGAGCCGTCCGAGTCGTGACCGCCATCGCGTCGTTTCCCGCCAGCATTGCCAATCTCTTTGTTACCTCCCCCCTTGAGGGGGAGGTCGGACGGCGAAGTTGTCCGGGAGGGG
>Ga0315540_10001979_pt1 | contig 11590 bp, 11 predicted proteins | sample SalMarSW160110MG_FD_203677 | JGI IMG/M metagenome (GOLD analysis project Ga0315540, IMG submission 203677) | Salt marsh sediment microbial communities from the Plum Island Ecosystem LTER, Massachusetts, United States - Salt Marsh Sediment SW1601-10 ... | reverse complement strand
AAGGGGAGGACCGCCTGGGTCGCGCGGTCGCGCGCCTGCTTGGCCGAGCCGCCGGCGGAATCGCCCTCGACAAGGAATATCTCGGTGCCCTCCGACGACTTGGCGCTGCAGTCGGCGAGCTTGCCCGGCAGGCGCAGCTTGCGGGTCGCGCTCTTGCGCAGCAGGTCCTTGCTCGACCGCCGGCGCTGGCGCTCCTCGGCGCGCTCCATCACGCGCTCCAGCAGGTCGTTGGCGCTCGCCGGATCGCCCGATAGCCAGAGCTCGAAATGGTCGCGCAGCGGGCCTTCGACCAGCTTGGTCGCCTGCGGCGAGGTCAGCCGCTCCTTGGTCTGGCCCTGGAACTGCGGGTCGTGGATGAACACCGACAGCATGACGCAGGCGCCGCCCATCACGTCCTCGGCGGTGATCTGGGAGGCCTTCTTGTTGCCAACCATCTCCGCGTAGTTGCGCAGGCCCCGGGCCAGCGCGGAGCGGAGCGCCGTCTCGTGGCTGCCGCCCTGCGGCGTCGGGATGGTGTTGCAATAGGAGCTGACGAAGCCTTCGTCGTCCTGCGGCCAGCAGATCGCCCATTCCGCCTGGCCGATGCCGTCGGTCGCGCTGACCCGGCCGGCGAAGGCGTCCGGCGTCACGGTCGGGCGCGCATTCATCGTGTAGTCGAGATAATCCTTCAGCCCGCCCGGGAAATGCAGCTGGTCCTTGGCCGGCGTCTCGTCGTCCGGCTTGAGCAGCTTGGGATCGCAGCTCCAGCGGATCTCGACGCCGCGGAAGAGATAGGCCTTGGAACGCACCATGCGGTAGAGCTGCGCGGGTCGGAAGGTCGTCTTGTCGCCGAAGATCTGCGGGTCGGGATGGAAGCGGATCGTCGTGCCGCGCTTGTTGTTGACCTCGCCGAGGTCCTTCAGCTTGCCCTTGGGCTTGCCGCGCGAATAGCTCTGCGTGAAGTGGCGCTTGTCGCGCGCGACCTCGACCACGAGATCGTCCGACAGCGCGTTCACGACCGAAACGCCGACGCCGTGCAGGCCGCCGGAGGTCGCGTAGTTCTTGCCCGAGAACTTGCCGCCGGAATGCAGCGTGGTCAGGATGACCTCGAGCGCCGACTTGTTCTTGAACTTGGGATGCGGATCGACGGGGATGCCGCGGCCGTTGTCGCGCACCGTGACGTAACCGTCGGCGCTAAGATCGAGCTCGATGCGGCTGGCGTGGCCTTCGACCGCCTCGTCCATGGCGTTGTCGAGCACTTCGGCCGCGAGATGGTGCAGCGCACGCTCGTCGGTGCCGCCGATATACATGCCGGGCCGGCGGCGGACCGGCTCGAGCCCTTCGAGAACCTCGATGTCCTTGGCCGAATAGCTGCCGGACTTGCGCTTGGGCGTGGGGGCGGTGTCGAAAAGATCTTCTGGCATGGCGCGGATTATAAGGCGGCCGTGGCGCGCTGCAAGCATGATAGAGTAGAAAACAAAAGGAAGGCCCACGACATCTTGGGGTTTTGTTTTCGTTTTATTGGAGCGACCGATGAGCGGTGAAGTAGAGAAGCCCGACGGCCGGTTACGTCCGGCCGCCGCCTCGGAAAGACCGGCGCGGGACGACACCCGCGCCGGGGGCGAGCCGGCGCTGCGCACGATCGCCATGCCCGCCGACACGAATTCGGAAGGCGATATCTTCGGCGGCTGGCTCCTGTCGCAGATGGACCTGGCCGGGGGCGTGGTGGCGCGGCAGACGGCGCGCGGCCGTACCGCGACGGTGGCGATCGATTCCATGGTCTTCTACAAGCCGGTGCATGTCGGTGACTTGGTGAGCTGCTTCGTCACCGTGCAGAAGATCGGCCGCAGCTCGATCACCGTGCGGGTGGACGCTTGGGCCCAGCGGGGCCGTACGGGCGAGACGGTGCACGTCACCGGCGGCACCTTCACCTATGTCGCGATCGGCCCCGACGGCAAGGCGCGGCCGGTGCCCGGGGGGTGAGGCCTCACCGCTCCGACATCGGGATCGGCTTCGCCATCGGCGTCGGCGGCGGGGCGGCGTGGAGGCGGCGCAGGCGCGTCTCGATCTCCGCCAGCTTCGGGCCGATCTTGGCGCCGACATAAATCTGCGGCATGGAGGGCCGGAGGTTCTCGGACGTCTCCCATTTGGAGATGGTGCGGACCGCCGTCGCCTCGGCGTCGATGAAGGAATAGGTGTGGCGCAGCGCCTCGTCGAAATAGGCGCGGCCGAAATAGGTGAACTTGTTCTCGTTGCTGCAGCCGAAGGACGGGCGGTCCGAGCGCGCCGCGGTGATGATCAGCGAGGTGTCGGTCTCGAGCGGCCGGATGAAGCTGCCCGAGTAGCAGGCCGATATCACGATCACGCGCCACTTGATCCGCGCCTGGTCGAGCATCTCGCGCAGGGTCTCGGCGGTCAGCGGGTTGAGCTGCAGCGGCGGGAAGTCGACCGCCAGCACGCCGCGCGAGCCGTGCGAGGTGAGGTAGAGGAACAGCACGTCTTCGTCCGGGTCCATGCGCGCGGCGACCTGGTCGAGCGCCGCCAGCAGGTTGTGCGTGCTGGCCAGCGGCGTGCTCGTGACCGTCGCCCGATTGTTGATCAGGGTGAGCGAGCGGCCGCGTGTGTCGAAGCGGTCGTCGAACAGCCGATGGACGCTGTGGATCTCGCGCATGAACACGTCCTGCTGCGCGTCGCCGGCGAAGCCCACGAAATAAAGATCGGGAATGCCCGGCCGCTCCGGCGCGAGCGCCCGGATCTGCTGCGCGATCAGGCGGTACTGCGCGTAATAGACCTGCTCGACGTTGACGACGTCGTCCGCCCGCGGCGGCGGCACCGTCACCCGCGGAACGATCTCGGCCGCGGTGCTCTGGTCTTCGTCGGCATGCGCGCAGCCGGCCGCGCTCGCCGCGACCACCAGGATGAGGCAGGCTGCGTTACGAAAGCGGGTCCAGGCCGTCCTATTGCGGCTTGGGTGCCGGCGTGCGTGGAGCATCTGGGCAATCTACGGGATTGCGGACGCGATGTCCGGTAAATTTGTTAACGCGCGCCCTCCCAGGCGCGACAGTCAGATAGGCGCGCCACAGCGGGCGTCAAGGGGAAGGCGCCGCTGTGATCAGGGCCGCATCATCTTCGGCGGCTCGACCTTGGGCATGGTCGGCGAGGGCGGCAGGGCGGCGGTCGCGCGGCGCTCGGCCAGCGAGGCGGCGAGCGTGTCGAGCTTCGCGGCGATCTGGCCGCCCATGTGGATGACCGGGATGGAGGGGCCGCGCAGGCCGTTCCCGTCTTCGGCGGCCAGCTGCGCCTGCGCGCGCGCAAACGCGCCGGGCAGCGAATAGGTCCCACGCAGCGCCTCGTCGAAGAAGGCTTTGCCGAACGCCGTGTATTCTCCGTCGCCGCGGCAGCCGCGCCCGTGGCCGCCGGCGCCGGTCGCGGCGATCACCAGCGTCGTCGGGCCGCGCAGCTGGTCGACGAAGCCGTCCGCCGCGCAGGTGGAGAGGATGATGACGCGCCACTTGATCCCGGCGTCGTCGAACATGCCCTGGATATGCGCCGCGTGGATCGGGACGAAGTCGAGCGTCTCGAAGCGCGGCTTGATCGCGTCGTCGGCCAGCGCCGGCGCCGACAGGTAGAGCACGACGACATCTTCCTCGGGGTCGATGCGCTTGCCGATCTCGCTCAGGATGCGGCCGAGATTGTGCATGTTGGCGAGCGGCGCCTGACGCACCGTGGTGCGGTTGTTGATCAGCACGGCCGAGCGCGCGCCGGTGTCGAAGCGCTGCGCGAAGAGCCGCGCCACGCCGTTCATCTCGTGGAGGAAAACCGGCTCGCGGGCGTCCGCGGCGAAGCCGACGAAATAGAGGTTAGGCACGCCCGGCGGGCCCTTGCCGAGCCAGTGGATCGCCTGCTCGACCATGCCGAACTGGCCGTAATAGAGGTTTTCCTGCGTCCAGCTCGGCGGCAGCTTGGCCGGCGCGCCGAGCCAGGTCGCGGGCGGGATCAGCAGCAGCTTGGGCAGCGCGGTGAAGACGACCAGGATCGACGCGGCGACGGCGGGCTTCACGATGCCGCCCCCGGTGGCGAGCTGGATGACGCGCATGGCGATGCCGAGGCTCCAGAGCACGATCAGGATCGCGACGGTCGCGCCGGCGGGGCGGTTGGGCGCGAGCGCCGATTCGCCCGCGAGCACGAAGACGGGACCGAACACGGGCACGAGCCAGAAGGCGCCGGCCAGCAGCATCACCACGACCGTGCTGAGCCTTTCCGCGACGCCCAAGAGCCGGGTCGCGGCGAAGCAGCCGATCAGCCCGGTCAGGATCGCCAGCGCGTAAAGGCCGACGCGGTCGGGCGAGGGGAACCAGTCGCGGCCCGCCGCGGCGAATTCGACGAGCAGGATCGTGCCGCTGCCGAACACGAGCAACGCGAAGGCCTGGTCCAGGCTGGCGCGGAAATCCGCGCGCTCGACCGGCAGCATGAAGCACAGCCGGGCGCCGGCGTACAGGTTTCGTGCGAGGTCCCGGAACATGGTGCCGGCTCTTTGCCCCCAAGGCGGTGGGCTCGGTTGCCGCGCCGCCTTCGACGGCCGCGCTTCCGCCAGCCCTGGGGCGCGGATTCGCGGCGGTTTATCCCAGCGTGCTGTCTATCGCGGAAATCTTAAGGTCGCGTTAACCTAACGACGCCAGCGGCAGGCAGGACAAAAGAAGGAGGCGCGAGAAATGGCGGATTTTCGCGGATTTCTGATCGGCGGCGCGATCATCGCCGCGGTTTCGGGCGGCCTGGTCGGGGCGCCGCAGGCCCGGGCGGGGGAGGCGGATGTGGTGGGCGTCGTGGTCCGCGCCGACGGCCCGGGGACCTATAGCTTCGACGTGACCGTCCGCCATGCGGACGCGGGGTGGAAGCACTATGCCGACCGCTGGGAAGTGCTGACGGCCGACGGCAAGACGGTGCTGGCGACGCGCACGCTGCTGCACCCGCACGAGGACGAGCAGCCCTTCACCCGCTCGCTCGCGGGCGTCCGCCTGCCGCCCGGGACGACGGTGGTGGTCGTTCGCGCGCATGATTCCGTGCACGGCTACGGCGGCGCGGAGAAGCGCGTGAAGATCGGCCGGTAAATCCGTGTTCTAAAATGGAAACCGGGGCCGCGCGCTGCGCGGCCCCGGCTCTGTTCCGCACGTCGGATCGGATCGATCAGACGCTGTAGTACATCTGGTATTCGACCGGATGCGGCATGTGCTCGAACGCGTAGATCTCTTCCCACTTGAGCGCGAGATAGGCCTCGATCTGGTCCTTCGAGAAGACGTCGCCCTTCAGCAGGAACTCGCTGTCCGCCTCGAGCGCGCCGAGCGCTTCGCGCAGCGAGCCGCAGACGGTCGGCACGCCGGCCAGCTCTTCCGGCGGCAGATCGTACAGATCCTTGTCCATGGCGTCGCCCGGATGGATCCGGTTCTGGATGCCGTCGAGGCCGGCCATGAGCATCGCCGCGAAGGCGAGGTAGGGGTTCGCCGACGGATCGGGGAAGCGGACTTCCACGCGCTTGCCGTTCGGGCTCGCCACATAGGGGATACGGCAGGAGGCCGAGCGGTTACGCGCCGAGTAGGCGAGCAGCACCGGCGCCTCGAAGCCCGGGATCAGCCGCTTGTAGCTGTTGGTCGACGGGTTGGTGAAGGCGTTGATCGCCTTGGCGTGCTTGATGATGCCGCCGATGTAGAACAGCGCGGTCTCCGACAGGTCGGCGTAGCCCGAGCCGGCGAAGGTCGGCTTGCCGGCCTTCCAGATCGACTGATGGGTGTGCATGCCCGAGCCGTTGTCGCCGTAGATCGGCTTCGGCATGAAGGTCGCCGTCTTGCCGTAGCGGTGCGCGACCATCTGCACGACATACTTGTAGATCTGCATGTTGTCGGCGCTGCGCACCAGCGTGCCGAACTTGAGGCCGAGCTCATGCTGCGCGGGGGCGACCTCGTGATGGTGCTTTTCCATGTCGAGACCCATCTCGACCATGGTCGAGACCATCTCGGCGCGCAGGTCGGACTCGTGATCGACCGGCGGGACCGGGAAATAGCCGCCCTTGGTCCGCGGACGGTGGCCGGGGTTGCCCTGGCCCATCTCGGTGCCGGTGTTGTACGGGCCTTCGATCGAGTTGACGGCGAAGAAAGTGTTGTTCTGGTCGACCGCGAAGCGGACGTCGTCGAACACGAAGAATTCGGCTTCCGGGCCGAAATACGCGGTGTCGCCGATACCGGTCGACTTCAGATAGGCTTCCGCGAGCTGGGCGGTGGACCGCGGGTCGCGCGAATAGGGCTGGCCGGTCGACGGCTCGATGATCGAGCAGAACAGGACCATGCTCGGCTGTTCGCTGAACGGGTCCATCACCGCGGTCGCCGCGTCCGGCATCAGGATCATGTCGGACTCGTTGATCGCCTTCCAGCCGGCGATCGACGAGCCGTCGAACATGATGCCGTCCTTGAAGACATCCGCGTCGATGGTCGAAACGTGCTGCGCGGTGTGCTGCCACTTGCCGCGCGGGTCGGTAAATCGGAAGTCGACGTATTTTACGTCGTTGTCCTTGATAATTTTCAATGCTTTTTCGACGTCCGACATGTTCCCTTGCTCCTTGGAATTCCGTGTCGTTATGAGTGAGTGGGGCCAGCGTTCCCGCCAGCCATTCGGTAGATCGCGCGATGCGGCCGCGCCCCGCGGGCGGCGGCTGCGTGTTGGTCGTTCCGGTCGTTATACTGCGTCTGGCCCTCTCTCGCCGGTGCGGATGCGGATCGCCTCGTCGATCTGGGAGATGAATATCTTGCCATCCCCGATGCGTCCGGTGCGGGCCGCGTTCTGAATGGCTTCGATCGCGCGCTCGGCGAGCGCATCGTCCAGCACCACTTCGAGCTTCACTTTGGGCAGAAAGTCGACGACGTATTCAGCGCCGCGATAGAGCTCGGTGTGCCCTTTCTGGCGCCCAAATCCCTTTGCTTCGGTTACAGTTATCCCTTGAATACCAACGTCTTGAAGGGCTTCCTTAACTTCATCAAGCTTGAATGGCTTAATAATGGCTTCGATCTTTTTCATCGGCGTAGCAGTCCTCAAATCCTCCTCGGGCCTGGCGGCCGCATGGCGATGGCGCATTCCTGATGCTGCATCGCTATGCGTGCTGGCTTCTCAATAAGCATGCCCCGTGCCACCGCCGGTTTTCCAAGTAGAAGGCTGATTCTCCGGGGTCTTTCGCAAATACACCAGGATCGGCCGCGGGCAATATGACCAATTTTGATGCAAGTGATGAATTTATAGGCATTTCTTGATCCGATTGACCGCCTCGCGGATATTTTCCACGCTGTTGGCGTAGGAGAAGCGGATATAGCCCTCGCCGTAGTCGCCGAACGCGGTGCCGGCGACGGTCGCCACGCCGGCCTCCTCGAGCAGCAGGTTCTGCAGGTCGCGGGCTTTACGGCCGGTGCCCTCGATATTGGGGAAGGCGTAGAAGGCGCCGCCGGGGTCGACGCAGCGGAAGCCCGGGATCTGGTTGAGCTCGGAGACGATGACCCGGCGCCGCTCGTCGAAGGCGGCGACCATGGTCTTGACCATGTCCTGCGGGCCTTCGAGCGCGGCGATGCCGGCATATTGCGTCGGCGCGTTGACGCAGGAATGGCAGTTGACGGCGAGCCGGGTCGCGGTCGCGGCGAGCTTCTCCGGCCAGACCGCGAAGCCGAGCCGCCAGCCGGTCATGGCGTAGGTCTTGGACCAGCCGTCCAGCATGATGACCCGGTCGCGCAGCTGCTCGTATTGCAGCAGGCTGACATGCTCGCGTCCGCCATAGAGCATCTGGCTGTAGATCTCGTCCGACAGGATCGCCACGTCGGGGTGGCGGGCGAGGCCGTCGACCAGCTTGTCCCATTCCGCGCGCGGCACCGTGCCGCCGGTCGGGTTGGCCGGGCTGTTGATGATGATCAGGCGGGTCTTGGGCGTGATCTGGCTCAGCACCTCCTCGGCGCTGAAGGCGAATTCGTTCTCCTCGCGCAGCACGATCGGCACCGCCTTGGCGCCGGTATAGTCGATCACCGACTTGTAGATCGGGAAGCCCGGGTCGGGGTACATGATCTCCGCCCCGGGCTCGCCGAACATCATGATGGCGAAGAACATGGTGACCTTGCCACCAGGCACGACGACCACGTTGTCGGGGTTGACCGTGACGCCGTGGCGCTTGTGCAGGTCGGCGGCAACCGCCTCGCGCAGCGCCAAGATGCCGTTCGCCGGCGTGTAGCCGTGGTGGCCGTCGCGCAGCGCCTTGATCGCGGCTTCGACGATATGCGGCGGCGTCTTGAAGTCCGGCTGGCCGATGCCGAGGTTGATGATCGACTTGCCCTTGGCCTCCAGCGCGGCGGCCCGCGCCAGCACCTCGAACGCGGTTTCGGTGCCGAGGCGTTTCAGATTCGAGGCGAGCTGCAGCACGGCCGGATCCCCCAACGGTTGGCGTTCTTTTCGTTGGCTGCCTATGGTGCACGGCGGCGCATTTAGATCAAGCGGCGGCTGCGGGGGGCAGGGGGGGCAGAAGGCCGCGCGGGCAGTGCCGCCTCGGGTTCGGCGCGCCATCTTCGGGAAACCGGCGCGAGGTTCGGCGCGCCGGCCCCTCCGCGCTTGACGGGTCGGGCAGGCGGGACTAAATCAGGCCGTCCAACCCATTATGGTGGCATTAGCTCAGTTGGTTAGAGCACCAGATTGTGGATCTGGGGGTCACCGGTTCAATTCCGGTATGCCACCCCATTCTTTCAAGAGCTTAGCGGAACCGGCGCCGGGCTCTTTTGTTTTTTGGGGCAGAACGCGGGCAGGGGAGCCGCCGAGCTCGGGACGGCCGCGCCCGCCGCCGCATTTTCCGCGCCATCGCCATCGGCGCAGCCGTCGGACCCTGTCTCAGCCGTTGCTTTTCGCTTCGGGTTCATAGGCCGTTGGAGCCGATAGTTCGCTGAACCTGAACAGATGGAAGGCCCGGGAACCGTCATAATCGAGCACGCGGAGATCGTCGCTTTCTCGGAGATCGTGTTCGACGACCGTGAAGTGCTTGCCATAACGTTCTTTCGCCAATGCCAGCGGGAGCTCGTAGGCAACAAACTTATCGATCCCCTTGCCCTGCAATTTTTCCAGGAGTCCAGGCGCGGTCGGTGACGGATAGGACGTTAGAATGACGATGGGGCCACTACCCGTCATCAACATGATTGCTTTCATCGGGGACTCCTCTTGCGCTTTTGCAGCCAAACGCGCCAATTGGGGGCAGCGCTTCATTGACCGGGCTCAATTCATCCGCGGGATTCTCGAGCGGTGTACGCCCCTCTCAGACCGTCAGATCGTGGGCGTGGACATGCCGCGCGCCATGGGTTTCGAGGATCGTCGTGGCCTTGCTCTCTTGCTCTCGATCGCGGACGTTCACCCAGAGCAGAAGGCCGCCCCGAGCAAGCTGCTCCTGCAGGCGTTCGGCATGGTGGCGGTGGATCAGCCGTCCAAGAAAGGCGCCCAATGCGGCGCCGCTTCCGGCTGCGACCAGGACCGGCAGGGTGATGGGGCCCGACCCAAGCCCGACGCCGACCGCGGCAAAAAGGGCGAAGGCCGGGGCCAAGCCGAACTCCGCCTCGAGCCGCGATGCCCGCGCGAAGAAGGTCTCGCGCGGAGCCTTGGGCTCATCCTCCATTTCCTCGATCCGGCGATAGCGCTGTCCGAGCGCCGTTTCCACCGTGTGCTCGCTCGCGAGAAGGCTGAAGCTGGCCCGATCAAAGCCGTTGATCTCCAGATCGAAGACAGCCTCCTCCAGCGCCTCTGCGGAATCGAAGACGGCGACGACTTCCCGGATCGCTTGATGAGACATGGTAACGCTCCTCTTTGATATTTATCGCGGATTTCCCGCCCGCGCGGTTTGATCCCGATCAATAATGCGCGTGCCGGCGCGCTGTGAGACCCGGCGGCGCGGCGAAACCGCGCACGCCGCGCCACAGACGCGTTCGAGGCCGGCTGTTTCGGACTCAGCTCAGGAAGTGCGGCGCGATGCCGATCAGTCCCGCCACGATGAGATAGATGGCGACGATGTAGTTCAAAATGCGTGGGAAAATGAGGATTAATATGCCAGCCACCAGTGCGCCAATTGGCTGCACGACCAAAAATCCGGCCATCCTATGTACCTCCTAGCTATCAGGGTCGCGCACGCCGCCGCATTTTCCGTTGGCCGTTCGGACGGAAGGACAGGTAAAGAAATCCGTGACCGGGCCAGCGGCTCGAGGGAATAGCGGCGTGGAGCGCCAAAGATAGAGCATGAGCGAGGCTGCAGACCACAAGCTGGGATTCTGGGCCGTTGTCGCCATCGGCATCGGCGGGATGGTCGGCGGCGGCATCTTCGCGGTGCTGGGGCTGGCGGTGCACTTCGCGCACGGCGGCACGCCGGTGGCCTTCGCGCTGGCCGGCGGCGTGGCGCTGCTCACGGCCTATTCCTACGCCAAGCTCTCCGTCGCCTATCCGAGCCGCGGCGGCACCGTGACCTTCCTCGACCGGGTGTTCGGCGCCGGCCTGTTGACCGGCAGCCTGAATGTCCTTCTGTGGCTGAGCTACGTCGTCATGCTGTCGCTCTATGCCTATGCGTTCGGAAGCTATGGCGCGACCTTCCTGCCGGACGCGTGGCAGGGCGTCGCCAAGCATGTCCTGATCAGCCTCGGCGTGATCTCGATCGTCGGCTTGAACGTGTTGAGCGCCGATATCATCGGCAAGGCCGAGGATTGGATCGTCGGGCTGAAGCTGGCGATCCTCGCCCTGTTCGTCGTGACGGGCTTCGCCGGCATCAGCACCGCGCGCATCGAGCCGGCGTCCTGGTCGCCGGCGCTGCCGCTGGTCGGCGGCGGGATGATCATCTTTCTGGCCTATGAGGGCTTCGAGCTGATCGCCAACACGGCGCAGGACGTGCGCGACCCGGCCCGGACGCTGCCGCGCGCCTATTACGTGGCGGTCGGGTCCGTGATCCTGCTCTACGTGCTGGTGGCGCTGGTGACGGTCGGCAATCTCTCGGTCGATCGCATCGTCGCGGCCAAGGATTTCGCGCTCGCGGAGGCGGCGAAGCCGTTTCTCGGAGAGGCCGGCTTCAAACTGATCGCCCTGGCCGCCATGCTGTCGACCGCGTCGGCGATCAACGCCACGCTCTATGGCGCGGCGCGCCTGAGCTACACCATCGCGCGCGACGGCGAGCTGCCGGAGATTCTGGAGCGGAACGTCTGGGGCAGGCCGATCGAGGGCCTGCTGATCACCGGCGGACTGACGCTTTTCGTCGCCAACACCTTCGATCTCACCAGTATCTCGACCATCGGCAGCACGGGTTTTCTTCTGATCTTCGCCGCGGTGAACACGGCGAACGCGCTGAAGGCCGCGCAGACGAACAGCACCGCATGGGTCTCGGCCGCCGGGGCGGTCACCTGCCTCCTCGCGCTTTGCGCGCTGGTCTGGCAGACGGCGGCCACGGCCCCGGCCAAGCTCTTGATCCTGGCGGCGATTCTGCTGCTCGCCGCCGGCATTGAAGGGGGCTATCAACTGGTGCGGAAGAAGCGGCGCGCCCTTCGCTAGACGGCTCCTTCCCGTCGGCAAGGCCCCTGCGGGC
>Ga0315540_10001978_pt1 | contig 11590 bp, 10 predicted proteins | sample SalMarSW160110MG_FD_203677 | JGI IMG/M metagenome (GOLD analysis project Ga0315540, IMG submission 203677) | Salt marsh sediment microbial communities from the Plum Island Ecosystem LTER, Massachusetts, United States - Salt Marsh Sediment SW1601-10 ... | reverse complement strand
CGGTGATCGAGCGGGCGGCGGTGCTGCTGCTGTGGCGCAACTACACCAAGCCGTTCTCGGAGACCCACGGCGGCGGCACGCCGGCGATGCGCCTGGGGCTGCGAACGGGGCCCCTCAGCCCACGGGCGTTGCTCAAGGAGCGGCTGTTCCCCTCACGCGTGGCGCTGCCCGCGCCGTGGGGGCGCTACTACGAGCGGCTCGAGGACACGCCGGGGATCGCCAGCCCCGCACGGCACCGGCTCAAGCGCGCTGCCTGAAAGCGCGGCGCGGCGCCCCTGCAGGGCGCCGCGTTCACTGCCACCAACACTCTGCGCCGCACAATCTTCGGCTTTGCAGTCCAGACCGCCGGGTCGCCTACCCCTTCCCTCCCGCCTTCTGCAGCCGCTTCACCAGCTCGGCGGCGTTCACGAAGCCCTCGACGCGCGCGTCGCGCACCTCGGTGCCGTCGGGGCGCAGGAAGACGATCGTGGGGACGCCCCTCACGCCGTACTTCTCGCTGCGCGCTTTCACCTCCGGCGAGCCCGCGTTCGTGAGGTCCACCTTGTAGGCGTCGAAGCCCTTCGCGGCGGCGACGACCTTCGGGTTCGGGAACGTCTGCAGCTCGAGCTCGTGGCAGGGCACGCACCAGTCGGCGGCGAAATCGAGCATCACGCCGCGCCCGCCGGCGAGGCTGGCCGCCACGGCGGAGTCTTCGTAGGGCCGGAACGGGATCGAGCGCGAGGGCGCGATCGTGGTCACGATCATCAGCCACACGCCGCCGATCACGGCGAGCGTCCCGGCGACGTTCTTCATGAGCTTGAAGCCCCGGCGGGCGTTCGCGCTCTTCTCCATGAAGCCCAGGTAGAGCCCGCCCAGCACGAGCGCGGTGGGCAGCAGGTACGGCGCCTGCTTCGGCACCAGGCCGATGAGCACGTAGTTCAGGCCGAGCGTCGCCAGGATGACGCCGAAGAGCTTCTTCACCCACTCCATCCACTCGCCCGAGCGGGGCAGGCTCTGGAGCAGCCCCGAGAACGTCGCGAGGAACAGGTACGGGAACCCGAGCCCGATCGCGAGCGCGAACATGGACGCGAACCCGAACGCCGCGTCGCCACGCTGGGCGAGGATCGCGAGCAGCGCCACGACGAACGGACCGACGCAGGGCGCGGCGACGATGCCGACGAACAGGCCCGAGACGAACAGGCCGGCCAGCGTGCCCGTGTTCGCGCCGCCGGCGCGGTCGAGCACCCAGGTGGGCGCCTGCATCTCGTAGACGCCGAACATCGAGAGCGAGAGCACGACGAGCAGCGCGCCGAGCACGACGTTGACCCACGGGTTCTGGAGCGCGGCGCCGAACAGCCCGCCGGTGAGCGCGGCAACGAGCCCGAGCACCGAGTAGGTCAGGACCAGACCGAGCACGTAGACGGTCGCGTTCGTGACGACCTTCGGGAGCGGCTCCTTGCGGCGCGCGCCGAAGATGGACACGGTGATGCCGAGCATCGGGAACACGCACGGCGTCAGGTTGAGCAGCAGGCCGCCCACGAAGAGGACGAAGAACCAGAAGAATCCGCCGCGCGCGAGCGCCTCCTGCAGCCGGCGCGCGGCCGTGTCGCCGGAGGCGGGCGCGCCGCCGGCGGGCGGCGCGGTCGCGAAGCCGGGCCCGGGCGCGGGCGTCTCCGCGACGGTGTCCGCGGCGGCCATCGCCGCGGTGTCGGCGCCGGCCGCGCCACCGGCGCCGCCGGTGACGGTGACCGCGACGGTGAACGGCACCGAGGCGGGCGCCAGGCAGACCTGGTCGTTGCAGCCCTGGTAGTTGACGGTCCCGTGCAGCACGTGCGCGCCGTCCACGGCCGTCCCGCCGGCCGAGAGGGGTACGGTGACCTCGGCGGTGCCGTCCCACACCCACAGCTCGGAATCCTCGAACGCGAACTTCTGCTTCTTCGGCGCCGGGTACTTCGGCGCGCCGGCGGTGATCCCGAACCCGGCCGTCACCGCGACCCTGGTCGGGATGTTGTACTCGAGCGCGGGCGGGTTCGCGTTGATGTGCCAGCCGGGCAGCACGACGAGCTTCACGGTGGTCGTCGCGGCGCCGCCGGGCGCGAGCGTCACGGGGCTCGCGGTGGCCTTCACGAGCGTGTTCGCGGCCGGGATGGCCGAAGCGGAGAGGCCGGCGTCGGCCGGGCCGGGCGAATCCTGCGCGAGCGCCGCCGGCGCGAGCAGCACCGGCACGAGCGCCATCCACCACCATCGCTTCATCACGGAGAGCCCCTTCATGCGCCCGCGGGCGCCGTTTCCTCGAGCTGCGCTGCGAAGTCCGCCGGCTCCGTCACGGGGAGCCGGCACGCCCGGTCGATGCACACGAATCCCGTCGCCCGCCCGCCGGTGGGCGCGAGCGAGGCGGTGAACGGCGCGACGCGTGCCACCGATTCGCGTGAGGCGTCGTCCACCACCAGCAGGTCGTCGAAGGGCCGGAAGCTCCCGCGCGCCGCCGCCAGCAGCGCGTCGCGCGCCGGCGAGGGTTCCCCGGCCACGACGATATGCCGCGCCGGGTGCGACGCGAGGTCCATGGCCACCAGCATGCGCGGCATGGCCCAGGCGTTCCCGGAAAGGCGCCGGGAATAGTAATCGAGGACCCGGCCGGCCTTCACCCGCCAGTCCTCACGCTCTGAGAGCGCCGCCAGGCGCACGAGATTCTCCGCAGCGACGGAATTCCCGGCCATTTCCGCGCCGTCGAAGCCGTCCTTCATGCGCACGCGCACGGAGGCGTCGCCGGAAGGGCTCTCGAAGAAGGCGCCGTCCGCCTCGTCCCAGAAACGGGCGACCTGGCTCTCCGTGACCGCGACCGCGCGCTCGAGCCAGAGCGGGTCGAACGTGGCGCCGTAGAGCTCGAGCAGGCCCCGGACGACGTACGCGTGGTCGTCGAGCTGCCCCTCGCCCCCGGCCTCGCCGTCGCGCCATCGGCGGCGCAGCGCGCCGGTCGCGGGGTCGCGCAGGCGCTCCCACACGAACGTCGCCGCCCTCTCCGCGGCGGCGGCCAGCGCGGGATCGCCCAGCACGCGCGCGCCGCGCGCGCAGGCGGCGATCGCGAGCCCGTTCCACGCCGCAACGACCTTGTCGTCCCGCGAGGGCCGCGGGCGCTGCGATCGCGCGGCGAGCAGCCGCGCGCGCGCGAACGCCAGCCGGCGCTCCGCCTCGGCGGGCGTGAGCCGGAACGCCTGCGCGGTGCGCTCGATCGGTTGCGCCTCGTGGAGCACGGTGGTTCCCCGCTCGAAGTTGCCCTGCGGCGTCACGCCATAGCGGTGACCGAAGAGCCTCGCGTCCTCCGCGCCGAGCACGTCGGCGAGCTGCGCGGGCGTCCAGACGTAGAAGAGCCCTTCGTGCCCCTCGCTGTCGGCGTCCTCGGCGGACCAGAACGCGCCCTCGGGGCTCGTGAGGTCGCGCGCGAGGTATTCGAACACGCCGCGCGCGGTGGCCGCGTAGGCGGGCTCGCCGGTGGCGGCGTGCGCTTCGAGGTACGCGTCGGCGATCAGCGCCTGATCGTAGAGCATCTTCTCGAAGTGCGGCACGAGCCAGCGCGCGTCGGTCGAATAGCGGTGGAATCCCCCGCCGAGGTGGTCGTGGATGCCGCCGGCGCGCATCGCGTCGAGTTGCCGGCGCACCATCGCGAGGCCGCGCGCCCGCTCGCGGGGCGAGCGCGCCCAGCGCCTCAGCAGGAACGAGAGGTTCACGGTCGAGGGGAACTTGGGTGCGTTCCCGAACCCCCCGTTCGACTCGTCGTGCGAGCGCTCGAGTGCGGCCTCGCAGTCGCGGGCGAGGTCCTCGTAGTCCACGGCGTCGCGCCCGGTCTCGCCGATGGCCTCGATCGCGGCGAGCACGCGCGCGCCCTGGTCCACGAGCGCGGCGCGGTCGGCGGTCCAGGCCGCGTGGACGCGCGGCAGCAGCTCGACCAGGCCGGGCCGCGCGCCGATCCCGCGCGGCGGGAAGTACGTGCCGCCGAAGAAGGGCTCGAGGTCGGGTGTCAGGAACACGTTGAGCGGCCACCCGCCGCCGAGGCCCAGGGCCTGCATCGAGGTCATGTAGACGCGGTCCACGTCCGGCCGTTCCTCGCGGTCCACCTTCACGCACACGAAGTGCCGGTTGAGCAGCTCGGCGACCTCCGGGTCCTCGAACGACTCGCGCTCCATGACGTGACACCAGTGGCAGGTCGAGTAGCCGATCGAGAGGAACAGCGGCCGGTCCTCGGCCCGGGCGCGCGCGAACGCCTCCTCGCCCCACGGGTACCAGTCCACGGGGTTGTGGGCGTGCTGCAGCAGGTAGGGGCTCTTCTCGCGGGCCAGCCGGTTGGGAACGGACATGGTCGGAAAGTATTACCTGCGGGCTCGCGCCGGGAATGTCAGGATTCTGGGCTTTCGGGGAGGGCGGGGGTGGAAGCGCGGCGGCGCCGCGCGGCCCTGCGGACAGGCGTCCGGCGCGGGACGAGCGGGGCCGCGCGACGGCCCTACAGCGCCCGCGGCGAGCGTTCGCCGATCAGGTTGCCGAGCCGCCAGGCGCCCGCCAGCAGGACGGCGAAGAGCGGGACCACGGCGCACAGGACGCCGGCGAGCGTGAGCTCGTGCGCGAGGCCGGTCGCGGGCAGCGGGGCCGCGAGCCGGTCCACGAGCCGCGCGGCGGGCGCCGCGGCGGCCGTGGCGGCCGTGGCCATGCGCTGCGGGTCGAAGCCGTAGGCGGCGGCGACGCCGAGCAGCGCCGCGGCGAACGCGGCGGCCGCCGCGATGGGCGGTGTGGCGAACGCGGCGAGCGTGGCGCGCGCGATCTCCGAAGGCGCGACGCGCGACTGCGGAGCCAGCTCGACGCGGGCCATGAGCCGGTCCACGAATCCCGGCGACGCGGGTTCGTCCGCCTCGCGGAAGTCCGCGAGCAGCGCGGCTTCGAGGGCGACGGTGCGCTCGAGCGTGTCGCGGCAGGCCGCGCAGCCTTCGGCGTGCGCGCGGGCCGCGGCGTCGAGACTCGCGACATCGCCGGTGTCGAGGCGTTCCTGGAACTCGAGGCAGTTCATCGGGTCTCCTCCCCGGCGCGCGACCAGGCGGACCTCAGGGCGGCGCGCGCGCGGTGCAGGTGGGTCTTCAGCGTGTTCTCGTTGGTGCCGAGGACGCGGGCCGCCTCCTCGACGGAGCGGTCCTCGAAATAGAAGAGCGTGATCGCGGCCCTCTGCATCGGGGGCAGCGCGTCCACGAGCCGCCGGACGCGTGCGTGGCCGGGGCCGCCTTCCTCCGGGCGGGCCGAGGCCTCGTCGGGCCACGACGGGGCCGCCTGCTCGTGCCGGCGGCGGGCGCGGATCGAGTCGAGCCGGTCGAGCGCGCGGCGCACGACGATCCGGTGCAGCCAGGTGCCGAAGCGCGACTCCTCGCGGAAGCCGGGGAGCGCGGTCCATGCCTTGAGGAACGCGTCCTGTGCGACCTCCTCGGCCTCGGCGGCGTCGCGCACGACCCGCCGGGCGAGGGCGAGCGCGCGGGCGTGGTGCCGTTCGACCAGCACCCGGAACGCCGCGGCGTCGCCGCGGCGCGCCTGCGCGACCAGTGCGCGCTCGCCGTCCTCGCGCACGGCCGCCGGGTCGTCGCCGGCCGCGGGCAGGGCGGCCGCCGGGTCGAAGGTCGTCGTGATGGCCATCACGTCTCTTGGACGGACGCGGGCGGCGCGAGGTTTCACCCCGGCCGGCAGCCGCACGGGGCCGGACTCGCCCGCGCCCCGGTCCCGGCTCCGGGCGAGGACGGCTGAAACCCGGCCCGGCCCCGCGTCCGTCCAAGGGGGCGAAACGGAAACGCGGCCGGCGGCGAAGGCCCCGGCGGGACCTGGGCGGAAGGAGAGCGACATGAGCGGCGAAGATATCGGGATGGTGGTCGTGATGGGAGGCATCCTTCTCGGGGCGACCGCGATTCTCGGCGGGATCGTGACGGGAATCGTGAAGGGCTACCAGCGGCAGCGCATGGTCGAGCTGGCCCAGCGCGAGCGCATCGCGCTGATCGAGCGGGGCGCCGACCCGGACAAGCTGCCGCCGCTGACCGAGAGCGCGCTGGTCGCGGCGATGGGGCAGGGCATCGGCGACGAGCGCATCCTCGCCGGGCGCCGCCGCCAGGGCCTCACCATCGCGGGGCTGATCTTCACGTTCTTCGGGCTCGCCCTCGGCCTGATGCTCGGGCTGCTCGCGGGCGACCACGTCTGGTCCGTGGGCGGGCTGCCCACGTCCATCGGCCTCGCGCTGCTGGTCGGCGCCCGCGCCGTGAACCCGCCGCCGCAGGGGTGACGCTTCACCGCACGCAAAGCGGGCCGGGCTCTCGCCCGGCCCGTTCGCGTTTCCAGGGGCTTTCCCGGTGACAAGGACAGCGTGTGACCGCTTCCCCCTGCCGTCAACACACGCACTTGTGAATTCCCGGCGGCCGGCCCGAGGCCCCCGGCCGGCACTCAGAAGAGAAACGGCACGAAGCGCTTCGTCCGCCGCGCGTACTCGTCCCAGCCCGGGATCTTCTCGCGCAGCAACGGCTCCTCGGTCGCGACGCGGCCCCAGACCGCGACACCAACTGCGAGCGCGATCGCAACCGTGTCGGGCGCGAAGTGGCGCAGCACCGCGGGCAGGATGACGAGCTGGCCCGCCGAGTACATCGGGTGGCGGATCCAGCGGTAGGGCCCCGTGGCAACGAGGTTCGGCGCGCGCGGCTCCGGGTGCGTACTGAACTGGCCGCGCGGGAACGCGACCCAGGCCCACATGAGCACCACGAACGCGAGGGCCTGCGTCGCGATCACCCACGGCGCGCGGGAGAGCAGGTGCCCGGTCGCGAGCAGGTACAGCACGGCCGCGACCTGCACGACCGACGCCGTGTTCGAGAGCAGCCTCGCGACGCGCCTCAGGCTCATCGCCCGCGCCCGCGGCGCGTGGCGCCCCACTCCTTCGTCACGCGCGCGCGCCGGATGCGGTCCAGGCCCGGGAACGCGTGGTCGAGCCAGGCGCCGCCGCCGATCGAGAGCGAGTCGCTCTCGATCGGCGCGTTGCCGTACTTCGACTCGAGCCGGTCCAGCACGTCGAGGCCCTGCCCCACCTCGGCGATGCTCGGGAAGCCGGTGACGCCGAGGTAGCGCACCGTGTCGAGCGCCGTCGCCGCGTTGGTCGTGATCGCGAGCTCGACGCTGCGCGTGTTCGGCCCGCCGCGTGCGAAGCACACCGAGCCGCGGCGGTGCGGCCGCACGACCGGCTCGTCGGGGATCGTGTCGCGCTCCCAGGCGTGGATCGCGGCCGTGTCGTTCGCCGAGCCGAACTGCACGACGAGCCCGCCCGGCGCGCTCTTCGTGGGGCCGACGCGGTAGATCACGAGTCCGTCGTAGTAGCCGCCCTTCACGAGCCGGTAGAGCCGGTCCACGCCGCGCGGCCCCCACGCGCGCACCGCCTGCATCGTGAATGCGCCCTTCGTGGTCGTGAACTCCGCGAGGAAGCTGTCGGGCGCCGCCGAGTCCGGCGGCAGCTCCGAGGGCAGCGGCGCGCGCCCGCGCGGCGAGGCCGCCAGCGCGAGAACGAACAGCGCCAGCGCGACGAGCCGCGCCGGTCCGCGCCCGGGTGCCTTCGGCGTCCCGATGGCCTACTTCCCCTTCCCTTCGAGCGCCGCCGCCGCGCGGTCGAGCGCGGCCGCGGTGGGCGCCATGCCCGCCGCCCAGTCCTTCGGGCTCGCGTCCAGCAGTGCCTGGCCGAGCCGGGGCAGCGGCACCGCCGCGTAGCCCGTGTTGAGTCCGGGCGCGTACAGCTCGTGGCGGAACCACGTGCGGCCCGGCAGCCCGGGGCCGAGCAGCCCGCGCTCGGCCCGCATCAGCGAGGCGTTCACCGCGTCGGCACCGCCCGCCGGCCAGCCGCCGCCCGCGAGACCCGCGTCGGCCGCGCGCTCGAGCGCCGTCGCCGCGTCCTGCAATCGGGTCGCGGCCGCGCGCACGATCCCGGTCGTCTTCGCGAACTGGAGCGAGTCCGGGCGGCCCGCGCCGGCGTCTTCGGCCCGGTCCTCGAGTGAGCGCAGCTCGTCGAGCGCGAAGCGCGCCTCGTCCGAGTAGCGCAGCGGCAGCACGTTGGCCTCGGCGAGCCGCAGCCCGATCCGCGCCCACAGGTCGGTCGCCGCGACGTGGAAGACGAAGCCCGGGTCCACGATGCGATCCATGTATTCGAAGTCGTCGTACATCGCGTGGTAGTTGCCGCCCACGCCGCCGAAACCGAAGTTGAGCGACGGCACGCCGAGATGGTCGGTGAACACCGTGTAGTCCGAGCCGCTGCCGAGCGCGCCGAGGTTCCACTCGAACGGCCGCCCGGGCTCGCCGCGCAGCCGCCGCTCGCGGTTGTCGGCCGCCCAGGCCGCGCGCCCCGAGCCCCACGCCTCGTCCACGGCCACGTTCCACAGCGGGCGGTTGTGGCCCGGGTCGCGCACGTCGCGCATCGCCTCGGCCACGAGGTCGCGCAGCGCGTGGCAGCCGCCCGCGCGGAATTCGTGCCCCGAGACCGCCGTGTCCACGTTGAGGTAGGCGACCGCGTTCGCCGACAGCTCGTCGGCGTGCGCCTCTCCGAACTCGGTCGAACCGAGCAGGCCGTATTCCTCGCCATCCCACGAGCACAGCTCGATCGTGCGGCGCGGCCGCCAGCCGTCCTTCGCGAGCGCGCCGATCGAGCGCCCCAGCTCGAGCAGGCAGATCGTGCCGCTGTTCGGGTCGAGCGCGCCGTAGGTCCAGGCGTCGCGGTGGTTGCCGAGGATCACCTGCTGCTCGGGGTGCTCGCGGCCCTTCAGCGTCGCGACCACGTTCCAGATCGGCCGCACCGCGTAGTCCTGCTCGCTCTCCAGGTGCACCTTCGCGCCGCCGGGGCCGACGTGGTAGCGGAACGGCAGCCCGCCCTGCCAGCCTTTCGGCGCCTCGGGACCGTCGATCGCGACCAGGATCTTGCGCGCCTCGCCGTAGGAGATCGGCAGCGACGGGATGCCCGGAATCCCGACGGCCCTGTCGCCGGGAAGGCGCCGCCCGTTCGCCGTGGACGCCCACCCCGGCGTCGTCGGGTCGCCGGGACCCTCCGAGAGGAACTGCACGCTGCCGCGCTGCAGGCCGTCGGCGGGACGGCCCTGGCCGCGCGGGTAGGGGTCGGCCACGTCGTAGCCGTCGTCCGCCGGGTCGCTGTAGAGGATCACCGCCGCGAGGCCGGCGTTCTCGGCGTTCCGGACCTTGAGGCCGCGGAAGATCCTCCCGTAGCGCACGAGCGCGATGCGCCCTTCGAGCTCGACTCCCATCGCGCGCAGCTTCGCGAAGTCGCCCACGTCGCCGTAGTTCGCGTACACGACCTGGCCGGTGGCCTCGCCCGAGGCGCTGTAGCCGTTGAACGCGTCGAACACGTCCGCGTCGTGCGAGTCCTTGTCGTGCGGGATCCCCTTCTCGCGCACCGCGAGCGTCTCGGCCACGGGCTCGATCAGCTCGAGCCGCGAGACCTTCGGGTAGTTGAGCCACACCGGAACCGCCTCGATGCGTGTCTCCCAGCCGTACGCGGCCAGGCGCTGGCGCACGTACTCGGCCGTCGCGCGGTCGGCGGGCGTGCCGGCGACGTGCGGCTCCTCGGTGAGGAGCCGCAGGTGGCGGCGCAGCGAGTCGGGCCTGATCGTGTCCGCGACGCGGGATTCGCGCGCGAGCTCGGCGTCGATCGCCGAGGGTGCGAAACCCGTGAGGCCGTCGGGGGCCCTGAGCCCCGCCGGCGCGGGCTCGGCGACGCCCATCAGGGGATGGGGCTCCGCGGCGGCCACGGCACGGGCGGGACCGCAGAACAGGAACGCGGCGAGGAGTGGCGCGAGCGCGCGGTGGACGGCGTGCGGCATGGGGGGAGCTCCCGGAAGGGTTCGGACTCGTGTGGGGGGGCCTGCGGGCCCCGAGAGAATAGGGGGCTCGCGCGCGCGGTCAACGGGTTCGTGCCGGCGGCCCGCCCCGCCTACGTTCCGCCCGCGCCCGGGGCGGTCGTCGCGGCCCGCGCGGGCGCGGGCTTCTTCGCCAGCGCGACCACGACGCCCGCGGCGATGACCGTGAGGGCGCCGAGCGCCTGGTTCCACGCGGGCGGGCGGGCGAAGAGCACGACCTCGAAGAGGTACGTGAACACGATGCCCATGTAGCCGAACGCGGCGAGGCGGGAGGCCTCGGCGCGCGCGTAGGCGCGGCCCACGAAGACCTGGCCGAGGCCGCCCGAGAGCGCGGCCAGCGCGAGCGGCACGTACGCGGTCGCGTGCACCGGGCGCAGGCTCGGCAGCGCGATGAGCAGCATCGTGACGCCGGCGAAGAGCGACATGTGGAGCGCGATCGCCTCGCTGCTCTCGTGCGGCCCGATGTGCCGCAGGCGCAGCAGCGCGAGCGCGTAGCTGAAGCCGCCGAGGAGCACCAGCGCGCCGATCGCGCCGCTCCGCCCGAAGTCGGCGCCCATCAGCACCGCGACGCCCACGAAGCCGCCGACCACGCCGGCCCACACGGCGCGACCGACGCGCTCGTGGAGGATCGGGCCCGAGAGGATCGCCACCCAGAACGGCGACGTGGCGTAGAGCGTCGTCGCGTCGCCGACCGAGATGCGGTTCTCCCCGAGCGCGTAGAAGAGCGTCAGCGCCCCGCCGGTGCCGAACGCGGCGCGCAGCCACGTGTTCTTGCGGTCGGTGACGCCGAGCCGCTTGCGGTTCACCCTCGCCGAGAGGATCGCGACGATCGCGCCGCCGAAGAAGCGTGCGGCGCCGATCTCGGCCCACGGCAGGTCCACGGCACCCGCACGCGTGGCGACGCGCATGACGGCGAACGAGAGCTCGGAGAGCGCGAGCCAGAAGAGTCCGGAGCGGTGCAGGCCCTTCATGGCGCGCGGCGTCGCGGCGTCCGCGCGCGGCGCCCGCGGGCGGTCACGCGGACGCCGGCGCGCTCGCGCCGACGTCCAGCCAGTTCACGCGTTCGCGGTACAGCTCGGGATCGAGCTGCTTCAGGTCCATGTACCGTCCGCGGTGGCAGGTCACGAGGATCACCTGGTGCCCGCCGCCGAACGCCTCGATCAGGGTGCGCATGCCCGCCTGCAGGCGCCCGTCGTCGCTCGTCGCGAAGGCGTCGTCGAGCAGGATCGGGAGCGGCTCGCCGCCGCGCGAGAGGAACTCGCTCACCGCGAGTCGCACCGCGAGGTAGAGCTGGTCGCGCGCGCCGGTCGAGAGCTGCAGGTGCGCCTTGCCGCGGGAGACCGGGGGGCCGCCCTCGAGCTGGATGGAGAAGTCGAGGTCCTCGCCGAAGCGGATCTGGTCCACGCGCGTCCCGAAGGACTCGAGCAGCTCGCCGACGCGCGTGTTGAGGAAGTCCGCCCACTTGCGGTGCGTGTCCAGCGCCACCTTCTGGATCGTCGCGCGGGCGGTCTCGACGCTCTCCTTGAACGCCTTCGCGGCGGCGTGCGCGCGGGTGAGCCGGTCGATCTGCGCCTCGAGCTCGGGGCGCAGTTGCGTGTGCCGGCGCCAGACCTCCTCGACCTCGAGCCGCAGGTTGGCGCGGTGCTGCTGGGTCTCCTCGAGCCGGGCGCGGCACTGCTTCGCCTCGACCTCGATCTCGTCGG
>Ga0315540_10001975_pt1 | contig 11599 bp, 6 predicted proteins | sample SalMarSW160110MG_FD_203677 | JGI IMG/M metagenome (GOLD analysis project Ga0315540, IMG submission 203677) | Salt marsh sediment microbial communities from the Plum Island Ecosystem LTER, Massachusetts, United States - Salt Marsh Sediment SW1601-10 ... | reverse complement strand
GCTTGGACCGATACTTCAACTCAACACGGCAACGAAGGAGGTGATGAAACGTTTTGACAATACCGACGGATTTTCCCGACTGATTCGTCTTAACCCGAAAAATGTGGCAGAATAGAATAAATGGGGGAATTTAAATGAAAAGGATCACGCTACTCCTGGCAAGCCTGGTGGTGCTCTTAGCCCCCCCTGCATTCAGCAGATAGTTTCTACTTCGGCGAGAACGACAGTTTCGTAGGTCAAGTTCACTCGGAACTTGACGCTCTATCTCGATTTAGCAATGCCAAGTTCCAAGTGAACCCGACCTACCGCGTAAGCTTCTCCGCTGCAGCGTGCGGTACTATCTGTCAATCCTGCTTATATTGCGGTCAGTTGCCATTTCCGGGCAACAAGCGCAGCAGAACAACAACTGTTAGAGCAAATCACAGCTATTCCTCTTGACCAGATTAATCATTGACAATCGGGAGTTTCTCTCCTTATTTAGGCGATTTCGAGGTGGTCGGTTCAACCTCGAATGGCCCGCCGATTTCCGATAAATTCGTGCCAATTAACAAATAGCGAAATTGAGCCGGGCGTAAAATTAGCGAGGTTATTTCTGACTAAGTTAGTCAGTATTGAATTGGAATGTACGATCTCTAAATATGTAGAGGATTGACGAGGAAATCATGACCGATAAGCAACCACTGCTGGAGATCAAGAATCTCTCGGTGAAAGTAGAAAACAGCGAGATTATCAAACATCTCGACTTCGAGGTGAATGCAGGCGAGATTCACGCTATCATGGGCCCTAATGGTTCAGGTAAATCAACCCTCTGCTACGCCCTGACCGGACATCCCGAATATGAGGTGACCTCCGGCGAGGTAACGCTTGCGGGACAGAATCTGTTCGAGATGAAAGTCGATGAGCGAGCCAAGGCGGGTTTGTTCCTGGCGTTTCAGTACCCGGTCGAAGTTCCCGGCGTGACGCTGCAGAACTTCCTGCGCACGGCATACAACGCCCGCCACGAGGCCGACGGCAATGGGCAACCCAGCAAGATCAATGTCCTCAAGTTCTGGGGGTATCTGAAAGAAAAGTTGAAAATGCTCGCTATCCCGGAATCATTTGCCAACCGCTACCTCAATGAGGGTTTCTCAGGCGGCGAGAAGAAACGCGCCGAGATCCTGCAGATGGCGGTGCTTGAGCCCAAGGTGGCACTGCTTGACGAGACCGATTCGGGGCTTGACATCGACGCACTCAAAGCGGTGGCTGACGGTGTCAATAAGCTGATGCATGATGACATGGCCGTCGTCCTCATCACGCACTATCAGCGCCTGCTTAACTACATAAAACCGCACTTTGTCCACATCATGTCAAACGGCAACATCATCAAGACCGGCGGCCCGGAACTGGCGCTCGAGCTGGAGGAAAAGGGCTACGGCTGGATCACTGGTGACAAAGTGAAAGCTGAGGCTTAATCATGGCTGAACCTAAAGAGAATACCGAACTTCGCGACCTGGGCGATTACAAATATGGATTTCATGACCCCGAGCACTATAAGTTCAAATCCGACAAAGGTCTGAATCGCGAGATCGTCAGCACGATCTCGGAAATGAAGAACGAGCCGGGCTGGATGACCGACTATCGGTTGAAGGCGCTGGAACACTTTCTGGAGCGCCCGATGCCGCGCTGGGGCGGGGGTGGCCTGCTCGACACCATTGACTTCCAAAACCTCTATTACTACGTAAAATCCTCCGAGCGGTCGGAACGAACCTGGGACGACGTTCCCTCGGATATTAAGAAGACATTCGACCGGCTCGGCATCCCCGAGGCTGAAAAGAAATATCTCGCCGGCGTCGGTGCGCAGTATGAATCGGAAGTTGTCTATCACAACCTGCAGAAGCAGTGGACCGACATGGGGGTTCTGTTCCTTGATACCGATACCGGTTTGAAGGAGCACGAGGACATCTTCAAGAAGTACTTCGGCAAGGTAATCCCATACAACGACAACAAGTTCGCTGCGCTGAATTCCGCCGTCTGGTCGGGTGGGTCGTTTATCTACGTCCCGCCGGGCGTCAGCGTGGAGATTCCGCTGCAGGCATATTTCCGTATCAACACCGAAAATATGGGGCAGTTCGAGCGCACGCTGATCGTCGTCGACGAAAACGCCTGGGTGCACTATGTCGAGGGTTGCACGGCGCCAACCTATTCATCAGCTTCGCTGCACTCCGCAGTCGTTGAGATCATCGTGCTCAAAGGCGGCCGCTGCCGCTACACCACGATCCAAAACTGGTCGAAAAATGTCTTCAACCTTGTTACCAAGCGTGCTGAGGCATACGAAAACGCTACCATGGAATGGGTCGACGGTAATATCGGCTCGAGATTGACCATGAAGTACCCCGCGATTCATCTCAAAGGTGAAGGTGCCAAGGGTGAGGTGCTCTCGGTGGCGTTTGCGGCTGACAACCAGCACCAGGACGCCGGCGCCAAGGCGGTGCATCTGGCTCCGAACACTTCTTCATCGATTATCTCCAAATCGATTTCCAAGGGCACGGGTCGCTCGTCGTATCGCGGTTTGGTGAAGGTGGCCAAGGGTTGCACCGGTGTAAAGGCGAATGTCGAGTGCGATGCGCTCTTGCTCGATGATGAATCGCGCACCGACACTTATCCCTACATGGAAATTGACGAAGAAGACGTCTCGATCAGCCACGAAGCTTCGGTCTCGAAAATCTCCGAGACTCAGATGTTTTATCTCATGTCACGAGGATTGACCGAAGCGCAAGCCTCAATGATGATCGTCAACGGCTTCATCGAACCGATCGTCAAGCAGTTGCCGATGGAATACGCGGTCGAATTGAACCGCCTGATTGAACTCGAAATGGAAGGCTCGGTCGGTTAAGATGGCGCAGGTTGTAATCAAGCGTAAGGAGAAGGGTGACCTTTTTGCTCCCTTGTCCGAGGAACTACTCACGGACTATCTTGCCGGCAAACAGAACGGCAAGGGGCTGGCAGAGTGGCAACGCGAGAGATTCGCACTTGCCCAGGCAGTAGCCACCCCGACTAACAAAGATGAGGACTTCAAATACGTAAATTTCCGCCAGTTGCGGTTAAACGATCTGCGGCCGATCGCGGTGGAATGGCAGTCCTGGAAGCAGGGAAAGTTGCTGGCGGCAGGAGTCAATACTGAATCTTCAATTCCCGAGGATTACGCCGTCGAACAGGTGCAGGGCGATCCGGAATCTCATATTTTCTACGGCTCTTTCGCTCAGGCACAACAGACTCACCGGGAACAACTTCACTCGGCTTTGGACCTGATCAAGACCCAGTTTCCGGCCCGGAAGTTTGCGCTCTATGCGAACGCATTCCTGAGCCAGGGTGCTTTCCTGCATGTAGCCAGGAATACGGAAGAATCCACGCCGCGGCAGCTGTTCACGCGCTTTGCGGCGACGGAGAGCCTCTTCTCCCCCGCCACCGTTGCCGTTGTTGACTCCAATGCCCGCGCCAGCCTGGTGTGGGATATTGATTCGGAGGAAAACGCCTCCGGAGTGATCAATGGCACGATGGATGTGATTGTGCATAGCGGCAGCCACCTGAACCTGCTGATCACTCAGCATTTGAGCCGCGCGGTTGACAACATTTCAACGATTCGGATTTATCTCGAACGGGACGCCCAACTCGAGATGGCGATGATTAATTCCGGCGGTAAAGTCAACCAGATGGAAATAGATATCCAGATGGCTGAACAGGGCGCCAGCGCACTGGTGAATGGAGTGTATCTGGGGCGAGAGCGCGAGAACTTCAATCTACTGACGCATCAGCATCACAAGGTCGGCAACACGAAATCCGATTTATTTTACATCGGGACTCTCTCCGGCAAATCGGCTTCAAATTATCTCGGCAAGATCACGATCTCTCCCGGGGCACAGCAGTCGGATGCCTACCAGAAGAATCGAAATCTGATCCTGAACCATGGCTGTTCGGTGAACAGCTCGCCGAAGCTGGAAATTTCGGCCAATGATGTTCGGTGCTCCCACGGTGTGACTACGGCAAAGGTCTCGGATTTGGAGATGTATTACCTGCAGTCGCGTGGAATCGACTACGCTACCGCCAAGGTGTTGCTTGCCGACGGTTTCATCTCACAGGTTGCGCCTCGCATCAAATCGGAGTTGCTCCGTGACGGCTTCGCGCGCCGCCTCGAAGCGTTATTGAACCGCTGGGGAGGGCATTAGTCTCCCCGCAGCGAAACGATAGCCGCTTGTGTTAGCAGCAAGGCGACTTAGTTTGGCCTTCGGAGCTACCAGATGAGTTTAGACATCAAGAAGATCAAGGCTGATTTCCCGATATTTCAGAACGCCATCCGGGATGGTAAGCCGCTCATTTACCTGGACAGTGCGGCAACCAGCCACAAACCGGCGTCAGTGATTGCGGCGGAAGCCGATTTTTACGCCAGGGAATACGGCACGGTGCGCCGCGGCATCTACGAACTCTCCGCAAAAGCGACCGAGAAATATGAAGGGGCGCGTCAAACCGTCGCTGACTTTGTGAAGGCGGCTTCCCCGGAGGAAATAATCTTCACGCGGGGCACTACTGATTCAATCAACCTGGTCGCACGCTGCTTCGGCGAAGCGAAAATGCAAGCGGGCGACGAGATCATTCTTTCCGAATTCGAGCATCATTCCAACCTGGTGCCGTGGCTGATGTTGGCAGAACGCACCGGTGTGAGACTGGTATTCGCGAAGTCAACGCCAGCGTGGCATCTGGATATATCCGATCTCGAGCAAAAGATTTCCCCGAAAACCAAACTGGTCGCCGTGTCTGGGATGTCCAATGTGCTCGGCTGCGTTACTGATGTTGAGCAGGTTGTGCAAGTCGCACACGCCCGGGGTGTCCCGGTGCTGATCGACGGCGCTCAGCGCGTGCCGCATTACGGCTTCGATGTCAGCAAGGTTCAGTGTGATTTTCTGGCGTTTTCCGGCCACAAGATGTGTGGTCCAACGGGAATCGGTGTCCTCTATATGAAGAAAGAACTCGGCGAGCAATTGCCTGCCTACCTCGGCGGCGGCGATATGATAGAAACTGTACGCTACGATGGCTTTACGCCAAACGAACTGCCCTGGAAATTTGAGGCTGGCACCCCCAACATGGCCGGCGCTATCGGCCTGGCAGCAGCAATTGAGTATCTCAACGGCGTTGGCTGGACGGAGTTAATCAAGCACGAGGACTCCATTACCGAGTATGTTCTGGAGCGAATGCTCTCCACCGAGGGAATCACTCTTTACGGCCCGCAATCGCCGGAACGGCGCGGCGCGGTGTTTGCGTTCAATTACAAGGAGATTCATTCGCATGATGTCGGCTCGATGCTCGACTTTGCCAATATCGCGATACGCGCCGGACACCACTGCGCGCAGCCGTTGATGGGGAAACTGGGCGTTGGCTCCACCGCACGCGCGAGCTTTTTCCTTTACAATGAGAAGGAAGAGATCGATATTCTACTCGAGAATCTGAAAACATCCGAGAGGTTTTTGACCGATGCAGTTGGATGATTTATACCGCGAGGTCATAGTAGATCACTACAATCACCCCCGCAATTATGGAAAGCCGGACAAATGGGATATTGTCGTCGAGGGCAAGAACCCCGTCTGTGGCGACGAGATCAAGATCTACCTGAACGTGCGGGACAACGTCGTTGCGGACGTTCACTTCGAGGGCAAGGGTTGCTCGATATCGATCGCTTCCGCATCAGTAATGACCGAGACGCTGCGCGGCAAGAGCCTGGATGAAGTGAAGACGATTCTGGCCGATTTCAACCAGATGCTGCGTGGTGAAGTATGCGAGCGCTGCGAAGAGTACTCAGACGCCATTGCTTTTCAAGGAGTTACGAAGTTTCCGGTCCGGGTCAAATGCGCCCTGCTTGCCTGGAAGACCGTCGAGGAGATTGTCAACTCCAACGGTGACGGAACACCTCCCGAAACCACTACCACCGAGTAGCCGGTGCCTGCCGATTGCCAGGCGCGTAAGCTAAGACAGCGCTTGAAGTTCTCGCAATAACTGAACACAAATTAAACAGTTAAATGACGGGGTTTTCTGTTGACACCCATTGAGTAAGTACTATATTTCCCGTGATGGGAAATAGGGGGGAGCATACTTATTTGGTTTACCTGTCGGTACAGATTAACGTCGAATCAGTTTCAAAAGACCACGAACAGAATTCGAGATAACCGTCATGCATGCGCTATGTGCAGTCGTTAACACAGAAATCTGTGACATCAATATAGATAAATAACAGTAAATTTGAAGGTGAAGCAGAACTTAAGCTCATGACTGAAAAAACCTACAATTCCAGCAAGCCAATGGAGGCGTTATGACATCACGACCGTTTTTTGCCAAAGCCACGTTCGTCCTGGTGGTCCTGGCAAGCCTGTTACTTCTTTCCGGGTCAATAATGGCGCAGGCCAATCCCGATTACACCATCAGGCTGGTGTGTCCGACAGATATTTCTGCGGCCAACGAGGGCGACTCGGTAGAGATCCAAGTGCATTATGATGCCGCGGAGGGACTGGGAGGATTCTCCCTTGGTTTTCATCAAAGCTCCGACCAGCTGGAGATTACTTCAGCCAGCGCGGGCTCCGCGCTGAGCGGGCTCAGCGGGACTTTCTTGCAGACCATCAACACGGCCAATAATACAGCGTTGTGCGGATTCCTGAATTTTAATCCGACGGTGCCAATTCCGGCTGGAACGGATTTGCATCTGCTTTCCCTCTGGGTTCAGGTGCCCCCCGGTGTTTCACCGGAATGCGTTTCTGTGGATTCGATGTTTGTGCCACCCGCAGGTCCGTTCGTGGTCACCATTCAGTCAAACAGTCAGACAGTCACACCGCTTTACGAATCGTGCGGCGGCCAGGAGATCAGTGTGCTGGGAGGTTGCTCAGCAAACACTCCTCCGAATGCAATCTGTCAGGACATTCAGTTGAGCGCTGACGTAAACTGCGAAGCTACCGGTTCGATTGACAACGGCTCCAATGATCCCGACGGCACAATCACGTCGATGCGACAGGAACCGCCGGGGCCATACCAACTGGGAACAACTCCGGTTACCTTGTGGGTATTCGACGATGCTGGCGATTCAGCTAGCTGTAGCTCAAATGTCACCGTTGTGGATGACACACCACCAACCCTTACCTGTCCGGGCGACATCACGGTGGGCAACGATGCAGGTATTTGCGGTGCCATAGTTAATTTCGCGGCTACTGTCAACGACAATTGTGACCCGGGTCCAACTGTTACATACAGCCAGAATCCCAACACGGAATTCCCGGTTGGTACTACCAAGGTCGATGTCACAGCCCAGGATGTCTCCGGAAATCAGAGCACCTGTTCATTCAATGTGACAGTCAATGATACGGAGGCGCCGGTTGCAATATGTCCCGGCGACATGACCGTCGTGGCGGCCCCGAGTGCGACCGACGCGGTGGTTAATTTCACCATTGATGCCACTGATAACTGCAGCGTTGCTTCGGTTACGGCCGATCACGCTTCCGGGTCATCATTCCCGCTGGGAACGACTCTCGTTACTGTTACCGCCGAAGACGGCGCCGGCAATCAGAACCAGTGTACGTTCAATGTCGACGTACAGGCTCCGCCGGTAGTTTCCGATATCCCCGATCAGACCATTGATCAGGGGCAATCATTCACACAAATCAATCTTGACGACTACGTAACCGATCTTGACGACGCCGACAGTCTGATTACCTGGTCGGCTACGATGTTCAAGAGCATTGGTACGATCACGGTTGATATCGTCGATCGGGTTGCTACCATCAACGTGTCGCCTGACTTTGCCGGCTCCGCGGTGTTTGAATTCACCGCTACCGATCCGGACGGCAATTCGGCTTCCGACCAGGCTACATTTACGGTGAACACTCCGGCCAACGAGCCGCCGGTTGTTTCGGATATTCCGGACCAGACGGTCACGGCTCCCGCCACGTTCACCCCCATCAATCTTGACGATTACGTTACCGATCCCGACGACGCCGACAGCACGATTATCTGGACCTCATCAGGTTCTTCGCAGCTGACGGTCTCGATTGTGGATCGCGTCGCGACCATCACCTATCCGAACGGATTCATCGGTTCGGAGACCATAACATTCACGGCAGCCGATCCTCAGGGAGCATTCGACTCTGATACAGCTACCTTTACTGTGAATGAGGCGCCGAACGAGCCTCCGGTGATTAGCGGAATTCCCGATCAGACAATCAATGACGGTGATTCGTTCACTGACATCACTCTTGATAACTATGTCACAGATCCCGACAATGCCGCCTCTGAATTGACCTGGACGGCGAACGAGCTTTCGAATTCGGCCGGTGTAGTCGTTTCAATCAGCCCGAGCCGGGTCGCGTCGATTACTTATGCCAGCACGGGAAGCGCCACCTATGAATTCGTGGTACAGGATCCCGATGGCGCTATGGACGCGGATACGGTGACATTTACGATTAATCAGGTTCTTAATCCTGACTTCGCGGTTGCAGCCACTCCTGACTCAGTCTTCGTGCCGGAAGGAACCGCCACGGCGTTTTCCTTCAGCGTTGATGTGAGCTCTATCGACGGCTTTAACGGCGATGTCCAGCTCAGCGCCACTGGCTTCCCGAGCGGAGTTAGCGGCACCTTCGATACCAATCCTGTTACCGCGCCGGGCAGCTCCACCCTTGAAGGCACAACTCTGATGGATACCCCTGCAGGAGTCTACGAGATAGCTATCTCGGGTAGCGCGGTCGCTAAGGCGATCGATCCGCACTCTGCAGTTGTTTACCTGGTAGTTGAGGCGCAGGGTTGTACCGACACCCCGATTCCGATGGTCAGCCAGACCCAGTTCGACCTTACTGTCACACAAGGACAGAATGCCGGCGATGAGATGGTTTACGTGACCAACGGCGCCACCTGCGGCACTCTCTATTGGGAAGCTGCCGCAACCGAAGCCTGGGTTGCACCGGATCCGACCAGCGGTTCGGTTGACGCGGGTGTCACCCCCGGCGATCTCATGACGTTGCATTTCAACACCTCTACGCTTGATCCGGGCGACTATACCGCTCAGATCAACGTCGTCTCGGTCATGCCGGGCGCCGGTAAGAGCGATGAAGGTGCAGCTATTGTTATCAACCTGACGGTTGAACCAATGGGTGAATCGATGGATACTGTCTACGTGTCCAGCACTTCCGGATATCCGGGCAGCCACGTATCTGTCGATGTCAACTTCAAGAATGACGAGGATCTCGCTGCCATGTCACTCGGACTGATGTGGGATTCAGGCGATATCTTCCTTGACTCAGTAAGCTACAGCGGCTCGCGAGTCGATTATATCGGCAGCAAGGTCACCACGATCAACAATGCCTCACAGCAGCTGGCCCTGGGTGTTCTGCGGATTCCGCCGGAAGCCCTGATTTCTGCCGGCAGCGGTTTGTGGGCCAGATTGTGGTACACAATTAATCCAGCAGCCTCGGCTCACATAGTCTCGATTGATTCAACTTTCATTCCTCCGGGTGTGGAGTTGATCTTCAATGACGAAGCAGCCAATGCGATTTATCCGCAGTTTGTAATGGGCCAGATCGAAATCTTGCCTCCGCAGGATGTCTGCATCAACGGTATTGTGAAGGATCTATCCGACGCACCAATACCGGGAGCGGCAGTTGAGCTTTACGACGATCTTGGAACTCTTGTCAACACGACGACGAGTGCCGGAGACGGCGCCTACGAGTTCTGCGTTGATGGCTCAATGATGGGCGATATGTTCACAGTCCGCGCCCATCTTGCGGGATACTATCCCGATGCCAGGGACGCCACTGCTCCGGCTGATGACGCCGATCTGTATCTGCAGCCGTTCACCGAAATGGTGCAGCCAACCAACGAATGGGTTGATCTGTACTGTGACGGCAGCGCCATGGGAATCGATGGCCCGATCCTTCCGGGTGATGTGATCGACGCCTACGACCCGAGCGGCGTACTGTGCGGCAGATGGATGGTAACTCAGCCGGGTACCTTCGGGTTCATGCCGGTGTACCGTGACGATCAGTTCACGCCCAGCATCGATGAAGGCTGCGAACCGGGCGATGTTATCACGCTCAAGTGGAACGGCAATGACGTCGACCTGACCGGTAGTCCCAACCCGCTGATCTGGAGTGGCAATGGTGATCGCTATTCCGCCTGCTTCCAGGCTCATACCGAAGTCACCAAGTGCATCCACCTGCAGCAGGGCTGGAATCTGATCTCTTTCAATGTTGAACTGCCGACCAATGACATCGAGAGCTTCTTTGCTGACATCATGGGTAACGTTGATGTTATCCTGAGCTTCGAGTCAATGGCCGAAACTTACGATCCGGATCTGCCGGACTTCTCAACCCTGTGGACTGTCGATAACGCTCATGGCTATTGGGTCCGCATGAATGAGGCGGATTCGATCTGCGTGACCGGCAACCTGGTTGACGATGCCACCCCGATTGACCTTGAACTCAACTGGAACCTGGTCAGCTACCTGCCGATCGATCCTCAGGCACCGGCTGACGCGCTCTCTTCGATACTTTCAAGCGTCATAGTCGTGCTTGGTTACGACAATGGCGGTTTGACCTACGATCCGGCGCATCCGGAATTGTCAGATCTCACCGAAATGGCACCATGCTTCGGTTACTGGATTAAGACCAATTCCGCAGGCAGCTTAGTTTACGGTGGTCCGCCGTTGTTCGTGGGTAATGGCCCCGACGCAACCAACACGGCTGCCAGCTATGCACCGACGGTCAACGAGTCGAACACCTGGATCGACCTGTATGGCTCGAATGTTACCTTTAATGGCCAGACACTCAAAGCCGGTTCGACCATCTCGGCCTATTCCGAAGATGGCAAGCTGATCGGCCAGAGCACGCTGCGCCAGGACGGCAAGTATGGATTCATGCCGGTGTACGGCCCTGAGAATTTCTCGGCCGATTTCGCCAAGGTCTCCAATGCCGGTAAGGTGCATTTCAAGATCGACGGTCAGGATGTTGTGCAGACAGTTGACTGGACTGCCAACGGTGATCGAATCCAGCTGAGCCAGTTCTCGACCGAGAAGGGCGCGACGCTGCCGACTTCATTCACCCTGGCGCAGAACTACCCGAACCCGTTCAACCCTGAGACCAGGATTGATTACGTAGTCGCGGCTCCGAGCAATGTTCGGATCGAGATCTACAACATGCTTGGTCAGAAAATCAGGACGTTGGTCAACGATTACCGCGCTGCCGGCGACTACACAGTCACCTGGCACGGCACCAACGATTCGGGCGCTCAGGTAGCATCCGGTGTCTATCTGTACAAGATGACTGCCGGTGACTATACCGAAACCCGCAAGATGACGCTGCTGAAGTAAACTCACTTCGAAGCGAGTCTTGTAATTCGAGACGTTTATTGGGTCAGGAGCTAAGGAAAGCTCCTGATCTGATATGACGATACATACCCCCAAGCCCTCGGGACCCCATCTCCCGGGGGCTTATTTTATTGGGAGGTTTTCCGAGCTGTGTGTTCTCGCCGCCTGCGGCGTCGTGACTCGCCGCGGCGAGTCCTCCTTGTGCGTGGCCTGAGCCTCGTAACGCAGGTCCCTTGA
>Ga0315540_10001973_pt1 | contig 11604 bp, 8 predicted proteins | sample SalMarSW160110MG_FD_203677 | JGI IMG/M metagenome (GOLD analysis project Ga0315540, IMG submission 203677) | Salt marsh sediment microbial communities from the Plum Island Ecosystem LTER, Massachusetts, United States - Salt Marsh Sediment SW1601-10 ... | reverse complement strand
ATCATTTTTATATAATTCATTAAAAGTCTGATCAAGGAAAGAATAATCGAATGGTCTTCCCGGAACAACACTATTCCAGGTATTTTTTACAAAATTTACGGTTGCAGAAATATTTTCCGGTTTAACGCGCACAAGTAGGAAATAAAACTGATCGGGATTAATTGACATAACCAATGGACCAATTTTGGAATGCAGGCTAAAGAAATTAAAGTCTTTTACTACTCCAATTACAGTTTTAATAGGGGTCCCCTCAAATTGTTTTCCAATTGGATTATCCCAGCCAAATTTTCGTACAGCAGCTTCATTAATAATTACAGATGAAGTTGAATCAGATGGGTGTGATAATGAAAAGTTTCTACCTTTTACTATTTTCATTTGCATAGTTTTCAGGTAGTCATAATCTACAAAACTCCTTCTCATCATCATTTTTAACTGGTTGTTTGTTCCAACTACTGTTTCTGTACCCTCCGATCCACTTGCTCCGAATAAGCCGGAACTTGCTGCTACTTTAACAATATTTGAGTTTTTTAATAATTCTGTTTTTAATAAATTAATTTTTTCTCTTGTTGCTTTGCTTCTGATAGGCATGTAAATAACGTGCTCTTTATTAAATCCAAGATCTTTGTTCTTAATAAAGCTCATTTGATTTGCTACAATACCTGTGCAAATAAAAAGTGTAATCGCAATTGCAAATTGAGAGATGACAAGAAATTTTCTTAGAAAAGCACCTTTAAAATTGCTTGATAAATTCCCTTTTAAAGATTCTGCAGGCTGAAATTTAGATAAGAATATTGCAGGGTAACTTCCCGAGATAATACCTACGATAATTGTTATTCCAATTAGTTCTAAAAAAAAGGTAAAATTATCCTGAAAAGAGATTATGACTTTTCCATCAAATATATCTTTAAAGTACGGGAGCAATAATTCTACCAACAGGATTGATAGCAAAAATGCCAGGAAAGAAATTAAAATTGCCTCTCCAATAAACTGGTAAACGAGACTTTTTCTTCCTGAACCAAGTACTTTCCTCATTCCAATTTCTTTCATTCTTTTTGCTGATCTGGCTGTAGCCAGATTCATAAAATTTATACAGGCAATCAGAAGAATAAACAATGCTATTGCTGAAAATATATAAACAGTACTTATGCTTCCCTGGTTTTTACTGTAAGTTTGATAAACAATATCGCTGGAATAAAGATGAATGTCCTTAAGTTGTTGTAGATACATTTGCAGATCGGATTGCTCACCTGTTTGAGGATCAGGTGGAATGTAATGATGAATAAATTTTGTAAACTGATTATCAATTTGTTGAGGAGAAATTCCTCTTTTTAAAAGAACAAAAGTTGCCAGTGTATTATTATCCCATGTATTAAGCCAGCTTACATAATGCTCCATAGTATTATAGGAAGCAAGCATAGTAAAATACATATTGGAATTTTTTGGATAATCTTTAATTACGCCTGTTATCTTATAATCATTTTTACCAAATATGCTTGAAATTGTTAGCGCCTTTCCAAGCGGATCATCATTTCCGAAATATTTGTGTGCAGCACTCTTTGTTAAAACAATTGAAAACGGGGAGAGTAATGCAGTTTTAGGATTACCTTCAATAAAAGGAATTGTGAAAATATCAAAGATTGAAGGATCAGCAAAAGATATATCCTTTTCATAAAACCCTTTATCACCAATTTTACAAAACATGGGTGGTGCAGGAACCATGCGTGCACTATTTTCAACTCCTGAAAAATAATCTTTCATTGCAGTTGCAAGCGGACCCATAGTTACGGCAACTTTTAGTTTACCAATATTATCCTGGTTTTGAATTTCAACAACCCTGTAAATCCTGTCCCCGTTTTTATGAAATGAATCAAAACTCAATTCATTTTTAATTAAAATTGTTATAAGAATAAATCCTGCTAAACCAATTGCCAGTCCTGCAATATTTATGAATGAATAAATTTTATTCTTAAAAATATTTCTGATTGTAACTTTTAAGTAATTATTAAACATAATTTCTCCGATGAAAGTAAGTTTAGCCGGCAACCGGAAAAGTTATTAACTTACTCCGGCTGCCATGGCTAAGAGAAATATTATTGGACAAAAGGCTGACAGGAAGATTAAACGTGATATCCCTCTTTAATATTTTCAGTTACAACCTGTCCATCGAATAAATGAATTATTCTATGACTATATTCTGCATCGTGCGGTGAGTGGGTTACCATTACGATTGTTGTACCATTATCATTCAGCTTTGTAAGTATATCCATCACTTCTTCGCTGTTCTTTGAATCAAGGTTACCTGTAGGCTCATCTGCCAGTATCAATTTGGGCTTTGCAACAACGGCTCTTGAAACTGCGACTCTCTGCTGCTGGCCGCCGGAAAGCTGTTGGGGGAAATGATCTTTCCTGTGCATAATTTGCATTTTTTCAAGTACTTCACTAACCATTTGTTCTCTATCAGAAGAGGATTTGCCAAGGTAAAGTAAAGGAAGTTCAACATTCTCAAACACCGTAAGTTCGTCAATTAGATTAAAACTCTGAAATACAAAACCGATATTGGCCTTACGTAGATTTGCTCTTTCTCTTTCCGAATACTTTGAAACTTCGTGATCAAGAAAATGATATTCACCATCGGAAGGATTATCAAGCAGTCCGAGAATATTTAATAAAGTAGATTTACCACAACCTGAAGGCCCCATTATAGCCACAAATTCTCCTTCGCGTATTTCAACATTCACATTATTAAGTGCAGTAGTTTCCACTTCATCGGTTGTATACAGTTTTTTGAGATTACCGGTTTTAATCATGTTATTTCCCATTTGATCACCCTTCTATTGGTTATTAATTTTATATTTATTAATTCTTATTTCAAAACAAGTTTATCTATATCACCGTAAGTGTCATAAGAAGAAGTAACAACTTTATCACCAGCTTTTAATCCATCCAGCACTTCAAAGTAATCAGGATTTTGTCTGCCTAATTTAATTTCTCTCTTAACTGCATTATTACCAGATGGATCAACTACAAAGACCCATTGTCCTCCTGTCTTCTGATAAAACCCACCACGTGCAAGTAATAATGTTTTTGTCAAATCTCCAAGTTCAAGTCTTATCTGAAGCGTTTGACCTCTCCTTAGATTGGTAGGAGCTTTATCATTTTTAAAATACATATCAACCTGGAACCTGCCATTCGTTACTTCTGGAAAAACTTTCTTGACTACCAGCCTGTAATCTTTGCCATTAATTTCAACAGAGCCTTCCTGTCCATTGTTAACTCTTGAAATGTAAAACTCATCAATTTCTGCTCTGACTTTATAACCATCAAGAACGTCAACCTGTCCCAATCTTTCTCCAACGGATTTTGATTGTCCTATCTCTGCATCTAGTGCAGTAAGTTGTCCTGTTATAGGCGCTCTTATTGTAAGGTTATCTATGCTTTCTCTAATTAGACCAAGGTTCTGCTGTAAACGTTGTATTGACTCATCAATTTGTTTAAGCTGGGATGCACTTTTTATTGAATCTTTTTGATAATTCTCTTCAGCAAGTTTTTTCTGGGCTATAGAATTTAAGTAACTATCTCTCGACTGTTCAAAATTATCTTTTGATGTTAATTTTTTATCCCACAAAGCTTTATCTCTTTCATAATTCCTTTTGTCTTGCTGATAGGTTAACTGAACCGTCAGTACGTTTCTTTTCAGATTAATTGAATTTTGCTCTATTGAAAGACGACTGTTTCTTGATTCATTAATTTGTTGATAGGTTAATGCCTCCTGTTGAAGCGCATTTAATTGAACTGCAGTATTCGAAAGTTTTAATATCTTATCTCCCTTCTTTAGCATTGCACCTTCTTCAACATATTTTTTTTCGACTGCCCCACCTTGAACTGCATCGAGAAAAACGGTATTCTTCGGCAAAATGTTACCTGTGACCGGAATAAATTCCTGGAAATCACCCATCTTCACTTCGGAGATCGTGATCTTATCTTTTTCAACATTAAGTTTCGAGCCAGTGTCACTCAGTATTAAAATTATCAGAATTAAAAATATTATTCCCCCACCAACACCAAGTTGAAAGTTTCTTCTTTTGTAGAATGGTTTTTTTTCGATTTTTCTATCCAAGTTATCTCCTTAAGCGCCTATAGTTTTAGATAGCTAATTATCAATTTTGGTTACATTTAACAACTCTCGTGCCTCAATAATGCTTCCTTCTTATCCTATAAATTGGCATCCACTAAAATATTTATTGAACCATTGATCATTGATAAACGCAAATAATCAGGAAATTAGCCACATCCATAACTATATGCTTTTTAATTAAATTGGTTATATTTATGTACGCATACGGACATTATTGTCCGTTTACGAACTACTGAAATTAAAATTATGATACCTAAAATAGATAATTTTAATCACCTTTTACGGAATAATATTTGAATAAATTTTGGGACTATGGATATGGCAAAAAAGTCTGGAAATATTCTAATTATCGACGATGATGAAGATGTACTTTATTCAGCACGGTTACTATTAAAACAATTTTACTCTGTTGTACATATCGAAAAAAATCCCAACCTAATTCCTACTCTGATATCAAATACAAATTACGATGTAATTCTACTTGATATGAATTTTTCAGGTGACAGCAACAGCGGTAAACAAGGATTTGAGTGGCTGAAGAATATTCTTGAATCTGATCCCAATATGGTTGTGGTTTTAATTACGGCCTATGGAAATATTGAAATGGCAATTAAAGCTATAAAAGAAGGCGCAACAGATTTTGTAATAAAACCATGGCAGAATGAAAAATTACTTGCCACAGTTTCTTCTGCAATGAAATTGAGCAAATCTAACAGAGAAGTTAATGATTTAATATCGCGACAAAAATTGCTTAGCAATGATCTCGATAAAAATTTCCACAACATTGTTGGTGATTCACAATCAATCAGGAATATATTTGGTATAATAAATAAAGTTTCGAAAACCGATGCAAATATTTTGATCGTCGGAGAAAACGGAACCGGTAAAGAATTAATTGCCCGTGCAATACATAGAAATTCCGAAAGAGCAAATGAAATATTTCTCACAGTCGATATGGGAGCCATTTCCGAATCTTTATTCGAAAGCGAATTATTCGGTTATGTTAAAGGAGCATTTACAGATGCAAAAGAAGATAAACCCGGCAGATTTGAAGCAGCTTCAGATGGAACTCTTTTTCTCGATGAGATTGCAAATATTTCCCCTAATCTTCAATCAAAACTTTTAACTGTTCTCCAGAACAGGCTTGTGACGAGAATAGGCTCTAACATACCTAAGCCTGTCGACTTCAGGCTGATCTGCGCGACTAATGCATCTATAAACGAACTCGTTAATCAAAAACAATTCAGGCAGGATCTTTTGTACCGGATAAACACAGTTGAAATAAACATACCTCCTCTTCGTGAAAGAAAAGAAGATGTGCCATTATTGTGTAATCATTTCCTTAATATTTATTTAAAGAAATATAATAAAGAACTAAAAGAAATTTCATCCGGCGCTTTAAATAAACTAGTGGATTATCAGTGGCCGGGAAATGTCCGCGAACTTCAACACGCAATAGAGAGGGCTGTAATTATGACCGAAGCTGAAGTTTTACATCCAACGGATTTCCTGCTGTCAACACACGAAAGACCTACAGAACAACAAATCATTTTCCCGAATTATCATATCGAAGATGCCGAAAAGATGCTCATAATTAAAGCAATTGGAAAACATAACGGAAACATTACAAAAGCTGCACGTGATCTGGGTTTGACCAGGGCTTCTCTTTACAGAAGGCTTGAAAAATATGGTCTTTAAAAGATTCGGCCTTTTGATAATTTTAAGAGTGGTCATTCTTTTTTTGACTATTGCTCTTGAAATCTACATTATCTTAAATACACAGCTATATGCTACAATTTTCATCCTTTCAATTATCATATTCTTACAAATTTATTTTCTGATCAAATTCGTAAGCAGGACAAATAAAGAGATTGTTCGCTTCCTTGATTCAATAAAATACTCTGACTTTTCTCAGAACTTCAACTTAAAATTAAAAGGTTCATCGTTCGAAGATTTAAGTAGTTCGTTCTCGGAAGTAATCAGCAAATTTCAAAATACACGTGCCGAGAAAGAAGAACATTATCGTTATCTGCAAACTGTTATCCAGCACATTGGAATAGGGCTTATCGCGTACACATCTGATGGCGAAATTGAATTAATAAATAATTCAGCAAAGAAAATGTTCAAATTGAGTGCTCTTAAAAATATAAATGAGCTTTCGAAATTTGATAAAGATTTTCCTGCCGCATTATTAAAGCTTAGATCAGGAAACAAGTTACTTCAAAAAATAGTTGATGATAATGAATTAATACAACTAGCTATTTCTGCAACCGAATTCAGGATGAGAGGCAAAGAATTTACGCTGGTCTCACTTCAGAACATTCAAAATGAACTTGAAGATATTGAAATTGAAGCCTGGCAAAAATTAATAAAGGTTCTTACACACGAAATTATGAACTCAATTACACCGATTACTTCTCTGGCTTCAACGGCAGATAGTATACTAAAAAATTATGAATCTAGTCCATCTAAAAATGAAGATGATCTTAAAGAACATTTAATAGATGTGAGAGGGGCAATAAATACAATTCAGAAACGCAGCAACGGCTTACTTCATTTTGTTGACGCTTACAGAAATCTGACCAAAGTGCCTATACCAAATTTTGGATTAGTAAATGTTGATAATTTGTTCAAAAGAGTAAATACACTCCTTACTGAGGAAATATCAAAAAGGAAGATACAATTATCATGCTCCGTTAAACCTGAAAGTTTTGTAATTACTGCCGACGCAGATCAGGTTGAACAAGTATTAATTAATCTTGTACTAAATTCAATGTATGCACTTGAAGAAACAAAAAGTCCGGTTATTAATTTAATTGCCTTTATTGATCGCGGCGGACACGCGAAAATTCAGGTAATTGATAATGGACCCGGAATCCCTGAAGATATTATTGAAAAGATCTTTATTCCATTTTATACAACCAGAAAAGGCGGATCGGGAATCGGATTGAGTTTATCACAGCAAATTATGCGCGCTCACAGAGGAAATTTAAGAGTAACTTCTTTACCCGGAGAAGGAACTACTTTTACATTACGCTTTTGATCACCTGCTTGCTTTGCAAAGCTATTATTAATAATTTGCATTACAAAATAATGAGATTTTCATGCGAATTATATTATTTGGCGCTCCCGGGGTGGGAAAAGGGACGCAAGCCAAAATTCTTTCTTCTAAATTTGGCATTCCACACATCTCAACAGGGGATATTTTAAGGAAAGCAGTAAAAGAAAAAACTCCTTTAGGAATTAAAGCACAGCAAGCTATGAATAAAGGTGCATTGGTTTCAGATGATATAATGATAGGAATCATTAAAGATACGCTTGAGCAGGACGATTGCAAAAAAGGTTTTATTCTTGATGGCTTTCCAAGAACTCATGTGCAGGCTCATGCAATAGACGATATGCTTGCTGAAATGAATATTAATAATGTTTGTGTGATAACTCTTCAGGCAAATGAAAAAGAGATTGTCACAAGGCTGTCAAACAGAAGAGCCTGTAAAGTATGTAAAAATATTTTTTCCCTGACAGAGATAGAAAAATTAACTAAATGTCCGGTATGCAATTCGGAAAATAGTTTTTATCTCAGGACCGACGATAAGGAAGAGGTAATAAAGCACAGAATGGAAGTTTTTAAAGAAGAAACCCAACCTGTGCTAAAACATTACGAATCAAAGAAAAAAGTAATTTATATCGATGCACTCGGTTCAGTTGATGAGGTAACAAAAAGAATTATGCTTGCCCTGAAGGAAAGAGACTCAAATAAATTTTCTACTTCTGCTTAAGCACGGCTTTAACGGCCTTTCCATTTTCAAGTTTTACTATTTTGAGATCCCCGAATTTTTTTACTATGTCATAATTATGGGTTGCAAAAAGTACAGCTGTTCCTCTTGCATGAATCTTCATTAATATTTCTAGAATTTCACCTGAAGTTTCCGGATCAAGATTACCGGTTGGCTCATCAGCTAATACGAGAGCAGGTTCATTAATTATTGCCCTTGCAATCGCGATCCTTTGTTTCTCGCCACCTGATAATTCATCCGGCATTCCAAAACGTCTGTGAAATAAATCTACATCGGTTAGAGCGTCATTAACTCTTTTTTTTATCTCCTTGCCAGGAGTATTTGTTACTTCAAGAACAAAAGAAAGATTATCGTAAATATTCCTGTCCCTTAAAAGTTTAAAATCCTGAAATACTATCCCAACTTTTCTTCTTAAGTGAGGAAGATCTCTTGGCTTAATTGTTTTCGAATCATACCCTGCTACCTGTAATTCTCCGCTGTTTGGGAAAAGGTTCATATAAATCATTTGCAAAAGGGTACTCTTCCCTGCTCCACTCCTTCCAATTAAAAAATTGAATTCGCCAGGCTCAAGTCTATAATTCAAGTCTGTAAAAATCTGGTGTGCTTGATATGCAAAGTCAACATTACTGAATGATAACATTATAATTCCCTATGCTTTTTTAACTACAAATTGAACCCTTTTAGAACTTGCTTTTCCGTTATTAAATGTAAACGCGTCAAAACATTCAACAACATAAAGACCGGCTTTCTCAATTAAATCAAAATAGTCATAATATTCTAATATTTTTTGCTTATGAACTTCTTTATAGACAACTCCGTCAGGAAATATTATATTAAAAACATTTTTGTGAATACGGGTTCCTTTATCATAAGTACTTTTATGCACATAATTATATCCATTATATCTGGCTTTTCTAACGGGTTGAGAAATATGACTTATACTATTGCGTTCCAAAGATGCATCAAATGCAAAAATACCATTATCGCGCAATAATCTTTTTATCCCATTAAAAAATAATAACATTTTTTTCTTAGTAAGAAGATAATTAATACTATCAAAAGTTATATATATAAGATCAAATGTTTTTTTAAAGGGTGGGAAAAGCATATCACAACAAACTTTACTTAAAGTTGTATCTTCGGAACTCGCAAGCATTTCTGCAGAAAGATCAGAAACAATTATGTGTGGATATTTCTTTCTCATGAATTCGGCTAGCTTACAATTTCCTCCAGCTAATTCAAGTACTGTTGCTTGCGTTGATACATATTTAGACGTTAAGTGAAAGAGATAATCAGCCCAGTAATCGTATCTTATTCTCCTCATCAAATGGTTGTAAATTAGCGGTAAGCTCTCATAGATATTTTTTCTTTTAACTTCAGGCATTTCTCTTTCTATTCTTTACGATTATTTCAGCATATTTATAAGCCTGTATCATACTTGATGGATCAGCAAGATTCTTTCCGGCAATATCGTAAGCTACACCATGGTCCGGTGAAGTTCTTACAATAGGCAATCCGGCAGTATAATTTACACCTCCGCCGAAATTTAAAAGCTTAAAAGGAATAAGCAACTGGTCGTGATACATTCCAATTACCATATCAAAATCCCTGTATAACCTATTAGCAAAGAATGCGTCCGGGGAATACGGCCCTGATAAAAACTCATTAGGCCTGTATTTTCTTATCGCCGGTTTTATTGTTTTTTCTTCTTCATCACCTATTGCACCATTCTCCCCGGCATGTGGATTTAACCCGAGTACGGCAATTTTAGGCTTATATATATTGAAATCATTTTTAAGAGATTGAATGACAACATCAAAGGTGGTATGAAGTTTTTTCCCGTTAATATGCCTGGATACATTTTTAACAGGCTCGTGTATTGAAACTAATGAAGCTTTCATCTTTCGAGACAAAAACATCATCACAAAGTTTTTTGTGTTTGAATATTCTGCAAGCATTTCCGTATGACCGGGGAAGTTTATTCCGGCCATTTTAAATGCTGTTTTTGATATCGGAGCCGTTATTATAGAATCAATGCTTTTTGCGTTTGCAAGCTCAACTGCAAGCTTGATTGCATTATATGCAGTCTTGCCTGATGCTTTGGTAGAATATCCATACTTCCTTGAGACATCTTTCAATGTAATTACAGATACTGTCCCCTTTTCTGTATCATTAAATTTATCTGAAAATAGAAAATTAAATCGCGGCTTTACGATTTCGGAGGTTTCAAGGAAAGTTTCACGTGGACATACAACATAAAATTTATTACCGGAATTCAGGGTAATAGAATTTAAGGATTTAATGATTATTTCGGGGCCGATACCGTTCACGTCCCCGCAGGTAAATAATATTTTATTCATTATCCTTTTGCTAAAGGAAATTCGCCGGTTCCGTTCTTGTCAACAAATTTAAAGCTTAATTTTTCTTTAGTGTAAATCCATAGTTCAACTATTTTGCCATAATCATCTGAACTTCTTTCAATCTTTGCAGGCATTCCAAACTTAATATATATTTTCCCCCTATCTGTATCTGCCCCGTTCCTGTTAGAAAGCGATGCGAAATTCCTGACAGCGTAATCTACCCTGTTATAATATTCATTCATCAGTTCATTAAACTTTGTAGTGGGTGTAGGATCATACTTCTGCCAAAACTTTTTCAATTCAGGCATATAATCTATTTTATCAGTGTCGAGTAGTTTGCTGACAACACTGTCCTTTTCCACATACTTTAGCGAAGTTATCGCAAATTGGAGATTATGTAATGAAAAAGGTTTATTAAACCAGGTAACATTTTTGGTAAACGTTTGTGGATTTTCCCCATCTTTATCCTGTGAAACAATAACCTTTATTCTTCCTTCCGATAAGGAATTGCTGAAATCAGTTAAAAGAAAGTTTCTGAAAATATTATCACCTGGCTTTGAACCAAAAATAATTTTCCCCTCATTTTCTTTTAAAGATATACTCGAAACAAAAGATTTACTTACGTAATCGGAAAAGACAGTATCTCTGTTGTTAATTATCGTTACGTAAATTTTTTGAACTGATATGTCTTTACACGGAATTGCCAGTTCATATCTTTTTGAGCTAAACGGAATAGAGTCTTCATAATTTGTAAGTACAAAATCCTTATTATCGTTTGTTCCGGTCTTATTTTCATTTAATACTATTGGGTCCAAGAATAATGAAGAGTCGCTTTTTAATTTATTGACTCTCAGCGGTTCTAATTTTACTTCCTGTCCGGATTGGACATCATTTATTACCGGAATGAATTTATATTCATCATTTGGCAAATGAAATAACAGAACACCTTCGCAGAAATAATCGGGAGAATTTGTTTCAGAAAAACTATCCGCCACAATATTGCGTTGCTTCATTTGTCGGGAAATAAATTGTCCTGTAGTATCAAATACTTCAAGAGCTACGTTCAATGCAGCTTTATACTTATCTCCATCTTTAACAAAAGTAAGCTGATTATAAGGAATCCTGTAATCATAATAAATAGTGTTCAGGCTATCGTCAGGAATTATGTGTACTTCTACAAAGAAGGGAATTTTAAATTGCTGTAATAGTTCTGGTCTGTGTGCAGGTTGCTGAGCAAACATCATCGGAACTAAGAGAAGCAATATCAAAATAATCTTTTTCATACATTTTATAAAATAAGTAGAATTTCTTT
>Ga0315540_10001971_pt1 | contig 11610 bp, 10 predicted proteins | sample SalMarSW160110MG_FD_203677 | JGI IMG/M metagenome (GOLD analysis project Ga0315540, IMG submission 203677) | Salt marsh sediment microbial communities from the Plum Island Ecosystem LTER, Massachusetts, United States - Salt Marsh Sediment SW1601-10 ... | reverse complement strand
GTCGACGAGCTGGTCTACGTTCCCAATGCCACCTTCGGCCTCAATATCATCGCCCGATCCTTAGCGCTGGCCGCGGGCGATCAAGTCCTGACCACCGATCATGAGTACGGCTCCATCAACAACCTGTGGTCCTATGTATGCCGCCAGCGGGGAGCGTCCTACCTCAGACGGCCCGTGTCATTCCCGGCCGTCTCCGAGGCGACGATGGTCGAAGAGATCTGGGCCGGGGTTACGCCGCGCACCAAGGTCCTATTTTTGAGCCACATCACCTCGTCCACGGCGCTGCGTCTCCCCGTCGAGGCCCTGTGCCGGCGCGCCCGCGAAGCGGGAATCATGACGGTGATCGACGGCGCCCACGCCCCCGGGCAAATTGACTTGGACCTGGACGCGCTGGGCGCTGACTTCTACGTGGGCAATTGCCACAAATGGCTGTGCAGCCCCAAGGGGGCCGCGTTTCTTTATACCCGGCGCGATCGCCAGCCGCTCATCGAACCGCTGGTGATCGGCTGGGGCTGGGGTGAGGAGCGCAAGCCCACCCCGGAGTCCGACTATGTCCACAGCCTGCAATGCATGGGCACCAACGATGTCTCGGCCTATCTCTCGGTGCCGGCGGCCATCGAGTTCCAGGCGCAGCATGACTGGCCGCAAACGCGCGAACACTGTCATCGCCTGCTGAAAGAGGCATTGCAACGCGCTGCGGCAATGACCGGTTTGAACCCTTTATACCCGCCCCAGGGCGGATTCTACGAACAGATGGCGGTGTTCGCTCTACCACCCGTCCCCGATCTCGCGGCATTCAATACCCGCCTGTACGAGGAATACGGGATCCAGATCCCCTGCATGGAATGGAACGGACGGCAGTTCCTGCGCATCTCCGTGCAGGCCTACAACTCCCAGGAGGATCTGGACGCCCTGTTCGATGCCCTGGAACGAGAACTGCCCGCCGCCCGCAACTAACGCCGCGCCAGCATGCGCATCACGGGCTTGATGGACAGCGCCATAAGCGAGGTGGCGACCAGCGCTACCGCCGTGATCGCTGTAAACAGCGTCGGCAAATCGAAAGTCTCGTAAAGGCTGGCCATGGCGCCACCCAGATAATTGCCCACCGAGGTCGCCAGAAACCATGCGCCCATCACCAGGCCCGCGATGCGCGCCGGCGCCAGTCTGGTCATGGCGCTCAAACCCACCGGGCTCAGGCACAGTTCACCAATGGTGTGCAGCAGGTAAACCAGCGCCAACCACGCCGGACTGACACGCATGCCGTCGGCGGCGAACTGCGCCGCTATCGCCAGCACGCCGAAGCCCAAGGCCGCGAACAACAGACCGAAGGTAAACTTGGCGGGGCTCGACGGATCTTTCGTCCCGAGCCGCACCCACAGCCATGCCACCACCGGCACCAGCAGGATGATGTACAGGGAATTGAGCGACTGCCACCAACTGGCCGGGAAGGCAAAACCCAGGATCGCGTTGTGCGTGCTGCGCTGGGCGAAGAGATTGAGGGTGGAGCCCGCCTGCTCGAACAGCGACCAGAACACCGCGGCGCCCACGAACAGCACCACGATGGCGATCAACTGCTTGCGCTCCGCCGCCGTCCAGGCCTTGGCAGCGAACAACCACACGAAGAACCCCAGGGTAACGAATAGCAGCAGATAACCGACGCCGCCGGTCACTGCGGCGGCACTCAGCACGCCGTTGAAGGCCAGCAGCGCGATGCCCGCCAGCACCGCAACCACTGCGGAGGCTCCGATGAACAGACGCTTGCGCGCGATGCCCAGCGACAGCACATACTCCCCATGGGCCGGGTGATATCCCACCTCTCCCAGATGGCGGCCACCCGCCAGATATTGAACCAGACCCAGCGCCATCCCCACCGCCGCCGCGGCGAATCCCCAATGCCAGGACGTTTCAGGCGTGATGCCCCACGAAGCCAGCAGGGTTTTGAAGCCCTCGCCCTGCGCGAGCCAGCCCGTCACCAGCGGCGCCAGGAAGGCGCCGAGATTGATCCCCAGATAATAGATAGAGAAGCCGGCATCGCGCCGCCGGTCCTCGGCGCCGTACAACTGCCCCACCATGCTGCTGATGTTGGGTTTGAGCAGTCCCGTGCCCGTGATGATCAAAGCCAAACCCAGATAGAAGGTGGCGATGCCGGTCATGGCCAGGCTGATGTGGCCGCACATGATGGCGACGCCGCCGTACAACGTCGCCTTGCGCGCACCGATGAGGCGATCGGCGAGCCAGCCGCCGGGCAGCGCCACCAGATACACCAGGGAGGTATAGGTCCCATAGACCATGCCGGCCTGCGCCGTATCCCAACCCAGACCGCCCGCCGCCGCCGGCGCGGTCATAAACAGGATCAACAGCGCCCGCATGCCGTAGTAGCTGAAGCGTTCCCAGAATTCCGTGAAGAACAGGGTACGCAGGCCGCTGGGATGGCCGAAGAATTCCTTATTGTGCGGTGTCGGGCTCAACGCGGTCACACCCGCCAAGATTCACTAAGCCGAATGGAGTAAGGCAAACTTATGTTGTTGATGCAGGAGACGGCGGGATATCCACCACACCACTCGCAAACGAAACCCTACTCAATATTCTGCACCTGCTCCCGCATCTGCTCGATCAACACTTTCATCTCCATGGAGGCGCGAGTGGTTTCCACGTCGCCGGATTTGGAGCCCAGGGTATTGGCCTCGCGATGCAGTTCCTGCATCAGGAAATCCAGGCGTCGTCCGGCGGGACCGGCCTGACCCAGGATGCGCTTTACTTCCGCCAGGTGCGCCGTGAGACGATCCAGTTCTTCTTCCACATCGAGGCGCTGGGCGAGCAACACCATCTCCTGTTCGACGCGTATGGGGTCCAGCTCCGCCTTGGCCTCCGCCAGCCGTGCCAGCAGTTTTTCGCGCAGGCGGACGCGCACCTCGGGCAGGCGCTGGGCGGCCACGGCGGCCTGTGTCGCCACCCCATCGCAGCGCTGCAGGATCATTTCTTTGAGCTTGGCGCCTTCGCGGGCGCGAGCGGCCTGCAACTCCGCCAGGGCTTCGCCCAGGATCTGGAGCGCGACCGCCGCCATTTGTTCGTGATCCGGCTGCGGCGCCTGGATGACGCCGGGCCAGCGCAGGATATCCAGGGCATTGAGCGGCGCCGGACGTTCCGACGTTTGATCCACCTCGGCCGCCGCCGCCGTCAGGCGGGCGATCAGATCTTTATTGAGGGCGAAGTCGGGGGACTGCTGGGCAAGGGACTGAAAACGCAGCTGACACTCCACCTTGCCGCGTTGCAGGGCACCGCCGATACGGTCGCGCACCTGGGATTCCAACACTCGGAACTCCTCGGGCAAGCGCGGCGATATCTCCAGATAACGGTGATTCACGGTGCGCAGCTCCCAGGTCAACACGCCCCATGGGGTCTCCCCCTCGCGGCGCGCGAAGGCGGTCATGCTGTGGATCATTTTCTATACTCCCCCATAAGGGCCATCAATGATTTGCCATAGTACCCTTTGCAGGCAAGTTTGCGAAACCGGCCGACGTTGGCCTCGCGGCGCGGAAGCGGGCTATAATGCCGGCCCCTTCCCTGTCATGATTTTTAAGGACCAGCTATGCGCCCCAGCGGCAGAAACACCGACCAGCTTCGCAGCATCAAACTGACCCGCCACTACATCAAGCACCCCGAAGGCGCCGTACTGGTGGAGTTCGGCGACACCCGGGTGCTGTGCACCGCCACCGTGGAAGAAAGGGCCCCGCGGTGGATCAAGGGCACGGGCAAGGGCTGGGTCACCGCCGAGTACGGTATGTTGCCCCGCTCCACCGGCCAGCGCATGAACCGCGAGGCGGCCCAGGGCCGGCAAGGCGGGCGCACCATGGAGATTCAGCGCCTGATCGGGCGCTCGCTGCGCGCGGTGGTGGACCTGGCCGCCCTGGGCGAACGCACCATCACCGTGGACTGCGACGTCATCCAGGCCGACGGCGGCACCCGCACCGCCTCCATCACCGGCGGCTACGTGGCACTGGTGGATGCCGTGCGCCATATGCAAAAGAAGGGGCTCGTCAATAAGAATCCCATCTACGGTTACGTGGCCTCGGTTTCCGTGGGAATCTATAAAGGCGTGCCGGTGCTGGATCTGGATTACGCGGAAGACTCCAACGCCGAGACCGACATGAACGTGGTGATGAACGACGCCGGCGCCTTCATCGAGGTACAGGGCACGGCGGAGGGCCACGCCTTCCGCATGGACGAACTGCAGGCCATGCTGGAACTGGCCAAGGGCGGCATCACCGACCTCATCGAACACCAGCGCATGGCGCTGGCGGATTAAAAACCAGGATGAACCACGGAGAACACGAAGGGTACGGAGAAAAGCTTTAAATTAATTTAATCTCCGTGTTCTCCGCACCCTCCGTGGTTAAGCTTTTTTTGAGTTCTGACATGAAGAAAATCGTGCTCGCCACCGGCAACCTGGGCAAGGTCAGGGAGATCAACGAACTGCTCGCCGACCATGATCTGGAGGTGGTGCCGCAATCGGCCTTTAATGTCTCCGAGGCGGAAGAGACCGGCCTCAGCTTCGTGGAGAACGCCATCCTCAAGGCGCGCAACGCCGCGGCCCATACCGGGCTGCCCGCCATCGCCGACGATTCGGGGCTGGAAGTGGACGCCCTGGGCGGCGCACCGGGCATCTATTCCTCGCGCTACGCCGGCGACGGCGCCACGGACAAGGACAACCTGGAAAAACTACTGGCAGAACTCGGCGATTTGCCCGATGCGCAACGCCGCGCACGCTTTCAGTGCCTGATGGTCTACCTGCGTCACGCCGAGGACCCCACCCCCATCCTCTGCCAGGGCACCTGGGAAGGCCGCATCCTGTTCACACCCCGCGGCGACAACGGTTTCGGCTACGACCCGGTGTTCTACGTCCCCAGTCACGACTGTTCATCCGCCGAACTCCCTCCCGACGTCAAGAATCGCCTGAGCCACCGCGGCCGGGCGCTGCGCAAGCTGATAGCGGCTCTGCCGGGCTGAATCAATATCTGGATTACACCGGCCCCCATCCGGAGTACACTTGGCGGTGAAGCTTGCTTCCCGCCACCCACCCAGGCATCGGCCAGCAAAGCTCTTTGGGGTTAATGTGCTTGCCCGGTGAATGGGTGGATGCCATGCGACATCCGCCTTGTGAAAAAATTTCAACCGCCACGATTGGAGTTCCCATGCAACAAAATAAATTATACATAGGCAATTTCCCGTACTCGGTAGACGAATCCCAATTGAGGGAAATGTTTTCGGCTTATGGAGAGATTCAAGATATTGCGCTGATCAAGGACAGAGAGACGGGCCGCTCCAAGGGATTTGCTTTCATCACCTTTGCCAGCCAGCAGGCCGCGGAGAAGGCCCTGGAACTGAATGGAAGAGACCTGGACGGTCGCGCCCTCAAGGTCAATATGGCCCAGGAAAAAGAGGGCAGGGGAGGACGTGGCGGCGGCGGTCGCTCTCGCTGGTAAAAACCGAGCATAAGCGAGCCGAAGTTGCGGCCTCTAGCCCGCCGCAAGTGGCAGGAAAGACGGAGATATGACGTTTTTTCAAACCACGGCGGTAAACGCATGGGTAGCTCGTCGGCGCTCCACCCCCTCTCCACATCACTCACGCGACGATGACTTTGCACTTGCGCGCGCGTTAAAATAACGCCCATATCAACGGCAAGGAGCCGTGCCATGAGCCGCATAGATCGACCCCATTATCCCGTTTTCGCCATGATCGCCGCACTGCAGGCCGCAATATGGCCCGCACAGACGCAGGCCGCGCAAGAGGTGAGCTTCAAGCTCGACGTCCTTCCCATCCTCGAAAATCACTGTGTGAAGTGCCATCAACCCGGTGGACCGGGCTATGAAGCCAGCGGCCTGGATTTGCGCACTTATGCAAGCCTCATGAAGGGCACCAAACACGGCAAGATCGTGGTGCCGGGCGACCCCTTGACCAGCAACATGATGGTCCTGATCGAGGGCCGCGCCGATCCCAGCATCCGCATGCCCCATCACGAACGCCCCCTGCTCATACAGCAGATCGAGATACTGCGCGACTGGGTGGCTCAGGGCGCGAAAGATAATTAACCCAACCCGATCTCCACGCACACGCAGCACCCATTCCCTCCGATTATTCTCATTCCACACGGCGGCTTCGGCGGCACGTTAACTCTCACACAAAAAATCCGGTTATTCGGCGCGTAACGCTCGGCCAAATGCCTTTTATCGGCTCCTCCGCGCGCCAATAACCCGCAATTCGCTAAATTCCCCGCTGCAGCCGTCGATAACACTACATCAGCAGCACGATTTCATTATTCACCATTTAGGACTTCCAAAAAATGAATAATCAATTTTCCCTGCATCAGCTGCGCGTCGATGGCGATAGGCTAATGCTGAAGGTATGCTGGGTGCTGTTCCTGTTCGCCTTGGCACTCGCCGGCTGGTACGACACCTGGACCCCCGCGCTGCTTGTCGGCCTACCCGCCGCCATCATCCCCACCGCACTGACCATGACTATGCCCGGCAGCCGGTTGACGCGCTACAGCATGGCCACGTCCTTCATGGTATTCAGCGGACTGCACATTCACCAAGGCCATGGCATGATAGAGCTCCATTTCGGGATTTTCGCCTTGCTGGCCTTTCTCCTGTATTACCGGGATTGGACGGCCGTCGTGGTAGGCGCGGCGGTAATCGCCGTCCACCATCTTTCTTTCAACTATATGCAACAGGCCGGCGTCGGCGTGTACCTGTACAGCCATCGCACCGGCCTGGATATGGTGCTGATCCACGCCGCATACGTGGTGTTCGAAGCGGGTGTCCTGATATACATGGCCAGGCGCGGTTACAAGGAGGCCCTGCAGTCCGAGGAATTGCATGAAATCGGCGCGCATCTTTCCGTCAAAGGGGAAAGCATCGACCTGACCTATCGCAAACAGGATGCACGCAGCGAATTCGCCGCCGGGTTTAATAGTTTCATGGACGCGGTGCACGAACTGGTCGGCAAGGTCAGTCAGGCTGTGGCGAGTTTAGCGGCGGCCATGGAGCAGGTCAGCACCAGCAGCCACGAGACCACGCGGACCATTTCCGAACAGCAACTCAATACGGAACAGGTGGCCACGGCCATCAGGGAAATGGCGGCAAGCATTCAGGAGGTGTCGAATAACGCCCATGGCGCGGCGGAGGCCACCCTCAAGGCCCATGACAGTTCGCGCAGCGGCAGCGAGCGCATGAATCGCGCCGTGAGCCTCATTACCGGTCTGGCCGGCGAAATACAGAATGCGGCGGACACCGTGTCGCAACTGGAGCAGGAAAGCGATGCCATCGGCGCGGTCCTGGATGTGATCCGCGGCATCGCCGATCAGACCAACCTCCTGGCGCTGAACGCCGCCATCGAGGCGGCGCGGGCCGGCGAACAGGGCCGGGGATTCGCCGTGGTGGCCGATGAAGTACGCACCCTGGCCTCCCGCACCCAGGAATCCACTACCGAGATCCAGAACATGATCCAGCGCCTGCAGGAGGGCGCCAGCAACGCCGCCCAGGTGATGACGCGCAGCCGCACGCAAACCGATGAGGTGGTCAACCATTCGGCGGAGGCCAATGAGGCATTCACCCTCATCGCCGCGGCCATGACCACCGTCAACGATATGAACAATCAGATCGCCGTGGCGGTGGAACAGCAGAGCCACGTCGCCAACGACCTCAGCCAGAACCTGTCCCAGATCAACGGGCTGGCGCAAAGCGCCAGCAGCAATGCGGAACAAGGGACCCAGGCCACTGAGGAAGTGGCGCGCCTGGCCAACGATCTCCATCAGGCGGTCAATCGCTTCGTGGTGTAATCGCCGCCCATTCCGCGAAAATGCTTGCGGCGAGACCGCGGCGCCTCCACAATAGGCGCGCCGCGAAATCTGTTAATCTGCCGCCATGTTCCACTTCACCTCCTTACCGCCTCTGTCGCTGTACGTGCACCTGCCGTGGTGCGCACGCAAGTGTCCCTATTGCGACTTCAACTCCCACGAGGCCAGGGACGTCATACCCGAACTGGCCTACATCGACGCCCTGATTGCCGACCTGGAACAGGAATTACCTACGGTATGGGGCCGGCCGGTGGAGACGGTGTTCATCGGCGGCGGCACACCCAGCCTGTTCTCACCGGAGGCGATCGACCGCCTGTTGTCCCGGGTGCGCGCGCTGCTGCCCCTGCCCGCCACCGCGGAGATCACCCTGGAGGCCAACCCCGGCAGCGCGGAGGCCGGCAAGTTCGCGGAGCTGCGGTCGGCGGGGATCAATCGCCTGTCCATCGGCGTGCAGAGCTTCGACGCCGATATGTTGCAAAGCCTGGGCCGCATTCACGGACCGCGGGAAGCGATCGCCGCCGTGGAGGCGGCCCACGCCGCCGGCTTCGAAGAACTGAATCTCGATCTCATGTTCGGTCTGCCCGGACAAACCATGGCGCAGGCCCTTGCCGATCTGCAACAGGCCATCGCCCTGCAAACGACCCACCTCTCCCATTATCAACTCACCATCGAACCCAACACCCGCTTCGCCCGCATACCGCCGACACTGCCGGACGACGATACGCTCTGGGAAATACAACAAAGCTGCCAGGCCCGGCTCGCCGCCGCCGGCCATGAACACTACGAAGTCTCGGCCTATGCCCGTGACGGACGCCGCTGCCGCCACAATCTCAATTACTGGCAGTTCGGCGATTATCTCGGCATCGGCGCCGGCGCCCACGCCAAGATCAGCAGCGCGCAAAGCCAACGCGTCGTCCGCACCGCCAAGGTCCGCCATCCCCGCGACTATCTCGCCAAGGCCGCGGCCCCGGCGCGCATCGCCGAGGAGCGGACTCTGAGTCGCCGCGAGGCCGGCTTTGAATTCATGCTCAACGCCCTGCGGCTCAACGAGGGATTTCCCGTGGCCTTGTTCGCCCAACATACCGGCCTGCCTTTGACCATCGTGGAAGAACCGCTGCAGGAAGCGGAACGCAAGGGGCTCGTCGCACGGGATATGCACGTCATCCGACCCACCGAACTGGGGCGGCGTTTTCTCAACGATATGACGATGCTGTTCTTACCGGAAGAAAGGCCGCAGGCCTGATCGCGAGCAGCGGCGCCATGATTAGGTTATCATTGAACGGTTATTTACCGGCATTCAGACCCAGACATCAGCATGACCACCCTCATCCTCCAAGGCCCGAATCTCGATAACGATACAGTCCAGACCATCGCCGCCGAAACCGGCGGCACCCCGGAACCGTGCGACGGCTATTGGCGTATCCACGATGCGCAGGCTCTAAACCATGAACAACTCGATGCGCTGCGCCGCCAGCACCTTCTCGACATCAATGCCTTGCCGGCGGAATTCGATCCCGCCCAGGTGCGGCTGCTGGTCACCGACATGGACTCCACCCTCATCAACATCGAGTGCATCGACGAGATCGCCGACTTCATCGGCAAGAAACCCGAAGTCGCCGCCATCACCGAGGCCGCCATGCGCGGCGAACTCAACTTCGAGCAATCCCTGGCGCGCCGCGTCGCCCTGCTCGCCGGTCTCGACGCCTCCGCATTGGAGCATGTCTATCGAGAACGGCTGCGCCCCAATCCCGGCGCGGAACAAATGATCGCCGGCTTGCAGGCACGCGGCATCAAGATCGCTTTGGTCTCGGGCGGCTTCACCTATTTCACCGAACGCCTGAAGGAACGCCTCAAGCTCGACTATGCCCGCGCCAACACCCTGGAGATCATCGCCGGCCGCCTCACCGGCAAGGTCCTCGGCGGCATCGTCGGCGCTGAGGGCAAACGAGCCTTTCTGCTGGAACTCTGCCGGACCCTGGGCATCACAGCGCGCCAGGCGGTCGCCGTGGGCGACGGCGCCAACGATCTGCTGATGATGAACGCGGCGGGGCTGAGCATCGCCTATCACGCCAAACCCAAGGTGCAGGCCCGGGCCCATACCGCCCTGAATCAGAGCGGCCTGGAGGGAGTGTTGGCGCTATTAGGGTGATGGTCCACCGAGGGGCGGTGGAGGATCAGGACTTCAAGCTGAACATCTCTTTGACATTGGGGTGACCCGCCCATTTGTGTACCAGGGCCAGGCCGACATGGCCGAACCAGTACGCCCATACGAAATTGGCGATGAATTCGTGGATCTCGGCAAAGAACTCCACGGTGTCGCTGGGCTTGCCGGTTTCCGGGAAAATCACGAACAGCACCGCGCCGGTGACCGCCATGCCGGTCACCGCCAGAAAGCCCAGGCCGTGCACCAGGCCCGGCAGACCGCCGCGCGGACCGCCGTCCGGCAATCGCCGGTTCATCAATCCAGATATATCCGACTTGACTACGCCCCAGGCGGAACCGCTCCAGGGAAACAGGTGGGCCAGGCCGCCATCGGCTTTGCCCATGACGCTCCATAGCCAGTGGACCAATACGATCAATACCGCCGCCACCCCTACCGCTTCATGGGCCTCGAAGGCGGCGCGAGCCAAGGCGGTGGCATGTTCTTCATCCGGCGGCTCCATCACCAGACTGATGAACAACTGCAGAGAGACAGTGAGGGCCAATCCTATGTGCAGCCAGCGTGTGGGTAGACTCCATTTTGCTTGCGTCATGCCAGACCTGCCCTTCTTATTAAATATATAGCTATTTTAAGGACTCAAGCGCTGTTTGCATAGGGTGCCGCAGCGGAAATGAAATGCATCCAGGCTCCACGGACCGTCATGCGACCGTAGCAAGCTAAATTTAAAGATCGTATTTTTTGATCTTGTACCATAGAGTACGCTCGCTGACACCGAGCAGGCGTGACGCCGCCGATTTATTGTCGTCGCTGCGCTGCAAGGCCGCCTGGATCAGCTGCTTCTCCAGCGCCGCGACATGCTCGTCCAACAGCAGCGAATCCAACTCCGCCGTGCCGGCGGGGTCTGCGGCAGCGGCAGCTGCCACGGCGGCATGGCCGACGTCTTGCGGAAGATGCTGCGGATCGACGGTCTTGCCGCGGCACAACACCGCGGCGCGCTCCATGAGGTTTTCCAACTCCCGGACATTACCGGGCCAGCCATAGGCATGCAGACTGCGCAGCGCCGCTTCGGTCAGGCGCGGCACCGGACGCCCCAATTCGGCGCTGTATTTCTGCAGAAAATGCTCCGCCAGCAATTGGATGTCCTCGTGGCGCTCCCGCAAGGGAGGCACGTCGACGCGCACCACATTCAAGCGGAAGAATAAATCCTGGCGCATCGTACCTTCGCTGACGGCCTGCTGCGGATCGCGGTTGGTGGCGGCCACGATGCGCAGGTCGACCTTCACGGCGCGCTGCGCGCCCAGACGCTCCACGGTGCCCTCCTGCAACACCCGTAACAGCTTGGCCTGCAGGGCCAGAGGCATCTCGGTGACCTCGTCGAGAAAGATCGTGCCGCCGTTGGCCAGCTCGAATTTGCCCATACGGTCGCGGTGGGCGCCGGTGAAGGCGCCTTTTTGATGGCCGAACAGTTCGCTCTCCAACAATTCGGCGGGGATCGCGGCGCAGTTGATGGGGACGAACAGGCCGTCGCGCCCTGACGCCTGATGTATGGCGCGCGCCACCAGCTCCTTGCCGGTGCCGGTCTCGCCGACGATCA
>Ga0315540_10001970_pt1 | contig 11611 bp, 6 predicted proteins | sample SalMarSW160110MG_FD_203677 | JGI IMG/M metagenome (GOLD analysis project Ga0315540, IMG submission 203677) | Salt marsh sediment microbial communities from the Plum Island Ecosystem LTER, Massachusetts, United States - Salt Marsh Sediment SW1601-10 ... | reverse complement strand
GTAGCTCTTCAGGTTGTTGATCTCGCGTGGCGAAAGGGGATCGAGGTCCGGAACGATCAGCGCATGGTAGTGCGAGAGGTCGATCGTCATGAACGGCGACTTGCCGACGCCGATGTCCAAGGTGAACGTGGCGCCGTTGTCGGAGTAGAGGTGAATCAGGTAGGTTCCCTGGACCGGCTGGTCGATGTGCAGCGTCCGTTCGCTCACGTCATTCGCCTGGCGATACTCGACGCCGAGAGGGTCCTCGACCTCGAGGCTCAGCCGCACACCCTGGTAGTTCGGGGTCGACCCGCTGAGATGGAACAGCAGCGCGTCATCGACCTGCTCGGTGAGCTCGAAGCTCAGGTCCAACCTCGAGTACTCCCCGAGCGTCCGCTCTGCCTGCGACTCCAGGAGCCTGTCCATCGTGATCGTGTGCTGCACCACGAAGCTGCTCTGGTGGACCTTGAAGGCCGGGTATCTCCACGCCTCATTGCTGTACTGCCACCTCGAGCCGTGAGTGGTCACGACGAGGCACGGGTTCACCGCTGCCGCGCCGACCGTTGCGATGGCCATGGCGATCACCAGTGGAACGAGGACGTGTACGCTTCTCATGGTCTACCTCCCCGCAGGTTCCCGCCCGCACGCGCACGCCATGGCGGCGCGACGCAGCAAGGCGGCCAGGGTCCCCGCGGCCTCACCGGTGTGCTGCGGGAACTGTTGGCTGATTCTCTATCCACAAATCTATTGCATTCAGTCTAATAAGCGCGGTGGCAACAAGAGTCAACTGACCACCGCAGTGCATCGTCTGGTTGACCTGGGCCGACACCGGGGCCGCTGCAGACGCCACCGCAGCCGCGAGCAGGCCGAGTCCGATTCCACGCCACCGTCCGACGCCAGACCACGTTCGTCTCGTGTGCCGTCTCCGATCCGGGTCTCTTTGACCCTGGTTGTGTTGTCGTCAACCAACAAGGTAGGTCCCGCGGGGGCAAAGCACAGGCACGCAGACGACAAACTCATGCACCAACGCGACAGAGAGCCGCCGCTCGGACGGATCGCGCGCCGGCCGTACCGGGCACCTTCGCGTCACGTGGGTCCCGGCGCAGGCTCTCGATCGTCCTCGCGAAGCCGACTCGTACCCCGCGCGGAAATGTGGGATGCCGGACGGATGCTCCACTACCTCGACATCGGCATCGTCGTGGCGTCGTTCGTCCGGGAGTCGATCACCGAGGCCGACGCCAGGACGCCGGTCCCGGAGATTACCGTGACCTCGGCCCAGCCCCAGCCGAGCTCCCTCGCCCCTGCCCGGCGCGCGAAAGGCTCCTGGTCCTGCACGACCTGACCCGGCTCGAGGGCGACGCCGTACTCGGCGAGCTGCACGCCCACCGTGGAAAGAAGGCGCACGTGGAGGGTCGCAGGGGTCCCGCCCGCGTTCGTGAACTGCAGGTTGGTCCGGAAGCTCCCCTCGCTCTGCCGCAGGCCGAGAAGGCGCGCCGACCCGCCCGCCGACAGCCCGTCGGCCTCGGCGTAGCCTCCCAGGAACTGGCCGAAGGAGCCCTCCTCGCTGCGGCTGAAGATGCGTCCAGCCACCTCGAACGGCTGATCCGAGACGATCTCGAGAGCGCCCTTCGACCCGCTCGCTCCCATGAGCGAAACGACGTCCTCGAAGATGCCCTGGGCCGAGGCTTCGACGGTCCCCTGCATGGTCACGTCGCCCGAAGTGGTATGGAGGATGAACCGGACCTCGGCCCGCTCGGCCGTTGCGTTCCTCAGAACGACATCGGTTCTCCACTGGCTTCCCGATGCGCCGTCGGCGTGGGTGGCGATCTGGAGCCAGTAACGGTACGCGAGCTCCTCCCCCGGGGTCAGAGCCAGACGGAAGCCGATGCGGCTCTCGCGGAGATCGACTCCAGCCCACGAGCGGAACGCCGATCGGGCCCCAGCGGCGGTCGCCGTCCATCCACCTCCACGATGAACCCGGTTGGCGCCCGACTCCGGACCCGGGGGATCGACGGAAGGCGAGGCCTGGTAATAGTCCACGTCGTACCAGTCCGCCGTCCACTCGGCGACGTTGCCGTGCACGTCGTGCAGGCCCCAGTTGTTCGGCAGCTTCTGGCCGACCGGATGAGTGGTGAAGTCCGCGTTGCCGCACCACCACATGTAGGCCTCGGCCTCGGGGAAGCCGTAGCAGATCGTCCCCCAGTCCGCCGGCGCGGCGAACGAGAACTCGGTCGAGCTTCCCGCACGAGCGGCGTACTCCCACTCCGCCTCCGTAGGCAGCCGGAAGCCGGTTGCGCCCAGCAGCCGATTGAGCGTGCCGACGAAGCTCGAGGGTGCACAGGACGCACCGGTCGGCCCTCCGCAGACCTCGTTCCACGAGACCATCTCCACCGGGCACTCCAGACCGCACTCCGTGAGGCCCGAGGGGTTCCGCCCCATGACCGCCGCCCATTGCCGCTGCGTCACCTCGTACTTGCCCAGGTATAAGTCCTGGCTCAGCGTCACCTCGTGCTGTGGTTCCTCTTCGGGTCGATGTCCCCGCTCTTCGGCGGGCGAGCCCATGGCGAAAGTGCCGGCCGGAATCCGCACCAATACCAGCGGCACGCCGCCCGGCAAGTAGATCGTCGTCTCCTCGAGCTCGGCCGCCGCGGTCCGGACCGGCGACTGACGCTCGCCGGGGCCGGGGTCGGCACCTGCCACCGTGGCGACGGCCACCCAGAGAACCAGACACCAGAGACGGAACGGCTTCATGCCAACCCCCGACAAGAAGATCATGAGATTTCGAGATTACCTCGTCGGTACAACGGAGGCAATCGATCGGCGGAATGCCAAGATCCCCTGCGCCGGATCAACCCACGAGGTGCAGCCTTGACGAGGTTGGGAAGCTCATCCGGGCGTTGTAGTGTCCTGAGGTCTAGCCCGCACTATTCACCAGACTTCTGCTGCGGCCGGCGATGCGCTGCACTCAGCGGTGCCTTCTCACCTCGGAGTGCTCGACGTACTGTCGAGTACGCCTGCGCGCTACGGCCGACCAGACGCCGCGTCCGGACCCCCGAACAGGCTGACGAGCACGTCCCGCAGGTGGTTGCGCCAGGTGGTCCCGTTGTGGCCCTCCGGGACCTCGATGAAGTCCACGTGGTGGCCGGCGCCCGAGAGCGCCCGGCGGGCGGCACGCGCGGTGGGGAGGTTAGCCTGGTCGTAGAGCCCGGCGAGGATGGCCACCTCGAGCCGGGGGCCGTTCCCCTGCGCGAACCTCTGGAGGTCGGTCCCGGTGAGCCTGCGGCCCGGGATCAGCAGACCCAGGCGACGGTAGGTTCCGACCGGAGCGAGGGCGGCGTCGAGCGCGTCCTTGGCGCCGTACGAGATGGCGAGCACGGCCCAGTCGTCGGCTCGCGACGAGACGCCGCGGTACTTCGCCCGCAGCCACGCCGGGACCTCCGAGGTGAGGAACGTCCGCATCGGCACGCCCTCGTGGTTGGTCCCCTCGCCCGGCAGGTACGACTCGAGGAAGAGCCCGACGATCGGCGCGATCTCCCCGTGCGCGATCATCCAGTCGAGGATACGCGGCGCCTGGCCCTCGTGGGCGACTCCCCAGCCGGCGTGGAACACGGCGGCCGGGTAGGCGCCGCCATCGCGGTACCCGGGGGGCAGGTAGACGAGCACCCGGCGCGGCCGGCCGAGCGCGCGGCTGTCCATGGTCGCCTCGACCGTTCTGCCGACGGGCGTCACGGGAGGGTCGGTGAGCTCCGGAGGTGGTACGTAGTCGGGTGTCACCAGCTCGGAGACGGCATCGGTGCCGCGGGTCCACGCCCGTCGGGGGTTGTTCGGGTCGATCCGGTAGTCGGTCTGCCCGTGGACGACCAGGTACTCGATACGCGCGCGGGGCGCGACCTGCGCGTCGAGCCGGTACCAGTCGCTCGAGCCGATCCGCGTCATGCTGCCGATGCCGAGGTCGAAGGAGCTGTCGTCCGGGCTCTCACCCCAGCCGGTGACGTCGGAGACGATGCGTGGCGCCTGGCCGTCTGTGCTCCTGACCAGGAAGGTGGCCGTCGCGTCTTCACCCGGCGCCGGCTGGTCGATGAGCGGGGTGGTGCGAGGTCCCGCCTCGATCTCTGCGATCGCGGCGGCGAGCGCCCGGTCGGCTCCGTCCGACGCGTGTGGGCCGCGGGTGCACGAGACCGCGATGCCGAAGATGGCGAACAGGGCGACGATCCTCAGCGCGACAGCGGTGGCGGCGCTCCACCCGTTCGAGCGGGAACGCGAATCGCCACCGCGCATCGATCCGTTCGGTGCCTGCGAGGTCCTGAAGAGTGAAGGGCACCGCGCACGCGATGGGGCGGGACATCGCACGACCTGCATCTCGACCGATCTTACTCCGAGTCGGCGAAGGGCCGAGATCGTCCCGTGGTTACGGAATCTCTCCCTTGCGCGGGCCCCGCCCGCTCCGCGAGCAGATCCAGACCGTCTCGCGTGCACGGGTTGGGCTGCTCATGGTATCCACGACGGGCAATCGGACACGGTCCCGGTCACGGTGATCTCGCTCCCGGCCATCGCATCGCCGCCGAAGTGACAGCTCAGGTCGCCGGCCAGGACGGTGTCGCTGCAGTAGAAGATCGCCTTGGAGAACTCCCACAGCTCGGTCGGGCCGTTGACCACCGAGCCACGGACCCGGAAGTAGGAGTGGTCCCGGATCTGGTTGGAGAGCCCGGCCGGCAGCGAGGTCTGAGTCGCGCCCTCGAGCATGATGGTGCCGATGCGGTCGGTGAAGACGATGCTGTTGAAGCTCACCGAGGTCAGCGTCACCGATCCGCCCCGCGCGGCGAACGCCGCCGCCGGCAGGGTCGGATCGAGCGTGGTGTCGATGTCGATCTCCCCGTCTCGGACGGTCACAATCCCGCCGTCCATGGCCAGCGCTCCGTGCCCGCCGGCGATGTGGCCCGGGATCGGCGGGTCGCCGCTCGACGGATCCCCGTAGTAACCGCCGAACGACACCTCGGCGCCCTCGGTGGCCGTGACCCCGTACTGGGAGTTGTCGTCGGCGGTGCAGCCGCTGCAGGAGAAGAACGAGCCGCCGACCGCAGTCACGCCGTTCCTGTTGCGCGAAAACGTGCTCAGCGAGGCCATCGCGCTGCTCCCCGCGCCGAAGGTCGCGCCGGTGACCAGGTTGTCGTCGATGTTGCAGCGCTCGATCGCCAGCCTCTGGGCACCGAACGTCGCCAGGCCCGCCCGTCCGCCGCGCAGCGTGAGGTCCTCGAAGGTCACACGGTCGGCGTTCCACACCTCGACCACGGCGAGGGCCCACGGAGACGCCGACACCCCTTCGATGCCGTCGAGGGTCGCGTCGCCCGAGGCGCCGCGCAGGGTCACGTCGCTGCGCCGAATTTCGACGTTCTCCCTGCAGAAGCCCGTGATCTCGATCACCAGCTCGTCAGCGGGGCTGGACAGCGCCTTCGCGATGCTGGCGCCGCGCCGGCTGCAGTCGACCCGGACGGTCTTGCCCTTCGGCTTCTCCTGTGCGGTCGCGACAGCTCCCGGAATGGCCGATGCCACCAGGGCTGCGCACACGATCGACGTTGTCGCGCCATGTCTCATGGTCTTCCTCCTCTCGCGTGTTCCCGAACATGGTGGGGTCGGCACACAGCCACCGCATGCACTTTCGCGACGGTTCCATGACCGAACGCGACAGAACGGGAGCCGGAGGCTCGCCCGAGGAGCTCGGTGGACCCGCAGTCCGAAGACAGCCTGACCGCGGCATGCGGCGCCCGGTGGGAGCGGCACCAGCTACGCGTTTCCACGCTCCAGAAACCGTGGTCAGTTCACGCCGGGCAATGCCTCCGGGACACCGTCAGCCGAAGCTTGCACGGGCTCCATCCGGGAACCACATTCTCGAGTAGACGGTCAAACCGAGAACGGCGATCTCGCGCAGCGACGGGAAGGGCGTGATGCGCGTTGTGCGATCGCGGCCCGAGAACGGTCCCCGGCTGGCCGCCGGGGGGAAAGCGAGCGAGCCATGTCCACCCGTCTCGCAGCCCGCATCTGCCTCTGCCTGCTGGTGGCGGCACCGACCCTCGCCCTGACCCCGTGTACCACCCTGGTTGTCCCAGCGGCGGCACGAGGCCCCGGCGCGGGGACGTCGATGTGGCAGATGGACCTCTATCTGATCAACAACGGCGCCAGCGCCGCACACGCCGAGCTCTACTGGCTCGAGCGCAACACCGACAACCGAGGCGTGTCGCCCGTCACGATCACCGTACCCGCCGGCCAGACGGTGGTGCTCACGGACGTGATCCGCAGCCGGTTCAACCGCGACACCGCGGGCGGCGCCATCCGCATCGAGTCTGACGTGCCGATCGCCGCCACCTCGAGGATCTACAACCTGCAGGGAGGAGTGACGTTCGGCCAGGGCTTCGACGGCCTCTCCACGGCAGATGCAACCACCGCCTGCTCGCAGGCCGCCGTCGTCGGCGGCCTGCGTCAGGATTCCGGCTCACGGAGCAACCTGTTCGCGGTCGCCGGCGAGGCCGGCGCCTCCTTCAGGGTCGAGGCGCGCACCCCGTCGGGCGCCGCCCAGGGCAGCGCGAGCTTCACGACTCCCCCCTGGGGAGCAATCTACATTCCGCTCGCGAACGTCGCTGGCGCCGACGCCGGCCCAATGATGACGGTCATCTCGGTGGACTCGGGCGCCGCCTGGTTCGCCGGCTCGCGGATCGATGAGGCAAGCGGCGACCCCTTCACCCTCGCCGCCGTCGTTCCCGACCCCTCGCTGCTCGACCTCACCGAGCTCTCCGGCACCTACGTCGGGATCTGGGGCCTTGACGATGACGACGTGAGCGGCACAGCGATGATGTTCATCGCTGTCGCCGAGGCCACGGGAACTGCATCGATGATGCTCGATTTCTCCGGTCCGCTGCTCAACGGCGTCGACCCCGGTCCAGCGACGGTGTCCGGACCGCTCGGGCCGGGGAGCGGGACGTTCTATGGCGTTTCGCCGGAGTTCGGCTCGATGGGCTCGACGGTGGACGCTCACGGGAAATTGGACTGGACGGCTGCCGGCGGGTCGGTGCCGTCGATTCTCACGATCGATGCCACCGGATTCATCACCATGGACCAGGTACTGATGAGCTTCACGATAACCCTGGCGGACGGTGTCAGCGTGCTCAGGGGCGGGATGGCGCTGGTGCGGCTGGAGTAGCTTCCCACGGGTGCCGGGTGCTGTCCGACCTCACGCCGTCTGCGACGCCACCGGCGTCGACGCCCCGTTCGGCTGGCCGGTCGAGTTCGAGCGTCTGCCGGAAACCGTGCCCGGCACGGTGTGTTTGGCTGACGTCTCGAGGAAGTTGTCAGACGCGCAGCATGACGCTGGGTTCTCCGAAAACCTGAGGGCGTCGCGTCACGTGGGCTCTCCGCTTCCCCCTCCCAGCGCGCTGAGCAATGCGCCAGGCCGGCTGGAATCACTTGAGATGCACGTTGTGTTGCGTTTGGTGGATTTCCAACAAGGAGAGACCGCGTGATTGACGAGCACAGCCGTCGTGTACCGCCCATTTCGAGTCTCTGGACGGTGGTGCTCGCCACCTTGGCCCTAATGGCTGCTGTGGGGTGCCGTGGCGCCGGTCGTGGAAGTCCGCCGGTCCCGTCCCCCACCCCCACTGTCGCGGTCGGCGGCGGTCAACCCGCGTCGGGGGACGCTGCTGCCGGGCCCGCCCGCGGTCCCGTCGACGTCCCTGCCGCTGATGCCACGGGTCCATCACCCGCTGGCGAGGATCCGACCCAATATTTCACCCAGTGCGGCGACTCGGTCGTCAGCCTCGCGGATGTGGTGGTCCCCATCATCGACGACCTCGTCAGCCAGGGGAACACCTCGGGCACAGGTGAGCCCGGCATTCCCTACACTCAGGACCCGGCCAACGAGCTGAGGGACTGCTCCGGCAACTTCCTGCGTGTGTCCAGCGCCGTCGCCGCCAAGTGTCCGAACCACGCGGACGCTCTGGTGATCGCAGCCGGTGTCAGACCGTGGACTCCCGGCGGCGACAACGCCTTCACCGGCACGATCAGAGCCCGCGACAGCCGTTCCACCGCGCGGTGGTACCACGACAAGGGTCTGTTCACCCCCATCTTCTGCGACGGGGACACCGCGACGCTCAGCGCGGATATGGCGGCCGATGCCGACAAGATCAGGCCCGGCGCGGTGATCTGGTACGCCCACACCGACGAGTGCATCACCAGAGCCGACGGCCTCGAGAAGCTCCTGGGGCGCATCGACCACGTCGGCACGGTCCGATCGGTCGCCCGCGACGAGTCGGGCACGGTGGTGTCCTACGAGGTCTACCACGGACGCCGCACAGGCATGGGTTCGGGCGTCGACACCCTGGTGCGCGTCTACACGGGCCTCACCCCAGGCATCCCGCCCTACGGCAACTGGAAGGAGCCGGTGGTAGGGATCGCACCGATCCTGCCGACGACGCATCCCGCTGGACCGTAGGGAGCGGCGGACGCCCGTTCTCCAGCGCGAGAAGCACGGCTGCCCGGTTGAAGCCTGAAGCGTGGGGATCCAGGCGCCGCGAGGGGGCGTCGACCCGTGCTCCCCCCGTCAATCTGCTTGTCTTTCCCTACGCTACTCGCCGGAGGCGAGTCGCTTGAAGGGGGCAGGGGCGGGAGTGAGCAATCCTGATGAATACTGCGGGCCAGGAACCGTCGACGTGAGCCGACAGTTGCGCGATCTGAGCATGAGATGTAATCTCTATCCTAGCTATGCGCGACAGCTTACAGCTCGAACACAGGCGGGTCGGCCGGCTCAGCTCAGTCGTTTCCGTCACCTGCGTCCAAACCGGCGGTCCGAGGGGTCCCGGCGCTGCACGCGCCGCTCGGCCGTCATCGCCCGCGGGGCCGGGCCTCGGTCCGCTCCCGCCACGTCACGAGACGGACCCGGCGCCCTGCACCCGGGCCAGCGATCCACGTCACCGATCAAGAAGGAGGAGCACTCGATGAGAAGACTCACCGTCATCGCCGCTGTGATCGCAGTCATCTGCGCCCTCGGATGCAGCACCAGCGCGGTTCACCAGGCATCGACCGCGGCCGACCACCCGCAGGCGGGCGCAGCGGCTCCGGCGCTCGTGTCGCCCGCGGGGTTCTCCACAGGGGGGTCCGGCAGCAACCGGCTGCCCTGGGCCGAGTCCTTGAGCTACACCGCCTCCGGGCCGTTCCCTATCAACCTGGAGAAGGTCCCGGTCGGCGTCTACGACCCGAACAACCAGCTCGACACCGGGAGGTGGCGCAACCGGCCCGAGCTGCCGATCTCCGAGGAGGAAGCGGCACGGCGGCGCGCTGAGTCCCTGCTGCTGCCGCCGAGCCCGGCGCTGCGCAGCGTCGAGCCCTACGCCCCGGGCGCCCAGGCGCCGGTCCAGGGCATCGGCTTCGCGAGCATCGACTACACGCAGTGCTGCGGTGGCGGTGGCAACGTGCCGCCCGACCCCGAGCTCGCGGTGGGGCCGAACCACGTGATCGTGGTCGTCAACGTGGCGTTCGCGATCTACAGCACGAGCGGTACCCTGCTCGCCGGGCCGACCACCTTCTCGAGCTTTTTCTCGGGCACGCCTGGCTGCTCGTCGACCGGGGTCTTCGATCCCAACGTGATCTACGACGAGTCGGCCGACCGCTTCATCATCGGCATCGACGGCAACGGCACCGACTACTGCGTCGCGGCCACCTCCGGCTCCGATCCCACCGGAACCTGGAACCGGTACGGCTTCGCGACCGACGTCGGCGGCAACTTCTTCGATTACCCCCACGCCGGCGTGGGACGCGACGCCATCTACCTGGGCGCCAACCTGTTCGGTCGGGTCCAGTATGCAGAGGCGCGGGTGTGGGCGATCGACAAGGCAGCGCTCTACTCCGGCAACCCATCCCTGTCCGTGGTCACCCGGTCGACGGGCAACGACGACACGCCGCAGCCTGCCAACCTGCACGGCTTCGCACAGGGCACATGGCCGACCTCGGGGCCGCACCACTTCGTCGCCAACAGGAACTACAACGGCGCCACCTACGCAGTGTGGTCGTGGAGCGACCCTTTCGGCGCCAACGTCTTCTCCAACGTCGGCGTGGTCGACCTCGTGGCCGCGACCGGAGTCTCCGCCGGAATGCCGATCGACGTCCCCCAGAGCGGCGGCTCCAACGTCCAGGCGAACGACTTCCGACCTCAGGACGCCGAGTGGCGCAACGGGAGCATCTGGACCACGCAGACCATCGCCTGCAACCCGGGGTCCGGAACCGTGGACTGCGTGCGTTGGGCACAGATCGACCCCACGGGCCCGACCGTCCTCGACGCCGGCGTGGTGGCGAGCAGCGGCGAGTATCGGTTCTTCGGCGACCTCGCGGCCAACAAGTGCAGCGACATCGGGATCGGCTACTCCAAGAGCAGCACCTCGATGTACCCCGCGGTGTGGGCGACCGGGCGCGAGAGCGGCGACCCCGCCGGCACCACGCAGACCGAGTTCCAGATGAAGGCCGGTGAGATCAGCTACACCGCTTTCGACTCGGTGCCCCGACGTTGGGGAGACTACACCGGCCTCACCATCGCGCCGGACGGGACCACGTTCTGGTACCTCGGGGAGTACTCGAAGGACACCGGCACCACCAACGGCCGCTGGGGGACCTGGGTGGGCTCGTTCAGCTTCGACGCGTGCAGCGCCGAGCCCGCGGTATGCGGCAACGGCGTGCTCGAGCCGGGCGAAGTCTGCGACCCCGGCGATCCGGGCCAGGGCATCAATTCGGACCTGGGCGGCGCGACCTGCAGCGACTTCGGCTGCACCGGCGGCGGCACCCTCGGCTGCAACGCCACGTGCGACGCGTTCGACACCAGCCTCTGCGCCAGCTGCCCGGTGTGCAACAACAATGGTGTCTGCGACCTGGGCGAGGAATGCACCAGCTGCCCGAGCGACTGCGCGTCCGGGCAGACCTCCGGGGCGGTGTGCGGCAACGGGATCTGCGAGGCGGCAAACGGTGAGGACTGCACCACCTGCCCGAGCGACTGCAACGGCATCCAGAATGGGAAGCCCTCGAACCGTTTCTGCTGCGGCTTCGGCGGCCAGAACCCTGTCGGTTGCGGCGACTCCCGCTGCACGAGCGGCGGCTTCCAGTGCACCGAGAGCCCGACGCTTCCGGGCTCGTTCTGCTGCGGCGACGGGGTCTGCAGCTCGGGCGAGAGCTGCGCAACCTGCGCGCTCGATTGCGCCTCCGCGAGCTTCGAGACCTCGTGCAGCGACGGGCTCGACAACGACTGCAACGGCCTGACCGACTGCGCCGACCCGGCGTGCTCGACGAGCCCGGCGTGCGCCGCCTGCACGCTCGGCCAGCCGGGCGATGCCTGCACCTCCGGCAGCCAGTGCTGCTCCGGCAAGTGCTCGGGCAAACCCGGAAGGAAGACCTGCAGGTAGGCCGGAGCTGACGCTGCGAATGCCGGGGGCGGCCGCACGGCCGCCCCCGGCGTCTCATGCAGGAATCCGGATCGAATCTGGCGGCCATGACCCCCGCCTGGTCTCGACGGAGCCCCCCGGGCGAGTGGGCCATGTGAGGCTGCCGAGATGCCCGCCGGCATCGGCGCTGCCGGGACCGACCCGACCTCGGCGCGCCGATCTCG
>Ga0315540_10001969_pt1 | contig 11613 bp, 12 predicted proteins | sample SalMarSW160110MG_FD_203677 | JGI IMG/M metagenome (GOLD analysis project Ga0315540, IMG submission 203677) | Salt marsh sediment microbial communities from the Plum Island Ecosystem LTER, Massachusetts, United States - Salt Marsh Sediment SW1601-10 ... | reverse complement strand
CAGCCCGGCGGCGGGGTAGTCGTGGGGCATGAGCAGGTCGGGGCCAGTCTCCCAGGTGTCCGCCTCAGGGTCATAGATTTCCAGTATGTTCAGGAACTTGAACGTTCCGTTCGGTTGCTTGAATCCTCCCGCCATGACGTAGATGCGGCCATCGACGGTGGCCGCCACCGTGCCGGAGCGGCGCGTCGGCATGTCCCGCAGCCGTTCCCATCGGTTGGTCTGCGGATCATAGACGTCCACGCTATTGAGGCTCTCAAAGCGATCCGCCCCCCCGCCGAAGACATAAATCTTCCCATTATGGACGGCCGTGGAGGGGTGTGAACGGCGCAGGGCCATGGGCGCGGGCGAGCGCCATGGGCCGGAGGTATCGGGGTGGAGATTGCTGGATATAGGCACGAATAGGTTCCCACTAATGCTAGCTTAAATAAGCCTTATCATACACGAGCGAGGCGTGACAATGACCTCCGCGAGGCGTCTAATTATTGTCAGACCTCCCACGCCCATGTTCTAACATGATGAGTCTGAAAGCATTATTAATGGTATATCGCGGTACGTCTGCTAAAGATGTCAATTACATGTGTCGATAACGGATTGAAGCTTGACTTGAGCCGGCTCATGGACAAGGCTATGATGGCCTTTGCGGTGCGTGCGCATTGTGTGAACGCGCCTGTTGCGGGCGGTTCATCGCCAGGGTGGGAAAACTAAATATAATAGGTCCACACAAGATGGCCAATAAACATCACGTGTTCCATCCAGACTTCGCCGCATCCCCGCACACGGTGCATGCCCCCCGTGAGCATTTCTCCCCCCGAAATCGTTACGTCAATACTCCGCTTCGTTCTTGTAAGTCATTGAATGATAAAAAAAGCTTGAACATTATTGACCAATATAGTATACCTGATCAGAATGGTGGGGATTGCTTATATGCTGATCGAACATAAGCCATCCCGCTCTTCCTGGGAGACATGCCGTGTTATATTCCAAATCAAATGAAAAAAGGCTAAGCAGGGATCCCAAGGGTACATGGACGTCATCCGAAGCGGGCGCAGACCCCGCCGGACTCCCCCCTCTTCAAGACCGTTACGGCCGCACGTTTGATTACGTCAGGATTGCCGTCACCGACAAGTGCAATCTGCGCTGTACCTACTGCATGCCCGAGGAGGGCGTGGACTTCCAGGAAAAATCCAAGATTCTCACCGCGGAAGAAATTCTCCGGGTCATCGGTTCTCTGGGCAGAATCGGCATCAAAAAGGTCCGCTTCACCGGCGGCGAGCCCACCATACGCAAAGACATCGCCAAGCTGATTGCGGGGGCGGCCGCCACCCCGGGCATCAAGTCCGTGCACATGACCACCAACGCCATGCTGCTGCATCGCTATGCCCAGGATCTGAAAGACGCGGGCCTGCACGGCATCAACATCAGTCTGGATACCATGGATGCCGACAAGTTCGTGCGCATCACGCGCCGCAAGGGTTTGGAAAAGACCCTGGAGAATATCCAGCTGGCGTTGAGCGTCGGTTTCCCCAGCGTGAAGGTGAATACCGTCGTCATGCGCGGATTCAACGAGAACGAACTCATCGACTTCTGCGAGATGACCAAGGACAACAAGCTGACAGTGCGCTTTATTGAGTTCATGCCCTTCGATGCCCACCAGATATGGGAGACGGGTGAGCACTTCGCCAGCGCCGCGTCCATGATCGACCAGATCAAGACCGTATATCCGAACATCGAGGATGCCTCGGGGACGCGCACCGAGCATCACATCTTCAAGGTGCCCGGCTACCAGGGCAAGATCGCCATTATCCCTGCCTTTACCCGCAGCCTGTGCGGCAACTGCTCGCGCATCCGCCTCACCGCGGAGGGGAATATCAGAAACTGCCTCTATTCCGATGCCGAGTACCCCATTCGGGACCTGATGCGCGGTGGCGGCGATGACGACCAGATCATCGACATGTTCCGCAAGGCGTTCGCCGACAAGGCCATCGATGGATTCGAGGCCAAGAAGCTGTCATCCGAAACACGCGTCAATGTCAATGACATCGGCCGTGTCAGCATGACTCAAATCGGCGGGTGATCGAACGGCGCCATTTCTCATCGGTTTTCCATTTCAACAGTGTCTGATGTCTGAGTGTCATGCATAACGAATTGACTCATTTCAATGCGCAGGGTGAGGCGCACATGGTGGATGTGGGCGCCAAGGGCGTCACCAGCCGCGAGGCCGTCGCCGAAGGCCGCATTTCAATGGAGGCCGAGACCCTGGCCAAGATCGTCGCGGGCAGCCACAAAAAGGGTGATGTCCTGGGCATCGCCCGGGTGGCGGGCATCATGGGCGCGAAGAAGACCGCGGACCTGATTCCCCTGTGCCACCCCATCGCCATCACCAACGTGGAACTGGACCTGACGCCGGAGCCGGAGAAAAACGCCGTCTACTGCAAGGCCACGGTGCGCTGCGCCGGTCAGACCGGCGTCGAGATGGAGGCACTGACGGCGGTGCAGGTCGCCCTGTTGACGATTTACGACATGTGTAAGGCGGTGGACCGGGGTATGGTGATGTCCGATATCGGTCTGCTGGCCAAGTCGGGCGGCAAGTCCGGCACATGGCGCAGAAGCGCATAGCGCTGGACGACTCTAGAGCAAAAGGTAATGCGGTAATGTCGGATGTAACGGTAAGATATTTCGCCAACCTGCGTGAGCGCATGGGCCGGGCGGACGAAAAGATCGCCCTCAACGGTGATAAGACAACGGTGGCCGAGCTGTGGTCACAGCTTTCCGGCGGTGAGTCCATTCCCGCCAATATCCTCATCGCGGTCAACATGGAGTACACGGACGCCTCCACGGAGTTGAAGGGTGGCGATGAAGTCGCCTTCTTTCCTCCCGTCACCGGAGGTTAGGCATGAAAGTCGTCATCCAGGAACAGCCCTTCGATCCCAGCCAAAAAGTCGCCGACTATCAGGATAGCCTCAAACAGGGTTCCTACGGCGGCGTGGTGACCTTCGTCGGCACCATGCGGGATTACAACGACGGTCACCAGGTCTCCACGATGCATCTGGAGCACTACCCCGGCATGACCGAGCGCCACATCGAGGAGGTTTGTCAGGAGGCCCTAAGCCAGTGGCGGGTCATGGACATTCTGGTGGTGCACCGCACCGGCGAGATTCACCCCAATGACCCCATCGTGTTGGTGGCGGTGTGGTCCGCTCACCGCGCCGATGCCTTTGACGCGTGCCGCTATGTGATCAACTACCTCAAGGAACGGGCGCCGTTCTGGAAGCGCGAAGTTACCCCCGACGGGGCACGCTGGGTGGAGCACAATACCAAGGATCTCGGCGTCGCCGCCAGCGTCAAGCGCCCCGCTTGAGCGTTGCGGGGAATTAAAGATTAACGGTCGGAAATAACCGTCGGTGACGCGGCCGCGTCATCGAGATACCGCTCCACTTCCTCTTGCATCAATATCTGGTGTGCCCGCGCGCTTACACCATTGCGGGTCAAGGCGTTTCCTTGCCCGCGGGCGCTTCCGCCGCAGCTGTCTCATCGTCGTGGGTGTGCTGGTGATGGGTGTGGCTCTGGCGGGTATGTCCTGGGCCGACGCGATGGGTGTGCACCAGTTCGCCGTGGCGGTGGGTTCGTTCGCGGTACAGATAGCGTTCTTTAACGTAGTTGAACGCCGACACGAGTATAAATACGCTGGCGCCGAACAACACGATGGTGGCCCCCGAGGCGGCGTTGAGGTAGTAGCTCAGGTACATGCCTGCCACGCCGATGACGGCGCCGATACAGGTGGACAGGATCAGCATGCGGCTGAAGCTGTCGGTGAGCAGGCGCGCGGTCACCGCCGGTACCACGATGGTGGCGGCGATCATGGTCACGCCAACCACATTCATGGATGCGATGATGGCCATGGTCAATATGAAGGCGAAGATCAGCTGAGCCCGTCCCGTACTGATGCCGAATACCTTGGCGGCATCGAAGTCAAAGGTGGTGAACAGCAGGGATCGGTAAGTAATGAAGATTGTCACCAAAGTCAGACAGGTCACGGCGCCGATAACGATGAGGTCGCTTTCGTTGACGCCGAGGATGTTGCCGAACAGGGCCGCCTCGAAGCTCTGGGTAAACCGCCTCAGGCGGCTGATAATCGCCACGCCCACGGCAAAACACGCGGTGGTGACGATGCCGATGGCGGCATCCGACTTGATCTTTTTGCCGCTGGTGATCTTGTTGATCAGCAGCGCGGCGATTAAACCCGCGGCGGCGGCGCCGACATAGAAATTGAGCTTGTAGGTAAACCCCACCACGGCGCCGCCGAACGCGGCGTGAGACAGGCCGTGACCGATGTAGCTCATGCCCTTGAGCACGATATAAACACCGATGAGACCGCACAGTGCCCCCACCATGAGTGCCGCCAGCAGCCCATGGCGGAAGAACTCGTATTGAAACGGTTCGATCAGGGTTTCCATCACAGCTTCAACGGTGTGCTGTTGGCGATCAGGAAGTGGTCGCCGTGCTCGATGATGACGATGTCGCCGCCGTAGGTCCGTGTCAGGACGTGGTCGGTGAACACCTCCCGCGGCGCCCCCTCGGCGATCAGTTCCTGATTGAAACAGATGACCCACGGCAGGTGGGAGGCCACGGCATTGAGGTCATGGGTCGTAAGGACGATGGTGATGCCTTCCTGGTTGAGGTCGCCGAGCAGGTGCAGCACATCGTGCTGGGTCTTGATGTCCACGCCGGCGGTGGGTTCATCCAGGATCAACAGCTTGGGGTTACTGATCAGGGCGCGTCCGAGAAAAGCCCGCTGCTGCTGGCCGCCGGAGATGTTGACGATGTGATGGTGCAGGCAGTCGTGGATGCCCAGGCGCAGGGCGAGGTCATGCACTTTGCGTTTTTCGCCTTTGCTCGCCCACGGGATGATGCGCTTTTGCGTCGCATACAGGCCCATCAGTATCACCTGCTCCACCGTGACCGGAAATGACCAGTCGACGCTCTCCAGCTGCGGCACATAACCGATGCTGCCGGGGGGGAGCCGCTCTATGGGCATGCCGAACAAATGGACCTCGCCGGCGAACACCGGATGCGTGCCGAGTATGGTCTTGAGCAGGGTGGTCTTCCCGGACCCGGTGGGTCCAACGATACCGGCGAACTGACCGTCCTGGATCACCAGCGACAGGTTATCCAGGACTACGCTGGTGTTGTAACCCGTGGTGACGTGCCTGAGTTCAATGGCGTGGGACACGGAGTCAGTTTACACCCTGCGGCGGCAGATTGGTGACGTCGATGCGCGCCATGCACTGTCCGTCGCCTCCCAACGCACCGGCGATGATGCCCATGTCCCTGGCCATCATGCCCATGTAGGTGTGGTTGGGCTGACCGATGTCGCCGGGGAGCTCGTCGTCTTCCAGTTTATTAACGTACTTGGTGCCGCTCTCCCGGGAGATCTCCTCCAATACCTTGCTGGGGAAGACAACCGACCCGAAGATGGCCGGGACCTGTTCCCGTCGCAGCTGCTTGATGATGGCAACTATGTCCTGGGGGCGCGGTTCGGAGAAGTCCGAAGGCTGTATCGCGGCGATGACCTTCATCCCGTAGCGCGGGGAGAAGTAGGCAAAGGAGTCATGGTAAGTCACCAGCTTGCGGTTCTTGGCGGGAATTGACGCGACGCAGTCGAACATGGCCGCATCCAGCTTGCTCAGCCTGGCCAGATAGGCGGTGGTATTGGCGTAATACCCGTCCCTGTGCTGCGGGTCCAGGCGCGCGAGCGTGTCCCGGGCTATCTCGGCGAAGCGCTGGGCGAAGGCCACGTCCATCCACAGGTGGGGATTGGGGTTGCCGCGGTCCTTGGGAAAGCTGAAGTCGTAGCGCCACTCGTCCTTGGTGATGGTGTGGTTGCCCAGGTAGACGATGGGGGTGGAGGCCTGTTTCACCTTTTGCGCCAGTTTGACGATCAGGGTCTCCAGGTGCAGGCCGTTGACGAAAATGACATCGGCAGTACTCAACTGCTTGGCATTCGAAGGCACGGGTTCAAATGTATGGGAGTCCACCCCCTCCGGAATGATGCCTTCCACATGGGCATAACTGCCGGCGACGTTGGCCACGATGTTGGTTAGCGGGGCCACGGTGGTGACGACCTCAAGTTTGTGTGCGGCGCCGTGTGCGGTGCCGAGCCACAGTACCGCCGCCACTACCGCAACGAGCCCTGGGAGGCGGCGTATGGTGGTGGCGGGGCGAATCATATGGGTGTTGATATGCATGCAGGATATGCCGGATGTCAGTGCCATGATTGATTTCCCCGGGTTAGTGATCGGATGATTGCCCGACTTCTGTAGTATTGGGCACCGCGGCGATTCCTGGAAAAGGTGTTATGCGTGGTTATCGGTCGTAGTGGAATGCTGCAGTGATTGCGCCATGGTTGGGCGCTATATATTAACTATTAATATTTTATATTATCTCATAAATGAAAACCATTGTTCCTTGGCGCGGCGTTTATATTATAATTAAATCAATGAATTAAATTTCTATAAGGCGGGTGCGAAGCGGCCAGTGGCCATCACATCCATGGCCGCATCACATCACGGGTCAGTAGGCGTTCAATCGGTTATAGTGTGAACACCGCCAACGGCCATGTGAGCGGGAAATACACACGAGGCAATACCTGATGGAGCGAATCACCATATCTCTCGATAAGGGACTGGCGAAGCAGTTTGATACCTTTATCAAGGAATTCGGCTATTCAAACCGCTCTGAGGCCATGCGCGATCTCATACGCGAGCGCCTGGAACAAGAGCGCCTGCAGAACTGGGACGAAGGGTACTGCGTCGCCGCCCTGAGCTATGTATTCAACCATCACGAACTGGAACTGGCGCGGCGTGTGACCTCCATTCATCACGATCATCACGACCTGACGCTGTCCAGCGTGCATATTCACCTGGATCACGACAACTGCCTGGAAGTGGCATTGGTGCGCGGGCCGACGGGCCAGGTGCGCAGCTTCGCCAACACGGTATTCTCCGAGCGCGGTGTGCGCCATGGGCGCCTGCACCTGATTCCGGTGGAGATGAAGGAAGAGCGTCATACGCCATCGGCGCTGCCCCACGTGCACAGCAATCCGATTACCTAGACACCAATGCTGCCGGCGTCGGCGGACGATGAATCCGTCAGCGTCGGGCCTGTGATCGCCATCCAATAAATGGGACTGGTTGAGATGAGAGAAAAAGAACCCGCCACACGCATCATTTTCGTACGCCACGGCATGACGGACTTTCCCAAGGACCGCATTTATTGTGATGAGCGTGAAGATCCGCCGCTCAACGATGCGGGCCGCCACCAGGCGCAAACGGCCGCCGAGTTGTTAAGCGGGCGTGCGGTGGACGTGATCTACACCAGCCCCATGGCGCGCACGCGGGGAACCGCCGAGGCCCTGCGCCGGACCTTGGGAGTGCCGCTGGCGGTGGAACAAGACCTGAGGGAGCGCGGATTCGGCATCTGGGACGGCCTGTATTTCGACGATATACAGCAGCGATACCCCGAGGACTATACCAAGTGGAAGCAGGACCCCGCCGCCTTCAAGCCCGAGCAGGGGGAATCGGTGTATGACCTGCGGGCAAGGACCTGCCGTGTAATACAGAACATCCTTATGGAGCATGCCGGCAAGCATGTGGTGGTGGTGGCCCACGTGGGGCCGATACGCGTGCTGGTCTGCGATGCCATCAACCTGCCGGTGGAGCGCTACCGCCAACTCAACATCGACCATGGGTCATTGACCTGCGTGGATTATGGTAAGCATCAGAATAATCTGATATTTATGAATTATACGCGCCACGATAGCGCTGATTAGGGGGCTTTTTACAATAATCGATTGTTTTATGAGAATATTTTCTCGCGGTCCCGCGTGAAGATGCTGGGGCGGGCTTGAGTCATGTTAGGTAAATATATTTAATATCAATTGGTTAAGTAAAAAATGCAGTAAGTTAGTTGACATTAGCAGCCGCTGTTTGTTATACATTGTAAAACGGCAATTACGTATTGCTTAAGCCAGTCTTAACACCTTGGCAAACCTGCTTAGACAGTGTTTAAGTTGTTAATAATTAAAGATAAGCGGGAATACGGTCGCTAACCCCTATAGAGGTTGACAGGGGCAATGGGTGGTGCTACTCTCTCAACCAAAGCACTATAGGTTAATGGGCCATTCTGCATCTGCATGCAAAAACAGACTATGGTATACGTCATTAAACAGGGGGTTAAAACAATGAACATTCGGCGAACAATAAAGATACTCTCAATAGCCGGTGCCGGTGTCGCGATGGGGGCGGTGATACTGCCTGGTACCGCGACCAGCGCAACGCCCGGTTTCGCAGCGTGGTCTTCGTCAGGCGGTACGATCTCCGGCTGTCCGTCTGGTTTCAGCTGTACAGAGCTGGTGGGCGGTGACGGTTTCCGCCAGGTGCAGGTGAACGACAACAACAGCGCTGATTCATTCGTATGGACCATTGTCACCGATACTGGTGCCACGGGCAGCGCGTCCACCCTGCCGTTCAGCGATGAAAACTTTGTCAAGACCGACGGCACCAGCACGGGTATCGCTGATGCGCAGACCGTCAATGACACCACCAACGGGACCTTCGGCGGTAATGTTCAGATCCTGACGGGCTTTGCCAGCGGCGGTAACGATACCGTCAACATCCAGCAGAGCCTGACGGCTGACCCGAACGGCATTCCTGGTACCGGTGATGAATTCGCCAACACCTTTAACATGACGGTGAATCTGGACTCCAGCGGAAACCAGACCGGCCGCTTCATGAAGATTGATCAGAGCACAGCCCTGGGCAATGCCACGGATACGCAGATCTTCGCCATCCGCGCCAGCGCCGGCAGTGCACTGACCACCACAAGCTCCATGACTTTGGGCGGCACAGCGGTGAGTTGGAATGCCGGTGATGACGTTCTGCTGACCTGGGTCGGTCAAGGCTTGACCTTGGGCAGCCTCGGTTCCTCGCAGTTTGGTTTCCAGGGCATCACCAACAATACATCCTCGGCCACGGCCAGTCAGTTCTCGCAAGCAACTGCAGGCCCGTTCACCTGGGATACGGGCACTTTTGGTACTCAGCCCTCTTTCCCGTAAAGTGGGTTTAGTGCAATCGCGTAGATTGCACAGTTGATATAATCGCCGAATGGAGAAGGGGGTTTGTTAACCCCCTTCTTTTTTTGTATCCGGCCACCCTTCATTGCTTCGTCAAATCAGCACCATCTCAGACCCTATCACCACCAATCAGGCACAGATCCCAAAAAAGGGGCTGTGTAGTTCACGGTTGATTTGCGCTGTGATCCGGGCTGGAGAGTCGAGCGCGTTTTGTGTACGATACCCCGCTGATATGAATAAAAAAACGTAAACAGGCAGGCATTCATGGCAACCGCACCTGAACAGAATTTAGACCCCATGGCCGTCATGCGCATCAGTTCGGCCTATTGGAACTCAAGTGTCCTGCATACCGCCGCGGCACTGGATATTTTCTCCCAATTGGCACAGGAACCCAGCACCGCAGCCAACCTGGCGCGTACGCTCAAAGTCGATGAGCGGGGACTGGAACTGATTTTGATCGCCTGTGTTGGTCTGGATCTGCTGGATAAAGAGGGTGACCAATATCGCAATACACCCCTGTCGGACACCTTTCTTGTTAAGGGCAGACCCAGATATCAAGGCGGAATCGCCACCATGTTCGCCGAGTGGGTACCCGCCTGGTCGCAGCTCAAACGGGCCGTGGTCACGGGGCAACCGGTGGTCGGTAAGCAGCATGACCATGGGGAAGAGGCCACCCGGGCGTATATCATGGGCATGCTCTACCGCGGTATTCCCCAGGCAGAGCTTCTGGCCAGCGAAGTAAGCCTGGCGGGGCGCAAGCGCCTGCTTGACGTGGGTGGTGGCCCCGGAATCTTTTCAATCATCTTTTGTCAGAAAAACCCCGGCCTCGAGGCGGATGTATTCGATCTGCCCCAGACGCTCAAGATCACCAGCGAGATCATACGTAACTACGGCGTTGAGCAGACGGTTCATACCCGTCAGGGAGATTACATACAGGACAAGTTCGGTAGCGGCTATGACGCCGTGCTGCTGTCGTCCATGATCAACCAGGAGGGTCCGCGGGTCATTGAGAATATACTGAAAAAGGCCTATGACGCCATGGCGCCCGGGGGGATTCTGCTTGCCCAGGAACAGCTTTTGAATGAAGCAAAGACCGGCCCTTTGCTCGCGACGCTGATCGGTATAAACCAATTGATTCACACACCGGAAGGGCGCGCATACTCCGCCAAGGAGATAGCCGACATTGCCGCGAAGGTCGGATTCGAGCGATTGAGTCATCGACCGCTTCCGGAGCCGAGTCCGTTCACGCTTGTAACCGGATACAAGCCCTGATATCAGAGAGTAACAATCACCCCATGTCACGCATAGCCAGTATTAGGGCGATACTATTCTGCATCGCATTGAGTCTGCCGCCGCTGGTCTCCTCGGCGGCGGATCAGACGACCCCTCCATCCGAGGCCACCGCCCCCCCGGCGGCGCCGGCACCGGAAGCCCCCCTGACGGGGGAAGAGATCGCCAGCAAATGCGGCATGAAGTATCAGGGCGAGGATCAGCAGTCCACCTTTACCGTGACCTTGATAGACAAGGACAAGAATGAAAAGAAGCATGTCTATCTGCGTATCTGGAAGGATTTTAAAGGTAAAGACAACATTCTTAACAAGATGCTGTTGTTCACCAAATTTCCGCCGGACGCCAAGGGCGTGGCCTTTATGCGCTGGGCGTATGTCCCATCAATGGACAAGAATGCCGATCAGTGGGTCTATCTCCCCGAGCTGAGAAAAATACGACGGGTGTCCATACGTGATCCCGGTGACAGCTTCCTGGGATCCGATCTGACCCACGCCGATATTACCCCGCGCAGTGTGGATCAGGATTCCTATCGGCTGCTCGGTATCGATCAGGTTGGAGCCCTCCAATTCTACGTGGTTGAGAGCATTCCCAAGGAGTCGAATCCTCTGTACAGCAAGCGCATTGAGTGGTTCACCAAGACCCCGACCTGGGACGACTGCGCCGCGGTCAAAGTGGAGTATTACGACAGAAAGGGCAACCTGCTGAAGAAACAATTCACCAAATGGCAGCGCGTCAATGGCGCCTGGTTGTGGGATACGCTGATCGTAAAGAACGTACAGACGCAACATACATCCGTGTTCAAGAATACGGATGTAAAAATCAATACCGGTGTTTCCGCGGATATCTTCACGGAAAGAACGCTGCGGCTCGGCCCCAACAGCATCCCAGGCATAAGCGGCGAGTAGACACCAAGCGGTGCGGTCTGGCGCACAGCCCGGTTGCATATGCGTACATAAAAAGAAGTGGGACGGCACCATGGGCTGATCCGCGGGACCAATCCGGGGTAGGATACGGATCTTGAATTCGCTACAAGCCACTTCTGAGTGGGTATGCCGAATCCTATCGGACATGCCGTCCTGGTATGACTACACACATCGGATTGAGAGAAAATAAATAGATTTCAGTGCCTTCACATTGTATAACGTTTGTTATACAATGTAATACAGTTGGGCGGTTTCATGTCGGTGCTACCG